>OJXH01000044.1_pt1 | contig 57753 bp, 46 predicted proteins | sample 1600621 | NCBI WGS metagenome assembly OJXH01 (sample SAMN04436989, study PRJEB24849) | human gut metagenome | biome: human gut; feature: NICU; material: stool | host: Homo sapiens | place: USA: Saint Louis, MO | collected 2013-03-12
GGTCGGCCAGCGCTTTATCAACGGCTTTGGCGACGATGGCGTCGATCTGTTCCTGAGTAAATTCTTGCGCCATTACAGAGGTAAGCGGAAAAAACGCGGCGATAACCGCCATGGTTAATGGAAGTTTTTTTATCATTGTCATGAGTTTCTCAATATAGGTTAATTTTATTCAGACAATAACCAGCCTATTCTGAGCTGACAGAATATGTCGCTATCATCAGAACAAGTTATTTTTTATTTTGTACGGTCACAGAGGCGTTACACAATTATCGTTACCCTTCCTCCTTCGCTGATATTAAACAAATGGTCTTTCGCTACTGACAAAAAAAACACAGCACGAACCAATAAACGCTATTTCCCAGCAGCGGATAGACGGCGCAATACATGCCCCCGCGGGGGCATGTCAGCAAAAATTAACCAAAGATATAGGTATTGACGAGATTTTCGAGTAATTCCTGACGCCCGCTCTGAGGCTGCGGATTCAGATTATGCTGCTCAGCGTATCGGGCAATATTATCCAGCGACATCTGCCCGCTCATAATTTTCTGCCCCAGCTCGCCCTGCCAGCCGGCATAGCGTTTTGTCAGACCCTGATCGAGCTTGCCATCCTCAATCATGCGCGCGGCCAGCTTGAGGGACAGCGCCATCACGTCCATGGCGCCAATATGGCCATAGAACATGTCGTATTTGTCGGTGCTCTGCCGGCGAACTTTGGCGTCAAAGTTCAGGCCGCCGGTGGTGAATCCCCCGGCTTTGAGGATCTCGTACATCACCATGGTATTTTCTTCCACGCTGTTCGGGAACTGATCGGTATCCCAGCCGAGCTGCGCATCGCCGCGGTTGGCATCAACGGAGCCGAAAATGCCCAGCGCGATGGCGCTGGCGATTTCATGGTGGAAAGAGTGCCCCGCCAGAGTGGCGTGGTTGGCTTCAATGTTCACCTTGATCTCATTTTCCAGACCAAACTGCTTCAGGAAGCCATACACCGTCGCGACATCGTAATCGTACTGATGCTTGGTGGGCTCCTGCGGTTTCGGCTCGATAAGCAGCGTGCCGCCAAAGCCAATCTTATGCTTGTGCTCCACCACCATCTGCAGGAAGCGGCCAATCTGCTCACGCTCCTGACGCAGGTCGGTATTCAGCAGGGACTCGTAACCTTCGCGGCCGCCCCACAGCACATAGTTTTCGCCGCCGAGCTGGTGGGTGGCATTCATGGCGGTCACTACCTGCGTGGCCGCCCAGGCAAATACCTCCGGATCGGGGTTGGTCGCCGCCCCGGCGCCGTAGCGCGGGTGGGTAAAGCAGTTGGCGGTGCCCCACAGCAGTTTCACGCCGGTTTGCTGCTGTTTCTCCGCCAGTACCTCGGTCATCACGGCGAAATTATGCAAATACTCTTTCAGCGACGCGCCTTCTGGCGAGACGTCGACATCGTGGAAGCAGTAATACGGCACGTTGAGCTTGTAGAAAAATTCAAACGCCACGTCCGCTTTGCGTTTGGCCATTTCCAGCGCATCGCCCGCGGCCTGCCAGGGACGCTCAAACGAACCGGCGCCAAACATATCCGCGCCATTCCAGCAGAAATTATGCCAGTAACAGGCGGCAAAACGCAGATGATCGGCCATGCGTTTTCCCAGCACGATTTCATCCGGATTATAGTGGCGAAACGCCAGCGGATTATCGGTTTTGGGTCCGGCAAAGCGAACGCGTTCGAGCTGGTCGAAATAGGTTTGCATGATGAACTCCGAAATTGAGAAACAGGAAAATTAACAACTGTGACACATCGTGTATTCTCATCGTCGGTTGCTCAATTACGTTATTTCACTCGGCGATTGAGAAAATGCTCAAATGTGAGCCATCTCGCAAATAAAACTATTTTAAATATCTCGCTTCGCGCGCGTATAGAGTACACTTCCTGGGGAATTCAGGTATCCATACCAAATTAAAATGCCGGTTTTGTCACAATGCCTGTCTGCCCGAAAATTAGCGGCGGATAACGATTCAACGCAGGCGATACAGGCCTTTGCTTCGAGGATCACAGAAGTAAAAAAACATAATTACGTAATTTAAAAACGTAATAGATTCTTCCAGGTCAACTGTGTCAGAAAGTGTTTCACCTACACAAAACAAACCGGAGTCTGCTTAGAATGAGTAAAAACATAATGCACAGTCGGCATGATGAATATCATAAATTAACCCGTGGAGAACGAATTGGTTATGGCATGGGCGACTTTGCGCAAAACCTGGTTTTCGGCACAATTGGGGGTTTTCTGGCTTTGCATATGCTGACGGTAAATACCATCAGCACGGCAACGGCAGGCTTTATTTTTCTTTTTGTCCGTATCATTAATGTGTTTTGGGATCCGATGGTCGGAACCTACGTGGATAAACGAACCTCAAAAGCAGGGAAATATCGCCCCTGGCTGTTACGAGCCGGCGTGCCGCTGGTGATCCTGTCGGCATTACTGTTCGCGCCAATCCCTGGGGTGAAAGGTTCGGTGGCTTTCGCCTTTATTATTTATCTGGCGCTGGACCTGGTTTATTCCTTAGTCAATATTCCCTATGGCTCGCTGAATGCCTCGCTGACCCGCGACCCGGAATCGATCGATAAGCTGACCAGTACCCGCATGATGCTGGCCAACAGCGCCAACCTGCTGGTCTATACCCTGTTCCCGATGTTTGTGCAGATGGCGGCGCCGAAAGATCGCAGCCTGAAAGACACCGGCTTTTTTGGCCTTGAGCTGAATCTCGGCAACTATACCGATCCGTCGGCGAACTACGCCTGGTTCGGCGTGTACGCCATCTATATGATCATCGGCGCGGTGGCCCTGTTTATCTGCTACAAATGCACCAAAGAACGCGTTGTCGCGACCGCCGAGCAGACCGCCAACGTCAAAACTACCGACCTTTTCCACGAGCTCAGACATAACCGTCCGCTGGTTATTCTCGGCATGTTCTTTATGCTGGCCTTTACCTTCATGTTCTTCATGAACACCGTTAACGGCTTCTTCAACCAGTTCGTCGTCGGCCACTCCGAATGGATGGGCGCCGTGGGCCTCGTCGCGTCTATTCCCGGCATCGCCTTCCCGGTGTTCTGGCCGAAACTGAAAAAAATCTTTGGTAAAAAAGGCTTCTTCCATCTGTTCCTCGCCATGTTCATCGTCGGCGAACTGCTGACCTACGTCTGGTCCCGCGAAGGGATGCACGACGCCCTGTGGCTGGCCTACATCGCCACCTTTATTAAACAGTGGGGCTTAACCTCCGCCACCGGCTTTATGTGGGCGCTGGTACCGGAAGTTATCGCGTACGGCGAATTAAAATCGGGCAAACGCAATGCCGCCATTATCAATGCCATTATGGGACTCTTCTTCAAGATCGGCTTCACCATCGGCGGCGCTATCCCGCTGTGGCTGCTGGCGGTGTATGGATTTAATGAAAGCGGCGCCGTGCAGAGCGCCAGCGCCATCGACGGGATCATTATGACCGCGGTGTGGATCCCAATTGCGCTGGCCGCTATTTCGATGGTGATCATGCAGGTTTATCCGATCTCCGATAAACATGTGACCGACATAAACCGTCAGCTGGATGAGATCCGCGTGTAGTTAAAAAAATTATAAATCAGACCGATCCTTAACTTTCCATTTTAAAAGGTGTAATGAAATGTCACTTATTCAAAACCCGATATTACGCGGCTTTAATGCCGACCCCAGTATTATTCGCGTCGAGGATACGTACTATATTGCCAACTCGACGTTTGAGTGGTTCCCGGGCGTGCGTTTACATGAGTCGAAAGACCTGAAAAACTGGAACCTGCTGCCTTCGCCGCTCTCCACCACCACCCTGCTGGATATGAAGGGCAACCCCTCCTCAGGCGGCATTTGGGCGCCGGCGCTCTCCTGGGCCGATGGGCAATTCTGGTTGGTGTATACCGATGTGAAGGTCACCGAAGGCGCCTTTAAAGACATGACCAACTACCTGACCACGGCGAAGGATATTCGGGGCCCGTGGAGCGACCCGATCAAGCTGAACGGCGTCGGGTTTGACGCCTCGCTGTTCCATGACGACGATGGCCGGAAATATATCGTCCAGCAAACCTGGGATCACCGGGAGTACCATCACCCCTTCGATGGCATTACCTTAACGGAGCTGGATACCAAAACGCTGAAGTTAATGCCGGAAACCGCGCGCACCATCTACCGCGGCACCGCCGTGGCGCTGGTCGAGGGGCCGCACCTCTATAAACTGAACGGCTACTACTATCTGTTTGCCGCCCAGGGCGGCACCGTGTTTACCCACCAGGAGGTGGTGGCGCGGTCGAAAACCCTCGAGGCCGACAGCTTCGAAACCGAGCCGGGCGACGTGTTCTTAACCAATGTCGATACCCCAGACAGCTACATCCAGAAACAGGGCCATGGCGCGCTGGTCTCCACCCCGGAAGGCGAATGGTATTACGCCTCGCTCTGCGCCCGGCCGTGGAATCGCCCGGGGGAATCCATCTACGACCCGCGCGGCTGGTCAACCCTCGGTCGGGAAACCGCGATCCAGAAAGTGTACTGGGACGATGAGGGCTGGCCGCGTATTGAAGGCGGTCACGGCGGGAAAACCTTCGTCGAAGGGCCGAAAGACGCCATCTTCACCGAAAGCGCCAGCGATAATAGCCAGCAGGATGACTTTACCTCGCCAGCGCTCGACCCGAACTGGAATACCCTGCGGGTGCCGTTTACGGCCAAAATGGGCACCACCGGCGACGGCAAATTAACCTTAATCGGCCAGGGTTCGTTAGCCAATACGCATGACCTGTCGCTGATTGCCCGCCGCTGGCAGGCCTTCTATTTTGACGCCGCGGTGAAGGTGAAATTCGAGCCCTTCAGCTACCAGCAGATGGCCGGATTAACGAATTACTATAACGACCGCCACTGGAGCTTTGTCTTCCTGACCTGGAATGAAATTAACGGTAAGGTCATCGAAGTCAGCGAAAATAACCGCGGAAAATACACGTCGTACCTGAAAGATAACGCCATCAAGGTGCCGGACGGCGTGGAATACGTCTGGTTCCGGACCAAAGTCCGCAAGCAGACCTACAGCTATGAATACAGCTTCGATGGCGTGACGTTCACCGAGATCCCGGTCCAGCTGGATGCCGCGGTGCTGTCCGATGACTATGTGTTGCAGAGCTACGGCGGGTTCTTTACCGGGGCGTTCGTCGGCCTGGCGGCGGTAGACTACGCCGGGTACGGTACCCAGGCTGAGTTTTATCAGTTCGAGTATCAGGAGCTGGGCGATAGGTTAGCAGCCGATGGGAGCTATAGCTGGGAGGCTGGCGAGACGCGGGATAAGTAAGAGAGTGTGAGCCCCCGCTACCGGTAAGGTAGCGTGGGGTTTGTGGTGTGTTTGATGTAATTAAAGCGAGAGCTGTCGGATGTCAGTCTGCGGGGCGCAGCCGGGCCTTCAGCTCTTCGAGAGTAAACGGCGGATCTCGCCGGTGCAGCATTGCATGGCAATTGGGACAAACCGGGATCAGATCGGTTTCAGGGTTCAGACGGTAGTCCTGCTTTATTCCGGACAGCGGAATGAGATGGTGGATATGGATAAAACCCTGGCCGATTTCGCCATAGCGGCTGGCCATATCCAGACCGCATACCTGACACCGGCAGCCGTGCAGGCGAAGCGCCGCCTGACGAGCCTGACGGTCGCGCTCATAGCGATTGACCACCACCTGCATCGCCGCCCCTTCCACGAACTCCATAGTCGTCTGTCCCTCATCGGGGAAAAGCGCAACCTCGTCATCGCCAGCGCCCTGCGACGCGATCGTAAATCCTTGATCCAGTAACAGACGCACGCATTTGGATTTAATCCCTCCGCTGAAATCCGTCGGGGTAAATTCCGTGCCTGTCGCAAGCGTGGCCGCTAACCCGACGATGGCTTTTGAAGGATACCGACGCCCCTCAAACTCGATCTCATACAGACGCGCGCTTTTAAACTGATGCGCAACGCCTGCATCGTAAGCGCGAATGGCGGCGATGATGCATTCCCTGGATAAATGGTCCGGTAGTTTTTTCATAAGACATAGCTATCTGATGGCGCGAAGCTTGAGTATAAATAGAAAGCTATGGGCTTTTCGAACAAATAACTAGCAGTGATAGTTAAATCGCGATCCACGTAGAATCGCCGCATCTGGTGGGTTGATCGGCAAGGATTTTGCGAGCATTATCGCATTTATTTAGCTGCCAATGTAACGCTATGCCCTCGAGCACGACCCTGCAACACGCGATCGAGAACATCACCATCTGGCGCAAAGGCGAACAGCGTGCGCCGCATAAGCCACTGTTACTGCTGTACGTCCTTTCGCAGTACCAGCGCGGCCATGCGCGGATGTTCGACTACGCCTCGGAGATACGCGATGAGCTGCATAGCCTGCTGGAACGCTTTGGCCCGCAGCGCCGCCAGTACCGGCCGGACATGCCCTTCTGGCGCCTGAAAGGCGACGGCTTCTGGGAGCTGCACAACAGCGAGCAGTGTTCAACCCAGGGCAGCCGACAGCCGCCCGGCAAAGAGCTGGAGCTCTGCCACGTCGCCGGCGGCTTTGATGAGCCGCATTTTGCGCTACTCAAAAGAAATAAGAAGCTGATCAATACCCTCGCCCATCAGATCCTCGAGGCGCACTTTCCGGAGAGTATTCAGGAAGAACTGGCAGAAGAGATGGGGTTTGATCTGCTGCAGATCCGCAAAGAGCGCGACCCACATTTTCGCCAGCAGGTGCTGCGCGCCTATAACTATGAGTGCGCGATCTGCGGCTTCAATATGCGCCATGATAATACCTCCGTCGCCCTGGAAGCGGCCCATATCAAATGGAAGCAGCACGGCGGCCCATGTGAAATCCCTAACGGCCTGGCGCTCTGCGCGATTCACCATAAGGCCTTTGATAAAGGATCCATTGGTCTGGATGAGGATATGCGCATCCAGGTTTCGCCGGCGGTGAACGGCGGGGGCATCGTTGGCAGGCTATTCTGGGATTTTGATGGTAAGCCGATTACCTTGCCGCAGGGGAAAGAATGCTATCCGCAGGAAGGGTTTGTGGCATGGCACCGGCGGGAGGTGTTCAGGGGATGAGGGGGGATGGTGATAAGCGGGTTTCGATGCTACCTTCTCGCTCCTGAACATCAACAGATCTCTTCGTGTCTGCGCCACCATCGTCTTTAAGACACATATACGGAGGAATTGGCATCTCATTTGCTCCTTATCGTTGAAATTAACTGCAATGTAATAATGTAGAGTACAGTTGAAAGGAATATTACTATTATCAGTGATATATAAAAGAAAGTATCATACATCGTATCGGCGTTCACACTCCCGAACAAGAAGTGGCAAATATCCCTTGCGATATCATAATCGAGATAGATTTCCGGCCTTGGAAGTGCACGTCCCAGAACCAAAAACAGCAATATAAAATAAATAATCTTACTGATTTTACGGGCAAGCGTTATTAGAGCCACTGGCAACAACCTCCACCCAACCGCGAGCCATCAGGGAACGCATGCAGGGAACCTGTACTAACGATGTATTCATAAGCGCATTCCGGATCATGGCAAAATCAGAATTATGGGCGATAGTAATACAACCCTCGGAAACCGTACCCGGATGCAAACGGAATTTACCAAGTTTCACACCCTCTACCCACGTCTCATCGTCAATTCCGCGGTCGTCACGCCATAACGCAAACCAATCGCTATTCCCCCGCCGTAGTTCGCGGCAGGACGTAATGAAACGATTGGTGTTAGCCCTGCTTTTATTTATTTTCAAAGAATCGGCTGTAGCCCCCGCTCTCACGCCGGAAGCGGATATCACTCTGGTGAATCCGTCAATGTTTGCTCGTGAAGGATATCGACGGCACAACATGATGCTGTCGATGTGTTCACATAAACCGTCTGTTCATGAGTCATAACTCGTTTCTGCCATGAACAAGTCAGAGCAAATACATATAAACCAATAATTTTAACATCCAAATTTTTTGCGTATCCAATCACTTATCGAATACTTATATGCGCTTTATTATTTATTAAATTAATACATCTCACACCAAGATAATTCATCATAATAATCAACCGTAAAGTGATATACTATGCTGTTTTAAGCCTTATTTAAATCAATGGTTCAAAATCATTTTGCAATACAATTTGTAACAATTAGGTTATAGTAACACTTATCAAGTTACTTATTCTCTTGTAAATTACCATCGATTATTTCTTGCAAAAATGATGTACATCCGCAGTCATTTATTTAAACATAGGATAGCTATATGGCAGACATAGAAGGGATAGCGCGGAAGTTATATAAAATCATTATCTCTCCTGATACAGTTACAGGGCTTATCAATGGTGGATTATCTGTTCCTTTAGATTATGGTTATCTGATTTACGGTATCTTTGATACGGATACAAGATATGAACGTGAAACAGAAAGAATCCGTATGATGACCGCGATAAGACATGACATCCTTAACTATGAAAATATCGTTAATGTAGTTAAATTAATCCTTCAGTTATTTAATAAACATCTATCCGAATCAGAACAAGATAGAATATACAGAAGTGTAGTTACCTCTATCGTGGGTAGAATCTCTACGAATATTATCGCATCGAACATCGCTAAAGACGTTATAGAAAAAACGTCATTTACTTATGTAGTATTTAAGGGGAAAGGGAATCCAATATCCTTTTTAAGTACTATCCTCTTGTTTGGTGGAATGGCAGAGCGTTCCATCAGGACGTCTGATAAACTCAGGAATGAAGCGCCCGAGGTATACTTGTTGTTAAGACCCCGCGATTATGTTCTTCTTTATTTCTTATTTGCCGATGCTGTACAACCTTTTGTGGATGCCATCCATGCAGAATACACTGAGGGCAACTCCGTGTTCGATAAGATTATGAAAAGAGTGGAAGAACATTTAAATACGAATGCTAAGGCTGGGTGATATGAAAAAAATCATCACGCCACTCGTCGATATAGTTCTCTGCACCTATATTATTACCACATGCTTTATTTGCCTGACTGAGTTTAATAACTGGCAGAATAAAATAGTCGCAGTGACGATTATAATCGGTAGCGCTTATATCATCGCCATTGCATTGAATAGATTACTGGGAACAAAGATAGGTGTGTTAAGCGGTATTTTTAATTTACTATCAGGCCCACTATTAATTATTGGCGCTATTGTTTGCATAGCCTTACTTGACCCGTGGCCGGTTAAGGTTATTGGTCTGTTTTTATGGGTCATTATAATGTTTTGTTTACCTTCATTTATAAATAGAGATAAGGGATAATCATGTCAAATCCAGCATATCTTTGGCTAACCGATACAAACGGCTCCCCTATAACTGGTAGTTCTCTCGTTACAGGGCGTATTGGCGCTATTGAATTAAAAGCGGTAACGCACCACCTATCCATTCCTGTGGATGGAAACACCGGGAGATTAACAGGAACCAGAGTACATACGCCTATTACGGTACAGAAAGATTTTGATAAAACAACGCCCCTTTTATACAAAGCGCTGAGTGAGAATCAAACATTAAAGTCGGCAACCATAAAGATGTATCAGATCCTTGATGCAGGTGTTGAAAGCGAATATTTTAATATTATATTAGAGAATGTAAAAGTAACTGGAATTACCCCCAACTTATTTCCTGATTCTGGTACAGGCACACATAGCGAAACGATTCAGTTAAGGTATGAGGCCATCACCTGGAAACATTGCGATGGGAATATCATTTACAAAGATTCCTGGAACCACAGGGCAACGGCATAAATTCCCCTTAGACTAAAGGCCATTCAAAAAAATGGCCTTTTCTAAGTTTAACTGATGATTTAAACCACCCTCGCCAAACAAGCCATCCAAATGCAACCGCATGGTTTGGAGGCATAGCATCTTGAAGCTATACCTCCTTGAGTAGCGCTAAATTAATTCAGCCCATTCGATACCTGCATTGCTTTAAGCCCCCTATAACTTCCGCTGTTCCAGGCTGGAATAAATCGTTTTAATTTCCGCTTGTAAGCTTTCGCCACGGTATACCATCGACGTATCGTATCGTATCGTATCGTTTGTACTTCTCATCACGCGTAGCGCTAAACCAGTTGAACGATCCTATGCACAGCAGCCCTTCATCACCAATCACGATTTTACTGTGAACACGATTAACCAGCATAGTCACAATGCCCAGCGCATTAAGTTTTTCCACTGCATTATTAAGGCGCTGCTGTTTTGCTTTGCGCTTTTCATAACTAATGTCTTGGGTATTAAAGCTTTTATCCGTTACAACAGTAATGTCGATACCACTTTAAGCACACCTGTTTTAGTTCCACGCACTTTTTGAGAGTTCCGGTTTTTCAGCCATCAGCCGGTACTCTTCCGGCGTCAGGTTGTTCAGGGACTCATGAGGCCGCTCGTTGTTATATTCTATCAGCCAGCGCTCGGTAATTTCCCGTGCTTCATTCAGTGTTCTGAACAGGTAAAAATCCAGAATTTCTGTCCGGTATGTCCGGTTGAACCGTTCGATAGAAGCATTTTATGTAGGTTTACCCGGTTTAATAAATTCGAGCTGCACGCCATGTTCTTCGGCCCATTGTGCCAGTGCCCGCGAGACCAGTTCTGGCCCGTTGTCCATCCGCATTTTCAGCGGATAGACGCGGTTTGCCACGATCCTGTCCAGCACCCGGATGATTCGCTGAGCCGGGATATTCCGGTTGATTTCTATCGCCAGTGCTTCACGGTTAAAATCATCCACCACATTGAAGGTCCGGAAGCGTCTGCCGCAGACCAACGCGTCGTGCATAAAATCGATGGGCCAGCTCTGGTTTAACGCTTGCGGTGTCGCCAGGGGTGCTGGATTACGCACTGGCAGCCGCTGTTTTCCCTTGCGACGAAAATTCAGTTTCAGCAGGCAATAAATCCGGTGAATACATTGATGGTTCCAGGTATTGCCCTGCCTGCGCAGCAGCTGGAACAGCTTCTTAAAACCGTAGCGCGGATAGCGTTCTGCCAGTTCAGTCAGCGCGTGGATCACGGGTTCATCACGCCGGGTATCGGGCTGATAAAAATACACCGTCCTGCTCAGCGATAACGTCCTGCAGGCCTGGCGTAAACTTATGGCAAATTGCGTCGTCAGATAGCTGACGAGTTCACGCTTTATCGCTGTTTTTAAAGCTTTTTTTCGATGACGTCTTTCAGTGCCCGGCACTCAAGACTGAGATCAGCAAACATCTGTTTAAGCCTCCGATTCTCGTCTTCCAGATCTTTGATTTTTTTAATATCGACCGCTTCCATCCCGCCATGCTTTGCCTTCCAGTTGTAATAGCTGGCTTCCGAAATAGCGGCCTCACGGCAAACATCCTTGACGGTACGTTCAGCTTCGACGGACTTCAATACGGCGATGATCTGGTGTTCAGTGAATCGGATCCTACGCATAGCGATCTCCTCTGGGGACATAATCAGTATGTCGGAAGATCTCTAAAAGTGAATGGTTCGTTTTGCCGGGATACTTACAGTGGCAGTGACACGGGATGAAGCGCTGGGACTAATTTCTAATGAGGTTGCCTCCTACACTACACTGGCGGGAAACGAGAGTGCGATACGAGAGTTGGGTGATGATGTCTTGAAGAAACTAACTATTGAAGTCACACTAAAATTACGTCAATCCACAATCGTAGACTTGCAGGTGTAAGAAAGCATATCTTCAAGGTTACGCATTCTGAACTATCAGATGCTGTGTAGCATAAGAATCTTTTAGATAAAACACTTTATGCTTTTAAACATATACTGAAGCTAGATGAATTTTTTGATTAATTGGACTTCATAGTTACAATAACTCATTAACTTTTAACGAAAAAAGGTGTGATAAACTTTCTCCATTTTATATTACATTAATATAAAAAATTTTAGCGGGCTGAATCACTCAACTTAGATTAATTAACCATTTTTTACTGGCACAATAGTTCCGATACATCCGCCCCTCTCATAATTCCCTACATTATCAATGAGAAATTTGATATTTCAAAGTAAATAAAAAATGTTATGTAATATACATCACAACATAAGCGTTAATAGAACCCATCCTTATGATTAAGCCAAATTCAATATATCACACTAATAGCTGAATATAAAAACAGTGTAAATACATACAGTTCAAAAAAAGAACAAACAATGTTAGTATTAATAAGATTTTCACGCTAATCTTACTCCTTAGGGCAATAGATGATATGCGAATAGGGATTTTAAAAGCTGGTAAGGGAGACTCTCTTCTGCTGTCATGGGAGGGGAACCACATGCTCATTGATAGCGGTACTGCATCCACTTTAAGGAAGAACCGTAATCCTTCTTTACCTCCGTTCAGAGAAATTGAGTTTTATCTACTCACGCACATCGATTACGATCATATCGGTGGTTTTTTAAATTTTTTATCCAAAGCTCAAAGAAATGATCTACATCCAGACTTAATTTTTTTTTGCAATACATTAGATCTAATAAGATATAAAGACAATGATGAAGTTGGTTTTCACCACGGCTCTGCACTATCGACTCATATATCTACACTTAAGTTAAACAGTAAACCGCTTTTTTCAGAAGATGTGTTATGTTTCAAAAACATTAAAATCACGATTTTATCGCCAACATTAGAACATATCCATATATTAAAAGAAAAATGGATAGAAATAGAGAAAGAATTAAATAAAAAAGATTACGGCGACGAGTTTGTATCGGTGCAAAAAAAGAAATTCAAAATTGACGTTAAAGTAGCACCAGATGATTCAGTAAAAAATCCAATCAAGGATTTATTAAACTCTACATCTATAGCATGTCTTATTGAATATAAAAATAAAAAAGCCTTGATGTTAGGGGATGCCCACCCTGAAATAATTTCAAAACAATTAAAAACCGTTCTTAAAAACCAGCAGATTGAAAAAATAAATGTTGATGTTGTAAAAATATCTCATCATGGAAGCAAACATAATACAACATCAGAATTATTAAGTTTAATCAGTTGCAATAGATTTATTATTTCTACCGATGGTAGCCGTCCTTACAACCACCCTGATATAGAGACAATAAATAAGATAATTATTAACTCTATTAACGCGGGTTTCTCAAAGGTTTATTTTTATTTCAATTATCAATCTGCATCAGAGTTCGAAATCATAAATGAAGCAGAGCTTGATATCGAAATTTGCAAAATCGTCACTAATGAGATTATTTTATGACTTGCTACCAGATCAATAACCTATGCAAAGTAACGGCATTTATTTATATATCAGATGATTTTATAGGATGTGCTGTTATATTTAAAAATAATAATGAAATTATGCTAGCAACAGCATTTCATGTTCTTGAATCATTAATTCATAACTTTTCTGATAATAAACACTTGATACAAATAATAGATGAAAAAAATCGGATTTATAAAGTTAATGAACTGCGAGGTAATATTAATGAAAGTAAGAGACGTGATATTGCACTTCTAGTTTTAGATGGGGATATAAATAACCTTGAAGAAATATATTTTTTTAACCCATTATCCTCTCCAAATTTAGAATTAATTTCCAGGTGTCGAAGTCATATAAATAACATTCCTACTTCATTATATTCAAAAGAACAAATTGAAAAACTTGACGATTTTTATTATTATATAAATATTGACAAAAGCATTATGGAAGACTCTTCTGGCCGTTGGGGGGCAAGCGCTCTACAAGGAATATCGGGAGCAGGTGTTTTTATTAAAATTCATCAACAATTAGTATTAGTAGGTATCATATCCTCCATCCCTGATGATGGTTTATTTGGAAAAGTTAGATGTAGTAATGCCTCTTGTTTTATTGAGATTCACGATTCATTAAAAGCAAATAGCAGTAATAATTATGATTTCGGCAGTTCAATACTAAAAGAATCTTTGCTTATGCTAAAGGACGAAAATATAGATTCAGTCATTCATGACTGGGAAAGCTTAGAAGAGAATAAAAAATACAACAACAATATAGACAGAAAAATAAAAATATTACACGTTGCAAGTAAGATTGATCAAGAAAAGAAAAAAATAATCCTAAACTTACTTTCTGGGAATAATTTCGCTCGAGCTAGGATGATTAACTATCCAAATATTGAAACTAGCTACTCAACCGCGCACCTGGTATTCGGTGGAGAGGATATGACTTTATATGTTAACAATCGTGCAGAGGCAAATAAAGGTTATCAACATATTAAGAGTGATTATCTGAATATTTTATCCGATAGCCTATCCCCTCACGGATTACAAAAAGATGAAATACTCTTATTGCGAAACAAAGATATTGCTTTTTGGCTCGCTAATTGTGATTTGGACTTTTTGGAAGAAGACTAATGATAGAAATCAAATTAAATAAGCGAAGGATTTTAGCTAGTAGCTCTAATACAAATGAGGTGTATTCTTCAATAGTATTATTTACTATTTATTATGCTTTGAAAGGAAAGAGCAAATCCGTCAATTTAGAATACATAAGCTTTGCCTTTGACAACATCATAAACAAGACAAAAAACTTAGATTACGATTATGTTCAACTTTGGAATGTAAATACATTAATCAAGCCAATAATATTGTTATTATACTCTTATGAATTACTCGACATTGATTATAAAAACAGAAATATGGCAGTAAAAATAACTGATAATGGAAATGCATATGTTGAAGAAATGATTAATGAAGAATTATTTAATGATATTAATATATCTGCTAGAGAAATAACCAAAAAACTTACAATTAAAAAACTACAAAACAACAAGCTGCTTTGGTAATCTTATGAAAATAAATAGTATAAACCTTCATGCTAGCGTTTATGATTCAGTCGAAGAATATGGTTTTTCATATAACTTTGATTCGGGATTGAATATCATTACTGGACATAACTCTAGTGGTAAATCAACAATTATTTCTTGCATTTATTATTGCTTAGGTATGGAGCAACTGCTTGGTGGAAATCGAAATCTAATACTAGATAAAAGTATAACTAGAGAATTCGATTATAACGGAAAAACTTATACCATCACTGAATCCAAAGCAGAATTAGAAATCAGTCACAATAATAGAATTGCAACGTTAAAAAGATATATAAAAAACAGCATTGATGAAAATAAAAACAAAATAATAATTACTGAGAATGGAAGTACTATGTCGTATTTAGTCCATACCCCAGGAGATCATGATAGGGCTTCAGGTTTCTATAAATGGCTAACTCTTTTTTTAGGGATAGAATTACCTAAAACCTACAGTGAAAATACTGATCAAGTAAAGCATTTATACCTGCAAAACATATTTCCTTGTGCTTTAATTGAACAAACTAAAGGTTGGTCTGACTTCTTCGCTCAAATGCCTAACTTTGGAATAAAAGATGCCAAACAAAAATTAATAGAATTTCTTTTGAATTTAGAAAGCTTAGAAAATGAATTTAAAAAAGATATTCTAGCTCAAGAAGAGAAAAATATTAAATCATTGTGGGATAAAAAATATGAAAAAATTGATGGGTTAGCCTCTGAAAAAGGCTTCATATTGAAAGGGGTCAATAAAGATATCAATAGCAATGGTTTAAAAAATATTTCAACGTCTTCATTAAGTAAGATATCGGCGGATAAAAAAGAATGGATCACACTCGAAAAAGAATTAACTGAATTAGATAATGAATTAACATTGACTATAAAAAAAATCAAACAAAAAAACTCTTCGTTAACACCAGAGTTAATTAAAAATGCACAGAGAAAATTACAATCAGAAATTTCGCTAATAAACCGACAGATTAGAACATTAAATATAGAACGAATTTCAGAAAAACAAAAAATAAAAGAATATAGAGAATCAATAAATAAATTAGATATAGAAATCGATAGATTAGATAGTGCTCTAAAGTTAGATGCCTTTCTACCTGAAGATAAAATGTCTTCTTTATGTCCACTTTGTGATCATGAACTTGATATTGAATCAAGATTAAACGTTACAAATTCAAAAATGAATTATAGAGATTCTATCGCTTTTCTCAAAAGCCAGAGAAATCTTTATATATCCTATATCAATAAACATAATGAGCTAGACTCTAAGTTCGATAACATCAGTAACTATTTGGTCAATGAGATTACCTTAAAGAAAAATGAAATAAAAAATCTGAGAAAAGATATTTCTTCTTTTGAAGACTCGACTCTACGAACTGATATATTAAACGAACTTACTATATCTCAAAAAATAGAGCAATATAAAAAACTACTCACTACATTTAATGCTGTAAAGGCAGATCTAAAAGATCTAATAGTGGAGTTTACGAAATTAAAAGATGATAAATCCTCACTTAGACTATCAGACGAAAGAGATAATATAAAGATAGCCTTCTTTTTAGAAAAATTTAAGATACTACTAGGTTCTGATTATTTCAACTATACTAGCAATCATATTTATCATATTGCAATTCAAAACAAAGCTCCATCAAGACTACTTCCTGTAGTTATTACTGGTCGTGATACTCAAACAATCAGACTAAGTTCTTCCGCAAGTGATTTCATCCGTGCACAATGGGCATTCTATCTAACTCTTTTAGATATTTCTGCTAACCATCCAGGTTTTTTAATACTCGATGAACCAGGTCAACACGCAATGAATGTAGAAAGCATGGTTGCTTTGCTTACATACGCAGCATCGTCTAATAAACAGATAATAATGTGTATATCAAAAGACACAAAAGATAAGTCAAATACTGCAAACTTAAATAAAATATTTACAAAATTGAAAGAACATCAAAAATATAAACTTATTGATATTGATCCACATGAGCAAAAATGTGTTGGCTCTCGATAAAACTACACAAACACATTAAATAATAAGCTGAATCCATAGATATTAATATCTATGGATTCAGCTCCCCCCTAAATAATACAATTCTAAATTGGTTGAAAACATTTCGCACATAACACTGACGTTCCTATTTTTCTTACTTTTCCAATATATCCGCAGTTATTACATTGAACCCGCTCATGATTTTTTATATTTTGTACTGATTTTAATGAAGAAGCATTAAATCTATGTTGCTTGTTTTTATATTGAGAATTGATAGGTTGTTCGTTTTTAACTCTATCAACTTTTTCAGAAGCCTGATTTCTATTTAAATTATTCATACTTTGTCGCGCCAGCTCAACCTGTTCTCGCATTCTTTTCACTTCTTGATCTCTATAATAGAGCTCATTCATTGCTATTTCCTTCATATTCTCAGTATCTTTATAATAGACTTTCTTACTTTCCTCTTTGAATGATAAAATATTAAAATCAACTAACTCACACTCCCAGGCATAAGATATTGTATTGAATTCAGTAATATATGGCTTTCTATAGTAACATTTCAATATGAGCTTATTAAATTTTTCAGACTCGACTTCAGCCTCGGAGTCAAATACGAAAACATTTGCAAAATTTCCATATGCTATATCTAAAGTTGTAAATTTATCAGGCTCGAATGATATAAAAACCCATAATATATATGCCCCATTACGTCTATAAAATGCCTCACGATTTATGATTACATCTAAAAATGTAGTTGATACCTGTAATTCAATAACCAATTGAATACTAGAATGTTTTAATACACAACTGATATCCGGCCTACGCCATTCTTTCGAAATCCCAACATGATTCTCTTGACGAAATGTTGCTTCAACTTTAACATCATCTTCAAATAAATCATCAAGCAATAATAGTTTCGCTATTTTCTCTTTGTTAATTCTATGTGCCGCCCCCTCCTTTTGCCCATTGTATTTTAGAGCACGTAACTCATCTTCAGTTAAGTTTGTTGTAGTCTTGATAGGGCAATCGGCTGAATTTTTTGTATGCGCAAAAAACTTTGTTCTATGCGCGTCACCTCGTAAGACTACTGGTTGATAGCACACACTACATAGTGCAATAGGAAATTTTTTTCGAGCTTCTTCAATTTCCCTCCTAAACTTGAAAAACTCCTCATCACTACAATTATCCAAAAATTCGTTTGCATCTAAATTCATGTCATGCATAGTGAGAAAAACAGATGACATATTTCTTATTTTCATTATTTGAATCACCCTATAACTTAGCTTAATTAGTTTTCAACATTACTCACAAATTATTTTAAAATAAAAATGAAGTCCATTTATGTATGATGCCTATGCCCATAATCAAACGGACTAATCCCCTTCTCCCGATTCACATCCAGATAATCCGCCCACCATTGCAACATCAATCGTCGCTCATCCAAATGTTCTGCCTTATGAATATAAGCCGCCCGCACAGAGTTACGTTCCATATGGCTCATCTGCCGTTCAACCGCATCTCTTGACCACAATCCAGATTCAATTAGCGAGCTACACGCCATAGTTCTGAAGCCATGTCCACAAACCTCAACCTTAGTGTCATATCCCATAACCCGTAGCGCCTTGTTAACCGTGTTTTCACTCATGGGCTTACGAGGGTTATGATCGCCAACGAAAACAAAATCTCGATTTCCACTGAGCTTGTGAACCTGTTTGAGGATGCCCAGTGCCTGCCGAGATAAGGGCACCAAATGTGGTGTACGCATTTTCGAGCCACGCTGTGAATGCTTTACCCCTTCGATAATTTCTCGTTCCGCCGGTATCATCCACATTGCTGTTTCAAAATCGATCTCTGACCATCGAGCAAAGCGCAGCTCACTAGACCGGATGAAAATTAGCAACGTAAGCTCAACGGCCAGACGAGTCATAGATTGTCCTGTGTAACCGTCGATTCGGTGGAGTAATTCAGGTAGGCGTTTCAATTCAAGCGCTGGGCGATGGATACGATTACTGGAAGCAACTGCACCAGCCATTTCCTAGGCCGGGTTGTAATCAATCAAGCCACTTTGTACGGCATATCGCATGATGGCAGTTGTCCGTTGCTGAAGACGAGAAGCGACTTCAAAACGGCCAGTAGCTTCTACAACTTTGATAGGAGCAAGCAGATCGCGAGTTCTCAGTTCCTCAATACTACGTTTTCCGATTGCATGGAACAGGTTATCTTCAAGACTCTTAAGCACCCGTCGACTGTGTTCCTCTGACCATTTCTTATTAGTTGCATGCCAATCTCTAGCAACAGACTCAAAGGTAATGATCTCTTTCGCCTGCTCTTCTTTTACAGCCCGCTTCTGCTCGCGAGGATCGATTCCAGCAGCAACCAGCTTTCTTGCATCTTCCCTCTTCTGCCTCGCATCGGCTAACGATGTTTCAGGATAAACCCCAAATGCCATCAGGTGCTGCTTACCACCAAAGCGAAAGCGGAACCGCCAGTATTTTGAGCCGTTAGGGTGAATGAGCAAAAACATGCCATCCCCATCGACAAGGGTATACTCCTTTTCCTGTGGTTTTGCAGAGCGCACTTTGATATCTGTCAGAGCCATAAAAGTTCTCCTTCCATGTGCCGAAGTGAGTATACAACCATTATCGAACCAACATATATACTCGGTTCTATACTCACAAGCGACTTGATGTGGGTTGACTCAGATTGACTTAGGTTGAGTGAAAAAGCGAGGAAAGCCTTGCGGATACTGGATTTCAGGCACAAAAAAAGACGTCCGTTGACGTCTATTGATGTTCCGATGGTGCCGAAGGCCGGACTCGAACCGGCACGTATTTCTACGGTTGATTTTGAATCAACTGCGTCTACCGATTTCGCCACTTCGGCACTGAAGGGGATGCGGAAACGTTCTGGATTATACCTGTCGGCGGCGGCCATGCAAGCGACAGCGTGTCGTCATTGCGCTAAGTGTTGAAAAAAACAGCGCTATCCTGCGCGGCGTCACCTTTTGCCGCTATTCCAGGGTGCCAATAACATCAGCCATCACCATCGCCCCCTCCCGCAAACCCAGCTCCACCTGCCAGCCGTTCCCCCTTCCCGCTCAATAACACCCAATCCCCACTCAAACTTATCTCAAATTTTTCTCACCTCACTCTCACCTGCATCCCCTTCACAATCCATCTCTCCTCAAACAAATCCCCAATATCCACTCCTCAAATATTCCCCCCAACCCCATCCACCACCATTCCCATATATTCCAGAAAGTTTTAGCCAATACCTTTTTGTTATTCACTCGCTCCGCAGCCAAATATTAATTTCATCAATATTTTTATAACTTTACATTAATGAAAAGTTTTCTTTTTGCCGTTTATTCCAGGATTTTCCTCAGGCGTGAAGGGTTCCGGTAAACACTATTTTTACTAGTCGCTGTACGAGTCTTGATGGACATATTCACTCGATGAATTAACTCAGGAGAATACTTGTGACGACGTTAAAACCTTTGCTGGCCCGCAACCGCAGCTGGGCGCTGCAGAAATGTCAGCATGACCCGGACTATTTCGAAAAATGGATCGACGGGCAGCGGCCCCACTCGCTGTGGATCGGCTGCTCCGACAGCCGCGTGCCCGCCGAGGTGCTCACCGGCAGTCAGCCCGGCGAGCTCTTTGTCCACCGCAATATCGCCAACATGCTCGACCCCGCCGACGATAACGTCATGAGCGTCCTGCAGTATGCCCTCCACTACCTTGAGGTGGAGCGGGTGGTGCTCTGCGGCCACTACGGCTGCGGCGGCGTGCAGGCGGCGCTCTCCCTGCCCACCCTGCCGCTGGCGCAGGAATCCTCGGCGCTGGCTCGCCGCATCGGCCAGCTGCGCCACACCCTGCATCACGAAATTGCGCAGATCGCCGATGGGTGTTGTGTTGCGGCCTCCCCCGGCGCCAGCGCCGACGCGGAGCGTTCTCGCCATGCGCTGGACGCCCTGGTGGAAGCCAACGTTCGCGCCCAGTTCGCCCGTCTGCTGGAGAGTGAACCGGTGCAGACGGTGCTCGCCAGCGGGCGGCCCCTCAGCCTGCACGGCTGCGTCTACGATCTGGCTTCCGGCCATTTAACCACCCTCGTCGAACACCTCTCACCGCAGGAGCACGCCCCATGAATACGTTTCGTCAGGACTCTCTCGCCGGCATCGTCGTCTTCCTTGTCGCCCTGCCGCTGTGCCTCGGCATCGCCCAGGCCAGCGGCTTACCGCCCTTCGTCGGCCTGCTGACCGGCATCATCGGCGGCCTGGTCGTCACCGCCCTCAGCCCCTCCCGCTTCGCCGTCAGCGGCCCCGCCGCCGGACTGGTCACCATCGTCGTCGCCGCCATTGAATCCCTGGGTTCCTTCTCCGTCTTCCTGATGGCGCTGGTGCTGGCCGGCGTGCTGCAGTTGCTGTTCGGCATCCTGCGGGCCGGGCGCTTTATCTCGCTGGTTCCCGCCAGCGTCATCAAAGGCATGTTGGCGGCGATCGGCATCCTGCTGATTATGCAGCAGATCCCCGTCGCACTCGGCACGGCGGAAGAGACCGGGCTTGCCGATGTGGTTCAGGGCAACGCCGCTTTCTCCGTCACTGCGATTGCCGTCGCCGCGGGCGGTCTGCTGGTGCTCTGGCTGTGGGGCTCGCCGCTTATCCGCCGGGTGAAGAGCCTGCGCTGGATCCCCGGGCCGCTGATCGCCGTCCTGCTCGGCTGCGTGACTACCCTGCTGCTGACCCATTTTGCGCCGCAGCAGCTGGCCGCTCTGCCGCGTATTACCCTGCCGGCGTTCGGCAGCCTCGGCGACCTGCTGGGCGAGCTGGAATCTCCGGCGTGGAGCGCATGGCGCAATCCGTCGGTGTGGGTGGTGGCGGTGACCCTGGCGCTGGTCGCCAGCCTCGAAACCCTGCTCAGCCAGGAGGCGCTGAAAAAGCTGCGCCCGCAAAATCCGCCGCCTTCGCCGAACCGTGAAATGGTCGCCCAGGGCGTCGGCAACCTGCTCTCCGGTGTGCTGGGGGCGATGCCGATCACCGCGGTGATCGTCCGCAGCTCGGTGAACGTCAGCAACGGCGCGCAGAGCAAACTGTCGATCTTTATCCACGGCGTACTGCTGCTGATCTGCGGCCTGTGGTTCAGCGGCCTGCTAACCTTAATCCCGCTCGCCAGCCTCGCCGCCGTGCTGCTGTATACCGGCTATAAGCTGGCGACCCCACGGCTGTTCATCGAGCAGTTCCGCCAGGGGGCGGCGCAGTACGTCCCGTTCCTCGCCACCATCGGCGGGATTATTGCCTTCGGCATGCTGGCGGGGATCGGGATTGGTCTTGCCACCCAGATGGCGTTCAGCCTCTGGCGCAGCCATCGCCACTCGCTGCAGCTGGCGCGCTACGATGACCACTACGTGCTGCGCATCCAGCAGAATCTGACCTTTATGCACAATCCGCATCTGCTGGCCCTGCTGGCGAAGATTCCGGAAAAGAGCGTGGTGATCGTCGAGCACGACAGCGTCGGCTACCTCGACCCGGACGTGCGGGCGGTGCTGGATGATTTTGCCGAGAACGCCCCGCAGCGCGGCATCCGCCTTAATCAGTGGCCGCTAGCCAGCCGCTGACCTTAACGGGCGGCTGGTCCGCCCGCTTCGCTACCCCTCCGATTGCCAAGCGCCGTGAAAAACCATGCTCTACACTTTCTGGGTTATCACGCCAACCCCAAGGAAATGAACATGAGCATCATTAAAAGCTACGCCGCCAAAGAAGCGGGCGCCGATCTGTCGCTGTGGGAATACGATGCCGGTGAGCTGCAGCCGGAAGATGTCGAAGTTGAAGTGGAATACTGCGGGATCTGCCATTCGGACCTGTCGATGATCGACAACGAATGGGGGATGTCGAGCTATCCGCTGGTGGCCGGTCACGAGGTGATTGGCCGGGTGGCGGCGCTGGGCAGCGCGGCGCAGGATAAAGGGCTGAAGATTGGCCAGAAGGTCGGCATCGGCTGGACGGCGCGCAGCTGCGGCCATTGCGACGCCTGCATCAGCGGCAACCAGATCAACTGTCTGGAAGGCTCGGTGCCGACCATTCTCAACCGCGGCGGCTTCGCCAATAAGCTGCGCGCCGACTGGCAGTGGGTGATCCCCCTGCCGGAGAGCATCGATCTGGCGTCCGCCGGCCCGATGCTGTGCGGCGGCATCACCGTCTTTAAACCGCTGCTGACCCACCACGTGACCGCCACCAGCCGCGTCGGGGTGATCGGCATCGGCGGCCTCGGCCATATCGCCATTAAGCTGCTGCGGGCGATGGGCGCGGAAGTGACCGCCTTCAGCTCCAACCCGGCCAAAGAGCAGGAAGTGCTGGCGATGGGCGCCGATCGCGTGGTCAACAGCCGCGATCCGGAAGCCTTAAAAGCGCTGGCCGGTCAGTTCGACCTGATCATCAACACCGTGGCGGTGGACCTCGACTGGCAGCCGTACTTCGAAGCCCTGGCTTACGGCGGCAACTTCCACACCGTCGGCGCGGTGATGAAGCCGTTCCCGGTACCGGCCTTTACCCTGATCGGCGGCGACCGCAGCATCTCCGGCTCGGCGACCGGTAACCCGTCCGAACTGCGCACGCTGATGAAGTTTGCCGGGCGCAGCAAAGTGGCTCCGACCACCGAGCTGTTCCCGATGTCGCAAATTAACGAAGCGCTGAAGCACGTTCGTGAAGGCAAAGCCCGCTACCGCGCGGTGCTGAAAGCCGACTTCTGATGGTTCTCTCCCGCCGGGCGGCCCGCTCGCCCGGCGTTTTCCCCGTCGCTTCATCAAACCGTCATCTCCCCGCCATGCCTCTGTAGTCATTGCTTCCCACAATCCGGGCTTCGATAAATGGCTGAACGAGATGCGCGTCACCATGAGAAAGACCTGGCTTCCCTGGCTGATCCTGTCGCCTTCCCTGCTGTTTTTACTGCTGTTTACCTGGTTCCCGCTGGGGCGTTCGGTGTATGACAGCCTGTTTGATACCCGCATGGCCAGCGACGGCGCGCAGTACGTCGGGCTGGATAACTTCGCCCGCCTGTTTGCCGATAACGTCTTCTGGCAGTCGCTGGTCAATAATCTGCTCTATATCCTGCTGACGGTGGTGCCCGGGGTGACCCTCGCCCTGCTGCTGGCGGTCGCCCTGAGCGAGAACCATCGCGTCAACCGCTGGCTGCGCACCGCCTTTTTCTTCCCGATGATTATCCCGATGGTCAGCGCCGCCGCGCTGTGGCTGTTTATCTTTATGCCCGGCCTCGGCCTGCTCGACCACTATCTGGCGAAGCTGTTTGGCCCAATGAACAACAACTGGCTGGGGCGCAGCAATAGCGCGCTGCTGGCCCTGGCGCTGATCGGCGTGTGGAAGTTCGCCGGCTACTACATGCTGTTTTTCCTCGCCGGGCTGCAGAGCATTCCGGCCTCGACGCGGGAAGCGGCGCTGATGGAGGGGGCTACCCGCACGCAGGTCTTTTTTAAGGTCACGCTACCGCTGCTGCGCCCGACCCTGAGCTTTGTGATCACCACCGCGCTGATCTACTCCATCACCCAGATCGACCACGTGGCGGTGATGACCCGCGGCGGGCCGGACAACGCCACTACCGTGCTGCTCTATTACATCCAGAATCTCGCCTGGGATACCCACGACCTCGGTAAAGCCTCCGCCGCCACCTTCCTGACCCTGGCCGGGCTGTTCGCCTTCTCGCTGATTAACCTGAAACTGCTGGAGAAAGGAGCCCACTATGAGCGCTGAAATCTCGCCGCTGCTGGTCCGCACGCCCGCCGCCGCCCGTCCGCTGTGGCTGCGCCTGCGCCGCTCGTCGCCCTTTACGCTCACAGTATTAATGTGCTGCATGGCGCTGCTGTGGGTCAGCCCGTTTATCTGGATGCTGGCCACCTCGTTCAGCGCCACCACCTTCGGCGACGATATGGCGTCGCTGCTGCCGCGCCTGCCGCTGACCCTCGATAACTTCCGCGACGCCTGGCAGAGCGCCGACTGGCTGAGCCTGTACGCCAACACCCTTATCTTCACCTTCGGCACCTTCTGCGTGCAACTGTTGACCATCACCACCGCCGGGTACGTCTTCGCCTGCCACGAGTTTCGCGGCAAGCAGACGCTGTTTCTCCTGTTCCTGGTGCAGCTGATGATCATGCCGGTGGTGATGATGGTGCCGAACATGCTGACCCTGAAAACTTTCGGCCTGCTCAACACCCTTACCGGGGTGATGATGCCCTACTTCACCTCGGCGTTCGGCGTGTTCCTGATGCGTCAGGCGTTCCTCGCCATCCCGAAAGAGCTGGAGGAGGCGGCGCTGATGGAGGGCTGCCGCTGGTGGCAGGTGCTGTTCCGCGTACTGCTGCCGATGTCCTGGCCGTCGGTGCTGGCCTTCGCCACCGTCAGCATTACCTACCACTGGAACGAGTACCTGTGGCCGCTGATGATGCTCAACGATCCCGATAAGCAGGTGCTGACCGTCGGGCTGGTCTCCTTCGCCATGGGCGCCGAATCCGGCGGCCAGTGGGGCACCATCGGCGCCGGGACGCTGATGGTCTGCCTGCCGCTGATGCTGGCGTTCATCCTTTTTCAGAAACAGTTCCTGCGGAGCTTCGGCTTCTCCGGGATCAAATAAGGAGTGATTCATGCTGTTAGCGCACATTTCCGATACCCATTTCCGCAGCCGCGGCGAGAAGTTGTACGGTTTTATCGACGTCAATGCCGCCAACGCCGACGTGGTCTCCCAGCTTAACGCGCTGCGCGAGCGCCCGAACGCGGTGGTGGTGAGCGGGGATATCGTCAACTGCGGCCGCCCGGAGGAGTATCAGGTGGCCCGCCAGATCCTCGGCAGCCTGAACTATCCGCTGTATCTGATCCCCGGCAACCACGACGACAAAGCCCATTTTCTCGAGCATCTTCACCCGCTGTGCCCGCAGCTGGGCAACGATGCGCAAAATATGCGCTATGCGGTGGATGACTTCGCCACCCGCCTGCTGTTTATCGACTCCAGTCATGCCGGCACGTCAAAAGGCTGGCTGACCGACGAGACCATCGGCTGGCTGGAGGCCCAGCTGTTCGAGGGCGGCGACAAACCGGCAACGATCTTTATGCACCACCCGCCGCTGCCGCTGGGCAATGCGCAGATGGACCCGATCGCCTGCGAAAACGGCCACCGTCTGCTGGCGCTGGTGGAGCGTTTCCCGTCGCTGACGCGCATCTTCTGCGGCCACAACCACAGCCTGACCATGACCCAGTATCGCCAGGCGCTGATCTCCACCATTCCCGGCACCGTTCATCAGGTGCCGTACTGCCACGAAGACACCCGGCCCTATTACGACCTCTCTCCGGCCTCGTGCCTGATGCACCGTCAGGTCGGTGAGCAGTGGGTGAGCTATCAGCATTCGCTGGCCCACTACGCCGGCCCCTGGCTGTACGACGAAAACATCAGTTGCCCAACGGAAGAGCGCTAACCGCCATGCTCAGTCTGCAAAACATCAGTAAACGTTTCGACGGCAAACCGGCGCTCAGCGCCCTGTCGCTGGATATTCACGAAGGCGAATTCGTGGTGCTGGTCGGCCCGTCGGGCTGCGGGAAAAGCACCCTGCTACGCCTGCTCGCCGGGCTGGAGCCGGTCAGCGAAGGCCAAATCTGGCTGCATGATGAGAACATCACCGCCACCACGCCGCGCGAGCGCAACTTCGCAATGATCTTCCAGAACTATGCCCTGTTCCCCCATCTGTCGGTGCGCGACAACATCACCTTCGGCATGAAGGTGCGCAAGGAAGAGAAAAGCAGCTGGCAGCCGCGGGTGGATAAAGTGGCGCAGATGCTGCAGCTGGAGGCGCTGCTCGACCGCAAACCGGCGAAGCTCTCCGGCGGCCAGCGCCAGCGGGTGGCGATGGCCCGGGCGATCGTGCGCAATCCGCGGCTGTTCCTGATGGACGAGCCGCTCTCCAACCTCGACGCCCGCCTGCGCAGCGAAGTGCGCGACAGCATTATGGCCCTCCACCAGCAGCTGAAAACCAGCACCATCTATGTGACCCACGATCAGACCGAGGCGATGTCGATGGCCGACCGCATCGTGGTGATGAACGGCGGCCACGTGCAGCAGGTAGGACGGCCAGAATATCTGTATGCCAACCCGGCCAATCTGTTCGTGGCCGGATTTATCGGTTCGCCGGCAATGAATCTGCTATCGCTCCCCTGCGTTGACGGCAACGTTCAGCTTGGCGAACAACGCCATCCGCTGCCGCCGCGCCACCGGGATCAGACCCGCGTCTGGCTGGGCGTTCGCCCGGAACATATTACCGACCGCGTGGAGGAGGGCCATCTGCGCCTCCCGGCCACCGTTATGCAACGAGAACTGATGGGGGCCGATTACCTGCTCCACGTCAGCACCCCGATCGGCACCCTGCGCTTTAGCCGCCGCCACCGCGGCACGGTGCCGGAGAAAGGCGAGTCGCTACCGATCGGCTTCTCACCTGCCGATGTGCATCTTTTTCATGCTGAGACCCAGCATAATTTAGCGCCGGTACATCAGGCGTAATTGTTGCAGTCAGTTTGGACGCGGACAGCGCGGAAGAACCGGAGCGTACACGTAGTACGTGAGGATTCTGAGCACTGCCCAGGGCCAAACTGGCAAATAAAATAGCCTGTGGACAGGTGCTTACTGATGGAGACAGATCATGTTTAAACCCCTCACGCTAGTCGCGGTTGGGCTCAGTCTTGCCCTGAGCGGCGCGGCGCTGGCGAAAGAAAAAATAGACTTTATGTTCCCGGCGCCGGTGGACGGCAAGCTGACCATGGAGATGACCCGCGTCATTAAGCAATTCAACGACTCACAGCAGGATGTCGAAGTACGCGGGATCTTCACCGGCAACTACGACACCACCAAGATCAAAGCCGAATCGGCGCAGAAGGCCGGCCAGCCGCCGGCGCTGGTGATCATGTCCGCCAACTTCACCACCGATCTGGCGCTGAAGGATGAGATCCTGCCGATGGATGAGCTGTTTAAATATGGCGATCAAAAGGCCGGCGATTTTCTGCACAAGGAATTCTGGCCCGCGATGCATAAGAACGCCCAGGTGATGGGCACCACCTATGCGATCCCGTTCCATAACTCGACGCCGATCCTCTACTACAACAAGACGATGTTCGATCGGGCCGGGATCAAACAACCGCCGCAGACCTGGGCCGAGCTGCTGGCCGATGCCAAAAAGCTGACCGACGAGAGCACAGGCCAGTGGGGGATCATGCTGCCGTCGACCAACGACGACTACGGCGGCTGGATCTTCTCGGCGCTGGTGCGCGCCAACGGCGGGAAATACTTTAACGAAGACTATCCGGGCGAGGTCTATTACAACTCGCCGACCGCCATCGGCGCCCTGCGCTTCTGGCAGGATCTGATCTACAAGGACAAGGTGATGCCGTCCGGGGTGCTGAACTCGAAGCAGATCAGCGCCGCGTTCTTCTCCGGCAAGCTCGGGATGGCGATGCTCAGCACCGGCGCGCTGGGCTTTATGCGCGAGAACAGCAAAGACTTTGAGCTTGGGGTGGCGATGCTGCCGGCCAAAGAGCAGCGCGCGGTGCCGATCGGCGGCGCCAGCCTGGTGAGCTTTAAAGGCATCAACGACGCGCAGAAGAAAGCGGCGTATCAGTTCCTGACCTATCTGGTGAGCCCCGAGGTGAACGGCGCGTGGAGCCGCTTCACCGGCTACTTCTCTCCGCGCAAGGCGTCATACGATACGCCGGAGATGAAAGCCTATCTGCAGCAGGATCCGCGGGCGGCGATCGCCCTTGAGCAGCTGAAGTACGCCCATCCATGGTACTCCACCTGGGAGACCGTGGCGGTGCGTAAGGCGATGGAGAACCAGCTGGCGGCGGTGGTCAATGATGCCAAAGTGACGCCGGAAGCGGCGGTGCAGGCGGCGCAGAAGGAAGCCGACGCGCTGATGAAACCGTATGTGGATAAGACCGCGCTGGCGGAAGTGAAGTGACGCATTACCCGTCATCGTCATCCTCACCCTGGCCCTCTCCCTGAGGGAGAGGGAACTGTCCGGCGCTGTGGTTAAGCCCTGAGTCCGGTTGTGAAAGGAAAAAAGCAGGCCATACCCGGTATGGCCTGAAAATGTCACAACGATTAGATCCCTGCCGTTTCGCGAATATATTTGCGCGCTTTGACGGCGTATTCGAAAGGATTGGCCAGAGCAGGATCCTGCTCGGCTTCCACTACCATCCAGCCTTTATAGCCAAAGTCGTCCAGCAGCTTGAACACCGGACGGAAATCGATCACCCCGTCGCCCGGGACGGTGAAGGTGCCTTTTTTCACGCCGTCGAGGAACGACAGGCCGTCGCGGCGCACCTGGTCGATCACCGGCGGGCGGACGTCCTTCAGATGGACGTGGTTGATGCGCGGCAGATACTTTTTGAGGATCGCCAGCATCGGCGCTTCGCCGCCTTCGGAATACCAGGCGTGGCCGGTGTCGAACAGCAGGAAGACGCGCTCGTCCACCAGCGACATAAATTTGTCGATTTCCGCGGTGGTCTGAATGCCGGTGCCCATGTGGTGATGCAGACAGACCTGCATCCCCTTCTCCGCCGCCAGGCGGCCGAGGGTGTTATAGCCTTCCGCCACCCGCTGCCACTCTTCGTCGCTGAAGCACGGCTTCGCATCGCCGAGGATCGGTTTATCCAGCCCCTGGATGCTGCCGCTCTGCTCGGAGCAGCCAATCACTTTCGCGCCCATCGCATGAAGGAAGTTCATGTGATTGACGAATTCATCAATGGTTTTTTCCCGCTGGCCGTTGGCGAAAAAGGTGCTGAACCAGGCGTTGCAGATCTGAATGCCGCGGATATCCAGCATCGGCTTGAGAACCGCCGGGTCGCGCGGATATTTGCTGCCGACTTCGCTGCCGGTAAAGCCGGCCAGCGCCATTTCGCTGACGATCTGCTGGAAGGTGTTTTCGCTGCCGAGCTCCGGCATATCATCGTTAGTCCAGCCGATTGGGGCGATAGCCAGTTTGACGTTATCTTTGTTCATAGTAGGGCTCCTGCCGCTGCGCCTTAGCGGCGCAGCAATTCACGTTCAATAAGTTCACGGGTTTCCACTGCCTGGTATTTCATTTTTTCCGGGTAGCCAAACAGCGAGGTGGCGACAATCGGCTCCCCGCCGACCTTGAAGGTCTGCTCGGCGAATTTCATTTCGCGCAGGGTGCGGAACAGCGCGTCGAAATCCACATCCCCTTCCCCGACGCCTACGTGCTGGTGCACCACGGCATCCACGCCCGGCGGGTTAACGATATAGCGGCAATGTTTCGTATGGTTGCGGGTATCCGCAATCAGGACATGGGAGAGATCGCTCCCGGCATAGCGCAGCATGCTCGCCACGTCGCCGACGCCTTTGTCGTAGAAAAAGGTGTGCGGCACGCTGTAGACGTACTTCACGTTATCGCTGCGGAACGACTTCACGATATCGACGGTTTCATTGTTCTCTTCGCAGAAATCCCAGGGATGCGCCTGGATCTCCACGCGGATGCCTTCCCGCTCAAAAATCGGCAACAGCTCTTCCATTGAGCGATAGAACATTTCATCGCAGATCTCAGGCTGATTCGGATCGCCGGAGAACTCGGTGTTGATCACCTGAACGCCCATCTCTACCGCAATTTCCACCAGCCGTTTCCAGTTTTTCACCGCCGCCTGACGGCGCAGTTCGTCCGGGCCGGACCAGCGGTAGACGCAGATAAACGACGACAGCTCAAGGCCGGTATCGCGCAGCGCCTGCTTGTACTCCGCCATGATCTCCCGGCTGGCGCGCGGGTGCTTGTAGAACGGGTTAATCTGCGGGTGCGGCGACTGTTCAATGTACTTGTAGCCCCACTCCGCTACCTGATGGACCATGCGGGTGATCCCGAGGTCCTTAATGACATCCACATCAAAAGCAATTTTCATCGTCGTTACCTGTGCAAAGAAGTTCCGTCAGCAAAACGCGCTTAACGTTTGTAGAATGCCGGGCACTCAGGCAGCGTCACTTCAACCGGCTCGCTGGTTCCCTGCGCTTTAATGCAGGCATCCGCCGCCACCGACGCCGCGTAGCCGTCCCAGGCCGACGGGCCTTGCAGCTGGCCGGCTTTGACGTCGTTGATAAAGGCCTGCAGCTCGACGTCGTAGGCTTTGATAAAGCGGTCTTTCCAGTCGGTGAGAATGGCGGTCGACAGGCTGGCGGACTTGCGCATCTGGACGGCCGACGGCTCCGGCAGACGGGCAATCCCGGTTTCGCCGACCACTTCGCACTGGATGTCATACCCGTACTGGCAGTTCACGAACACTTCGACGTCGATCAGGGTGCCTTTTTTGGTTTCAAAGGAGACGATCTGCGGATCTTTCAGGCGCGCATGGGTGTGCGAGGTGGAGCGCGGGAAGCGCACCTGCACGGAACGGTAGTCATCGTTCAGCAGCCAGCGCAGCACGTCCAGCTCGTGGATCAGGGTGTTGGTGATCGCCATATCGGTGGTGTAGTTCTCGCCGACCGACTGGTTGCGGTGGGCGCAGCGCAGCATCAGCGGTGCGCCGATATCGCCATCGTCGATCACTTTTTTCAGCGCCAGATAGCCTTCGTCGTACGGGCGCATAAAGCCAACCTGCACCAGACGACGGCCGGCCTTCATTTCGGCATCGACGATGCGGCGGCAGCCTTCCGCGGTCATCGCCAGCGGTTTTTCGCAGAATACCGGCTTACCGGCGGCGATGGCGGCCAGGGTGTACTCTTCGTGGGTCGGGTCCCAGGAGGTGACCAGGATGGCATCGACATCGCTGGCGTTAATCACGTCGTGGCCGTCGGCGTAGACTTCCGCCTGCACGCCCGGCAGCGCGACCGCCGCGCGGGCGTTGTCGGCATTGATATCAGACACCGCCACAACGGTGGCCCCCTGCAGAACCTGGGTGCAGCGACGGATGTGTTCTTTACCGATAGCGCCAGCGCCGATGACACCTAATTTGAGCGACATAATGGTTTTCTCCGTAAGTCTGTAGGATTCAGAGTGGATGTTCGTTTTAGTAATCACGCGCCTGGGCGCGCTTTTCATTAATCATTTGCGCCACTTTGCGGATCCGCTCAGAGAGCGCCGTCTGGGCGACCCCGACGTTCCACCAGCTGCCGTATTTGTGCACCATGGTCTTCGGCAGCACTTTAATATCAATCAGGGTGCTGACCGTTTCGCGACGGGCGGCGTCCAGCGCGTGGCGCAGTTCGTCCAGGGTGGTGACGCGCCAGGTTTTGCAGCCGTAGCCGGCGGCGATGGTGGCGAAGTCCACCGGCACCAGGCCGCCCTGCAGCTGGCCGGTTTCCGGCTGGCGGTAGCGGAACTCGGTGCCGAAGCTGTCCATCCCGTGCTCCATCTGCAGGTTGTTGATGCAGCCGTTGGCCATGTTGTCGAACAGCACGACGTTGATCTTCGCCCGCTCCTGCAGGGAGGTGACCAGCTCAGAGTGCAGCATCATGAACGAGCCATCGCCGACCAGGGAGTAGACTTCGCTCTGCGGCTGCGCCAGCTTCACGCCCAGCGCCGCGTTGACTTCGTATCCCATGCAGGAGTAGCCGTACTCCACGTGGTAGGTGTTTTCCGCGCGGTTGCGCCAGACGCGCTGCAGATCGCCTGGCAGGCTGCCCGCCGCCGCGACGATCACCGCCTCGGCCGGCAGCGTTTCATTCAGTACCCCAAGAACGCTGCTCTGGGTCAGGGTGGAGTCGGTGATCTGGCGGAACTCGCGATACACCGATTCGCGATCGAGATGATCGTCGATCTCCGGCACAAAGGATTTCTCCTGCCACACCGCCTGGTAGACGCGCTGGGTCTCTTTTAACTGACGGCTCTGCACGCTCTCGATCTGCGCGCCCCAGCCGGCCTGCCAGCCGCTGTCCGCCAGCGCCGCGTCGAGAGCGGTCATCGCTTCCCGGGCGTCCGCCAGCATGGCAATGCCGTCCAGCTTCCAGGCGTCGAAGTTGCTGACGTTAATATTCAGGAAACGCACCTCCGGGTGCTGGAAAATCCATTTCGAGGCGGTGGTAAAATCGCTGAAGCGGGTGCCGACGCCGATCACCAGGTCGGCCTCTTTCGCCAGCAGGTTCGCCGCCAGGCAGCCCGTTTCGCCGACGCCGCCGACGTTCAGGGGGTGAGACGAGACCACCGTCCCCTTCCCGGCCTGGGTTTCGGCGAAGGGCACCCCGTAGCGCTCGGCGAAACGGGACAGCGCTTCGCCCGCGCCGGAGTATTTCACCCCGCCGCCGCAGACGATCAGCGGTTTACGGCTGGCTTTGATGGCCGCCACGGCGTCCGCCAGCTGCGCGGCGCTGGCCGGGCGGCGGTCGAGACGGTGCACGCGGCGCGCAAAGAAGGATTCCGGGTAGTCCCAGGCTTCGCCCTGCACATCCTGCGGCAGGCACAGCGTCACCGCGCCGGTTTCCGCCGGGTCGGTCAGGACGCGCATGGCGTTGATGCAGGCGCTCATCAGCTGTTCCGGGCGGGTAATACGGTCCCAGTATTTGCTGACTGCGCGGAAAGCGTCATTGGTGCTGATGCTGAGATCGTAGCTCTGTTCAATCTGCTGGAGCACCGGATCCGGCTGGCGGGTGGCGAAGACATCGCCCGGCAGCAGCAGCAGTGGGATGCGGTTGGCGCTGGCGGTGCCGGCGGCGGTGATCATGTTGGCCGCCCCTGGACCGATGGAGGAGGTGCAGGCGATAATCTGCCGGCGCAGGGCCTGGCGGGCAAAACCGGTGGCCGCGTGGGCCATCCCCTGCTCGTTGCGCCCCTGATAGACGCGCATATCGCCGCTGTCCTGCTCCAGCGCCTGCCCCAGCCCCAGGACGTTGCCATGGCCGAAAATCGCGAAAATGCCTTTCACGAACTTCAGCTCTACGCCATCCACTTCGAGGTACTGGTTATCGAGGAACTTCACCAGCGCCTGCGCCGTTGTCAGTCTCAGTTTGCCCATGATGCACAATCCTTATTGTTCAGTATTTGTGTGTGGCGTCGCGCCGATGCCGCCGGGGCCGTCGTTCACGTCACTGGAATACCTGTGGATTATAGGCAAACATTTTTTTCATTAAATACAAATACAGAAGAAATATTTCATTTTGCGAGAAGGATCAAACTCTCTACCCATTTCATACGTTTCACTTACATTCCAGACACGTTTTCGGGCCCTTTTTTGCCGCACCAGACGGCAATATCCCCTTAAAAATCATAGGTAAATGGATGCCATTTGGCGTTTCATTTTCCCCCGGGTCGACAGAGGGGGCGATCCGCGCTCGCGCGAGGCTCAGTGCGGCAGAGTGGTAGATCCCTCACACTTTTGGTTTTTTAATTTCGAACGAGTTTGCAAATGAAATATTTATTTCTCAAACTAAGGGTAACCAATAACCCTCAGGCTGTTCACGGAGTCGACGTCGGGATCCCGACCCTTCCAGGCAGCAGACACCAAAAAGGAAATCCTAGCTATGAATGCAGCAGTAAAGCGGCTCGACGTCATCTGTATAGGTCGGGTGGCCGTCGACCTCTATGCCCAGCAGATTGGTTCGCGGCTAGAAGACGTTGCCAGTTTCGCGAAATATCTGGGCGGCTCCTCCGGCAACGTGGCCTTTGGCACCGCGATTCAGGGGCTGAAATCGGCCATGCTGGCGCGCGTTGGCGATGAACACAACGGCCGTTTCCTGCGCGAAACGCTCAACCGCGCCGGGGTGGATACCGAGTATCTGATTACCGACAAATCTCGCCTGACCGCGCTGGTGATGCTGGGGATTAAGGATCAGGAGACCTTCCCCCTGATTTTCTACCGCGATAACTGCGCCGATATGGCCTTAACGCCTGACGACATTAGCGAGGAGTATATTGCCTCCTCCCGGGCGCTGGCGGTGACTGGCACCCACCTGTCGCACGCCAACACCCGCGCCGCGGTGCTGAAGGCGCTGGAGTACGCCCGCCGTCACGGCCTGCGCACCGCGCTGGATATCGATTACCGTCCGGTGCTGTGGGGGCTCACCTCGCTCGGCGATGGCGAAACCCGTTTCATTGAGTCCGGACCGGTCACCAGCCAGCTGCAGGAAGTGCTGCATCTGTTCGATTTGGTGGTGGGAACCGAAGAAGAGTTTCATATTGCCGGAGGCAGCACCGATACCCTGACCGCGCTGAAAAATGTGCGCAATGCCACCAAAGCCACCCTCGTCTGCAAGCGCGGGCCGATGGGCTGCGTGGTGCTGGAAGGCGACATCCCGGACAGCTGGGACCAGGTGCCGCTACAGCAGGGCGTGCGCGTGGAGGTTCTCAACGTGCTGGGCGCCGGAGATGCCTTTATGTCGGGTCTGCTGCGCGGCTGGCTCAACGACGAAGGCTGGGAGCAGGCTTGCCGTTACGCCAACGCCTGCGGGGCGCTGGTGGTCTCCCGCCACGGCTGCGCGCCGGCGATGCCGACCAAAGTCGAACTCGATGACTACCTGCAGCGCGCCGAATCGGTGCCGCGCCCGGACGTCGACGAGCGCCTCAACCACCTGCACCGGATCACCAGCCGCCGTCAGCAGTGGCCGGAGCTGTGCATTTTCGCCTTTGACCATCGTAAACAGCTGGCCGATCTGGCGCGGGAGACCGGGCGCGACGAAGCCTGCATTCCGCAGCTCAAACTGCTGTTGTTGGCCGCGGCCGAAGCGGCGGCGCAGGAGGCAGGTCTCGATCAGCGCAGCGGCATTCTGGCCGACGGCACCTACGGCCAGCGTGCGCTCAACGCCATTACCGGCAAGGGCTGGTGGATCGGGCGCCCTATCGAACTGCCCAGCTCGCGACCGCTGCGTCTGGAGCATGGCAACATCGGCTCGCAGCTGATCGACTGGCCGCTGGAGCATGTCGTCAAATGCCTGGTCTTCTATCACCCGGACGACCCGGCGGCGCTGCGTGCAGAGCAGGACGCCCTGCTGCTCGAGGTCTGGCAGGCCTGTAACAAGTCAGGCCATGAGCTGCTGCTGGAGGTGATCCTGCCGGAAAATGGCCCGGACAAAGACGAGCGCCATTACCACACTATGCTGGAACACTTTTATCAGCTGGGGATCAAACCGGACTGGTGGAAGCTGCCGCCGCTCTCCAGCGCCAGCTGGCAGCAGATCACCGCGCTTATCGAGCGTGAAGATCCGTGGAGCCGCGGGATCCTGATCCTCGGGCTTGACGCGCCTTCCGATAAACTGCGCGCCGGTTTCGCCGAGGCGGCCGCACACCCGATGATCAAAGGTTTCGCCGTCGGGCGCACCATCTTTGGCCAGCCGTCGCGGCGCTGGATGCAGGGTGAGCTCAGCGATGAGGCCCTGATAGAGGAAGTGAAACGCAACTACCTGACGCTTATTGGCTACTGGCGCGAAGCCCGCCGCTGATCCCCCGACGCCCGTCTCCGTCACCTTGCGGAGCGGGCGTTTTTCTGTTTCTTCGTGAAATGAATCGCGTATTTCGTCGCAATAAATGAAAAATTCGCTTCATTTGGTACACTGGAAGCCATATTCCTTCCATTTTCTCAGAGCGCACTTTATGGCCAATAACCCAACACAGCTGACCATCCTGCAGGATGAAATCAGGCGTCGCTACGATACGTTAAGCAAACGCCTGAAACAGGTCGCCCGCTATATCCTTGATAACAGCAATAGCGTGGCTTTCGATACCGTGGCCTCCATTGCGCAACAGGCGGATGTTCCCCCTTCCACGTTGATTCGTTTTGCCAACGCCTTCGGCTTCAGCGGCTTTAACGAAATGAAACAGATGTTCAAGCAACATTTGATGGAAGAGACCGCCAACTATACCGAGCGCGCCCGTCTTTTCCGCCAGACCACCAGCGATGAGTCCAGCCCGCCGGAAACGCCGACGGAAATCCTCAATATGTTCACGATGGTGAACAACCAGGCGCTGCAGCAGCTGGCGATGCAGACCTCCAGCGATGATCTGGAGCGCGCGGTGGCCCTGCTGGGCGAGGCGGAAAATATTTACGTCATTGGTCTGCGCCGGTCGTTTAGCGTCGCCTCCTATCTGACCTATGCGCTGCGTCACCTCGATCGCAAAGCCTTTCTGATCGACGGCCTCGGCGGCATGTTCACCGAGCAGCTGAGCCTGGTCGGTCCGAAAGACGTGGTAGTGGCGGTGAGCTTCTCGCCGTACGCGCGGGAAGTGGTCGAGCTGGTGGAACTGGGCGCGCAGCGCAAAGCGCGGCAGATCGCCATTACCGACAGCCAGGTCAGCCCGCTGGCGGCCTTCAGCGATGTCTGCTTTGTGGTGCGTGAAGCGCAGGTGGATGGCTTCCGTTCGCAGGTTGCTTCGCTGTGTCTGGCCCAGACGCTGGCGGTTTCGCTGGCGCTGAACAGCAGCCAGGAGTCCGAGGCCAAGCAGAAGGCGTGAGATAGGCTGCCTGGCGTTTGTTACTCGGCGGCGCAGTATAGGCCTGCGGGAGGATCCCGTAGGCCGGATAAGGCATTTGTGCCGCCATCCGGCACAAAGGCGGGTATGGTGTCTGCGGTGTCCTGCCCGGCGGCGCTGCGCTTGCCAGGCCTGGTGTATAGGGACTTACGGGAGGATCCCGTAGGCCGGATAAGGCGAAGCCGCCATCCGGCACAAAGGCGGGTATGGCGCCGGAGGTGTCCTGCCCGGCGGCGCTACGCTTGCAGGGCCTGGGGTATATGCGCCTGCGGGGTGCCGGAGATAATGTTATTGGTATGCAACTCTATTAATCCGGGTAAAGCGTTTGTCGCATGTGATTTCAGCGCACATTGCGCTCCCGGTTAATCGTCTGCGTTATGCCTGGCATGGCGCAGGGAGCGCACAGGGGGCGGCCAGTCGCCGCCGCCCCCTGTACCCCCGGGCTCCGGCCAGCAAAATCGCCGCTACGCGGTCCCTTCGACTTATCCCTGCAGGCTTCGGGTCGGGCCGAGGCAGCGTCCGTGCAAAACACGGCCCTCAGCCCGCATCCATGCGGGCTGCCCCGGCCTTCCGGGAACGTCTCAGCGATTTTGAGGCCGTCAGCACCGGCAGTTTCAGCAACAATGGTGAATAAATTAACGGCAGGTCGCACGAACCGTATGCCGGGCAAGGCGTGAGCCGCCGCCCGGCATAAAAGCAGCACCGTGCCTGTGGTCATCGCCCGGCGGCGCTGCGCTTGCCGGGCCTGGGGTATAGGAGCTTACGGGAGGCTCCCGTAGGCCGGATAAGCGTAGCGCCATCCGGCACAAAGGCGGGTATGGCGCCGGAGGTATCCTCCCCTGCGGCGCTGCGCTTGCCGGGTCGGGAGTGGGATTCCGCGGAGCGTTTCGCGAAAAAACACCCGTCGCTCTCAAACAGGAAGGCCGGTTAGCATCGCTAACCGGCCTTCTTTATCCGCTTCTGCACCGCGCGTCAGTCGTGGCGCGGATACTCCGGCGTGTTGATCCAGGCGTGGTCATCTTCCCAGGTGAACAGCCATTTCCGGTCCGGCCCGGCCATCACGTTCAGATAGTAGCTGTCGTAACCGGCAATTGCTGCCACCGGATGGTAACCGCGCGGCACCATCACCACATCGTGGTTGTAGGGCGCCATACAGGCGTCCAGGCTGCGGTCGTCGGTGTAGACCCGCTGGAAGGCAAAGCCCTGCGGCGGATCGAAGCGGTGATAGTAGGTTTCTTCCAGCTGCGTCTCTTTGCCCGGCTGGGCGGTATCATGCTTATGCGACGGCCACGAGCTGGTGGCCCCCTCGTCGGTGTAGACCTCCACCACCAGCAGGCAGTCCGCCTCGGCGCTGTCCGGCAGAATATTATGCACCCGGCGCTGATTGCGCCCTTTCCCACGATGCTCTACGCCGACGTCTTCCGGCCGAATGAGGCGTGCCGGGAAGCTGCCTTTGCCCGGCGCGCTGCATACTGCCAGCTCCAGATCGGAATCGGCAGTCACCTCGACTTTATCCTGCGGCGGGACGTAGACCGACCACGGCGGGGTGCGTTCAAACGGCGACATCCGTTTACCGAGATTCGGGAAATCGGCATGCTGCGTTTTCACCGACGCCAGCCCGGCGACCAGCACCAGGCACAGCTCGCGATCGCCGCTCTCCAGCGTCACGGTCTGCCCTTTTTTCAACATCCAGACATCAAAGCCGATATAGCGCCAACCGGCGCTTTGCGGCGTAATATGCTGGATCTGTCCCTCTTTTCGCGATTTAGCCAGTAACGACATGGCGCTCTCCTTCGCCGATTAACCTAACGTCGGCATGCTGAATTCAGATACGGTCTGCTGCCCTGCCGGCCAGCGTACGGTGGCGGTCTTCATACGCGTGTAGAAGCGCACGCCGTCCGGCCCGTGGACGTTCAACGCGCCAAACACCGAGCGCTTCCAGCCGCCGAAGCTGTGGAACGCCATCGGCACCGGGACCGGCACGTTCACCCCGACCATCCCCGCCTGCACGTCGTGGACGAATTCACGCGCGGTGTGGCCGTTGCTGGTGAAGACGGCGCTGCCGTTGCCAAACTCGTGGCTGTTGACCAGCTCAAGGGCGCTGTCATAGTCCGCCGCGCGCACAATACCCAGAACCGGGCCAAAGATCTCTTCGCGCCAGATGGTCATCTCCGGGGTGACGTGATCGAACAGGGTGCCGCCGACATAGTAGCCCGCGTCGTAACCCGGCACGCGCAGTTTGCGGCCATCGACCACCAGTTTTGCCCCTTCGCTTTCGCCTTTATCAATATAGCCGAGCACTTTTTTCTGGTGGGTATCAGACACCACCGGTCCCATCTCGTTCTCTTCCTGGCCGCGCATGCAGCCCGGGCCTACTTTCAGCGCTTCCACCAGCGGCTTCAGGCGGGCGATCAGTTTGTCGGCGGTTTCATCTCCCACTGCCACCACCACCGGCAGCGCCATACAGCGCTCGCCTGCGGAGCCAAAAGCGCCGCCCATAATGGCGTTAACGGTAGCGTCGAGATCGGCATCCGGCATCACAATCGCGTGGTTTTTGGCGGCGCCAAAGGCCTGCACGCGCTTGCCGTGGGCGCTGGCGGTCTTATAGATATACTCCGCCACGCCGGAGGAGCCGACGAAGCTCACCGCCGCAATACGCGGGTCAGTGTACAGCTGCTCGGCATCTTCATTGCTGCAGTGCACGACGTTAAACACGCCGTCCGGCAGACCAGCCTCTTTCAACAGCTCTGCCAGACGCACAGCGGCCGTCGGCGCCAGCGCGGGCGGCTTGAGGACGAAACTGTTGCCGCAGGCCAGCGCCAGCGGGAACATCCACATCGGCACCATCGCCGGGAAGTTAAACGGGGTGATCCCTGCCACCACGCCCAGGGGCTGCATCAGCGAGTAGCTGTCGACGCCGGTGCCGACGTCAGAGGAGTATTCGCCTTTAATCAGGTGCGGGATCCCGCAGGCGAATTCGACCACTTCCATACCGCGGGTCAGCTCGCCCAGCGCATCCGACCACACCTTACCGTGCTCGCTGACGATGATCCCCGCCAGCTCTTCCACGTGCTGCTCCAGCAACATTTTGAAGTTGAACAGCACGCGGGCGCGGCGCAGCGGCGTAGTACGGGACCAGCTGTCAAACGCATCGCGAGCAACCTGAATCGCCTCGGAGACTTCCTGCGCGGTTGACACCGTGACTTCGCGCACCGCTTTGCCCGTCGCCGGGTCGTACACCGGCATCGTTTCGTTGCTGCTGCTGATAACGGTTTTCCCGCCAATAAAGTTTCCTGTGATCGTCATGTTCTCGCCTCATAGTGAAGGGGGCCAGCGCACACCGGCCCGTCGCTGATTCTGCTGTGCTATAACCGTAGTAAAATGAAATTTATATTTCAACATTGTTGTGAAATGAAATTTCATTTTGGTGATAACAGTCGCATTTTGCGCTAACCGGTCGCCTGTGCGCTTCCCGCATTGTGCCTCGTTGCCCTCGACGCCAGGCTTCCCGCCGCTGTCGCGCCGGCAGTCGATGCCGGTGATATTTTGCGAGACAGCTCAAACATTCATCATTTCCATTCTTGCTAATTTTGGAATAAACGTTTTGACTGTTAGCCAATTGAACGAACCTACCCCCTCTTCCGTCAGGAGTGTCCTATGGCCATCGCAATGCAACGTTTTTGTATTAACCGCAAAATCGCGCCAGCGCTCAGCATTGAAGCGTTTTTCCGTCTGGTGAACCGTCTGGGCCTGAATAAGGTCGAGCTGCGCAACGATTTACCCAGTGGAAAAGTGACCGACGATCTGAGCCATCAGCAGGTGCGCGAGCTGGCGGCGCGCTACCACATCGAGATCCTGACGATTAACGCGGTCTACCCCTTTAACCGTCGTAGCGAAGAGGTGCGGCAGTTGACCGAATCGCTGCTGAAAGAGGCCCAGGCCATCGGCGCCAAATCGCTGGTGCTCTGTCCGCTCAACGACGGCAGCGAGGTGCCGGCCAGCGAAACCCTGGGCGCCCTGCGCGACCTGGCGCCGCTGTTCGCCTTCTATGGCATCCACGGCCTGGTGGAGCCGCTGGGCTTCCCGCAAAGCTCGCTGCGTTCTGCGCACCAGGCGCAGACGCTGATCCACGACGCCCGCGTGCCGTTTAAGCTGCTGATCGATACCTTCCATCACCATCTTTACCCGCAGGCGGCGGACGAGTTCAGCCAGGTAGAGGTGGCGGATATCGGGCTGGTGCACCTTTCAGGAGTGGACGATAGCCGTCCGCGCGAGCAGCTCACCGATGCCGAGCGCATCATGCTAACCCCGCAGGATCGTCTCGGCACCTGCGAGCAGGTTAAAGCGCTGGAAGCCCGCGGCTATCAGGGGGTGTACGCTTTTGAGCCCTTCGCCCCCGAGCTGGCGCAATGGAGCGAAGCGGATATCGAGCGCGAAATTGAGCAGAGCATCGCGCTCATCCAGCGCCACTGCGCCTGAGACCCTCACGGTACAGCGTGCGCGGCGCGTGACGATTTTCCCAACGCCGGACGACGAGGTTGCCTATAATCGTCGCAGGATAAATGGAGGAATCGACCATGAGCTCACCCCTGTTGATTGCGCGCACGCTGGATAACGCGCTCTATTTACTGCCCGCGATGGCCAACCGCCATGGGCTTATCACCGGTGCGACCGGCACCGGTAAAACCGTCACCCTGCAGAAGCTGGCTGAGTCGTTCTCGGAGATTGGCGTGCCGGTATTTATGGCCGACGTCAAGGGCGACCTGACCGGCATTGCCGCCGCGGGGCAGAGCTCAGAGAAACTGCAGGCGCGGCTGGAGAAGATCGGCGTCAGCGACTGGGAGCCGCACGCCAACCCGGTGGTGCTCTGGGATATCTTTGGCGAGAAGGGCCACCCGGTGCGGGCGACGGTCTCCGATCTCGGCCCCCTGCTGCTGGCGCGCCTGCTCAATCTCAACGAGGTGCAGAGCGGCGTACTGAACATTATTTTCCGCATCGCGGACGACCGCGGCCTGCTGCTGCTCGACTTCAAAGACCTCCGCGCAATCACTCAGTTTATCGGCGATAACGCCAAGTCTTTCCAGAACCAGTACGGCAATATTAACAGCGCCTCGATCGGCGCCATCCAGCGCGGGCTGTTGACCCTGGAGCAACAGGGCGCCGAGCACTTCTTCGGCGAGCCGATGCTGGATATTGCCGACTGGATGCGCGTCGATGCCAGCGGTAAAGGGGTGATCAATATCCTTAGCGCCGAAAAGCTCTACCAGATGCCGAAGCTGTACGCCGCCAGCCTGCTGTGGATGCTCTCCGAGCTCTACGAGCGCCTGCCGGAAGCCGGCGACCTCGATAAACCGAAGCTGGTGTTCTTCTTCGATGAGGCGCATCTGCTGTTCAACGACGCGCCGCAGGTGCTGCTGGATAAAATTGAACAGGTGATCCGCCTTATCCGCTCCAAGGGCGTCGGCGTCTACTTTGTCTCGCAGAACCCGGCGGATATTCCCGACGCCGTGCTCGGCCAGCTGGGCAACCGCGTGCAGCATGCCCTGCGCGCCTTTACGCCGAAGGACCAGAAGGCGGTGAAAACCGCCGCCCAGACCATGCGCGCCAACCCGGCCTTCAGTACCGAGCAGGCGATCCAGGAGCTGGGCACCGGCGAGGCGCTGATCTCCTTCCTCGATGAGAAAGGCAGCCCGTCGGTGGTCGAGCGGGCGATGGTTATCGCCCCCTGCTCGCGAATGGGGCCGGTCAGCGATGACGAGCGCAATGGTCTGCTGAACCACTCGCCGCTGTACGGTAAGTATGAGGAGGAGGTGGACCGCGAGTCGGCTTTCGAAATGCTGCAGCAAGGGGTGCAGGTCGCCACCGGGCAGCAGTCGGCTCCGCCGGCGAAGGGCCAGCAGAACGGCGATGACGACGGGCTGCTTGGCGGCCTGAAAGATATCCTGTTCGGCAGCACCGGCCCGCGCGGCGGAAAACGCGACGGTATCGTGCAGACCGCAGCGAAAAGCGCGGTTCGCCAGGTCACCAATCAGATCGTCCGCGGCATGCTGGGCAGCCTGCTGGGCGGACGCAAGCGCTAAAAAAAAGCCCCCTCATCGCTGAGGGGGCTTACGTTTCAGGCTTACCCGCTAGGCCTTGCGCATCATCAGCCAGAGGCTTATTAGGAAGAAGCTGGCGCTCGGCAACAGCGCGCCGATGATCGGCGGTATGCCGTAGACCAGGGTCAGCGGGCCGAAAATCTGGTCGAGGACATAGAAGATAAAGCCGAAGCTAATCCCCGTCACCACCCGCACGCCCATCGGCACGCTACGCAGCGGGCCAAAGATAAACGACAGCGCCATCAGCATCATCACCGCCACCGACAGCGGCTGGAAGATTTTGCTCCACATATTGAGCTGGTAGCGTCCCGGATCCTGGCCGCTGGACTTCAGGTATTTCACATAGTTGTGCAGCCCGCTGATCGACAGCGCATCCGGATCCAGGGCAACCACGCCCAGTTTGTCCGGCGTCAGGTTGGTTTTCCAGGTGCCGCTCACCATTTGCGACCCGGTCACCTGCTTTGGATCGGTCAGGTCGGATTCATCCACCTGCGACAGACGCCACACTTTATTTTCGCTATCGAATTTTGCCGAAGCGGCATAGCGCACCGACTGTAAACGACGCTCCGGGTTGAAGGCATAGATGCTGACGCCCCCCAGCTCATCGTTGCCTTTCACCCGTTCGATATAGACAAAGTTGTGGCCATCTTTCGCCCACAGCCCCTGCTGGGTTGAGAGCAGCGAGCCGCCGTACATCTGCTGGGCACGGTAGTTGCGCGCCATCTGTTCGCCCTGCGGCGCCACCCACTCGCCGATGGCCATGGTCAGCAGCACCAGCGGGATCGCGGTTTTCATTACCGCCAGCGCTACCTGCAGCCGGGTGAAACCGGATGCCTGCATCACCACCAGTTCGCTGCGCTGGGCCAGCATCCCCAGCCCCAGCAGCGCGCCAAGCAGCGCCGCCATTGGGAAGAAGATCTGGATGTCCTTCGGCACGCTGAGGATGGTGTAGAGACCAGCGCCTAGCGCATCGTAGCTGCCCTGCCCGGACTTTTTCAGCTGATCGACAAACTTGATAATGCCGGAGAGCGACACCAGCATGAACAGGGTCATCATGATGGTGTTGAAAATCGTCTTACCGATATAACGGTCAAGTACGCCAAACGCCTGCATCAGGCCGCTCCTTTATTAAAACGGGCGCGGAAGCGGCGCATCGGCACCGTGTCCCACAGGTTTAACAGCACCGCCAGCGCAAAATAGAGCAGGTTAATCGCCCACATCCAGATAGCCGGGTCCATTTTGCCTTTGCCGCCGTTCGACTTAATCGACGTTTGCAGCAGGAAGAACACCAGGTAAAGCAGCATCGCCGGCAGCATCGACAGCACGCGGCCCTGACGCGGGTTCACCACGCTGAGCGGCACCACCATCAGCGCCATAATGAAGACGGTCGCCACCAGCGTGAAGCGCCAGTGCAGTTCGGCGCGCGCGCGGTCGGTGTGGGTTTTCCACAAGGTGCGCATATCCATCTGTTCGGTGTCGTCCGGATCGGCGCTCACCGCCTGGTGGCCGATAATAGCCTGATAGTTATTGAAGTCGGTAATGCGGAAGTCGCGCAGCATCGCGGTGCCTTCAAAGCGGGTGCCCTTGTTGAGGGTCACCACCTGCGAGCCGTCTTTCTGCTGCGACAGCTCGCCGGAATCCGCCACTACCACCGAGGGGCGCGCATTGCCTTTCGGACGCAGCTGGGCAAGGAAGACGTCATGGAAGCGGTTGCCGTTGACGCTTTCGATAAACATCACCGCGTTACCATCGCTGGCCTGCTGGAACTGGCCCTGGGCCAGCGCCGCCATACCGGGGTTAGCTTTAGCTTCGGCCAGCACCTCGTCCTGATGGCGCGACGACCACGGCCCCGCCCACATAACGTTGACCGCCGCCACCGCGCCGGTGAACAGCGCGAGGATCATCGCCGCCTTGATCAGCACGGCTTTGCTCAGGCCGCAGGCGTGCATCACCGTAATTTCACTTTCGGTGTACAGCTTGCCGAGGGTCATCAGCAGGCCAAGGAACAGACTTAACGGCAGGATAAGCTGCGCCATCTCCGGGATGCCGAGCCCCAACAGCGAGAGCACCAGATTGGTTGGGATATCGCCATCCACCGCGGCGCCGAGGATCCTGACTAATTTCTGACAAAAGAAAATCAGTAACAGGATGAATAGGATCGCCAACTGGCTTTTCAGCGTCTCACGAACCAGATATCTTATGATTATCACTATAAATACGCCCGTAAAAACCCGTTTTAGTGCAGGAAAATTGCTTGTTTCATGGCTTAAACGTCATTTATTCTCTTTGGTCGTCGAAAACGTCGCTAAGATTAAATGACTCATCGGTTCTGCATGTCAGGATCTTTTCTGACGAACCCAGGCCTTAATAACGTTAAGATTAACACGAAGTCACCGCAACAGCGGATATGAGTTACGAAAGCTTGCAATTATATACTCAATGGATTTCGAGTTGTAAGAAGGCAGCAGGGCTGTGGCCCCTGGCGCGCACAATGTGCCACGTCAGGGTAAGCAGGCGCAGCCGGCGCATCTGCAACTTGAAAGGCGACGAGTATAGCCGTAGCCACCACTGTTGTCTTTAAGATTCAGGAGCATAGTGCATGGAGTTCAGTGTAAAAAGCGGTAGCCCGGAGAAGCAGCGGAGCGCCTGTATCGTGGTCGGCGTCTTTGAACCACGTCGCCTCTCCCCCATCGCCGAACAACTCGATAAAATCAGCGACGGCTACATCAGCGCCCTGCTGCGTCGCGGCGAGCTGGAAGGCAAACCTGGCCAGACGTTATTGCTGCACCATGTGCCAAACATTCTGTCTGAGCGCATTCTGCTGATTGGCTGCGGCAAAGAGCGCGAGCTGGATGAGCGTCAGTATAAGCAGGTCATCCAGAAAACCATCAATACCCTGAATGATACCGGCTCAATGGAAGCCGTCTGCTTCCTGACCGAGCTGCACGTCAAAGGCCGTAACAACTACTGGAAAGTTCGCCAGGCGGTTGAAACCGCCAAAGAGACGCTGTACAGCTTCGACCAGCTGAAGACCAACAAAAGCGAGCCGCGTCGCCCGCTGCGTAAAATGGTCTTTAACGTGCCGACCCGTCGCGAGCTGACCAGCGGCGAACGCGCCATTCAGCATGGCCTGGCGATTGCCGCCGGCATCAAAGCGGCGAAAGATCTTGGCAATATGCCGCCGAACATCTGTAACGCCGCCTATCTGGCTTCCCAGGCGCGTCAGCTGGCCGATACCTACAGCAAAAACGTCATCACCCGGGTGATCGGCGAACAGCAGATGCGCGAGCTGGGGATGAACGCCTACCTCGCCGTCGGCAATGGGTCGCAGAACGAGTCGCTGATGTCGGTCATCGAATATAAAGGTAACCCGGCTGAGGACGCGCGCCCTATCGTGCTGGTCGGTAAAGGCCTGACCTTCGACTCCGGCGGTATCTCAATCAAGCCTGCCGAAGGCATGGACGAGATGAAGTACGACATGTGCGGCGCGGCGGCGGTGTACGGCGTGATGCGGATGGTTGCCGAACTGCAGCTGCCGCTGAACGTCATCGGCGTGCTGGCGGGCTGTGAAAACATGCCTGGCGGCCGCGCCTATCGTCCGGGTGACGTCCTGACCACTATGTCCGGCCAGACGGTGGAAGTGCTGAACACCGATGCCGAAGGCCGCCTGGTGCTGTGCGACGTCCTGACCTACGTTGAGCGCTTCGAGCCGGAAGCGGTTATCGACGTGGCGACGCTGACCGGGGCCTGCGTGATTGCCCTCGGCCATCACATCACCGGCCTGATGTCGAACCATAACCCGCTGGCCCATGAGCTAATCGGCGCCTCCGAACTGGCGGGCGACCGCGCATGGCGTTTGCCGCTGGCCGACGAGTTCCAGGATCAGCTGGAGTCCAATTTTGCCGATATGGCGAACATTGGCGGCCGTCCTGGCGGCGCGATCACCGCCGGCTGTTTCCTGTCGCGCTTCACCCGCAAGTACAACTGGGCGCACCTCGACATCGCCGGTACCGCCTGGCGTTCCGGTAAGGCCAAAGGCGCGACCGGTCGTCCGGTAGCGCTGCTGTCGCAGTTCCTGCTCAATCGTGCGGGTTTTAACGGCGAAGAGTGATGTGATATGCCGGGTGGCGGCGATGCCTTACCCGGCCTACAAACGGCAGCACACTGTAGGCCGGGTAAGCGTAGCGCCGCCCGGCTTTGCATTTAAATCCACAACAAGAAGCCCCATATATGAAAAACGCAACGTTCTATCTTCTGGACAATGACGCCACCGTCGATGGCCTGAGCGCCGTCGAGCAGCTGGTGTGTGACATTGCCGCAGAACGTTGGCGCAACGGCAAGCGCGTCCTAATCGCCTGCGAAGATGAACAGCAGGCGATTCGCCTCGACGAGGCGCTGTGGTCGCGGCCGCCGGAGAGCTTTGTGCCGCATAATCTGGCGGGCGAAGGCCCGAGAGGCGGCGCGCCGGTAGAGATTGCCTGGCCGCAAAAGCGCAACAGCAGCCCGCGGGATATTCTTATCAGCCTGCGGCTAAACTTTGCAGATTTTGCCACCGCTTTCACAGAAGTGATAGACTTTGTCCCTTACGAAGACAATCTGAAACAACTGGCGCGCGAACGCTATAAGGCGTACCGCATGGCTGGTTTCAACCTGAACACGGCAACCTGGAAATAATGGAAAAGACATACAACCCACAAGATATCGAACAGCCGCTTTACGAGCACTGGGAAAAGCAGGGCTATTTCAAACCGAATGGTGATGAAAGCCAGGAGAGCTTCTGCATCATGATCCCGCCGCCGAACGTCACCGGCAGTTTGCATATGGGTCATGCCTTCCAGCAAACCATCATGGATACCATGATTCGCTACCAGCGCATGCAGGGCAAAAACACCCTGTGGCAGGCCGGTACCGACCACGCAGGTATCGCTACCCAGATGGTGGTTGAGCGTAAGATTGCCGCTGAAGAAGGGAAAACCCGCCACGACTACGGCCGCGATGCCTTTATCGACAAAATCTGGCAGTGGAAAGCGGAATCCGGCGGCACCATTACCCGTCAGATGCGCCGTCTCGGCAACTCCGTGGACTGGGAGCGCGAGCGCTTCACCATGGACGAGGGGCTTTCCAATGCCGTGAAAGAAGTCTTTGTTCGCCTGTACAAAGAAGACCTGATCTACCGCGGCAAACGCCTGGTTAACTGGGACCCGAAACTGCGCACCGCCATTTCCGACCTCGAAGTGGAAAACCGCGAATCGAAAGGTTCCATGTGGCACATCCGCTACCCGCTGGCCGATGGCGCGAAAACCGCTGACGGTAAAGATTACCTGGTGGTCGCCACCACCCGTCCGGAAACCCTGCTGGGCGATACCGGCGTGGCCGTTAACCCGGAAGATCCGCGCTACAAAGATCTGATTGGCAAATTCGTGGTGCTGCCGCTGGTTAACCGCCGCATCCCGATCGTGGGCGACGAACACGCCGACATGGAAAAAGGCACCGGCTGCGTGAAGATCACCCCGGCGCACGACTTTAACGACTACGAAGTGGGTCGTCGTCACCAGCTGCCGATGATCAACATCCTTACCTTTGACGGCGACATCCGCGAAAGCGCGGAAGTCTACGACACCAAAGGCAATGAATCCGACGTCTACTCCAGCGAGATCCCGGCGGAGTTCCAGAAACTGGAACGCTTCGCGGCGCGTAAAGCCGTTGTTGCGGCGGTTGACGCCCTCGGCCTGCTGGAAGAGATCAAACCGCACGACCTGACCGTCCCTTACGGCGATCGCGGCGGCGTGGTGATCGAGCCGATGCTGACCGACCAGTGGTACGTGCGCGCGGACGTGCTGGCCAAGCCAGCAGTCGAAGCCGTTGAAAACGGCGATATTCAGTTCGTGCCGAAGCAGTACGAAAATATGTACTTCTCCTGGATGCGCGATATTCAGGACTGGTGTATCTCCCGTCAGCTGTGGTGGGGTCACCGCATCCCGGCATGGTATGACAACGACGGCAACGTCTACGTAGGCCGTAGCGAAGACGAAGTGCGTCAGGAAAACAACCTGAGCGCCGACGTTGCCCTGCGTCAGGATGAAGACGTTCTCGATACCTGGTTCTCCTCCGCGCTGTGGACCTTCTCCACCCTCGGCTGGCCGGAAAACACCGACGCCCTGCGTCAGTTCCACCCGACCAGCGTGATGGTGTCCGGCTTCGACATTATCTTCTTCTGGATCGCCCGCATGATCATGATGACCATGCACTTCATCAAAGATGAAAACGGTAAACCGCAGGTTCCGTTTAAGACCGTCTACATGACCGGTCTGATCCGCGATGACGAAGGCCAGAAGATGTCCAAGTCCAAGGGTAACGTCATTGACCCGCTGGATATGGTTGACGGTATCACCCTGCCGGAGCTGCTGGAAAAACGTACCGGCAACATGATGCAGCCGCAGCTGGCGGATAAAATCCGCAAGCGTACCGAGAAACAGTTCCCGAACGGCATCGAGCCGCACGGCACCGACGCCCTGCGCTTCACCCTGGCGGCGCTGGCCTCTACCGGCCGCGACATCAACTGGGATATGAAGCGTCTGGAAGGTTACCGTAACTTCTGTAACAAGCTGTGGAACGCCAGCCGCTTCGTGCTGATGAATACCGAAGATCAGGATTGCGGCTTCAACGGCGGCGAAATGGTGCTCTCCCTGGCCGACCGCTGGATCATCGCGGAATTCAACCACACCGTGAAAGCATATCGCGAAGCGCTGGATAACTTCCGCTTCGATATCGCCGCCGGCATCCTGTACGAGTTCACCTGGAACCAGTTCTGCGACTGGTACCTGGAGCTGACCAAGCCGGTTATGAACGGTGGCAACGAAGCGGAGCTGCGCGGGACTCGCCATACTCTGGTCACCGTGCTGGAAGGTCTGCTGCGCCTGGCGCATCCGATCATTCCATTCATTACCGAGACCATCTGGCAGCGCGTGAAAGCGATCTGCGGGATCACCGCCGACACCATCATGCTGCAGCCGTTCCCGCAGTACGATGCTTCTCAGGTGGATGACGCGGCGCTGGCCGACACCGAATGGCTGAAGCAGGCGATCGTCGCCGTGCGTAACATCCGTGCGGAAATGAACATCGCTCCGGGCAAACCGCTGGAACTGCTGCTGCGCGGCTGCAGCAAAGATGCCGAGCGTCGTGTGAACGACAACCGCAGCTTCCTGCTGAACCTGGCGCGTCTGGAAAGCATTACCGTGCTGCCTGCCGATGATAAAGGTCCGGTCTCGGTGACCAAGATTGTCGACGGCGCCGAGCTGCTGATCCCGATGGCGGGCCTCATCAATAAAGAAGATGAGCTGGCGCGTCTGGCGAAAGAAGTGGCCAAAATCGAAGGTGAAATTGGCCGCATCGAGAGCAAGCTGGCCAACGAAGGCTTTGTCGCCCGCGCGCCGGAAGCGGTGATCGCTAAAGAGCGCGAGAAGCTGGAAGGCTACGCGGAAGCGAAAGCGAAGCTGATTGAACAGCAGGCGGTGATCGCCGCGCTGTGATCCTCCCGCCCCTTGCCACCCGGCAAGGGGCGTTTTTTATGAAACATCCTCGCTTGCGCTTTCCCCTGTCGCGATGTTATTAACATCATCATTCGTCTTTTTTGGGTAATGAGTCATTGTATGAATACGAGCGTCCCCGCGGCGACGTTGCTGCGTCGCATTACGGCGGCAGACAATGCCGCCATCGCCAGGGTCATCCGCCAGGTCTCGGCTGAATATGGCCTGACCGCTGATAAAGGCTATACGGTCGCCGACCCGAATCTCGATGAACTGTATGAGCTGTACAGCCAGCCGGGCTCCGCCTACTGGGTGGTGGAGCAAGAGGGGGAAGTGGTTGGCGGCGGCGGCGTCGCGCCGCTCGCCTGCAGCGAGCCGGATATCTGCGAGCTGCAGAAAATGTATTTTATGACCAGCGCCCGCGGCCAGGGGCTGGCGAAGAAGCTGGCGCTGCTGGCGCTGGACTACGCCCGCGAACAAGGGTTTAAGCGCTGCTATCTGGAAACCACCGCCTTCCTGACGGAGGCGATCGGTTTATATGAACATCTTGGCTTCGAGCACATTGACGGGCCGCTGGGCTGCACCGGCCACGTTGACTGTGAAGTGCGGATGCTGAAAACGCTGTAGCGCCTCGATATCGCAGGCGTCCCCGGTAGCGCTACGCTTACCGGGGCTACACGGCTAAGCGTAGCGCGAGCCGGGTATGTCCCGAATGGCACCTTACCCGTGCTCGCGGTGCCGTTTTTTTGTCGGGTGGCGGCTAACCTTACCCGACCTACGGCCCGTACCATTGCGAGCTGAAGCTCTCAACGCTATCTCTTTCCCCATGGCTACTGAAACTGCCGGTGTTAGTGACTACAGGGCCCGAATATCGTGGGTTACGCCGCTACCGGCACACCGCTGTGAAAGCGGAACTCGGCCTCGGGACGGAGGATCAGCGCCGCTTCCGCCTCGCCGAGCTGGCGCACCCGCTCGCTGATATCTTCTCCGGCAATCTTCTGCGCCAGATCCAGATAGTCCTGATAGTGACGCGCCTCGGAGCGCAGCAGCGACAGGTAGAACTTTTGCAGATCGTCGTCCAGCCACGGCGCCAGGGCGGCAAAGCGTTCGCAAGAGCGGGCCTCGATATAGGCGCCGCAGATCAGCTTATCGATCAGCATCACCGGCTCATGCGAGCGCACTTCGCGCCGCAGGCCGCGGGCATAGTTGCTGGCGGTGATTTTGACGTAGGGGATATCGCGCGCCAGCATCATCTCCCGCACCTGCCAGAAATGATGCAGTTCCTCTTTAATCAACAAAATCATGCTGTCCAGCAGCTGGCGGCCCCACGGGTCGTCGGTCTGCGGCATGGCGCTTTTGTTGATCCGTTTATGCAGGGTGACAAAATCCGGCTCCGGCCCCCGGCGGTAGGTGAAGTCTTCGTACGGCTTCAGGCAGGCCAACAGTTCGTCGGCGTCAGCTTTATCCGCGACGTAGCGACGCACCAGCAGCATGGCGTTCTGCGCCGCTTTCAGCTCGCACACCATATGGTCGGTCAGCAGCAGCGGCAGGTTTTCCGGCTTGCGGGCTTCGTCAATCCACGCCTGCGGCGTCGGGCAGTGCAGGAAGTTGATAATCGGGGAAAGAATCTGCGGGTAATCCATGAAAGTTCCTTGCTATACGGCGGCAGGCGCCGCCGTATCCATCTACGACATTTGCGACTTAGTGGCGAACACCATCGTCGTCTTCATCGACATACTCTTCGTCATCGTCGTCGCCGTCTTCACCGTTCGGGTCCTCATAATAGGTGCCCCAACCGTCATACTCGACGTCATATTTTTCTGCCAGCGTCATCAGCTGTTCCACCTGGGCATCGATCAGGTCTGCGTTCAGCGCGCATTCGCTCAGAATATCGCAGCAGATGACCATGTCACCCTCTTCCACTTCCAGCTCTTCGGGCTCGGTCACTTCGTAGCCCAGCTTGAACGCTTCAACCGCCACTTTCTCCAGGGTTTCGAAATCGTCTGCAGAGAGGTGATGCTCAATCGTGTACAGTGCGTCCGGATCGCTGCCATCTTCCAGCAGCTCTTCGATAATCAGACGCGTCTCTTCACGCTGTTCTTCCAGGTGTTCCGGGTTTGCCATGGCTCGTTCCTCATAATGTGCGGCAGTTATCCCTATTGTCACATACCGCCGTCATTGCCTCCACTTCTCAGTGAAAGATTTCGATCACAGACTTGCAAATGAATATTCATACATATAAATTGAATTTTAATTCAATTAGTGGCCTATGCCAGGTGAGGGAACCATGTCTGCGTTTTACCAGAAGCATTTTTTAAAGTTACTCGATTTTACGCCTGCAGAAATCACCGCCCTGCTCGAGCTGGCGGCAAAGCTGAAAGCCGATAAGAAAAACGGTATCGAAGTCCAGAAACTGGCAGGGAAAAACATCGCGCTCATCTTCGAAAAAGACTCAACCCGTACACGATGCTCTTTCGAAGTTGCCGCATACGATCAAGGCGCCCGCGTGACCTATCTGGGGCCCAGCGGCAGCCAGATTGGCCATAAAGAGTCGATCAAGGACACCGCCCGCGTGCTCGGACGGATGTACGACGGCATTCAGTACCGCGGCCACGGCCAGGAAGTGGTAGAGACCCTGGCGCAATACGCCGGCGTGCCGGTGTGGAACGGCCTCACCAACGAGTTCCACCCCACCCAGCTGCTGGCGGACCTGCTGACCATGAAAGAGCATCTGCCGGGCAAAGCCTTTAACCAGATGACGCTGGTCTACGCCGGCGATGCGCGCAACAACATGGGCAATTCGATGCTGGAAGCCGCCGCCTTGACCGGTCTGGATCTGCGCCTGGTGGCGCCATCGGCCTGCTGGCCGGAGGCCGCGCTGGTGGAGACCTGCACCGCGCTGGCCAAACAGCAGGGCGGCAACATCACCCTGACGGAAGATATCGCCGCGGGGGTGAAAGGCGCCGATTTTATCTATACCGACGTCTGGGTCTCAATGGGCGAGGCGAAGGAAAAATGGGCCGAACGTATCGCCCTGCTGCGCGACTATCAGGTTAACAGCGCGATGCTGGCGCTCACCGGCAACCCGCAGGTCAAGTTCCTCCACTGCCTGCCGGCGTTCCACGACGACCAGACCACGCTGGGCAAACAGATGGCTGCCGATTACGGCCTGCACGGCGGCATGGAGGTGACTGACGAGGTGTTTGAGTCGGCGGCGAGCGTGGTCTTCGACCAGGCGGAAAACCGGATGCACACCATCAAAGCGGTGATGGTGGCGACGCTGAGCAAATAGCCCCTCGCTCGCGGCTGTGTCCCGGATGGCACGGCGTTCATCCGGGATTCGGTTCGCCATTTTACGCCATCAGCATCTTCACCACCGCTTTGCGCACCTTCGCCGGGGCGCCTACGGCGCACAGCGGTTTATGCACTTCGCCGGGATAAAACACCACAAAATCCCCTTCGTTAAGGATCACCGTTTTTTCCTGCCGGCCTTCGGCAAGAAAAGCGATGTCTTTCTCCGCCAGCCAGTCGGTCTGCGGCTCTCCTGGCGGCAAGGTGCTGAAGGTCATCCCCTCGCTGCCGCGGAGCACAATCTGGATATCGAGATAGCGAGCATGGTATTCCGCGCGGCGCGCGGCCTGCGGCTCGGTGGTGTCTTCAGAAATCAGATAAAACAGGTTGTCGCCGTCGATAGCGTGTTTACCCAGCGGCGTCGCCTCGCTGACCTGAGCGATAACCTGTTCGATAGCCTCGCGCAGCGCGGCAGGCAGCCATGGCTGCAGATGGTGGATATTGCCAATAATCATTGCTTACCTCAAATATAAAACAGCATTTCATTTTATCGTGTTATACCCCCATCGCGGCTGCCATACCAGTACAGTTTCACGCTTCTTTGCGCTGGCGCACTTTTCGACAGGCAAACGATTACCTGTTTGTGAATGAATCGCTTGATCGTCATAACGGTCTGCGTATAATGCCAGTCGTTTTGCCGGGAGGAAGCATGGCCAATTGCGTACGACATTCTGTCTTAGCGCGTCTCAATGCAGACGCTGGCCTGCCGTTTTTCTTTCCGTTGCTCATTGGATTCCCGAAGCCCCTTATTTAAGGGGCTTTTTTTTTGCCCAGGCGTCAGGAGATAAGCATGGCTAACCCGCTATATCAAAAACATATCATTTCCATAAACGATCTCAGCCGCGAAGACCTCGAACTGGTGCTGGCGACGGCGGCAAAGCTGAAAGCCAATCCACAACCCGAGCTGCTGAAGCATAAGGTTATCGCCAGCTGTTTCTTTGAAGCCTCGACCCGCACCCGCCTCTCTTTTGAAACCTCGATGCACCGCCTGGGCGCCAGCGTGGTCGGCTTTTCCGACAGCGCCAACACCTCACTGGGCAAAAAAGGGGAAACGCTGGCGGATACCATCTCCGTCATCAGCACCTACGTCGACGCCATCGTGATGCGTCATCCGCAGGAGGGCGCCGCGCGCCTGGCGACCGAATTCTCCGGCGGCGTGCCGGTACTGAACGCCGGCGACGGCGCTAACCAGCACCCGACCCAAACCCTGCTCGACCTGTTCACCATTCAGGAGACCCAGGGCCGCCTCGAAAACCTCAACGTGGCGATGGTCGGCGATCTGAAGTATGGCCGTACCGTCCACTCCCTGACCCAGGCGCTGGCCAAATTCAACGGCAACCGCTTCTACTTCATCGCCCCGGACGCGCTGGCCATGCCGCAGTACATCCTCGATATGCTCGATGAAAAAGGCATCGCCTGGAGCCTGCATAGCGCCATCGACGACGTGATGGCGGAAGTGGATATTCTGTACATGACCCGCGTGCAGAAAGAGCGTCTGGATCCGTCGGAATACGCCAACGTCAAAGCGCAGTTCGTCCTGCGCGCCGCCGACCTCGAAGGGGCGCGCGCCAACATGAAAGTGCTGCACCCGCTGCCGCGCATTGATGAAATCACCACCGATGTCGATAAAACACCGCACGCCTGGTACTTCCAGCAGGCCGGTAACGGCATCTTCGCCCGCCAGGCGTTACTGGCACTGGTACTGAATAGCGAGCTGGCACTGTAAGGGGGAATGAGAGATGACACACGACAATAAACTGCAGGTAGAAGCGATCAAACGCGGCACCGTGATTGACCATATCCCGGCGCAGGTCGGCTTTAAGCTGCTCACCCTGTTCAAACTGACCGAAACCGACCAGCGCATCACCATCGGCCTGAACCTGCCCTCCGGCGAGATGGGCCGCAAGGATTTGATTAAAATCGAGAACACCTTCCTGACCGACGAGCAGGTTAACCAGCTGTCGCTGTACGCCCCGCAGGCGACGGTAAACCGCATTGATGATTACGAAGTGGTGGGCAAATCCCGCCCGAGCCTGCCGGATCGTATCGACAGCGTGCTGGTCTGTCCGAACAGCAACTGTATCAGCCACGCCGAACCGGTTTCTTCCAGTTTTGCAGTGAAAAAACGCGCTGATGACATCGCACTCAAATGCAAATACTGCGAAAAAGAGTTTTCTCATTATGTGGTGCTGGCCAACTAAATGCGGTTGGTATTGGTGGTAGGCCTCCCTATAATGGCTACCACCCTACGCTTCGTCCTTCAGGCGGCGTCTGCGCCGGCGATACAGCGCTTACCGCCTGGCGGCAACCTGAATGATTTTGCGTAACATTACTCAGTTCATCTGGAGATAACATGAGCAAAACTATTGCGACGGAAAATGCACCAGCGGCGATTGGCCCCTACGTTCAGGGCGTTGACCTCGGCAGCATGATCATCACCTCTGGCCAGATCCCGGTCGACCCGAAAACCGGCAGCGTCCCGGAAGACGTGTCCGCGCAGGCGCGCCAGTCGCTGAACAACGTGAAAGCGATCGTTGAAGCCGCAGGCCTCACCGTCGGCGATATCGTCAAGACCACCGTATTCGTCAAAGATCTCAACGATTTCGCTACCGTTAACGCCACCTACGAAGCGTTCTTCACCGAGCATAACGCCACCTTCCCGGCGCGCTCCTGCGTTGAAGTCGCACGTCTGCCGAAAGACGTGAAGATCGAGATCGAAGCCATCGCCGTGCGTCGCTGATCGCTAACCTCGGCATGAAAAAAGGCAGCCAGTGGCTGCCTTTTTTACGTGGATCATCCGAAAACGCGTCTCTCACTGCCAGCCGTAGCGGCGGCTGTAGAAGCCCTTCACGGCCTGGGTCAGCACCATATAGCCCGCCAGGATCGCTACCAGCCATGGGAAGTAGCTCAGCGGCAGGGCCTGCAGCTGCAGGTAGCTAGCCAGCGGCGAGAACGGCAGCGCGATACCCACCGCCATCACCACCAGGGTCATGGCGAACAGCGGCCAGGCGGCCCGGCTCTGAACGAACGGAATGCGCCGGGTGCGGATCATGTGCACAATCAGCGTTTGCGACAGCAGCCCTTCGATAAACCAGCCGGACTGGAACAGGGTCTGCATCTCCACGGTATTGGCGTGGAACACCCACCACATCAGGCCGAAGGTGAGGATATCGAAAATCGAGCTGATCGGTCCAAAGAAGACCATAAAGCGCCCGAGATCGGCCGGGTTCCAGCGCTGCGGCTTACGGATCTGCTCATCATCGACGTTATCAAACGGGATCGCCACCTGGGAGACATCGTACAGCAGGTTCTGAATCAACAGGTGCAGCGGCAGCATCGGCAGAAACGGCAGGAAGGCGCTGGCCACCAGCACGCTGAAAACGTTGCCGAAGTTGGAGCTGGCGGTCATTTTGATGTACTTGAGCATGTTGGCGAAGGTGCGGCGGCCTTCGATTACCCCCTCCTCCAGCACCATCAGGCTCTTCTCCAGCAGAATGATATCCGCCGCCTCGC
>OJXH01000050.1_pt1 | contig 47697 bp, 40 predicted proteins | sample 1600621 | NCBI WGS metagenome assembly OJXH01 (sample SAMN04436989, study PRJEB24849) | human gut metagenome | biome: human gut; feature: NICU; material: stool | host: Homo sapiens | place: USA: Saint Louis, MO | collected 2013-03-12
CCAGCGTGCCGGTATGTCTCCCCGGTGGCGCTGCGCTTACCGGGGCTACGGATCCGACACGGGGCTACGTCCCTGTGGCCGGACAAGGTGCGCAGCACCGCCTTTATTGCTTCGCAAAATAGCGTGACGAATGCTTGTGGCATGGTCAACCGGATAGTGAATTTACCGGATGATACAAGTCGGAAAATAATTATCAGCAGCTACGATTAATATTATTTCTTTATTTCAGCGCCATTATATTGTGCCCCGGTAAAATAATGATGCGGCCTCTTCCTCCCACAAAATAACGCGTTTACGCTTCAGAAAAAATATTTCCGTGACTGGATACTTCGCTTCCGGATGTATTGTGGCGAACGGTATGCTTCTTCCCTGTTTTTGTCTAAATGAGCTTTATCATTAACACTTTGTTAACTTGATCTGGTTTATATGGCAGCAAATTTGATATACAAAGAGGGATGATTGCCTGTATGGATGCTGCCCGAAATACCTTGCGAGACATATGCAGGTTCTCGGCTGGCAAATGAGAATAGAAATGAAAATCCTGCTTAACTGGTCGCCATTGCGCCAGCTCTTCACTTACATTCAGGAGCGCTTTACCTTTCTGGTGCTGCTCTGCTGGCCAGCGATTATCTGGTTGTTCTGCCGGGTCGGCGTGTGGCTCACCGATAACGTTTATGAACTGCTGGGAAAATCACCCGCCCAGTCCTTCACCGTGTATCTGCAGCCGTTTATGACCCCCGGCACGCTGCTGCGCATCTCCATCAGCTGGGTGGTGTTGCTGTTCATTCTCTTCAGTATGGCGATGGCCTTCACCTGGGGTTTACGTCGCTTTATGAATCGCCATAAATAAACCATTCGGCCGCCGTAAGTCGACGGCCCTTCTTAAGCCTTTATGCCATCTCACCAATAGTCTTACGAAAACGCAGCAACGCGATAGTAAAGAACACTCCGCCGATAGCCAGCAAGGTTAAGAACTGCGGCCAGACGATGGCGAAGCTGGCGCCTCGATACAATATCGCCTGCGCCAGGCTGACGAAGTGGGTGGTCGGCATGGTCAACATAATATCCTGTACCAGCTGCGGCATACTTTCTCGCGGCGTGGATCCGCCGGAGAGCATCTGCAGCGGCAGTAAGACCAGGATCATCAGCAGCCCCAGCTGCGGCATCGAGCGGGCGAGGGTGCCCATAAAAATGCCGATCGAGGTAGTGGCGAACAGGCTGAGCGCCACCCCCAGCATAAACAGGGTAATCGACCCTTCAATGGGTACCTGTAAAATCCCCTGCACCATCAGCACCAGCGACAGCCCGGACACCACCAGCACCACCAGACCCATCGACCAGATCTTGGCCAGCATAATTTCAAACGGCGTGATCGGCATCACCAGCAGATGCTCAATGGTGCCATGTTCCCGCTCGCGGATCAGCGCCGAACCGGTGAGGACAATGGCCAGCATGGTGATATTGTTGATGATCGCCATCACCGCGCCAAAGCGCTCCTGCTCAAGGTTAGGATTAAAACGCATCCTGACCGCCAGCTCTACCGGCAGCACGCTGTTATCCCGATAGCGGGCGATAAAACTGTTTACTTCGCCGGTGATAATATTCTGGATGTAACCGTTGCCGGTAAAGGCCTGACTCATGCGCGTGGCGTCGACGTTGACCTGGATTTCCGGCTGCCGACCGGCCAGTACATCGCGCTGGAAGTTAGGCGGGATGTTGATGGCGAACGTGTAGCGCCCGGCATCCAGCCCGGCGTCCATCTCATCAGCGGTGATCAGCTCCGGCTCAAGAAACCAGGGACGGTAAAAAGCGTTAATAATGCGTGAGGAGAGCTGTGATTTATCCATATCAGCAACCGCGATCGGCGCCAGGTGCAGCGAACCGGGCATCACCGTGGCCGAGGAGTACACCGACACGGTAAACGCAAACACGATCAGCGCCAGCATCGCTTTATCACCGAGCAGGCTGCGCAGCTCTTTGACGCCAAGATTATAAATATTGCGTAATCCGCGCATCATCCCTCCTGTTTCTTCAGCAGCAGCACGCTCAACCCGAGCACCAGCGGCACCGCAATCAGTAGCGGAATGAATGAGCCCCACAAATCGCTAATATTCAGCGCTTTGGAAAAGGTCCCGCGGGCGATAGTCAGGAAGTGGCTGGTCGGGTAGATTTGCCCAATCCAGCGTCCGGGACCTTCCAGCGAGGCCACCGGATCGATCATTCCGGAAAACTGGGTTGCCGGGATCAGCGTAATAATCGCGGTACCGAAAATAGCGGCGATTTGGCTCTTCATAAAGGTTGAGATCAGCAGCCCCAGACCAGTGGCGATGGTGACATACAGCAGCGCCGCCAGGGTCAGCGTCAGGAAACTCCCCTTATGCGCGACGCCAAAGACAAAAACCGACAATGCGCACAGCAGGAAGAAGTTAAACATCCCCAGTACGATGTAAGGCAGCTGTTTGCCGAGCAGGAACTCGCTACGGGTGGTCGGCGTCACGTACAAGTTGATAATCGACCCGAGCTCTTTTTCACGTACTACGCTCAGCGCGCTGAGCATCGCCGGGATCATCATCAGCAGCAGCGGGATCACCGCCGGGACGATGGCCGGCAGGCTCTTCACGTCCGGATTATAGCGATAGCGGGTCTCGATGGAGATGAGCGAGGTATCGCGCTGCGGGCTGCTCTGCCGGCCGGCCATCTCCTGCAGCCAGGCCAGATGCATCGCCTGTACGTAGCCGCGCACGGTTTCCGCGCGGTTGGGCATCGCGCCGTCCACCCACACGCCGATTTGCACCGGCGTGCCGCGGGCGATATCGCGACCAAAGTTCGGCGGGATCTCTATCGCCACCGCCAGCTCGCCGTTGCGCATCCGGCGGTCCAGTTCGTCATAGCTGTGCAGCGGCGCCTGTTCGATAAAGTAGCGTGAGCCAGCGAGATTCTGCGACCAGCCCTGGCTGCTGAGGGTTTGATCGCGGTCGAGGACGGCAAAGCGCAGATCCTCAACGTCCATGCTGATCCCATACCCCATGATAAACATCAGGATCACCGTCCCCAGCAGCGCCAGCGTCGATCGTACCGGATCGCGGCGCAGCTCCAGCGCCTCGCGGCGGCTATAGCTAAACAGCCGGCGAAGACTGAAGGCCTGCCGTGGAGTCGTGTGTCGGGAATACGATGCCACAGCAGACGTGGGTTCTTCTGGTACTGGAGAGGACGGCTGGGCCTCTTTAAGCCAGGCGATAAACGCCTCTTCCAGGCTGTTTGAACCGCGCTGCTCGACCAGCGCCTGCGGCGTATCGCTGGCCAGCACTTTGCCGGCGTGCATCAGGGAGATACGATCGCAGCGTTCCGCCTCATTCATAAAGTGGGTGGAGATAAAAATGGTCACTTGATCCTGCCGCGCGAGGTCTACCATCAGCTGCCAGAACATATCCCGCGCCACCGGGTCGACGCCGGAGGTCGGCTCGTCGAGGATCAGCATCTCCGGGCGATGGATGACCGCCACCGCTAACGACAGGCGCTGACGGATCCCCAGCGGCAGATCGGCGGGAAGCGCGTCTTCAACCTCGGTCAGCATAAAGCGCTCGCACATTTCCGCCACCCGGCCGGGGATTTCGCCGTCCGGAATATGGAACAGGCGGGCGTGCAGCTCGAGGTTTTGCCGGACGGTCAGTTCGCTATAGAGCGAGAAGGCCTGCGACATATAGCCCACCCGCTGGCGGGTGGCGATATCCTTCGGGTCGACCGGCTGGCCGAACAGCCAGGCTTCACCTTCGCTGGCGGGCAGTAGGCCGGTGAGCATCTTCATGGTGGTGGATTTGCCGCAGCCGTTGGAGCCGAGGAAGCCGAAGATTTCACCGCGGGCGATGCGGAAATTAACGTGGTCGACGGCAACAAAGTTGCCAAAGCGCATGGTCAGGCCGCGCGCTTCGATGGCGATCTCTTCCTCACGGCTGTCGCGCGGTGGGATAACTACCGCCCTATGCGCCTGACGCTGTGCTTCTGGCAGCAGGGCGATAAACGCCTGCTCCAGGGTCTGGCTGCCGGTCTGGGCTTTGAGCTCTGCGGCGCTGCCGGTCGCCAGCACCTCGCCGGCGTTCATCGCCACCAGCCAGTCAAAGCGCTCGGCCTCTTCCATGTAGGCGGTGGCCACCAGCACGCTCATCGCCGGCTGGCGCTGACGAATATTGTCGATAAGCTCCCAGAACTGCGCCCGGGAGAGGGGATCGACGCCGGTGGTCGGTTCATCAAGGATCAGCAGCTGCGGATCGTGGATCAGCGCGCAGCACAGGCCGAGCTTTTGCTTCATCCCACCGGAGAGTTTTCCGGCGGGGCGATCGCGAAACGGCGCCAGCCCGGTACTCTGCAGCAGCTCGTTGATGCGCAGTTCGCGCTCGGCTTTATCGTGGCCGAACAGGCGGGCGAAGAAGTCTACATTTTCATACACCGAGAGAGTGTGATAGAGGTTTTTCCCCAGCCCCTGCGGCATCCACGCGATTTTCGGACACACCTCGCGGCGGTGATGCACATCGCGCATATCGCCGCCAAGCACCATCACGTTCCCCTGCTCGATGGTCCGCGCCCCGGCGATCAGCGAAAGCAGGCTCGATTTGCCGACGCCGTCCGGGCCAATCAGGCCAACCATACGCCGTGCCGGGATCGCCAGACTGATATCGCGCAGCGCGATGGTGGCGCCAAACTGCTGACCAACGTGTTCCAGCAGGGCGACGGGGGGCGAGGTATCCTGCGGCGTTAGTTTCATTGCGGCAACCTCACCGCCAGGGCTTCAGGCCAGGGTTGTTGTTTATCCAGCCGTACGTAAGCCATACCGGGCAGGCCGGTTTTGACATACTCCAGGTGCTGCGCCAGCAGCTCCGGCGGGATACGCGCTTTGACGCGGAACATTAGCTTAAGGCGCTCGTCGCTGGTCTCGACCGTTTTCGGCGTGAACTGGGCGACGCTGGCGACAAAGCTGATATTGGCCGGGATCACCAGATCCGGCGCGGCATCAAGGACCAAGCGCGCTTCGCTGCCGAGCGCCAGCAGACCTGCCTGTTCGGTGGGCAGAAAGAAGGTCATATAGACATCGGCGAGATCGACCATGTTCAGTACCCGGCCACCGGCGGCCAGGACTTCGCCTGGCTCAGCGACGCGATACTGAATGCGGCCGTCGCGAGGGGCTTTCAGCTCGCTATCGTCAATATCGGCGAGGATCCGCCGCTCGGTCGCCTGGGCGGCTTCGACGCGGGTTTGCGCCTGAATAATGCTGGTGCGGGCAGCTTCGATGGCGGCGCGGGCGGCGGAGACCTGGGCTTTCGCCGATTCCAGCGCCGCGCGGGCGCTCTCTGCGGCCGCGCGATCGTCATCCAGCTGCTGGGCGGAGACGGCGCCACGCTGGGAGAGGGCGTTGGAGCGAACATGGCGTTTCGCCGTGGAATCCAGCTCCGCCTGGCGCTGCTTCACTACCGCTTCGCTGGCGCGCATTTCACTTTGTCGCTGATCGAGCAAGGCTCTGGCGGCCAGGACCGCGCTTTCCGCTTCCTTGATTTGCGCGGCGGCTTCAAGACGCTGCTCGTTCAGTACCCGGGTATCCATTCTCGCCAGCACCTCTCCCTGGTGCACGAACTGACCCTCTTTGACCAGAATGGTGTCGATACGCCCGGCGATTTTACTGGCAATATCAACTTCGGTGGCTTCGATTCGGCCGTTGCTGCTGGCAAACCCCGCCGGGAGTCCCGGCGGGCGCAGCAGCCACCATGCGGCGGCGGCGAGCACCACCAGTAAGCCGACAAAATACCCTGCCCAACGTTTCTTTATTTTGTCCATACGCGACTCGCTTGATTCCCTTTGCTGAGTGGTGCGCGTGTTTCCTCCGGCGGGCGGAGCGTCCTTCTTGCGAAGGACGAAAAAGTGGAGGGAGGGCCGCTGACGCCGCGCTCTGCCGCGCCGATGCGCAGCCGCTCGCTGGGCTACTTATGTGGTCATCATCAGCGATCCTGGCCTTAATGAAACACGCATAGTGAGAGCTACCGTTAACGCGATAGTAACAGCCGGGGCGATATTGTCCATACGAAAGACAGGGTCTTGTCGGCGTGTTATCAAAATTATCCGCACAGGGAGTATTTCACCATCTCAGAACAGCACCGGCAGACCCAGCCCACGCTTCACCTCATGCAGCGTCTGCTGTGTGAGGTGGTGGGCGCGTTCGCTGCCCTGGCGCAGCAGCTCCAGCAGCATCCCTTTATCCTGAATAAAAGTGGCCCTGCGTTCGCGGATCGGCGCCAGTAGCGTCTGCAAGCAGGTCTCCAGCTCATTCTTACACTGGCGATCGCCCAGCCCGCCGCGTTGATAGTGGGCTTTCATCTCTGCCACCCGCGCCTTATCGCTGTGGAATGCATCGAGATAGGTAAACACCACGTTGCCCTCGACATGCCCCGGATCGCTGACTCTCAGGTGCGTCGGGTCGGTATACATCGCGCTGACCGCGTGGTGGATCTCCTCCTCTGTGGCCGATAACGTCAGCGTATTGCCCAGCGATTTCGACATTTTGGCGTTGCCATCGACGCCCGGCAGGCGACTCACTTCGCTGAGTAGCGCCTTGCAGTGGCGCAGCACCGGCTCGCCGGTGAGGCTATTCATCTTGTGGACGATCTCGTTGGTCTGCTCAATCATCGGTAGCTGATCGTCACCCACCGGCACCAGTTCGGCCTTGAACGCGGTGATATCGGCCGCCTGGCTAATCGGATAGGCGAGAAAACCCACCGGCAGCGAGCGGGCGAATCCCTTCTGGGCAATCTCATTTTTGACCGTCGGATTACGTTCTACGCGGGCGACGGTGACGATATTCATATACAGCGCGCTGAGCTCCGCCAGCGCCGGCAGGGCGGACTGCAGGCAAATAGTGGTGAGCCTGGGGTCGATGCCGACGGCCAGATAATCGGCCATGACTTCGAGGATATGGTGGCTGATTTTTTGCGGATTGCTGCCGTTGTCCGTGAGCCCTTGCAGGTCGGCGATCAGGATAAATTGCTGGTGGTTATGCTGCAGCGCGACGCGCTGGCGCAGCGAGCCGACGTAGTGGCCAAGATGAAGTTGGCCGGTCGGGCGGTCGCCGGTGAGGATGGTTTGTGGATGGTTCATCAGGGACTCCTTATCAGACTGTTCAGCCGAAAGACGTCCTGAAAACACCAAAGCCGCCTTCCGGCGGCTTTGAAAATGGAAACGTGTATCGTGCCGCCTGTTATGCAGGCAGCCACCAACGGCGGGGGTAGGTAACGATAACGTTTCTGTTCATAGGGAGTATCCTGCCACGGAAGGGGCTGGAGGCGCAATCAAAAATCACATACTTTTCCTGATGTTATTTATGTGATTGTTTTTCGGTAAATAACGAAGCGGGAAAAATATATTTTCTCTGCGACCCGATCATTATTCTGGAACAACAAACTATGTTGCATTTTTTTTGTGAAAAAGCTCACGCCACAGGATTATAGTATTATTATCCATATTTATAGCTGAATATTACCTGTCTGCTGTTACAGCTTGTGTTTATTCTCTTCTAAATTATTAACATTATTACAATTTCTATCTATTTTTCCGCTTTGCGTCATACCCCTGTCTGACTACAACGTATTGAGGCTAATTATTATGCATAAACGTCTGGTCGTTAATATTTTTTCATCCTTGCTGTTGGGGGCTGCGCTTATTTCCGCGCCGGTATATGCGGCGGAAAAAACCGTAGTCAATATTTCAAAAGTGGACGGCATGCCATGGTTTAACCGGATGGGTGAAGGGGTAGTCCAGGCCGGGAAAGAGTTTAACCTCAACGCCTCCCAGGTAGGGCCGTCCAGCACCGATGCGCCGCAGCAGGTGAAAATTATTGAGGACCTGATTGCACGTAAAGTGGATGCCATCACTATCGTGCCTAACGATGCCAACGTGCTGGAGCCGGTATTCAAAAAAGCCCGTGACGCCGGGATCGTGGTGCTGACCAACGAATCGCCCGGGCAGCCGAGCGCCAACTGGGATGTGGAGATCATCGATAACGAGAAGTTCGCTGCTGAATACGTGGAGCATATGGCCAAGCGGATGGGTGGCAAAGGCGGCTACGTTATCTATGTCGGTAGCCTTACGGTACCGCAGCACAACCTGTGGGCCGATCTGCTGGTGAAATACCAAAAAGAACATTACCCGGACATGCATGAAGTCACCCGCCGAATGCCGGTGGCGGAAAGTGTTGATGATTCCCGCCGTACCACGCTCGATCTGATGAAAACTTACCCGGATCTGAAAGCGGTGGTCTCTTTTGGTTCGAATGGCCCGATTGGCGCGGGGCGCGCGGTGAAAGAGAAGCGTGCGAAAAATAAAGTCGCGGTCTACGGGATGATGATCCCCTCGCAGGCGGCTTCTCTTATTAAGAGCGGCGATATTACCGAAGGGATCACCTACGATCCGGCGACAGCCGGCTATGCCCTCGCGGCCGTCGCCAGCACCCTGCTGAACGGCAAAACCATTGAGCCGGGATTTGAACTGAAAGAGCTCGGTAAAGCGGAGGTCGATAGCGACAAGCATATTATCCGCTTCCATAAAGTGCTGCTGGTAAATAAAGACAATATTGATTCGCTCTACTAATCCACCTTCCGGGGCGCCTGCCGCCCCGGCTTAACCAGCCAGGGGATGCTATGGAACCTTTCCTTTCCCTTCGACACGTCAGCAAAACCTTCCACGCCAACCGCGCGCTCAATGATATCAGCATCGACTTTATGCCCGGAGAAGTGCACTGCCTGGCCGGGCAGAACGGTTGCGGGAAGTCGACGTTGATCAAAATTATCTCTGGCGTCTATCGCCCGGATGAGGGCGCAGCGATGACGCTGGGCGGCAAGACGTGGCCCAAACTGACGCCAGCGGCCTCTGTCGCCCATGGGATCCAGGTGATTTATCAGGATCTGTCACTGTTTCCCAATCTCAGCGTGTGGGAGAACATTGCTATAAACCACTATCATCGCGGCGTGCTGGTGAGGCGCAGCGAACTGCGACGCAGTGCGGAGCAGGCGATGCGCAGTATTAACGTCTCGCTGCCGCTGGATGCCGCCGTGGAATCGCTCTCCATCGCTCGCTGTCAGCTGGTGGCTATCTGCCGCGCGCTGGCGCAGGATGCCCGGCTTATCATTATGGATGAACCCACGGCCTCATTGACCCATCAGGAAGTGGAGGGACTATTGCATGTGGTGCGCCAGCTGCGTGAGAGGGGGATCTGCATCGTCTTCGTAAGCCACCGTCTGGAAGAGGTCATGGCCGTATCGGACCGCATCAGCGTGCTGAAGGATGGCAATCTGGTCGGCACCTTGCCGGCGGCAGAGGTAACCACCCGCCGGCTCGGTTTTCTGATGACGGGCCAGGAGTTTGACTATCAGGTGCGCGATCTGTGGCAGGGGCAGGGCAGTACGCCGGTGCTGGAGGTGCGCAATCTCAGCCGCAAGGGGGAATATCATAACGTCTCCCTGAAGGTCGAAGCCGGAGAAGTAGTGTCGATAGTCGGCCTGTTGGGCGCCGGGCGAACAGAGCTGTGCCTGAGCCTTTTCGGCATGACCCGCCCTGACAGCGGCGAGATCCTGATAAATGGCCACCCGGTGCGGTTGCGTAGCAATCAGGACGCTATCCGCCACGGTATCGGCTATGTCTCCGAGGACCGTATGTCGCGCGGCCTGGTGATGAGTCAGTCGATTGAAAACAACATTATCAGCACCGTGTTTCATAAAGTGAAAGGCGCTTGCGGACTATTGAGTGATAGTAAAGCTCAGCAGCTGGTCGCAAGAATGGTCAACGCGTTGACCATTAAGGCGCCGGATACGCATCTGCCGGTGAATACCCTCTCCGGTGGTAATGCCCAGCGCGTTTCTATCGCCAAATGGCTGGCGATCTCTCCTAAGCTGCTGCTCCTCGATAGCCCAACCGTGGGGGTGGATATCGCAAACAAAGCCGGGATCTATCATATCATCAGCGATTTGGCTGCCCATGGTATCGCCGTGCTGATGATTTGCGACGAGATTGAAGAGGCGTGGTACCAGAGTCATCGCATCCTGGTGATGAAGCAGGGCGAGTTGACCCATAGCTTCCTGCCGGACAGCAGTACCCAGCAGCAGATAGCGGAGGTGGTCAATGGCTAATCTGTTGAAACGACATGAATTCTGGTTAGGCATGTTCATTATTGCGCTGTGCCTGCTGCTGGGCTGGCGCAGTGAGGAATTTTTCACTTTCGGCAATATTTACGACCTCGCTAATAACTATGCGATGCTGACCATTCTCGCCTGTGGTCTGTTCGTGGTGCTGATCGCCGGCGGGATTGATATCTCCTTCCCGGCTATGACCATTATCGCCCAGTACGGCATGGTGGTGATGCTGCAAAAAGTAGGCGGCAACTTCGCGGTGGCTTTTGTGCTTGCCGGCGGCATCGGCGTGCTGCTGGGGCTGGTGAACGCGCTGTTGGTTAATCGTCTGCGGGTGCCCTCGATCATTATCACCATTTCTACGCTCAACATTTTCTACGGTTTGCTGCTGTGGTTAAGCAAAGGTGTCTGGCTCTACGACTTCCCTCCGTGGTTTGAAAAGGGGGTTATGCTGTTCAAATATACCGATGCCGATGGTTACGATTACGGCCTGGGGCTGCCGCTGCTGACGATGATCGTCGTGGTGCTGTTGACCGCGTTTATCATGAATTTCACCACCGTTGGCCGCAAGATCTATGCCATGGGCGGCAACCGGGAATCCGCCAGCCGCGTCGGCTTCAGCGTGCTCCGCCTGCAGCTGTTCGTTTATGGCTATATGGGGCTAATGTCGGGGGCCGCAGGTGTCGTGCAGGCGTGGACAGTGATGACCGTTGCGCCGGATTCACTGCTGGGCTATGAGCTGACGGTGCTGGCGGCGGTGGTGCTGGGCGGCACCAGCCTGATTGGCGGGCGCGGAACTCTCACCGGTACGCTGCTGGGGGTGATTTTACTGGCGGTGATGCAGAACGGCCTGAACCTGCTAGGGGTCTCCTCCTACTGGCAGACCCTGATCACTGGGGCGATCATCGTCGTCAGCATCAGCGTAACGGCATGGAGCCAGCATCAGAACCGGAGCTTGTTATGAAAAAATCGTGGCGCAACAACGTTGAGTTTTACCTGATCGGCCTGCTGCTGCTGATGGTTATCGCCTTTAGCATCGCCATGCCAAACATCTTCTGGTCTGTCAGCAATTTCCAGTCGATTGCCTCGCAAATGCCGGTGCTGGGGATCCTGGCGCTGGCGATGGCCATGACTATGCTTTGCGGCGGCATTAATTTGTCAATTATCGCGACGGCTAACGCCTGCTCGCTGGTGATGGCCTGGGTGGCGACGAGCTACCCGCCTGGGGGCGCTACCGCGCTGGCGACGCTGCTGGCCGGCGGAGGGGCGGCGATGATCATTGGCCTGTGCAACGGGATATTGATCGCCGGGATCCGCGTTTCGCCGATCCTGGCTACCCTTGGCATGATGACCCTGCTCAAAGGGATAAATATTCTGATCACCGGCGGCAGCGCCATCGCTAACTATCCGCAGTGGGTGCTGTGGCTGAATCACGCCCAGTGGTTCGGTATTCCGCTGCCAATGTGGCTTTTTGCGGTGGTGGCGGCCGGGCTGTGGGTGCTGCTGGAGAAAAGCCCGCTGGGTCGGGCGATCATGTTGATCGGATCCAACGAACGGGCGACCCATTATTCCGGGATCAATACCCGGCGGGTGTTGATGTGGGTATATGTCATCTCGGCCCTGCTCTGCGCGGTGGCTGCGTTTCTGATGATGTCGAAGCTGAACTCAGCCAAAGCATCTTATGGGGAATCGTATTTGCTGGTGTCGATCCTCGCGGCGGTGCTTGGCGGCGTGAATCCGGATGGCGGTAGCGGGCGCATCGTTGGGATGGTGCTCGCGCTGTTCCTGCTGCAGATTATTGAGAGTGGGTTCAATATCCTCGGTATCAGCCCCTATCTGACGATGGCGCTGTGGGGCGTATTGCTGCTGTGCTTTATCCAGGCGCGAGGCATGCTGGGACTGGAGAGAGCCGGGTAAATGACCCGTCCTCGGGGGCGAAGACGGGATAGCCAGTTATTCGCTACGCAAATGCACCGCCAGGCCGCTTTGCCCTGGCGCCAGCTCCGGGCGCAGCGTCAGCGACGGGATCAGATAATCGCCATGATTCTGGCGGCGGAATGGAATGGGCTCGGTTTGCCACAGCGTGTCCAGCCGCTCGGCCAGGGCGGCGCACTGATCGGCGAACTGCCCGGCATCGGTTTTATCCGTGCGGTAGAACACCAGCGGCGGAAGCACCTCAAAGCCGGGGTAGAACAGCATACCGTGCTGAATGGGGAACAGGATGTCGTCGATGGGGCCATTGATCCCGCGCGGTGAATAGTGTTCCGCCCAGCCGCCGGCGGTGACGATCAGCATCGCCCGCTTGCCGACGAAAGTGCCTTCCCCGTAGCGATCCCCCCAGTGGCGGTCGCTGTGCTCGCCGACGCCATAGGCAAAGCCCCAGGCGTACACCCTGTCGATCCAGCCCTTCATGATGGCGGGCATCGAGAACCACCATAGCGGGAACTGGAAAATCACCGTATCGGCCCACAGCAGCTTTTCCTGCTCGGCTGCGATATCCGCACTTTGGGTGCCCTGGGCAAAGGCCTGTTTGGAATCGAGGGTCGGCCGCCAGAACTCGCCGACCGGCGGGGCGCCGCTGTCATCGGCGTCATACCCGGCCTTCCAGCGCATGGCGTAGAGATCGGAGACTTGCACTTCATGCCCGGCCTGCTGCAGATGGCGGACGGCAAAATTTTTCAGCGCGCCATTGAGCGAGCGCGGTTCCGGATGGGCGTAAATCAGCAGTACTTTCATAATATCACCTCTGGCGTATGGAGAGCTGCAGAGTAGGAAAGCTGACGCTATAGTAGAAATTAATTACTTAAATTCCCGGTATAGTCGTGATTAATTTACAGCGTCTGGATCTCAATCTGTTGCGCACCCTGGATGTGCTGCTTAGCGAAAACAACGTTACCCGGGCGGCGCAGCGGCTGAATCTGTCGCAGCCCTCGGTAAGTATTCAGCTCGCCAGGCTGCGGGAGATTTTCGCCGATCCGCTGCTGATGCCGGGCCCGCGCGGCATGCAGCCCACCGCCCGCGCCGATGAGCTTCGCCAGCCGCTGCGCGCCGCATTAGCCGCGCTGGAGCAGGCGGTGGCGCCGGTGGCGCCTTTTAATCCGGCCGCGGCGGCGGAGACCTGGCGGGTGGCGGCGACGGACTATATGGCTTCGGCGATCCTCCTGCCGATGCTGGGCAGGCTACGCCTGGCCTCTCCCGGCAGTCGGCTGGCGGTATTCGAGCTGCAGCCGGCGCGGCTGGAGCAGCAGGCGGCCAGCGATGAAGTGGATCTCTTCTTCCATACCCGCGAGGGCGCGCCGCCGGGGCTCCATCAGCGCCTGCTGTTTCGTGAACGCTACGTGCTGGCGGGCCGGGCCGGGCATCCGGCGCTGCGGCCTGGGCTTAGCCTGGAAACGTTCTGTCAGCTGGATCAAGCGATCGTCTCCCCGGACGGAGGCGGCTTCAGCGCGGCGACCGATATCGCGCTGGCGAATCTTGGCCTGACGCGGCGGGTTGTCCTTTCCGTACCACATTTCCTGTTTATGCTGGAGACCCTGCGCAATAGCGATCTGGTAGCGGTGCTGCCGGAGCGGCTGGTGCGCGGGCAGAGCGGGCTGGAAGTCGTCGAGCCGCCGCTGGCGGTCGCCGGCTTTGAGATGCTGATGCTGTGGCACGAACGCTGGCACCGCGACCCGGCGCATCAATGGCTGCGCCAGTTCATTGTGAATTCACTGGAGGAGCAGACATGCTGAGCGGACTGAATCACCTGACCCTGGCGGTCAGCCAGCTGGCGCCGAGCGTGGCGTTTTATCAGCAGCTGTTGGGCATGACGCTGCACGCCCGCTGGGACAGCGGCGCCTATCTCTCCTGCGGCGATCTGTGGCTGTGCCTGTCGCTGGATCCGCAGCGGCGCATCACACCGCCGGAGGAGAGTGACTACACCCATTATGCGTTTAGCATCAGCGAGGCGGATTTCGCCAGCTTCGCCGCTCGCCTTGAGGTTGCCGGCGTGGCGGTCTGGAAGTTGAACCGTAGCGAAGGCGCCTCGCACTATTTCCTCGACCCCGACGGCCACAAGCTGGAGCTACACGTCGGCAGCCTCGCCCAGCGTCTGGCCGCCTGCCGCGAACAGCCGTATAAGGGGATGGTGTTTTTTGAGGATGAGTAAGTGGTAACTGGGAACCTGTAGCCCCGGTAAGCGCAGCGCCACCGGGGAGAATAAACTATGCCAGCTTCTGCTTTTGCCCGGCGATGGCGTCGATTAACGCCTGTACCTGTTTTTGCTTACGCGCCGACAGCTTGCTGACCTGACGCAAAGCGGCGGTGAGCTCCGGCTCTGTTGGTTTGGCGGTAATCACGATACAACCGTTCATTACCTTGAGATCCACTGCGGTTCTGGTGGCAAAACCTGCCGCCTCCAGCCACTGACCCTTCATGGTCAACGCCGGAATACGCTGATAATCAGGATGACGAGTCGCATAACTCACGGTTAATTGACGACTAACTGCCGGGGAGACTTCTGGATCGGTGAATTCTGCAATAGAATGCGGGGTAGTCATGATGGCTTTTTCCTATGAATAGTGGTTGTGATTAGCAAGGCGCTCGTGTTGCAGCACGGGTGCCTTGCGAAAAATACCTGTACATATCATCAGGGAATAGAAGGAAAGTCCAGCTGAAAATCAATGAAAATAACGACGTGAATGAATAGAAATATTATTTTTGATGATGAGAATAAAGCGGCTATTTAGCCGCTTTATTGGTTTCTGGGGGCTGGTTAATTTATGGCAGCTTCGGTGAGAGCGTCGGCCAGGTGGAGCTGGGTTTGTTGGGCTGATTGGATTTTTGATTTTAGTTTCTCACATATTGATAAATATGTTCGTACTTTTTCAACAATCAGATTTTGCTCTTTATATGGAGGAATCGATATAACAAATGTCCTAATCAATGAAAGATTCAAATTACCTTGAGATACACCTTTGCCATATGTATAACGTGATGAGAACAAACGACCTATCGGTGAATTAAGCCATAGGCAAAGATAATTTGAGTTAATATGACATTTAATTGGTTTAATTAGTGCAGTACTAACATAAATTGAAAACTCTAGATTTACATCGATCACTGCACATTCACCAATGCCCGCTCCAACACGGGCGAGTAGAATGTCATTTATCTCCGGAGTTCTATTCTTTATATATTGCTGATAATCTTCTTCAGACACATATCGGCAATTCTCTGGCATGAATTTAAATGGTTTTACACATTGTGCAGAGATAAACGGGCGGCCCCTATCTGTATATTTGGGCGTTTGATGTGTACCGTCAGTTATCACTTCACATATATCATTTAGATAAACGTGTTCCCAATTAAATGGAATTTCAAATAGCTTGTCCTCATCATTTACTGGCGGCAACGGTTTTTGCTTTTTAATTTTCCCGTCTTTTACCAACTGTGCTTTTTCCTGCGCAATACGTTTGAGTAGCTCAGAAGCCGGTTCATCGTTCGGGTCCTGCGGCACCAGTTTACCCATCACCGCCAGCTGTAGAATGGTCTGTTTTAAGGCGTCAATGCTGGCTTCGGTGGTAAACAGCGTGTCGAAATGCTTGCTGATACGCGCCCAGTTTTCGGCCAGTTCATCGGCGTTCTGGCTGTCGGTTAGCGTGGTTAGCAGGGTTTCAACCAGCTGTTGATGGGCGTCCAGACTGGTCAGGGTGTGCTGCTCCAGTTGGTCGCAGAGAGACATCAACTCCTTAACTTTAACAACAATTTTATTTTGTTCATTAAATGGAGGGAATCCCGTGATGTAATTCACCAATTGTTCTTGCTTGATTCCTTCTACTGTTGTGCCTGTACCTTTTATTTTTACAGTGGAATAGGTATTAAAGAAAAAATTAGGAATAATATGACTTGTGAGCTTTACTGCTTTTAAATCTTGATTGAATGCTATTGGGCAAGAAGCAATAGCAATCTTTCCTAATCCCATACGAGTGCAAATTAATACATCTCCAGAATCAGCTAATTTACTACCAGATAACAAACCTGCCTCTGTAATATAGTCCTGGGTTTTCGAAATATATTGCGAAGAGCCTAGGTCTTTTACGCTGGCCCAAGGTATATCCCCTCCCCAAAATGCAGGGTTGATTTTGCTTGGAGTTCCTCCGCTCTGGATTGAGTTAAATAAGGTTCCCAGCCGCACCCATTCCCACCCCGCCGGCAGCTCAAACGGTTTTTCCTCCTCGCTAATCTCCGGCAGCGGCTTCTGCTTTTTAATCTTCCCCTGCTTCACCAGCTCGGCTTTTTCCGCTGCGATACGCTCCAGCAGCACCGACGCCGGTTCATCGTTCGGATCCTGTGGCACCAGCTTGCCGCGCACCGCCAGTTCCAGAATCAGCTCGCGCAGCTTCTTAATGCCGTACAGGTCAATCTTGCCCGAGCTGCCGCGCCCGGCCGTGGAGCGGGTTTGCAGCGCCGTGGTCCAGGTGTCGATATGATCGACAATCAGTTTTTCCACCGCCATCAGTTGGCCTCCTTACCGGAGAGCGCCGCGCCGAGGATATCGCGCAACTGGTGGCGCAGGGTCTGGATTGCTTCCTGCTGCTTCGCGTACTGTGCCAGCAGTTCGTCCGGATCGTGGCTGACGGTTTCCGCCTGGTGCGGGTTTTTGATATCGAGGTTAAAGTTGCGGGCAATCACCTCGTCGATGCTGACCTTCCACGCCTGTTCGTTCTCGACGCGGCTGGCGAAGCCGTCGGCCTCGTCGCCCCACCAGTCGATCTCGGCCTGGAATTCGTCAAACTTCATCGGCTTGGTTTTGCTGTAGTTCTTCACGCCCGCCGGGTACGGGTGCTCGTAGAACCAGATCTCTTTGGTCGGCTGGCCTTTGGTAAAGAACAGCAGGTTGGTTTTGATCCCGGTGTACGGGTTAAACACGCCGTTCGGCAGGCGCACAATGGTGTGCAGGTTGCACTCCTCGGTGAGCAGCTTTTTGATTTTGGTTTTCACGCCTTCGCCAAACAGCGTGCCGTCCGGCAGCACCACCGCTGCGCGGCCGTTTTTAGCCAGCACTTCAACGATCAGTTGCAGGAACAGATCCGCCGTTTCGCGAGTCTGCATCTCTGCCGGGAAGTTCTTCTCGATGCCGTCTTCTTCGGTGCCGCCGAACGGCGGGTTGGTGACGATCACATTCAGCTGTTCATCCCACGACGACAGCGGCTTGTTGAGGGTGTTGTCGTGACGGATTTGCACCGGCACTTCGATGCCGTGCAGCAGCATGTTGGTGGTCGCCAGCAGGTGCGGGAGCTGTTTTTTCTCCACGCCGTGGATCTGCTGTTGCAGCGTCTGGTGATCGGCCACGCTCTTCACGTAGTTGTTTTTTACGTGATCGAACGCGCAGGCGAGGAAGCCGCCGGTGCCGCAGGCCGGGTCCATAATCGACTCGCCGAGCTTCGGATCGACGCGATCGACCATAAAGCGGGTGACGGCGCGCGGGGTATAAAACTCACCGGCATTGCCCGCCGATTGCAGATCTTTGAGGATCTGTTCGTAAATGTCGCCGAACAGGTGGCGCTCGCTGGCGCTGGTGAAGTCGATTTCGTTGAGCTTGTTGATCACCTGACGCAGCAGGGTGCCGTTTTTCATGTAGTTATAGGCATCGCTGAACGCCTGTCTGACCACAAAGCCGCGCGGATTTTTATCGATGGGGGCGGTGAGGTTTTTCAGCGTTGGGAACAGGTCATCGTTGACGAACTCCAGCAGGGAATCGCCGGTGATGCCTTCGGCGTTCGCCGCCCATGTGCGCCACAGGTAGCGCTGCGGAATGGGGAGTTGGTAGTTATCCTGCTCCAGTTCCAGCGCCTCTTCCTGGGCGTCAAAGATTTTCAGAAACAGCAGCCAGGAGAGCTGGCCGAGGCGCTGCGCATCGCCGTCCACGCCGGCGTCTTTGCGCATAATGTCCTGTAATGATTTGATAACCGAGCTGATTGACATGATGTGTTCCATGTTTCATTAACAATAAGGCCTTCTGCTACACGGTGGCAGCAGAAGGCGCAAAGGGGGAAAGGTTACGCGGAGCGGGGCGGTAGGTGGTAGATTTCGCTCTCCAGCTCGCTGATGGCCTGATTATACCCGTTACGGTCGCCGAATCCGCTTTTAATGATCTCCGGCAGCGTACCCATGCTGTCGAACGGCTTAAGCTTCAGCACCTGAATACTCTCTATTTCCTGCACGCCCGCATCGGCGTATTTATCCAGCAGCGTATTCAGCACCGCCTGCGCGGCGTCGGAGTATTTGGTGAAGTAGTTGCGTTTACGCACGTTCTCCGCCCGCTCTTTGCGGGTTAACGGCGGCTGACCATACACCACGTGGCACAGCATGTCGAACGGGTCTAGCTCTTTACCGACCTCTTCCGCCAACACTTCCCAGATAATCCCCTGCTGCTCCAGTTCCTTGATGATGGCCTGTTTGCGCTCGGCGCCCTGCCACTTGCGGGTGAAATCATCCAGCGAGGCGTACTCTTTGAGCAGCGTTTTGCGGGTGTAGTCTTTGAAGGATTCGGTGACCAGCTTGCCGTCGGCATCGTAATACTGTACGCGCTGGGCAAACACGCCGACGGCAACACCGTTAACGTGAAACTTGCGCACTTTGTTCTCGTCGTCTTCCGGCAGCGGGCCGACATCATCTGAACCGGTAACGGTATACGGCGCGGGATCTTCATCGGCGCCGATGACATCGTCTTCGGTCTCTTCTTCGTGCTCGTCGAACTGCTCTTCAAAATCAGACTCCGGGTCGGCGATATCTTGCGGCGTGGTGTCCATCACCTTTTCCGGGATGCCGTCAAAGCGCTCGTCGGCGAACAGTTCAGTGGCCTTTTTAAAATCGAGAATAGTGAACCACAGCTTACCGTAGCGTTCATCAATGCGGGTGCCGCGGCCGATGATCTGCTTGAATTTGGTCATCGACTGAATGTTTTGGTCCAGCACCACCAGTTTGCAGGTCTTTGCGTCGACGCCGGTGGTCATCAGTTCGGAGGTAGTGGCGATAACCGGATAGGCCTTTTTGGGGTTAATAAAGTTATCCAGTTGGGCTTTGCCGATGTCGTCATCACCGGTGATTTTCATAACATACTTGTCGTTCTTCTTGACCTGCTCTGGGTTGAGATTGACCAGCGCGCGGCGCATCCGCTCCGCGTGATCGATGTCGTTACAGAAGATGATGGTTTTATCCATCGGGTTGGTGCGCTTGAGGTAATCGGTGATGGTTTTCGCCACCAGTTCGGTGCGCTCATCAATCACCATCGTGCGATCAAAATCTTTCTGGTTGTAGATACGGTCGTCGATCAGCTCGCCGTTTTTATCCGTCTGGCCTTTAGTTGGGCGCCAGCCCTGGAGATCAACGTCGATATCGACGCGCACCACTTTATAAGGGGCAAGGAAGCCGTCTTCGATGCCTTCTTTCAGCGAGTAGATATATACCGGGTCGCCGAAGTAGTCGGTGCTGGAGACTTCATGAGTCTCTTTCGGCGTGGCGGTTAAGCCAATCTGCGTGGCGGCGCTGAAATAGTCGAGGATTTCGCGCCATGCGCTGTCTTCCGAGGCGCTGCCGCGATGGCATTCGTCGATCACAATCAGGTCAAAGAAATCCGGGGCCACCTGTTTAAAGGCTTTTTGATCTTCTTCCGGGCCGGTGATGGCCTGGTACAGCGCGAGATGGATTTCAAATGCCGGGTCGATGGTGCGCCCGGTGACCTTGGTCATTGCCGTGCCAAACGGCAGGAAGTCGTTGTTTTTGGTCTGATCGACCAGAATATTGCGATCGGCGAGGAACAGGATCCGCTTCTTACTTTTCGCTTTCCATAAGCGCCAGATTATCTGGAAGGCGGTGTAGGTTTTCCCCGTTCCGGTCGCCATCACCAGCAGAACGCGGTTCTGCCCGCCGGAAACGGCTTCAATGGTTTTATTGATGGCCTGTAGCTGGTAATAACGCGGCGCTTTGCCGCTGCCGTCGTCGTAGTAGTCCTGGGTAATTACCGGAAGTTGGGCTTCGGTGTAGCCTTTTGATAAGCACAATTTTTGCCACAGTTCCGAGGGAGAAGGGAATTCGCCGAGGGTAATCGGTTTTTCCATTAGTTCGCCGTCAGCAACCGTGGCATCGCGGAAGATAAAACCATCGCCGTTGGTGGCGAAGACAAAAGGAACGTCCAGCAGGCGCGCGTATTCAATTCCCTGCTGCATCCCTTTACCAATTTCATGTTTATTGGCTTTGGCTTCAATCACTGCCAGCGGAATGCCCGGCTTGTAATACAGCACGATATCGGCGGATTTCACCGTTCTTCGCGCCGCGATTTTGCCGCGCACGATGACCTTACCGTCCCGGAGTTTGACCTCCTGTCGGATTTGCGTTGTGTCACTCCAGCCGGCATCGAGGATGGCGGGCAGAACGCGTTTGGTGATGATATCTGCTTCCGTCAGGGTACTCAGGTTCAGGTTAGCCATTGGGGATTCTCATCAAATAGCGATGCGCAAATTCTACACACAAAATCAGATGAAATCATTACACTCTATGTGCATTATTTGTCTTAAGTCTCTGTTTTGGATGAGTTCGTGAATCCTGTACCCAACATATAAGGTTTTAATATGGAAATTTTCAAGATTTGCAAATCCTTTCTTAAACATTTCAAACAGAAAAAATTAGACTCTGCGGTAGTTATCTACGGAGCGATCGCCATCTATTTAATTCCCTATAAATTTCCGTTGAAAAGTTACCTGGTTGCGTTTCTTTTTATATCTATTTTAATTTTCGCTTGCACTCAAGAGTCTCGGCTTAAGGAATATATTGGATTTTTTGTACGTACATGCAATGACCATTTGCTGACTCAATTTGCTGGCATTCTATCGCTAACTGCATGGTCAATTTTTTTGCTTTTATTGTTGTCTGCTAATGTGTTTGTTAACACTATAACGTATTGGTTAGCGATTTTATTTTCGCTCCTAATCCTCATTAGCAGTATTTTGACGATTTTAGATATTGCTAGAAATAATACTGCAAAAACTCTTAAAATAATCGGTCTGGCGGTTACCGTATTTTCAGGTGTGTTTACATTTACCAGTAGCTATTCAGCCAGTATTTTTTGGCAAATTAGTAATCTGGAACTATCGTCCTCTCCATGGTTAGAATATTGCTGGAAAGCCACAGCATTTCTTATGTTCTTCTTGTGGTTATCACAGCCAATTTGTTATGGATTGTTTATCACTTACGGTGATAAAGCGAAAGGGTATCGAATATTCACATTAACCGGTGCCTTTATTATGTCAGTTTTCTTGTTTCTCCTTGTTCCTAAACTGTTTGGTGATGCTGCTTATTATGTGTTAAACAGAACCATCAATTATGAATGGCGTGATGAAGCAAAATGCGGTGAGCTAAAAGTGAAGAATAAAAATGAAAAATACTTTGGATTTAATACTGATAAATATACCGTTTTTTATTCAGATAAAAATGATAAATGGGGTTTCTATGAGCTTACTTGTCAAAAAGGTAGCAATAGGAACGATTCTTATGCAGTCGAGTACTTACCTGAATATAATATTCCAGCGTGGTTAAAATAATAGATACGTCTTCCCCGGAGGCGGCGCTTGCCGCGCCTTTTCCGGGCTACTGGCCCCGTAGCCCCGGTAAGCGCAGCGCCACCGGGGAGAACAGGTTAAATTCACTCCATCGCCACCTTCACCGCTTCTCCCAGCTTCACCATCACCGCTTTATGTTTTTCGGTTGGCGGCAGGGCGCAGTTGATTCTGACGCAGTTGCGATACTTGCCCGCTGCGGAAAACAGCGAGCCCGGCGCGACCTGGATTTTCAGCCGGCACAGCTGCTTGGCGACGCAGACCATATCTACCTGCTCCGGGAGTTCGACCCACAGCATGAAACCGCCCTTCGGCCGGGTGACGCAGATCCCGCACGGGAAAAATTCCCGCAGCCAGCAGGTGTAGATCTCGATATTGCGCTGATAGATCTGTCGCATTCGCCGCACGTGGCGGTGGTAGTGGCCTTCGCGAATAAAATTGCAGGCCGCCAGCTGGGTGGAGGGGACGTTGGTCCCGCTGGCGGCGTACTTCATTTGTAGCAGTTTGTCGTAGTAGCGCCCGGGGGCTATCCAGCCGATACGCAGTCCGGGGGCGATGGTTTTGGTAAAAGAGCTGCAGAGCATCACCCGGCCGTCGATATCCCAGGAGTGAATGGTGCGCGGGCGCGGGTACTCGGTAGCCAGCTCGCCGTAAATATCATCCTCGAAAATCACGATATCGTAGCGCTGGGCCAGGTTCAGCACCGCGCGCTTACGGGCGTCCGGCATGATAAAGCCCAGTGGGTTATTGCAGTTGGGTACCAGGATCACCCCTTTGATCGGCCACTGATCCAGCGCCAGCTCCAGGGCCTCAATGCTGATCCCGGTTTCCGGATCGGTGGGGATCTCAATGGTTTTTAATCCCAGCCCGCGCAGCATCTGCATGGTGCCGTAGTAGCAGGGGGATTCCACGGCGATGATGTCCCCTGGCTGGCACACCGACAGCAGGGCCAGCGACAGCGCGCTATGGCAGCCGCTGGTAAGCACCAGATCGTCGGCTGTTACCACCGAGCCACCGTCAAGCATCAGGCGGGCAATCTGTTCGCGCAGCTCGCGGCGCCCGGCCAGCTCGTCATAGTTCAGCACCTCGCTGAGGTTATGCTGGATAGCCCGGCTCAGTTCGCGCCAGATGGGCTTCAGGCTTGGCTGCGTCACGTCCGGCGAGCCGCCGCCGAAGGGGATGATCGTTTTATCGTAGCGGGCGTCGAGCATGGTCAGCACCTGGTCCCACTGGGTGATCTCCACCGGCCGCTGCACCGGGCGCGACATCGGCGGTACCGGCGGCTGGGCCTTGCGGGGGGCGACGAAATAGCCCGACCGCGGCTGGGGCACAATCAGCTGCTGCTGCTCAAGCAGCTGATAGGCCTGCTGGACGGTGCTGATGCTGACGCCGTGCTCCTGGCTCAGGCTGCGCACCGACGGCAGCTTTTCGCCATGGCGATACAGGCCCTGTTCGATGCGTTCGGCCAGCAGCGTAGCGAGATGTTGGTAGCGGGTCATGCTGTATCCTTAATTGCCGCCATACAGATGGAATAACCAGTACAGATGGGCGTAAAAATTGGGCTCTGGTGTACGTTTTAGCTAATCTGTATGTTAAAGAAAAGCGTTTTGTGAATCTGTATTCCTTACCCCCAAATCCGTGAAGATAAAGCCTCTGGCAAGGTGAGGAGGTAGAGGATGGAATTTCACGAGAACAGGGCAAGACAGCCATTTATCGGTTTCGTACTGCTGGTGCGGTTTATCAAAAAATGGTGGCTTCAGGAGCAAACGCGCAGAGTTTTGCAGCAAATGAGCGACGAACAGCTGAAAGATATCGGCCTGCGTCGGGACCAGATCAATTAAAACGTGCGGTTTTTTACAGGCAAACCTTCTTCATTATCCCGGTGAGCGCAAAGTGCCGCCGGGATACATTCACGAAATTTATCAATTGATGCGGCACGAGCTTCCGTTTCTTGATACTTACCCTGATAAGTATTATTTTCTTCTCAATAATGAGAGGAAGACCCGTGACTGAAGACGAACTGTTTGCCCGCCGCCCGCTGGGGATGCGGATGGCTATGGTGGTGCGCCAGTGGCGCGCCATTATTGACTCCGCTATCACCGATACCGGACTCACCCAGTCCAGCTGGACGGTGCTGATGCAACTGCATCAGCTGGGAGACAACGTCTCGGTCAGCGAACTGGCGGAGGTGCAGGGCATTGAACTGCCGCCGCTAATGCGCACCCTCTCATTACTGGAAAAGCAGGGCTATCTGGTGCGTTCCACATCGCCATATGACAAACGCATTCGCCTGCTGACGCTGACCGCTGAGGGGCGGGCTATTCTGGAAAAACTGAGCTGCGTGATCGAGACCTATCAGGAGCGCGTAACCCAGACCATCCCGGAGGCCGATCTCGCCACCTTCAGCGCCACGTTAAATCAAATCGCCTGCCGTTTGCGGAATATCCGCGAAGAAGATAACAAGATCTAACACACTATGATGACGCCTGAACAAAAATTTGCCCGCTGGGTACGGGTGAGTATTGCCGCTTTTCTGGGAATATTCGCCTGGTTTATCGTTGCCGATATCTGGATCCCGCTGACGCCGGACTCCACCGTCATGCGCGTGGTGACCCCGGTTTCGTCGCGGGTCTCCGGCTATGTCTCGCACGTCTACGTGCACAACAACAGCCAGGTGAAAAAGGGCGACCTGCTGTATGAGCTCGACCCAACGCCATTCATTAATAAAGTTGAAGCGGCGCAGATCGCCCTCGAGCAGGCGAAACTGAGCAACCAGCAGCTGGACGCGCAAATCGCCGCCGCCCGCGCCAACCTGCGCACCGCGCAGTACACCGCGCGTAACGATAAGGTCACGCTCGATCGCTACCAGCGCTTGAGTACGATGCAGAACGTCTCGCAGTCCGACCTCGATAAGGTGCGAACCACCTGGCAGACCAGCGAGCAGTCGGTCTCGGCACTGAACGCGCAGATCCAGAACCTGCTGATCCAGCGCGGCGAGCGCGACGATAAGCGCAACGTCACCCTGCAAAAATACCGTAATGCGCTGGAGGAGGCGCAGCTGAACCTGGCCTGGACCAAAGTGCGTGCGGAAACTGACGGCATGGTCAGCAACCTGCAGCTGAACCCGGGGATCTACGCCACCGCGGCGACGGCTGTGCTGGCATTGGTTAACAACAACACTGACATCGTCGCCGACTTCCGCGAAAAAAGCCTGCGCCACACCGCGGTGAATACCGATGCGGCGGTGGTCTTTGACGCCCTGCCGGGTCAAGTCTTCCCGGCGCACGTGACCAGCAGCGACGCCGGGATTCTGGCGGGACAGGAGGCGGTGAACGGCCAGCTGTCGCAGCCCGAGCAGTCCACCCGCTGGGTGCGCGACGCCCAGCGGATGCGCATTCACGTCGCGCTGGATCAGCCGCTGGACAAACCGCTGCCGACCGGCGCCCGCGCTACGGTGCAGCTGTACAATAGCGAGGGACCTTTTGCCCGCACCTTCGCCGGCCTGCAGATCCACCTGGTGAGCTGGTTGCACTATGTCTATTAATACCCTGGCGCATGTCTTTACCCCGCACGGCAATATCGTCTACACGGCGAATGATTTTCGCCAGACGGTGCGTATCGCCGTGGCCGGGACCATTGCGCTCAGCATCTCCACCTTCTACGACGTGCAGTACGGCGTATTTTTCGTCGTTTATCCGCTGATGCTGATGTCGCTGGTGCCGATGTTCAACCTGCACGTCGCCCGCCAGTTTATATTTAGCGCGGCGGTAAACTGTGTCGAAATGGTGCTAATTGTCGGCTATTTGTCGCAGTGGCCGGTGATCATGACCCTGGTGGTGTTTGCCCTGTACGTGATGCGTTTCCGCTTTATGAGCCAGGGACCGCTGTTCCTGTTGGGATCGATGGGGGTGGTGTGCCAGAGCACGATGCTCAATTTTATGAGCTATCCCACCAGCAACTGGCACACCCTGATGTTCTCCAATATGGAAGCCTGCGTGATGGCCGTGGCGCTGAGCGCGCTGCTGCATTACCTGATCCCGGACGTCGAACCGCGCAAGCCGCCGCCGCGGATTGAGAAAGACGCCGCCCGCATCCGTCATGAGTCGCTGCTCTCCGGTACGGTAGCGACGATCATCTTTGTGGTGTTTCAGATCTGCGATCTCAGCGACTCGCTGTCGGCGCTGATGGCCGGGATCCTGATCCTGTTCCCGATGCACTATCGCGGGGCGGTGATCAGCTCGATCTGGCGCGTCGTCGGGGTGGTGCTGGCCTGTCTCTATATACTGGTGGTGCAGCTGATTATCTATGATTTCAGCAACCACATGATCCTGATGATGCCGCTGATTGGTCTCGGGCTGGCCTTCAGCGCCCGCCTCCACGTGATGGAGAAAGTGGGCGCCGGGGTGGGCTTCGCCAGCATCACTACCATCGGCATTATGTTCGGCCAGAACCTGCATCCGTATCAGGATCTGGTGTTCAGCGATCTGTACCGCATCACCTCGGTGACGGTCTCGCTGGTGGTGACGCTGACCCTGGTTTTTCTCATGCACCGCCTGCTGAACTGTTTCGCGGCGACGCGTTTTGTGGTGAGCGATTAACCTGCCGGTGGGAAGGTGGCGAGACAGCGCCATGCTTCCCCGTTCTGCTGATACAGCGCCGCCGTCTGTTCCGGGACGATCCAGCCTCGCGCATCGGCTTCCGTCCCCTCCAGCAGGATGCACAGCCCGCAGCCGCTGCGCAGCTGGCGGGGTATATCTTTGACCTCGAAGGCCACTCCCGCCGCCTGCATGGCTTTGCGCATCCGCACCACCCCCACCGTGGAGTGAAATAAAAACAGAAACGTTGTCATCCGCGCCTCCGCTGGCGCTGTCCGATCAGCGCCGCGCCGATCGCCCCGGCAAACTGGGCGTCGGGATGGGTTGTCACCGCCATGCCGACATGGCTTTCCAGCATCCGGGCAAAGGCGGCGCAGTGGCTGACGCCGCCGGTAAACAGCAGCGGCCCCTGCGCCGATAAGCGGCCGATAAAGTTCGCGCTGCGCCGGGCCATGGCGTTAATCACCCCGGCCAGAATCGCCTCCGGCGCGACGCCGGCCGACCGCAGGCTGATGACCTCCGATTCGGCAAACACCGTGCACATACTGGTAATGGCGTGCGGTTCCACGCCGTCGGTAATGGCGTCCAGTTGTTCGACGCTGGCGCCGAGGGTGCGTGAAATGACTTCCAGAAAACGGCCGGTGCCGGCGGCGCATTTGTCATTCATCAGGAAGTCGCTGAGGTTGCCCCCGGCGTCCAGCTGGATAACTTTGCTGTCCTGGCCGCCGATATCAATCACCGTGCGGGTGTCCGGCGCCAGCAGGCGGGCGCCGAGGCCGTGACAAGAGATCTCCGTCACCTGCTTATCGGCAAAATCCACCAGCTGGCGGCCATAGCCGGTGAGGGTTAAAAAAGGCGTCTCCGTGAGGCCAGCGCGCAGTGTCTCCCAGGCCTCGTGGATGGCGTCGGCGGGGCGAAAGGGAGTGGGGCAGAGGAAGCGGCGCACGATGACGCCGTCCGCCAGCAGGATGCCTTTTGTGGCGGTGGAGCCGGAATCAATGCCAACCGTATAGTTCACGCCAGCTCCTTACAGCATTTCGATAAAAGCGGCGACGCGGGTGCTGAGCTGGCCGAGGTCCGCTGTCGAATAGTCGGTTTCAATCGCCATGTAAGGAAGATCGTGCTGTTGGCGCAGATGGCGTTTAATCGCCAGCGATTCCACGGCATAGGTATGGCAGGCCTGCAAAATGACGTCGATCACCCCGTCGGCCTGATACTCCTCCACCATCTGGCTCAGCAGCTGCAGACGCTGGTCGTTGGGGGAGATACAGGAGCAGCCGATGGCGAGATATTTATCGGTTAAGGCGTCGTAGACGTCGCCCTCTTCCGCCACGCAGCGCTCGGTCGCTTTCGCGCCGGTGCAGTTCTCATAGCCGACCACCCAGCCGCCGTTTTCCTCGATGGCGCGGACCACTTTTTCCGCCGCGCCGCCGATCGGGCAGCCGGTGATCAGGATCCGCGGACGAGGTTCCAGCCGTTTACCCTGCTGCCACTCCTGATGGATGCGCTCCGCCATGGCATGCAGTTCATCAATCAGGGCGGTTTTGTCGAAACGAAAAGTGGCGCCGTACACCACTTTCAGGATGTCGCCGCCGCTGAGCGCCGGCGGATTGAGCTGCCCGAGACGATAAAAGTGGGCCAGCGCCCGGCGCTCGCGATTTTTCAACACGATGGCTTCGCGCAGCGCCGCCTCGCTAATCGGCGTGCCAAACCGGGCCTCAATCACCTGCTGCAGGCGCAGGATCTCCGTTTTCCACAGTGCGCGCGAGGCGGCATCGCTGGCGCTGTTCGGCAACTGCATGACGTGGACCGCCTTGAACTCGGCCATGTACTCATACATTTTCTTTTTGCCGTCGCAGGTGGTTTCCCCAACCACCAGGTCAGAGAAATAGAAGTAGGGACATTTATCGGTTTTGCCGAAGCCGTAGCTGCTTTTGATAAGCGGGCAGAGGTTGCGCGGGAGATCTTTTTCCGCTTCCTCGATGGTTTCATCGGAGGTTGAGCACAGCGAGACGACAACGGCGCCCGCCGCCATGGCGATCTCCTGGGGCATAAAGGTGCAGTAAGTGCCCACCAGCGGTACGTTCTGCTCTTTAAGATCCATGACGGTGAGAAAGCCCTTCTGGCGAGCTTCTGAGAACTGGTCAAAAATGGCGGGTAGATCGGTGATAAGCGACATGGTTTTCCTTCCCCGTACACGGGAGATGCTGAAAGAGTCGCCATTATAGCCATGATGTATGCAGGGTTTTATTGATCTCCTGCGTCTGTACGCGGTGTTAATAGACCTTTTTCAAATCCATCTCTTCCTGGATACGTTCGCTCCATGCCAGATGGGTGCGGATGGCCTCTTCGATACCGGCGTTGTAAAACAGTGGACCCAGCTCTTTGGCGATAAAGTCGACGAAAAATTCGGCGTCAAACTGCTCCAGCTCGAGGTTGAAGGTGTCTTCGCAGTATTTGCTGAGCTTGTCGCGCAGCAGGTCGCGCTGCGCCGGGCTGAGTTCAATATCGTTCATGATGGGGCTTTCTCCGTAAAAGGGCTCACGACTGCCGGGCTTCGATCACCGCTTGTCCGCGCTGGTGGCGTAACAGTCTGGCCAGGCAGCAGGCGGCGACAATCCCGGCGGCCACCGCCAACAGGTGGAAGAGGAGTCTGCCGCCATGGAACCACAGCCAGCGCGCGCCTTCAATTGATAACGCGCTGACGCTGAGGATCACGATATTCAGCGAGGCGGAGACCGTGCCTTTCGGCAGGTCGTTGGAAAAGAGGGTAAAGCGAAACAGCGTCGGGAAAATCAGCCCGATGCCGAAGGCGTAGAAGCAGGTGCCGAGCACCGACCACAGCCAAACGTGGGGCCATACCAGATTGCCAACGATCAGGATGGCCAGGCCGAGCATCTGTACCGGCACCGCGCTGAGGACAAAGCGCGGGCGGGTAGGGTCTTTTACCCAGCGCGCCACCGACAGGTTGGCGATGATAACGGCGCTGAAGACCGGCACCTGGCTCCAGGCGAACTCGCTGGTGGTCAGTCCGCCGGCGTCCATTAAAATCACCGGCGATACCGCCACCCAGCTCATCAGCGGAATATAGCTCAGCGACAGCGTGGCGGCGCCGAGTAAAAAGATGCGGTTGCGAAAGACGTTGCGAAAATCGCGCAGCACGCCCAGGGGGCTGAACGGCACATCGCCGCGGCGCACCGTCTCCGGCATGGTCAACAGCAGGCCGAGCCAGGCCACCAATCCCATGGCGGCGATAATGCCGAACAGCGCTTTCCAGTGAATGAAATGCATCAGCGCCGCGCCGGAGAGCGGGCCGACGATCGGCGCCACCAGCACGACGGAGGTGATCACTGCCATCAGCCTGATCGACCTTTTTTCCTCAAAGGCCTCCTGTACGGTGACGTAGCCGACGGTGGCGATAAAGCAGATGCTGGTGCCCTGCACGAAGCGGGCAATCAGGAACTGCGTCATGGAGGTGGTGAACAGGGTCGCCAGGCATGCGAGGGTGAAAATCAGCGCGCCGGTGAGCAGCACCGGACGCCGTCCTATCCGGTCAGAGAGCGGCCCCAGCAGCCACTGTAGCGCCATGCCGCCGGCCATATACAGGCTCACCGAGGCCGGAGCCAGCGCCACATCAGCATTGAAATCCCGCACCACGTGCAGGATCCCCGGCTGGATCAGATCGGTAGTGAGATAAGCGGAAAAATCATACAGAATTAACGCCGCCGGGAAGAACAGCGCGGCGGCGTGTCGGCTCAGCCAGTGGGAAATCCTGTGCATCATCTCGCCCTCCCTGTGGAATATTTATCAGCGCTATTGTTCGGATAGTATCATTGCTAACCAATATGCAGATGCAGCAGCGAGGGGATCTGCGAGAGCAGCCACAACAACAGGCCGATGGTTCCCCCCACCAGGGTACCGTTGATGCGGATGAACTGCAGATCTTTACCGATATTGAGCTCGATCTGCCGCGACATATCGCGGGCGTCCCAGCTCTTCACTGTGTCGCTGATATGGCGGGTGAGGAAGGCGGCGAACTCCGGCGCCACCCGGTGCGCCGCCTGCTCCAGGTGTTCGTTAAGCGATTCGCGCAGCGCGTCGTCGCGGAGTAAGGTTTCACCGAACCACTGCCCCGCCTCGGCGATACGCTGCTTAATACGTGAGTCGTCGCTGCTGATATCGTTTTTTACCCAGCCGCGCAGGTCGCCCCATACTTCGCCAAGATAGTGGTTAAAGGTCTCATCATTTTTTAGCCAGGCTTTGATGTTATCGGCCTTCTGCGCCATATCCGGGTCGGATTTCAGGTTATTGATAAGCTTTTGCACGGCGCGGTCAAAAGTCTGACGGATCTGATGCGTACGGTCGTGAGTCACCTCGTCCAGCAGGGTATTCACCGCGTCGGTGACCATCTCAGCGCTGTGCTCGCCGAGCCACTCGGTGGGTAGGAGTTTGGCCTTCAGCGGGTGTTCGGTCTCCAGCCAGTGTACGATGCCGCGGGCGATAAAGGCGCGGGAGCTGTCGCGCTGCAGCAGGGCGATCAGTTGGTTTATCAGCGAATCGAGCAGCTTTTGATGGCGATTGTCGCGGGTCAGTCCCTCCAGCATCATGGCGCTGGTCTGCGTCAGGTCGACCTTATCGATAGCCTTATGCACCGCGCGTCGCAGCAGACGTTGAATGCGCGCGTCATCGGTCAGTTCGAGAAAACCGCTCATCACCTGCAGCAGGTGCTGGCCGACCCGTCGGGCGTTCTCCGGCTGGCTGAACCAGTTGCCGAGCATCAGGGCTGGCTGATAGCGGCGGATCAGCGCGACCAGCGACGGGGTATCAAGGAACTTTTCCTCGACAAAGCGGCCGAGGTTGTCGGCGATGCGGTCTTTATTGCGCGGAATAATCGCCGTATGGCGGGCGACAAAGGGCAGCGGAATACGGCGAAACAGAGCCACGACCGCAAACCAGTCGGCCAGCGCCCCGACCATCGCCGCTTCGGAAATAGCTTTTAGCGCACCGACCCAGGGCGACGGTGGTAGCGCGAGGGTAGTGATAAAAATGGCGGCTGCAATCAGCAGCAGCGACAGCGCCAGCAGTTTGGCGCGTTTCAGTTCAGCGAGTTTTTCCATATGCTTAAGCATATAGCCTGACGGCGAGGTCGTGCAAAAATCGCCAGATAATCCCCAGGCCGAAGAGCATCAGGATCGCCCCCGCCGCCCGCTCGACTCGCCAGACGATGGCGCCCAGGCGGCGCTGTATCTGCGGCAGAGCAATCGCGCTCACCAGCAGTAAATCCCAGAAGAACACCACGCTGACCATCCACAGCCCGCTCACCGTTTGCTGAAGCAGGGTCACAGCCGGCCCGAGCAGGGAAGTCATCAGCGCCAGATAAAACAGGGCGTTTTTGGGGTTGAGCAGCGATGACCCCAGCCCCAGCAGCAGCTGCCTGCCGAACCCCGGACGCGCTGCGCGAACGCTCTCCATCGCCAGCGTCGCGGGACGGCTGCGTATCAGCAGGCTGCCAATCCACAATAAATAGCCCGCCCCCAGCAGCTCGATGAGCAAAAAAAGCAGCGGCGCCTGGCGCAGAAGCCCCCAGCCGACGATGGCGAGCACAATATACAGCGCATTGCCTGCGGCGATGCCGAGACACAATCCGATGCTGCCGCGGATCCGGTAGCGCACGGCGTAGCCGACCAGCAGAAAAAAATCAGGGCCCGGACTGAGCAGAGCGACAAAGTGGGACAGGGCTAACGCCGGGAAGGCGGCGGGAAAGAGCGTCGATAAGGTATGCATAGTGGCCTCGATAATGGTGCAGAGGCCACCCTACGCCAGGTGGCGTATTACTTATTGTCAGATATTGATCTGCTTTGCGCATACTGCCGCGGCGTGGCGGCGGTATAGCTGACAAAGGTTTTATGGAAATGGCTCTGATCGGCAAAGCCAGCCTGATAGCCAACGTCGGCGATAGGATCCCCGGCGCGTAAGCGCGTTTTCGCATATTCGATGCGCGCCATGTTGATCAAACTGGCAGGCGTCAGGCCGGTATCTTGTTTCACGGCGCGGATAACGGTCTCTTTACGAAGCGCGCTGTCGTGGGCCAGCTTATCCAGCGACGGCGACGCCGGCAGATCCATCGCCAGGCGCTGAAACAGCAGGGCGCTGGCGTGATGTGGCGCCTGCGGCGCGGCGGCGCACAGCGGCAGCGCGTGCAGGAGTTGCGCCAGCCGGGCGGGCAGTTGTTCAAGGCTCCCGCGGTTCATCAGGGCGACAACCTGCTGGAAACTGGCAAAGAGAGGGCTGTCGCGCAGCAGCGGCTGCGGCGAGGTGATACTGGCGCCAGGGGGAATATCCGGGCGCTGCGCGCGGCACCATGTCGCGTCCAGGTAAAGCATGTGATAGCTGCGCGGCCTGTCATGCAGCGGATTACAGCTATGCGGCGCGTGCGGCGGGATCACGATCAGATCCCCGGGCTGTAGCAGGTACTCCTGGCCAGCGCACAGGCAGCGCGTTTCCCCCTCGATAATCGCCCCCACCGAGAGCTGGGGGTGGCTGTGGCGCTTATAGGCCTGGCGGCTGCGCCAGGTGCTGCGCAGCTCCAGCCACGGCAGACGATCGTCTCGCCAGAAGGTTTGGGGAATATCTCGGGTATGGTTCACTGCTTTGGCCTTTGCTGCGGGGATAAGCCGTTTATAGCATGCTGCGCCGAGGCTGTCGCCCGCCTGGATTTGCGTACCGCGTCGAAAAAGGATGTCACGCTTGCAGTCCGGGGAAATATGTTTTCGTAGCGGAATGTAAAATCCCGGTTTCCGGGGTGCCAGAGACATTCATGGGATGTAGAGTCCCTGCAGGATAAGCAGGCAGGGATGAGCCGATGGCAAAGGGCACCACCTCGACGCCGCATGATGCGGTGTTTAAACAGTTCCTCACTCAGGCCGACACCGCGCGCGATTTTCTGGCGATCCATCTACCGCCTGCGCTGCGTCAGCGCTGCGACCTCGATACCTTACAGCTGGAGTCGGCAAGCTTTATCGAGGAGAGCCTGCGGGCCTGGTACTCCGATGTGCTGTGGTCACTCAAAACCGCCTCTGGCGAGGGCTACATTTATGTGGTTATCGAACATCAGAGCTCGCCGGATGCGCAGATGGCCTTCCGCCTGATGCGCTACGCCATCGCCGCGATGCAGCGCCATCTTGATGGCGGTCATACAAAACTGCCGCTGGTGGTGCCGATGCTGTTCTATCACGGAGCGACCACGCCATACCCGTGGTCACTCAACTGGCTGGACTGTTTTGCCGATCCACAGCTGGCGAGTGAGCTTTATATCTCGCCCTTTCCGCTGGTGGATGTCACGGTGATCCCCGACGATGAGATCGTTCGCCACCGGCGCGTGGCATTACTCGAGCTGATACAGAAGCATATTCGCCAGCGCGATTTAATGGGCATTGTTGAGCAACTGACGACAATTTTACTTAGCGGGGACGCTAATGACAGACAGCTAAAAACGCTGTTTAATTATCTGCTGCAGACTGGCAACGCGCGCCGCTTTGGCCGGTTTATCCACGAAGTGGCGCAACGGGTTCCTCAGCACAGGGAGAGATTGATGACTATTGCTGAAAGATTACAGGAAGTGGGCCGCAGAAAAGGCAAGCGTGAAGGACAGCATGCCGAGGCGCTGCGCATTGCCCAGAGGATGCTGGCCGACGGCATTGCCCGCGAGACGGTGGTGAAAATCACCGGCCTGGCCGCCGACGAGATCGCCGCGCTGGCGCATTGATAACGCCGGGGCGGCCTGACGGTCGCCCCGGTTAGCCTCGTTAGGGAATATTCCGGATATACCTAACTTTACCCGCATCGCCAGCCATCTCGACTACCCTTAATATCCTTAACGGCATTTTTGACTGCCTTAGTAGCGATAACAAGGAGACATGCGATATGGCCTATCAGACGGTGAATCCTGCGAACAATCAGCTTATTAAAACGTACCCGGCGCACAGCGATGCGGACGTGGAGGCAGCGCTGCAGCAAGCGGATGCGCTCTACCATTCTGCCTGGGCAAAAGGCGATATTGAACCGCGCTTGGCGGTACTGCATAAGCTGGCTGATCTGATTGATAGCCGGGCGGAGGAGCTGGCAAAAATCGCTAGCCAGGAGATGGGGAAACTCATTAAGCAGAGCCGCGGCGAAGTGAAACTTTGCGCGCAGATCGCCCGCTATTACGCCGATAACGCCAAATCGTTCCTGGCGCCGGTGAAGTATCCCTCCGAACTGGGTGAAGCCTGGGTTGAGCACCATCCCATTGGCGTCTTACTGGCGGTGGAGCCGTGGAACTTCCCCTATTACCAGCTGATGCGCGTCCTTGCGCCAAACCTGGCGGCCGGTAACCCGGTTATCGCCAAACACGCCAGCATTGTGCCGCACTGCGCGGAGACCTTTGCCCATCTGGTGCGTGAGGCCGGTGCTCCGGAGGGGGCGTGGACTAACCTGTTTATCTCCCAGGATCAGGTGGCGAAGATTATCGCCGACGATCGCGTGCAGGGCGCGGCGCTAACGGGGTCGGAGAAAGCCGGCAGCGTGGTGGCGGCGCAGGCGGCGAAGCATATTAAGAAATCAACGCTGGAACTGGGCGGCAATGATGTGTTTGTCGTGCTGGACGATGCCGACCTGGAGCGCGCGGTGAAAATCGGCGTCCAGGCGCGGCTGAACAACGCCGGCCAGGTGTGTACCGCTGCCAAGCGCTTTATCCTGCACGAAAATATCGCGGATGCGTTCCTGACAAAATTTAGCGAGGCGTTTCGCCAGGTGAAAATCGGCGATCCGCTGGATGAAAGCACCACGCTGGGGCCGCTCTCTTCCAAAGATGCGCTGGATACCCTAAGCAAACAAGTGGACGAGGCGGTGAAAAATGGCGCTAAGCTGCATCTGGGCGGCAAAGCGGTGGCTCGAGAAGGCAATTTCTTTGAACCCACCATTTTGACCGGTATCACCCGTGATAATCCGGCGTACTTCGAAGAGTTCTTTGGCCCGGTGGCGCAGATCTACGTGGTGAAAAACGATGAGGAGGCAATCCAGCTGGCCAATGATTCCCACTATGGTCTGGGCGGCGCGGTGTTCAGTCAGGATATCGAACGCGCCAAACGGATGGCCTCCGCCATTGAAACCGGAATGGTTTATATCAACTGGCTCACCGATACCGCGCCGGAGCTGCCGTTTGGCGGCGTGAAGCGTTCCGGTTACGGTCGGGAGCTCTCCGATCTCGGCATCAAAGAGTTTGTGAACCAGAAGCTGGTGGTGGTGCGCCGCTAAGCCTATGACCCGGCCATAAAAAAACCTGCCATTCGGCAGGTTTTTTTATGGCTAATGCTCAGCGCACCTTAACTTTATCGCGGGGCGTTGATCATAATCAGAAGGTGACCCCGCCGCCCACATAGGCGCCATCAATCAGGGTGTGGTTCGGGCGACCCTCTTTACCGTCAACGCTCACATGGCGGTAACCCACTTTCAACGTCACTGGACCAATCGGAGACCAGCTCACGCCGCCGTTCGCTTCAACATAGTTTTTCACGCTGTTGTTCAGACCATCCGGCGCGACATACCCTTCGCCAAACACGTGGATGCTGTCGGTCAGGGCCACGTTCACCCCGCCGCCGACCGGAAACGCGACGCCGTTATCGCCTTTTTTCGGCCCGAGGTAGATGGCTTTCGCGCCGGCGTTGAGCATCACCGGGCCCACTTCCAGGTTGTAACCCGCGCCCACGCCGCCGGTCTGGCTACCATCATCGGTATTCTTCAGCCAGTGGCTTTCGGCGTACAGGCCAGAAGAGGATTTACCCATTTCCATATTCAGATTAGTGAAGTTTTTACCCTGTTCAACGGTAAACCCCACCGCCATGGCGGAACCAGAGACCGCGGTCAGGGCTGCAAGAATAAGGATGTTAAGCTTTCTCATGGTTTACTCCTCGTCAATAAAGTTGTCTGAGGGCACCTTAACAAGCGATGTTTACCTCTGCAAATGTGACTTGCGTCGATTTTTTATGCTGGTTTTGTCAGGAAGGTGTTTTGAAAATGTTGTAATGACGTTGGGTTACGGCGAGGTCAATCATCAAATTTAGCCTGTTTAGCCGTGGTTTAATTGGTGGGCTAAACAGAAACTGAACAGAGCAGTCATTAATTATTAAGGGGCCTATTCATTCAGTTTCTTATAATTTCCAAAAATGTTTCTACTGTTACTTATTAAAACGTTGCTTTACATTTTTCGACGCGCTGCCGACGTTTGGTCCCTGTTTTTGACGAGGTCTCAGAGAGAAGGGGGCCTGCGCCTTAGGGCGCAGGCGGGCAGGTTAGCGTCGTAACCCGGCAAACGCCGCGCGAATTTTCTCTTCCGGCAACTGAATGCCGATAAACACCAGCGTGCTGTGCGGCGTTTCATCGCCCCACGGGCGATCCCAGTCGGCGCTGTAGAGGCGCTGCACGCCCTGGAACAGCAGGCGATTTGGCTCGCCGTCGATCCACAGCATGCCTTTATAACGCATCAATTGCTCGGCGAAGGAGAGCAGCAGATTTTCCATTACCCGTGAAACTTCACTGATATCCACCGGATAGTCGAGCTCGACCACAATCGACGAGACGTCATTCTGTTTTTCTGCCACAAAATGAAAGCGCGGTGTGGCGCTGACAACCTTCTCTTCCAGCATAAAACCGCTGGTGTTAAACAACTGGCTTAAATCGATATCGCCGTGAATGACGGTATAAATCGGCGCCCGCGCGTTAATGCGCGCCAGCCGTTCACGCAGCTTTTCGGTGTCGCCGGCGACGTCGGTTTTGGTTAACAGGATCCGGTCCGCGTAGCCGACCTGCGACTGGGCGATGGTGAACTGATCCATCTGCTGGTCGGCATGGACGGCGTCCACCAGGGCGATCACGCCGTCCAGCAGATAGCGCTCGCAGAGCACCTGATGGGAGAAAAAGGTCTGGATAATCGGCCCCGGGTCGGCCATGCCGGTGCATTCAATCACCAGCCGGTCAAACTCGATTTCGCCGCGATCGCGACTGTCGAGGAGATCGAGCAGGGCGTCTTCCAGTTCGTTGGAGCGTGTACAGCAGATACAGCCGTTGGTCAGGGTTTTAATCTGCGTGGCGCGGTCGCCGATGAGCTGATCGTCAACGGAGACTTCGCCGAATTCGTTTTCAATTACGGCGATTTTGAAACCGTGCTGCTCATTGAGGATATGGCGCAGGAGGGTGGTTTTTCCTGCGCCGAGAAAACCGGTGAGTAGGGTGACTGCAATCGGTGCCATTATTGCCTCCATTAACAGCAGCGTACGCCGCCTTTGCCGTCGCCGCCGTAGCGGGCCTGCTGGCGTTCGCGGAAGAATTCTTCATAAGTCATGTACGGCTGATCCGGATGGTTGGTTTGCATATGCGTGACGTAGTTGTCGTAATCCGGAATGCCAATCAGCATTTTTGCCGCCTGACCGAGATACTTTTTTGCCTGACCTAAGTTACCAAACATTATAAGTTCCAGATAACGAATAAAGCCGGATGGCGGCTAGCGCCATATCCGGCCTACGTTAATGCGCTTTTGGTAGGCCGGATACGCGTAGCGCTATCCGGCATCAGGGTTAATGATGTGACGAGGTCTTCACGCCGCCTTCCGGTACCGGCACATACGGAGTCTCTTTGTCGGTACGCACCTTATTGTTGCGGACATTGAGCCAGGTTTTGATGCCGTAGAAGATGATGCTATACACCACCACCAGGAACAGAATACTCAGGCCGGCGTTGGTGTAGTTGTTGACCACGATATGGTTCATGTTGGCGATCTGCTGCGCGGTCAGCTCGCCGCCGGCGGCAATCTTCTCTTTATACTGCTGAGCCATAAAGAAGAAGCCTTCCATCTGCGGGTTGCTGCTGAACAGCTTCAGGCCCAGCGCCCAGGTGGTGCACAGCAGCAGCCATGCCGCCGGGATAACGGTGACCCAGATATATTTGGTGCGCTGCATCTTGACCAGCACCACGGTGCCAAGCACCAGCGCCACGGCGGCCAGCATCTGGTTAGAGATCCCGAACAGCGGCCACAGGCTCTTCACGCCGCCCAGCGGGTCGACCACGCCCTGATACAGCAGGTAGCCCCACAGCCCGACGCAGCCGGCGGTACCGATAATCCCGGCGACCAGCGAGTCGGTTTTTTTCAGGAACGGCACGAAGTTACCCAACAGATCCTGCAGCATAAAGCGGCCTGCGCGGGTACCCGCATCCAGCGCGGTGAGGATAAACAGCGCTTCAAACAGGATACCGAAGTGGTACCAGAAGCCCATATCCGCCATCGGGATGATTTTATGGAATACGTGGGCGATACCGACGGCCAGCGTCGGCGCGCCGCCAGCGCGGTTCAGTACCGAAGGTTCGCCGATATCTTTCGCCGTCTGCAGGATCTGCTCAGGTGAAATCACAAAGCCCCAGGAGCTGACGGTCGCCGCCGCGTGGACGGTGACTTCTTTCAACTGCGCTGCGATCATCGCCGCGTTTTCACCGCCCATTTCATGCAGGTTCGGCATGACGATGCCCAGGCCCGCCGGCGGGGTGTTCATCGCGAAGTAGAGACCCGGTTCGATAATCGAGGCGGCGACCAGCGCCATGACTGCAACAAAGGATTCCATCAGCATCGCGCCGTAGCCAATAAAGCGGGCATCGGTTTCGTTGGCCAGCAGCTTCGGCGTGGTGCCGGAGGCGATCAGCGCGTGGAAGCCGGAGACCGCGCCGCAGGCGATGGTGATAAACAGGAACGGGAACAGCGCGCCTTTCCACAGCGGACCGGTACCATCAATGTACTGGGTCACTGCCGGCATTTTCAGGTCCGGGTTGAGGATAACGATCCCCAGCGCCAGGCCGACGATTACGCCGATTTTCAGGAAGGTGGCCAGATAATCGCGCGGCGCCAGAATCAGCCATACCGGCAGCAGCGCGGAAATGAACGCGTAGCCAATCAGGGTAAAGGTGATAGTGGTATCTTTAAAGGTCAACGCCGGGCCCCAGTACGGGTCGTGGGCAATCACGCCGCCGAACCAGATAGAGGCCACCAGCAGCACGATACCGATAACCGACACTTCACCGACGCGGCCTGGGCGCAGGAAGCGCATGTAGATCCCCATAAACAGGGCGATAGGCACCGTCGAGCAGACGGTAAACACGCCCCACGGGCTTTCCGCCAGCGCTTTCACCACGATGAGCGCCAGCACCGCGAGGATGATGATCATAATCAGGAAGCAGCCGAACAGGGCGATAGAGCCCGGAACCGGCCCCATCTCCTGTTTAATCATCTCGCCCAGCGAGGCGCCGTTACGCCGCGAGGAGATAAACAGCACCATGAAGTCCTGTACCGCGCCCGCCAGCACCACGCCGGCCAGCAGCCACAGGGTGCCCGGCAGATAGCCCATCTGCGCGGCCAGTACCGGGCCAACCAGCGGGCCAGCGCCGGCGATCGCGGCAAAGTGGTGGCCAAACAGCACGTAGCGGTTGGTTGGCACATAGTTCAGGCCATCGTTATTAATGACCGCCGGCGTGGAGCGCGTCGGGTCAAGCTTCATCACCTTCTGCGCGATGTACAGGCTGTAATAACGGTAGGCGACGAGGTACACAGAAACCGATGCGACGACGATCCACAGGGCGCTGACGTGCTCACCGCGGCGTAGGGCGACGACTGAGAGGCAAAATGCCCCGATGATTCCGAGAATCACCCAGGGTATGTGCTTGAATAGTTTTTTGGTATCCATAGTAAAACCTGGCGTTAATTAGATGAATAATTGGCCGAAGCCGTCTGGTTTTAAGTTAGGGTTGATGGAGGTATTGATTAGCTAGGCTGCCTTCGATCTTGCCAGAACAGCGCGCGCGTAAAGTTGGGTAAATCGGTGAGTGGTTGTATAGGGGGTTAAGCGGTTACTTGCGGGGGTAAGCGGTTAGATATGAGTACGAGAGCGCGTAAATGTGTGATTAAGCTCACAATATTATTCTGCGCATCTCAAAGATATGCTTTCAAACTGAGGATAACGATTTTTATCACCCGCAGATCACTATCTTTATTTCAAGTAGAGGTATTTTGATATTATGCTGACTTTGCCATGTCGTATGGATAGCGTTTAACAAAGGGAATTCGAGTTATGAAATTTGTAAAGATAATGATCATCGCCAGTGCTTTTTACTTAACATATGCTCATGCAAGAGAGATACATCAGGCTGTTGATGAGCCGGCAGCCCCTTATAATTTGCGCTGGGGGATGAGTTACGATGAGGCCAGAAACACGCCTTTATATTCTCTGGAGGTATCAGATATCAATTATGCCGGAAAAGACCCGGATCTGATTATCTCAACGCTGACTCCCCAGGAAGTGGGGGCGTTGAAATATCAGGAGATGAAGCTTTATTTTGATAAGAATAAAGGGCTGAAAAGTGTTTTTGTTAGCGCTGATGTTGATTCCAGTCAGCAGGCCTATAAAGTTGATGATGGCCGGGAAGCACTCGCCTTATATAATGAGGAAGTTAAGGTTCTTGATCGAGAATATGGGCCAGCGACAATCAAAGAAGAGTTCATTGCAGAAAAAGGGAAATTCTATCAAAGTCTTTCCGCCTGCATTGCAAAACAGCAGGAGTGGTATAATAAAAGATTAGATCTGAATAAAATAAAAAATTGTTCAACCTGGCAACGTACTTATAAAAAAGGTCGGGTAACCGTTTTGCTATACATCGAACCGAGACAAGTTTCCAAACATTATATTTATAAATAAATTAAAGGACTTAACGGTGAGAATATATAAGATTTTTTTTAGAAGTATTGCCATGGTCATTATGGTTATGATCCTTTCTGATTGTCGTCAGTCGTATTATATTGCCAGAAATACGGGGCGCAATATAATGACCTTATCCGACCATCAGCGCGCTAAATCGGCGTTAAACGCTAACGATTTAAATGCAGCTCAGGGCTACCTGACGGGAGAAAAATACAATAATCGCTACAGGCCTGTTAGCGGTGAGGAATCCTGGGGAAGTTTACAATATCGGGCGGCGAAAATCGTCGCCAACGCCGCGGCGAACGGTCAAAAAGTGCGTGATGATGCGCTCTATCTCGCTTATATCTCTTTGTTTGAAGCAGAAGAGGGAGTGCCCGAACATCCCGATATTATGTTGGGTTACATGCATAAAGCCATGGCGCTACTGTTAGCGAATCCGCAATTACTCGATAAAATCGATTCTAAAAATGTCAGTACTTTACCCAGCCAGTTTACCCTTGAACGCTATGCTGTATGGCAATATTTATACGATGGCGGCGAGATTGACTGGACCAAAAAAGCGCCTGAAGGTGAAGGTTATACAATTGCTGGTGAAAGCTATCAGACCTGGAATATCAAGTTAAAAAAAGCCATCTGGAATCGGGGAGACGCTTTTTTAACAAATATAGGTAAACAACAATTTATTCATGACGCTATAGATTATTCGCAATTTCCGGTTATTGCCTGTACCGCCAGGCGAAAAGGCTGGCACTTAACATTACCTGCTGACTACCGGGAACAAAATTTCCGCGGCGGTGGACGTTTTGATTGGGCTTCATGTCGCGCTGTTGAATAAGGCTGGCGGGTGAGATGACGCATATTAAGCGCCAGGTTTACGTATCGGGCGATAAGTAAACCTGGGCGCGGATTTTAGACTGCGACTTCCATTTCCATCATCACCGGGTGGAAACGGCGTTTAAAGTAAATCAGGCCGTGCCCTTGCGGACTCAGGGTAATATTGCGGATCTCCACCAGATACACCAGGTGGGTACCAATGGTTTGCACCTGGCTAATTTCGCCTTCGAGGCTGGCCAGCGAACCCTTCAGCACCGGCTGTCCGAGCGCGCCCTGCTGCCAGCCGCTGAGGGCAAACCGCTCTTCCATCGTCACCCCGGTCATCCCGGCGAAATGACGGGCCATGATTTCCTGTTCGTGGTTCAGCACGTTGATGCACAACTTGCCGTTACCCTGAAACACCGGGTTCATCGCGCTGTTGACGTTGATACAAACCATCACCGATGGCGGCGTATCCGTCACCGAGCATACCGCCGTGGCGGTAATGCCGCAGCGGCCGGCTTCGCCTGCGGTGGTGACAACGTTAACCGCAGCCGACAGGCTGGCCATGGCATCGCGAAAACGCAGGCGTTGTTCATCTAATTGCATTATGACCTCCCGCTGTGAATTACTTCAGCAGCTTATCCAACATGTTGATATCAGCATTATTGTGCAGATGCGGCACCGTCCAGCCGTTCTGGTCGTACTCGGACAGGCAGCGGTCGACCATTGCCATCATCTTGTCCATATTGCCGGAGCTCTGCGCCTGGCGCAGACACTGCAGGCGAATTTCATCCTGGCTACCGGAGTAGTTGATCTCATACAGTTCATGGCGGCCGCCGAATTCGCTGCCGATGGCGTCCCACATCAGTTTGAGGATTTTGATACGTTCAACGTGGTCCATACCGTTGGAGCCGCGCACGTACTTCGCCAGATACTGGTCGATCTGCGGGTTGTTCAGATCGCGGGCGCTGGATGGCAGATAAATCAAGCCGCTGGTGACGTTGCGCTCGATGATGTTCTTGATCTTGGCGTAGGCCATCGGGGCCATCACGCGATAGGTCTGCAGCGCGGCGTGATCCGGCAGCCATGCGCCGTTGACCCACGGCGTCGCTTCCGAGCACATGGAATCGCTTAACGCCCAGAACATGTTGCGCCACGCCACCACTTCGCCAAGGTCGGCCTGCACGCCACGGAATTCGAGGGTGCCGGTACATTCCAGAGAACGCTTCAGCAGGGCAGTGATAAAGTCCAGTTTGACCGCCAGACGCACGCAGGCCTGCAGGGGGTACATGCGGGCAAAACCGCCTTCCATGGTCCAGCGACGGCAGCGGTCAAAGTCGCGATAAATTAGTACGTTCTCCCATGGGATCAGCACCTTATCCATTACCAGAATCGCGTCGTTCTCGTCGAAACGGCTGGAAAGCGGATAGTCGTACGGCGATCCGGTCGCGCCGGCGACCATCTCATAGGAGGCGCGGGAGATAAGCTTGACGCCTTCGGCATCCATCGGCGCGACGAACATCAGCGCGAAGTCCGGGTTCTCGCCCATCACCTGTGCGGAGCCGAAGCCGATCATGTTGTAGTGGGTCAGCGCCGAGTTGGTGGCGACCACTTTCGCGCCGCTAACGATGATCCCGGCATCGGTCTCTTTTTCCAGCTTGATGTAGACATCCTTCACTTCATCAGCCGGCTTGTGGCGGTCAATCGGCGGGTTGACGATAGCGTGGTTAAAGTACAGGCCGGTTTCCTGAATGCGCGTGTACCAGTTGCGGGCGTTCTGCTCGAACTGGCCGTAAAACGCCGGGTTGGCGCCCAGCGCGCAGCCGAAGGCGGCTTTGTAGTCTGGGGTGCGGCCCATCCAGCCGTAGCTTAAGCGCGACCATTCGGCGATGGCGTCGCGCTGCTGGCGCAGATCGTCGGCGCTTTTCGCCACGCGGAAGAATTTATGGGTGTAGCCGCCGCTGCCGGTATCGGTGCCCCAGCACAGGGAATCCTGCATCTCCGGTTTATGCAGCGCATCGTACAGCTGAGCGACGGAGGCCGCGGCATTACGGAAGGCCGGATGCGTGGTGACGTCTTTCACGCGCTCGCCGTAAATATAAATTTCGCGGCCATCCTGCAGGCTTTTTAAATACTCTTCGCCAGTTAACGGGCGTTTCGCGTCGGCGCGGAAATCTTCAGGTTTCATAGGTGACCTCTTCAGTATTAATCGGAATGCGATGTTAAATTTATGTTTTGTTTTTGTTGTTCAATTGAAGCGGTTATTGCGCTTGCCGTGAAGGGACGTTTGCGACAACGACGGGTACTTTTCAGGCGGGAGTGAATTTTGTGATCTCGGCAGCGTTTGGCGGGCAACGCGGCGCTGAGCCGCCCTGTGAACCGCAGCCCCGTAAGCGCCGCGCCAGCGGCGAATTACGACACCGGTACTTTTTGCGCCCGGTAGCTGCTGGGCGAGCAGCCGACCTGGCGGCTAAAAAAGCGCGCAAAATAGGCGGGGTCTTTAAACCCCAGCTGCCAGGCAATCTCATTGACCGCGCTATCGGAGAACAGCAGCAGGCGCTTCGCCTCGCGCAGCTGACGGTCGAATATCAGCCGCTTCGGCGAACGGTTGGCGAAGCGGCGACAGATGTCGGTCAACCGCGATTCGGTCAGATGCAACTCCCTGGCGTAATCCGGTACCGTCCAGTGCTGATGGTAGTGGCTGTCGATCATCTGGTTAAAGCGCTGGAATAGTTTCAGCTCGCCGCGCATCCCGCTGGCGGCGTGATCGTCGAGCTTTGCGTTACGCAATAGCAGGGTAAAGACCGCCTGCGCCAGTAGCGCCAGGGTATGCTCCCGCCCCGGCAACTGGGCGGTAGATTCCCGGCGAATCAGCTGCCAGTAGTGGGCCAGCGCCGCCAGCTCGTCGGGTTTATCCGCCAGCGACAGGCAGATCCCCGGCAGGCCGAAGGTCTCCCGCGTGCCGGGATAAAGCACCTCCAGCAGCGGCCAGATCAGCTCCTCATGGACCGTCAACACATGGCCATCGCTATCGGACTCGGTAATAAAAGCGTGCGGTACCGAGGGCGGCGTTATCACAAACAGCGGCGCCTGCACCGAATAGCGATGGTCATCAAGCTGCAGCTCAATCTGTCCGGTATCAAGGTAGTGCATCTGGAAATAGCGGTCGTGGCGATGCGCCTGCATGTCGCGGCCAAAAAAGGCCGCCATGCGGGAGAACGACTGGTAGTGCACCTCTTCGGTGCCCAGACTCTCGTCGTAATCTTTATTGATGTCGATGTTGGCGATGGAATGCTGGCACATACCCGCTCCTTAGTGGCCTTTTTGCGCCGCTAATCCCGGCGCGGCGGCGGCGTCCTCACGCTGGCTCATTGGAATGCGGGTAAGCACCAGCGCGCCGACGATCAGTAATCCGGCGACAAACCACAGCCCGGAGCTAAAGCTGCCGGTGGTATCGCGCAAAATGCCGATCAACAGCGGGCTGACGGCAGAGCCGACGTTGCCGATAGCGTTGATCACCGCCAACGCCACCGCGCGCGACTGCAGGCTGATCACCCGATCCGGGGTGGTCCAGAAAATGGCCATCGCGGTAAAGGATCCCACCGAAGCCATAATAATGCCGATCAGTTGGATCAGGCTGTGGTGCGTTGCCGAAGCCAGCAGCCAACCCGCCGCGGCGAACAGGTAGGGCAGGATGGTATGCATCTTGCGCTCTTTGCGGCGGTCGGATCGGCGGCTCCACCAGATCATGCCGAAAATAGTGCAGAACTGCGGGATCGCCGCCAGCAGGCCAATCATGATGTTGCTGCTGCCGGTGTTGAAGCTCTGCAGGATCTGCGGCGTCCAGATATTAATGGCGCTGAGGGTATTGGTCAGGCAGAAGTAGGCGAGGGTATACATCAGCACCGCTGGCGTCAGTACTTCGCGCAACGTGGAACGCGGCGAAGCCGGGACGATCGCCGCATGTTCCCGTTCGCGATCGATCATCGCCTTCAGCGCCTGTTTCTCTTCGTTATCCAGCCAGTTGGCTTTATCCGGCGTGTCGTTGAGGAAGAACCAGGTGACGACGCCGAGCACCACCGACGGCAGGCCTTCCAGCAGAAATAGCCATTGCCAGCCTTTCAGGTTCCACAGGCCGTCGAGCGCCAGAATATAGCCGGAAAGTATCGAGCCGAGCATCATGGTCACCGGCATGGCGATCATAAACAGGGCGTTGGCGCGGGCGCGATGGTAGGCCGGGAACCACCAGGTCAGATAGACGAGGATCCCCGGTAGAAAACCGGCCTCGGCGATGCCGACCAGCATGCGCAGGATGTACAGCGTATGCGGGTTGGTGGCGAACATGGTGCAGGTCGAGGCGATCCCCCAGACCACCATGATCCCGGCGATCCAGCGGCGCGCGCCAACTTTCGCCAGCATGATATTGCTGGGGATCCCGCACAGCACGTAGGTGACGTAGAACAGCGTCGCCGCCAGGCCGAACATGGTGGAGGTCAGGCCGAGATCTTTACCCATCGTCAGACCGGCGAAGCCGATATTAATTCGATCCAAAAATGAGAAAACAAAGAGAACAAACAGGAAGGTAATCAGGCGGCGGAACAGCTTTTTGATCACTCGGTTTTCTACTTCAACGGCTTTATTATCATTGTGTTGCAGGGTAGAGGTAGTCATGTTGCGCTCCACATTATCCGTTCAATAGACGGATTTATTGTTATCGGTTGTGGTGGTTGCGTTGTGGGTAAACCGGGCCGCCAGCGCTTCTGCGCCGCGGGCCAGCAGGGTGGTATCGACGCCGACGGCGACGAACAGCGCGCCCTGTTCGAGATAGCGTTTCGCCAGCTGTTCATTGGCCATCAGGATCCCCGGCGCCTTTCCGGCCTGGCGGATTTGCTGGATGGCATCTTCAATGGCGGCCTGCACTTCCGGGTGTTGTGGGTTGCCGCCGTGGCCCATATCAGCGCTGAGATCCGCCGGGCCGATAAACACACCATCTACCCCGTCGACATCGAGGATCTGCGGCAGATTTTTCAGCGCTTCGCGAGTCTCAATCTGTACCAGCACGCACATGGCGTCATTGGCCTGGTGGATATAATCCGGGACGCGATTCCAGCGCGAGGCGCGGGCCAGCGCGCTACCGACGCCGCGGATGCCGGCTGGCGGGTAGCGGGTGGCTCTGACCGCCAGCCGCGCTTCTTCGGCGTTCTGCACCATCGGCACCAGCAGGGTCTGTGCGCCGACGTCCAGCAGTTGTTTAATTTGTACCGGATCGTTCCACGACGGACGCACCACCGGCTGGCTGGGGTAGGGCGCAATGGCCTGAAGCTGGGTCAGCACCGTTGGTACATTGTTGGGCGCGTGTTCGCCGTCGATCAGCAGCCAGTCGAAGCCCGCGCCGGCCAGCAGTTCGGCGCTGTAGCTGCTGCACAGTCCAAGCCACAGGCCGATTTGCGGACGGCCCGCTTTTAAGGCGTCTTTAAAGGCGTTATTCATGGTGTTTCTCCTAGACAAACCGGCAGCTGATGGCGCCCATGTTGCCGTAGTCGACGTGGAAGGTATCGCCCTTGCGCGCCGGGACCGGGCGGGTGAAGGAGCCGCCGAGGATAATCTGCCCGGCTTCGAGCTGGACATCGTACGGCGCCAGCTTGTTGGCCAGCCAGGCCACGCCGTTGGCCGGATGATTGAGTACGCCCGCGGCGACGCCGGTCTCTTCAATTACGCCGTTGCGATACAGCAGGGCGGAGATCCAGCGCAGGTCGAGCTC
>OJXH01000057.1_pt1 | contig 43783 bp, 46 predicted proteins | sample 1600621 | NCBI WGS metagenome assembly OJXH01 (sample SAMN04436989, study PRJEB24849) | human gut metagenome | biome: human gut; feature: NICU; material: stool | host: Homo sapiens | place: USA: Saint Louis, MO | collected 2013-03-12
AACTAAAACAGGTTAGTCCATTTGGTTATTTATTATTTCCATCCCTTCTTTAATTGTTACTATGCCCGCCGTTAACCTTCTATTCTCTTCTGTTTTTGTCGCGCTGACAGGGTGCGAATAACAGCTTTGCTTACTGGAACAAACGACGCATGACGACACAGGCCCCACCTTCCAACTTGCTACCGCTCAACCCGGAGCAACTGGCGCGCCTTCAGGCGGCCACCACTGACTTCACGCCCACTCAGCTCGCCTGGGTATCTGGCTATTTCTGGGGCGTGCTGAATCAGCAGTCCGGCGCGGCGGTAGCCGAACCCGCCCCGGCCGCCGAGGTACCGACGATCACGCTGATTTCCGCCTCGCAAACCGGCAACGCCCGCCGCGTCGCCGAAGCGCTGCGTGACGATCTGCTGGCGGCGAAGCTGAACGTGAAGCTGGTGAATGCAGGCGATTATAAATTCAAACAAATTGCTGCGGAAAAACTGCTGGTGGTAGTGACGTCCACCCAGGGGGAAGGAGAGCCGCCGGAAGAAGCGGTCGCATTGCATAAGTTCCTGTTCTCTAAGAAAGCGCCGAAGCTGGACGGGACCGCGTTCGCCGTCTTTGGTCTCGGCGATACCTCTTATGAATTTTTCTGTCAGTCCGGCAAAGATTTCGACAACAAGCTGGCCGAGCTCGGCGCGGAACGTCTGCTCGATCGCGTTGATGCCGACGTTGAATATCAGGCCGCGGCCGCTGAATGGCGCGCGCGCGTGGTTGAGGCGCTGAAGGCCCGTGCGCCGGTCGCTGCGCCCGCTCAGCTGGCCACCAGCGGCGCGGTGAACGATATTCACACCAGCCCATATACCAAAGAAGCGCCCCTGACGGCGACCCTGTCGGTCAATCAGAAAATCACCGGCCGCAATTCAGAAAAAGATGTGCGCCATATCGAAATAGACCTCGGTGATTCCGGTCTGCGCTATCAGCCGGGCGACGCCCTGGGCGTCTGGTACCAGAACGATCCTCAGCTGGTGAAAGAGCTGGTGGAGCTGCTGTGGCTGAAAGGCGACGAGCCGGTGACCGTTGAGGGCAAAACTCTGCCGCTGTCGGAAGCCCTGCAGTGGCATTTTGAGCTGACGGTTAACACCGCGACTATCGTTGAAAACTACGCCACCCTGACGCGCAGCGAATCGCTGCTGCCGCTGGTGGGCGACAAAGCTCAGTTGCAGCAGTATGCCGCCGCGACGCCGATCGTCGATATGGTCCGTTTCTCTCCGGCGCAGCTGGACGCTGAGGCGTTAATCGGTCTGCTGCGTCCGCTGACGCCGCGCCTGTATTCTATTGCTTCCTCACAGGCGGAAGTGGAGAGCGAGGTGCATGTCACCGTGGGCGTGGTGCGCTATGAAATTGAAGGCCGCGCCCGGGCTGGCGGCGCCTCCAGCTTCCTCGCCGACCGCGTGGAAGAGGATGGCGAAGTCCGTGTCTTTATCGAACACAACGACAACTTCCGTCTGCCAGCCAACCCGGAGACCCCGGTGATCATGATTGGCCCGGGCACCGGTATTGCGCCGTTCCGCGCCTTTATGCAGCAGCGCGCTGCGGACGGAGCGCAAGGCAAGAACTGGTTGTTCTTCGGCAACCCGCACTTCACCGAAGATTTCCTCTATCAGGTGGAGTGGCAGAGCTATGTGAAGGAAGGTCTGCTGACCCGTATCGATCTGGCCTGGTCCCGCGATCAACAACAAAAAATCTATGTGCAGGACAAACTGCGCGAGCAGGGGGCCGAGCTGTGGCGCTGGATCAATGACGGCGCCCACATTTATGTCTGCGGCGACGCCAATCGCATGGCGAAGGACGTGGAAAACACCTTACTGGAAGTGATTGCCGAATACGGCGCGATGGACGCCGAAGCGGCGGACGAATTTTTAAGTGAGCTGCGCGTTGAGCGCCGTTATCAGCGAGATGTCTACTAATGAGCGAAAAACATCCGGGGCCTTTAGTGGTCGAAGGTAAACTGAGCGATGCCGAGCGCATGAAGCTTGAGAGCAACTACCTGCGCGGCACCATTGCGGAAGATTTAAACGACGGTCTGACCGGCGGTTTTAAAGGCGATAACTTCCTGCTGATCCGTTTCCACGGCATGTACCAGCAGGACGATCGCGATATCCGCGCGGAGCGCGCCGCCCAGAAGCTGGAGCCGCGTCATGCGATGCTGCTCCGCTGCCGTCTGCCGGGCGGGGTGATCACCACCACCCAGTGGAAGGCGATCGATAAGTTTGCCGCTGAGAACACCATTTACGGCAGTATTCGCCTGACCAACCGGCAGACCTTTCAGTTCCACGGCATTCTGAAAAAGAACGTCAAGCCGGTGCATCAGATGCTGCACTCGGTGGGGCTGGACGCGCTGGCCACCGCCAACGATATGAACCGTAACGTGCTGTGCACCTCCAACCCGTACGAGTCGCAGCTGCACGCTGAGGCCTACGAGTGGGCGAAAAAGATCTCCGAGCATCTGCTGCCGCGTACCCGCGCTTATGCCGAGATCTGGCTGGATCAGAAAAAGGTCGCCACTACCGACGAAGAGCCGATCCTCGGCCAGACCTATCTGCCGCGTAAGTTTAAAACCACGGTGGTGATCCCGCCGCAGAACGATATCGATCTGCACGCCAACGACATGAACTTCGTGGCGATCGCCGAAAACGGCAAGCTGGTGGGCTTTAACCTGCTGGTGGGCGGCGGTCTCTCTATCGAACATGGTAACAAAAAAACCTACGCCCGCACGGCGAGCGAATTCGGTTATCTGCCGCTGGAGCATACGCTGGCGGTGGCGGAAGCGGTTGTGACCACGCAGCGCGACTGGGGCAACCGTACCGACCGTAAGAATGCGAAAACCAAGTACACCCTTGAGCGCGTCGGTGTCGAAACCTTCAAAGCGGAAGTGGAGCGCCGGGCAGGCATTAAGTTTGAGCCGATCCGCCCGTACGAATTTACCGGCCGCGGCGATCGCATCGGCTGGGTGAAGGGGATTGATGATAAGTGGCACCTGACGCTGTTTATTGAAAACGGCCGCATTCTCGATTATCCGGGTCGTCCGCTGAAGACAGGCCTGCTGGAGATTGCTAAGGTCCATCAAGGCGAATTCCGCATCACCGCTAACCAGAACCTGATTGTCGCCAGCGTACCGGAAGATCAGAAGGCGCGGATCGAGAAGCTCGCGCGGGATCATGGTTTGATGAATGCCGTCACCCCGCAGCGCGAAAACTCGATGGCCTGCGTCTCCTTCCCGACCTGCCCGCTGGCGATGGCGGAAGCCGAGCGTTTCCTGCCGTCCTTTATCGACAAGGTGGAAGGGGTGATGAGCAAGCACGGCGTGAGCGATGAGCATATCGTCACCCGCGTCACCGGCTGCCCGAACGGCTGCGGCCGCGCGATGCTGGCGGAAGTGGGACTGGTGGGCAAAGCGCCGGGCCGCTATAACCTGCACATCGGCGGTAACCGCAACGGCACCCGCATCCCGCGGATGTACCGTGAGAATATTACCGAGTCGGAAATTCTCGACTCGCTAGACGAACTGGTAGGGCGCTGGGCGAAAGAGCGCGAAGCGGGTGAAGGCTTCGGCGATTTTACGGTGCGTGCGGGCATCATTCGCCCGGTGCTCGACCCAGCCCGCGATTTCTGGGAATAACACCCTGGTGCCCGGTGGCGCGTAGCGATCCGGGCCAGCGAAACCCGTAGGCCGGACGAACGCAGTGTCGTCCGGCAAAACAGGCAAACGAGGTTCATATGTCCGTACTCGATCTAAACGCGCTTAATGCATTGCCGAAAGTGGAACGCATTCTGGCACTCGCGGAAACCAACGCCCAACTGGAAAAGCTTGACGCCGAAGGGCGTGTGGCGTGGGCGCTGGAAAATCTGCCGGGAAACTATGTGCTGTCGTCGAGCTTTGGCATTCAGGCGGCGGTCAGTTTGCATCTGGTGAATCAGATCCGCCCGGATATTCCGGTGATCCTCACCGATACCGGCTACCTGTTCCCGGAAACCTATCAATTTATTGACGAGCTGACGGACAAGCTCAAGCTGAACCTGAAGGTCTACCGCGCGGCTGAAAGCGCGGCCTGGCAGGAGGCGCGCTACGGCAAGCTGTGGGAGCAGGGCGTTGAGGGCATTGAGAAATACAATGAGATCAACAAGGTTGAGCCGATGAACCGGGCGCTGAAAGGGCTCAACGCGCAGACGTGGTTTGCCGGTCTGCGCCGCGAGCAGTCGGGCAGCCGGGCTACGCTTCCGGTGCTGGCGGTCCAGCGCGGGGTGTTCAAGGTGCTACCGATTATCGACTGGGATAACCGCACGGTGTATCAGTACCTGCAAAAGCACGGGCTGAAGTACCACCCGCTGTGGGATCAGGGCTATCTCTCGGTAGGCGATACCCACACCACCCGCAAGTGGGAGCCGGGCATGGCAGAAGAAGAGACCCGGTTCTTCGGGCTTAAACGCGAGTGCGGATTGCACGAGGGTTAAGCTGTTAGCTCTTCCTCTGAGTGATAATTCAAAAAGAACACGCGGGCGATACCGCGCGTTCTTTTGTGCGTATTAGCTTTTCTTCTCCACCTTCGCCAGCTCTTTCACCAGCGGCAGCATGACTTTCACTACCTCGCGTCCGCGGTGTTCGATGCGCCCCGGCAGCGCGTGGTCGATATACTGCTGATTATCCAGCTGGACGTCATGCCAACTGGTTCCCTGCGGGAAACTGGCCGATTTGCTCCGCTGCTGATAGCCATCTTTTTTGCCGAGTGACCAGTTAGTCGCCTCGACCGACAGCACCGGGATCCCGGCGTTGTCGAAGACGCTGGCGTCATTGCAGCAGCTGGTGCCTTTCGGATAAGCCGGATTAAGTCCCGGGTTGGTGTAGGCGGCGATGCCCTTGCTGCGAGCGATAGCCAGCGCGCGATCGCGGGTCAGCTTGCGCACCGAGGCCGGCGTGCTGCGGCCGCTGTTGAAGTAAAGCTTATCGCCCACCACCAGATTATCGAGATTGATCACCAGCAGGGTATTTTTCTTTTCCGCTTCGCTCATCCGCTGCAGCAGGTTTTGCGCGCCGAGACGGCCTTCCTCTTCACCGCTGGTGGCGATAAAGCGGATGCCATAGCGGGTAGGGACGTTCTTTAAATGCTCCGCCAGCTCCAGCAATACGCCAAGTCCCATCGCGTTGTCGTCGATGCCCTGCAGCGTCAGGCCGCCGAGGTTGTTCTCCACGTCTTTATCGCTCTGCGGCGCATAGGTGTCGAGGTGTGCCATGATAATAATCTGCTGGCGCACTTTACCTTCATGGGCGGCGATCACCGTACTGCCGGTGGCGTTATGCCAGTTCTTACGCTGATTGCTGTCGGTATAGATATAGCGGGTATTGAAGCTTCGCACGTCGCTCTGATACCCCATCAGGGCGAACTGCTGGCGCAGATAGTCAGCTGAGAGCATTTCCGGCGGCGTTCCGGTCATTCGTCCCGGGAAGACGGTGGCGATATGGCGGGCCTGGCTACTGGCGGTGTCGCCCAGCGCGCTGAATGCGGGGGCGGCGGCAAAAACAAAACCGGTGCCGAGCGCCAGCGGAAGCAGACGGCGGCACAACGCGGAAAACATAAGGGGTCCTTACACGAACAAGACAATTTGACGCGTACAGTATGAAACTGTGACCGCGGTTAAACAATTTCAATTGCTCTTAAATAGCGGAAAAATAGCGCGTTAAGCACTTTTTGATATTTGTATTTCCGCCGCGTTATTCCTTTGTGTCACAACTCATTCCATTTCGTAATTTCATTTGCTCTAAGGCGCACCCTATAGTCGCAGTATCGCTGAATGTAAGAGAGTTGTTGCACCGTGGATTACTTGCCCCTTTTTGCCGAACTGAAACAAAGGCCCGTGCTGGTGATCGGCGGCGGCGAGATTGCTGAACGTAAGATCAAGTTCCTGCTGCGCGCCCAGGCGCAGGTGCAGGTGGTCGCTGAAACGCTGTCACCGGCGCTGGCCGATCTGGCTGCGCGCCAGGCACTCAGCTGGCGGGCGACGGCATTCAGCGACTCGCTGGTGGATGATGTCTTTCTGGTGATTGCGGCCACCGAGGATGAGGCGCTTAACCAGCGGGTGTTTGCGGCAGCTAACGCGCGCTACCGGTTGGTCAACGTGGTGGATAACCAGGCGCTGTGCTCGTTTGTTTTCCCTTCTATCGTCGACCGTTCGCCGCTGCTGGTGGCGATCTCCTCCAGCGGTAAAGCGCCGGTGCTGTCGCGCATTCTGCGTGAAAAAATCGAAGCGCTGCTGCCGACGAATCTCGGTCGGCTGGCGGAATCAGCAAGCTACTGGCGCAACCATCTGAAAACCCGCCTGACGACCACCGAAGCGCGTCGCCGCTTCTGGGAGCGCGTCTTTACCGGCCGCTTCGCCAGCCTGATGGTGGCGGGCAACTCTGCGGAGGCGGAAAAAGCGCTGCAGGATGAGCTGGATAAGCCCGAACGCGAGACGGGAGAAATTATTCTGGTCGGCGCCGGACCGGGCGATGCCGGGCTGCTGACCCTTCGCGGTCTGCAGGCGATCCAGCAGGCGGACGTGGTTTTCCACGACCATCTGGTGACTCAGCCGGTTCTCGAGCTGGTGCGCCGCGATGCCGAACTTATTTGCGTCGGCAAACGCGCCGGCGAGCATTCGGTGCCGCAGCATGAAACCAATCAGCTGCTGGTGGAGGCGGCGAAGGCGGGGAAAACCGTCGTGCGTCTGAAGGGCGGCGATCCGTTTATTTTTGGCCGCGGCGCAGAAGAGCTGCAGGCTGCCGCCGAGGCGGGGATCCCGTTCCAGGTGGTGCCGGGCGTCACCGCCGCCGCCGGAGCGACAGCCTACGCCGGTATTCCGCTGACCCATCGCGATTATGCGCAAAGCGCCGTCTTTGTCACCGGCCACTATAAGCCGGACAGCGCCCCCTTCGACTGGTCGCTGCTGGCGAAGAGCCAACAAACGCTGGCGATCTACATGGGCACCATGAAGGCGGCGGAAATCAGCGCCCAGCTGATCGCCCACGGTCGCGACAGCGACACGCCGGTGGCGGTGATTTCCCGCGGCACCCGTGACGATCAGCAGACGATAACCGGCACATTGCAACAACTCGAACACCTGGCGAAAGACGCCCCGATGCCCTCCCTGCTGGTGGTAGGCGAAGTGGTGCAGCTGCATCAGCAGCTCGCCTGGTTTCAACATACATCATCCGCCGAGGGGTTTAACGCTTCGGTGGTCAATCTGGCTTAAGGAACGGTTATGGACCAAAAACGACTCACTCACCTGCGGCAACTGGAGGCGGAAAGCATCCATATTATTCGTGAGGTGGCCGCCGAATTTTCTAACCCGGTAATGATGTACTCCATCGGGAAAGATTCCAGCGTAATGCTGCATCTGGCGCGCAAAGCGTTTTATCCGGGAACCCTGCCGTTCCCGCTGCTGCACGTCGATACCGGCTGGAAATTCCGTGAGATGTATGAGTTCCGCGACCGGACCGCTAAAGCCTACGGCTGTGAACTGCTGGTGCATAAAAACCCGGAAGGGGTGGCGATGGGCATCAACCCGTTTGTCCACGGCAGCGCCAAGCATACCGATATCATGAAAACCGAAGGGCTGAAGCAGGCGCTGAACAAATACGGCTTTGACGCCGCGTTCGGCGGCGCGCGTCGCGACGAAGAGAAATCCCGCGCGAAAGAGCGCATCTACTCCTTCCGCGACCGCTTCCACCGCTGGGACCCGAAAAATCAGCGTCCGGAGCTGTGGCACAACTACAACGGCCAGATTAACAAAGGCGAAAGCATCCGCGTCTTCCCGCTCTCCAACTGGACCGAGCTGGATATCTGGCAGTACATCTATCTGGAAAATATTGAAATCGTGCCGCTGTATCTGGCCGCTGAGCGTCCGGTGCTGGAGCGCGACGGTATGCTGATGATGATCGATGACGACCGTATCGATCTGCAGCCGGGCGAGGTGATTGAAAAACGGATGGTGCGTTTCCGTACCCTCGGCTGCTGGCCGCTGACCGGCGCGGTGGAGTCTGAAGCGCAGACGCTACCCGAAATTATTGAAGAGATGCTGGTATCGACCACCAGCGAACGTCAGGGGCGCGTCATTGACCGCGACCAGGCCGGCTCGATGGAGCTGAAGAAACGTCAGGGGTATTTCTAAGGAGCCGCCATGAACACGACCATTGCCCAACAAATTGCCAACGAAGGCGGCGTAGAAGCTTACCTGCACGCGCAACAGCACAAGAGCCTGCTGCGTTTTTTGACCTGCGGCAGCGTCGATGACGGCAAAAGCACCTTAATTGGCCGCCTGCTGCACGATACGCGCCAGATCTATGAAGACCAGCTCTCTTCGCTGCACAACGACAGCAAGCGTCACGGCACCCAGGGCGAAAAGCTGGACCTGGCGCTGCTGGTGGACGGCCTGCAGGCCGAGCGCGAGCAGGGCATCACCATCGACGTGGCCTATCGCTACTTCTCGACCGAAAAGCGCAAATTTATCATCGCCGACACCCCGGGGCACGAGCAGTACACGCGCAATATGGCCACCGGCGCGTCCACCTGCGACCTGGCGATCCTGCTGATCGATGCGCGCAAGGGCGTGCTCGACCAGACCCGCCGTCACAGCTTCATCTCGACGCTGCTGGGCATTAAACACCTGGTAGTGGCGATCAACAAAATGGATCTCGTCGAGTTTAGCGAAGCGCGCTTCAACGAGATCCGGGAAGATTATCTGACCTTTGCCGAGCAGCTGCCGGGCAACCTTGATATCCGCTTTGTGCCGTTGTCGGCGCTGGAAGGCGATAATGTCGCCAGCCAGAGCGCGAATATGCCGTGGTACAGTGGCCCGACGCTGCTGGAAGTCCTCGAAACAGTGGAGATCCAGCGGGTGGTCGAGAGCCAGCCGCTGCGCTTCCCGGTGCAGTATGTTAACCGTCCGAACCTTGATTTCCGCGGCTTCTCCGGCACGGTCGCCTCCGGTACCGTGCAGGTTGGCCAGCGTCTGAAGGTGCTGCCGTCGGGCGTCGAATCGAGCGTGGCGCGTATCGTCACCTTCGACGGCGACCTGCAGGAAGCCGCCGCCGGCGAAGCCATTACCCTTGTGCTGAAAGATGAAATCGACATCAGTCGCGGCGACCTGCTGGTTGACGCGCAAGCCTCGCTGCCGGCGGTACAAAGCGCCAGCATCGACGTGGTGTGGATGGCCGAACAGCCGCTGACCCCGGGCCAGAGCTACGACATCAAAATCGCCGGCAAGAAGACCCGCGCTCGCGTCGACGCTATCCGCTACCAGGTCGATATTAACAACCTGACCCAGCGTGAAGTCGAGTCTCTGCCGCTGAACGGCATCGGCCTGGTGGAGCTGACCTTTGACGAACCTTTAGTGCTGGATCCGTATCAGCAAAACCCGGTGACCGGCGGGCTTATCTTTATCGATCGCCTGACCAACGTCACCGTCGGCGCCGGGATGGTCAACGAGCCGCACCTGCAGGCATCGACTTCGGCATCACAGTACAGCGCCTTCGAGCTGGAGCTGAACCAGCTGATCCGTAAACATTTCCCGCACTGGGACGCCCGCGACCTGCTGGGAGGCAAATAATGGCCCAGCATGACGAAAACGTCGTCTGGCATGCCCACCCTGTGACCCAACAGCAGCGGGAACAGCATCACGGCCATCGCGGCGTGGTGCTGTGGTTTACCGGCCTTTCGGGGTCGGGTAAATCCACCGTCGCCGGGGCGCTGGAGGAGGCCCTGCATGAGCGCGGCGTTAGCACCTATCTGCTGGACGGTGACAACGTGCGCCATGGCCTGTGCAGCGACCTGGGATTCAGCGATGAGGATCGCAAAGAGAACATTCGCCGCGTCGGCGAAGTGGCCAGGCTGATGGTCGATGCCGGGCTGGTGGTATTGACGGCATTTATATCTCCGCACCGTGCGGAACGGCAGATGGTGCGCGAGCGCCTCGGGGAAGGACGCTTTATCGAAGTGTTCGTCGATACCCCGCTGGCCATCTGCGAGGCGCGGGATCCGAAAGGATTGTATAAGAAAGCGCGGGCAGGGGAATTACGCAATTTCACCGGCATAGACTCGGTCTATGAGGCACCGGAAAAGGCGGAAATTCATCTGGATGGTGAACAATTGGTAACAAATTTGGTGCACCAACTATTAGACCTGCTGCAACAGAGCGATATTATCAGATCCTGAAACGGCAGCGGCATCGAGGGGTGCCGGTTGCCCGGTCTACAGGATTCGATATGCGCAATACCCAGAACCTCAGTATTATTCGTTCAGAACCGCCTCCGGCGATCGGCGACGAGACCACCTGGTCTTTGTCGGGCGCTGCCGTGGGCTTTATTTCGTGGCTGCTGGCGCTGGGTATTCCCTTCCTTCTCTATGGCAGTAATACACTCTTCTTTCTCCTCTACACCTGGCCATTCTTCCTTGCGTTGATGCCGGTGGCGGTGGTGGTCGGTATTGCGCTGCACTCTCTGCTCAATGGCAAACTGCTCTATAGCGTCAGCGCGACCATCCTGACCGTTGGGCTGATGTTTGCGCTACTCTTCCTCTGGCTGTTGGGATAACCCGTTGCTGGTATGAATCAAGCATGGGTATCGACAGCAAAAATATGGTACAGTCCCCGCGTTACGCGGCATCGTCCGCGCGCCCCGGTAGCGTACCCGGGCGAGTTTTGGGATGATGATGCCGTTTTTCAGGGGGCAGGATGGGTAAACTAACGCTGCTATTATTAGCTTTGCTGGTCTGGCTACAGTATTCGCTGTGGTTCGGTAAAAACGGCCTGCATGACTACACGCGGGTTAACGACGACGTCACCGCCCAGCAGGCGACTAACGCCAAATTAAAAGCACGCAACGATCAGCTGTTTGCCGAAATTGACGACCTCAACGGCGGGCAGGAAGCGATTGAGGAGCGTGCGCGCAATGAACTCAGCATGACCCGCCCGGGCGAAACCTTCTATCGTCTGGTACCGGATGCGTCTAAACGCAATCAGGCATCGGGGCAACAGCAGAACAATCGATAACCAGGCCCAGGATTACAACATGGCAGCCACTTTTCCGGGCGTTTGCGCCGTGGTGCCGGCAGCCGGTTTCGGCCGCCGCATGCAAACGGAATGCCCGAAACAATATCTCTCAATCGGTAACAAAACGATTCTCGAACACGCGGTCGCCGCGCTGCTGGCGGATGCGCGCGTCCAGCGGGTGGTGATTGCCGTCAGCCCCGGCGATCGCCGCTTCAGCCAGCTGCCGCTGGCGCAGCATCCGCAGATTACCGTGGTGGATGGCGGCGCTGAGCGCGCCGATTCGGTACTCGCCGGCCTGCAGGCGTTGCCGGAGGCGCAGTGGGTGCTGGTGCATGACGCCGCGCGCCCCTGCCTGCATCAGGACGACCTCAGCCGCCTGCTGTCGCTCTGCGAAACCAGCCGCGTCGGCGGGATCCTTGCGGCGCCAGTGCGCGACACCATGAAGCGCGCCGAGCCGGGCAAAACCGCTATCGCCCATACCGTCGACCGCAATGACCTGTGGCATGCGCTCACCCCGCAATTTTTCCCTCGCGAGCTGCTGGTGGATTGCCTCACTCGCGCGCTAAACGAGGGAGCCACTATCACCGATGAAGCTTCGGCGCTGGAGTACTGCGGCTTCCATCCGCAGCTGGTCGCCGGACGCGCGGATAATATTAAAGTGACGCGCCCGGAAGACCTGGCGCTGGCTGAATTTTACCTCACCCGTTCCCGACACCAGGAGAAAGCTTAATGCGAATTGGACATGGTTTTGACGTACACGCTTTTGGCGGTGAAGGCCCAATCATCATTGGCGGGGTACGCATTCCTTATGAAAAAGGGCTGCTGGCCCACTCCGACGGCGACGTCGCGCTGCATGCGCTGACCGACGCGCTGCTTGGCGCCGCGGCGCTGGGCGATATCGGCAAGCTGTTCCCCGATACCGATCCGGCGTTTAAAGGCGCCGATAGCCGCGAACTGCTACGCGAAGCATGGCGCCGCATTCAGGCCAGGGGCTATACGCTCGGCAACGTCGACGTCACGATTATTGCCCAGGCGCCGAAAATGCTGCCGCATATTCCGCAGATGCGTGTCTTTATCGCTGAGGATCTCGGCTGCCATATGGACGACGTCAACGTGAAAGCGACCACCACCGAGAAGCTCGGCTTCACCGGCCGCGGGGAAGGGATCGCCTGCGAAGCGGTTGCGCTGCTGCGTAAGGCCGACAAATGATCGCCTTTGACCAACTGACCTGGCTGCACGGCAAGCCGCAGAGCAGTGGGCTGCTGAAAGCCAATCCGGAAGATTTTCTGGTGGTGGAAGATCTGGGCTTTGCCCCGGACGGCGAAGGCGAACACGTGCTGGTGCGGATCCTGAAAAACGGCTGCAATACGCGCTTTGTCGCCGACGCGCTGGCAAAATTCCTTAAGATCCACGCCCGTGAAGTGAGCTTCGCCGGGCAAAAGGATAAGCACGCGGTCACCGAGCAGTGGCTGTGCGCCCGGGTGCCCGGCAAAGAGATGCCGGACCTGAGCAAATTTCAGCTCGAGGGCTGCCAGGTACTGGAATATGCTCGCCATAAGCGTAAGCTGCGTTTAGGCGCGCTGAAAGGCAACCAGTTTACCGTGATCCTGCGCGAGATTAGCGATCGCCAGGACGTGGAGACGCGTCTGCAGGCCATCGCTGAACGGGGAGTGCCGAACTATTTCGGCGCGCAGCGCTTTGGCATTGGCGGCAGTAACCTGCAGGGTGCCCTGCGCTGGGCGGAGAGCGGCGCGCCAGTGCGCGATCGCAATAAGCGCAGTTTTTGGTTGTCGGCAGCCCGCAGTGCGTTGTTTAATCAGCAAGTGAGTATTAGATTAAAAAAAACGGAATTTAATCAGGTCGTTGATGGCGATGCGCTACAATTAGCGGGGCGCGGGAGCTGGTTTGTCGTCACACCGGAAGAACTCGAGGTTTCGCAGGCGCGGGTGCATAACCGCGAACTGATGATTACGGCCACGCTGCCGGGCAGCGGCGACTGGGGAAGCCAGCGCGACGCCCTGGCTTTCGAGCAGGCCGCGATCGCCGAGGAAACCGCGTTGCAGGCGCTGCTGGTACGGGAGAAAGTCGAGGCGGCGCGCCGGGCGATGCTTCTCTATCCACAGCAGCTCAGCTGGAACTGGTGGGATGACGTAACCGTTGAACTGCGTTTCTGGCTGCCGGCGGGCAGCTTCGCCACCAGCGTGGTCAGGGAGCTTATCAATACAACGGGTGACTATGCGAATATTGCTGAGTAACGATGACGGGATCCATGCGCCGGGGATACAGACCCTGGCGAAGGCCTTAAGGGAGTTTGCCGAGGTCCAGGTGGTTGCACCCGATCGTAACCGCAGCGGGGCCTCAAATTCGCTGACGCTGGAATCGTCCCTGCGTACGTTTACCTTTGAAAATGGCGACATCGCCGTCCAGATGGGCACCCCGACCGACTGTGTCTATCTCGGCGTGAACGCGCTGATGCGCCCGCGTCCGGACATCGTGGTTTCCGGCATTAATGCCGGCCCCAACCTGGGTGACGACGTCATCTATTCCGGCACCGTGGCCGCGGCGATGGAAGGCCGTCATCTGGGGTTCCCCGCGCTGGCCGTGTCGCTGAACGGCTATCAGCATTACGATACCGCCGCGGCGGTAACCTGCACCATTCTGCGCGCCTTAAGCCGCGAGCCGCTGCGTACCGGGCGGATCCTTAACATCAACGTGCCGGATCTCCCGCTTGATCAAATCAAGGGCATTCGCGTGACCCGCTGCGGCAACCGCCATCCGGCCGACCAGGTGATCCCGCAAAAAGATCCGCGCGGCAACACCCTGTACTGGATTGGCCCGCCGGGCGATAAGCGCGATGCCGGGCCGGGCACCGATTTTGCGGCAGTGGATGAAGGCTATGTTTCCGTGACGCCATTGCACGTCGATTTAACCGCCCATCAAGCGCATGAGGTGGTCACCGATTGGCTGGAACGTGTCGGGGTTGACAGGCAATGGTAAGTAAACGTGTTGAAAGTTTGTTGAATCAACTGCGCACGCAGGGCATCGTCGATGAACGTGTCCTCGAGGCGATCGCGCTGGTCCCGCGCGAAAAGTTTGTTGATGAAGCCTTTGAACATAAAGCGTGGGAAAACACCGCGCTGCCGATTGGCCAGGGGCAGACCATCTCCCAGCCATATATGGTGGCGCGGATGACCGAGCTGCTGACGCTGACGCCGGAGTCGCGGGTGCTGGAGATCGGCACCGGTTCCGGCTACCAGACGGCCATCCTGGCGCATCTGGTTCATCACGTATGCTCGGTAGAGCGAATTAAGAGTTTACAGTGGCAGGCGCGTCGTCGCCTGAAACAACTTGATTTACATAATGTTTCAACCCGTCATGGCGATGGATGGCAAGGTTGGCAGGCGCGGGCGCCGTTTGATGCCATTATTGTGACGGCGGCGCCGCCGGAAATACCGACCGCGCTGCTGGCGCAGCTGGATGATGACGGCGTGCTGGTGCTGCCGGTCGGCGAAGAGCATCAGTTTCTCAAACGGATCCGTCGTCGGGGCAACGAATTTATCATTGATACCGTCGAGGCCGTTCGCTTTGTTCCCCTGGTGAAGGGGGAGCTGGCCTGAGACCCGGATTATTCCAGGTTTTTTTTGCCTGACTTTAGGCGTAGGGTGGACACATTTTTCAGTGTCCTGGCCGGGCGCCGCCCGGTAAGCAAGATATTGGCAGTTAACATATTCCTGGGGGATAAATGAGCGCGGGAAGCACCAAATTTACCGTCAGCCGTATTGCGGCTCTTTCACTGGTTTCACTCTGGCTGGCCGGGTGTACCAACACCAATAATCCGCCTGCGCCGGTTAGCTCTGCCGGCGGCGCCGCCTCTTCCAGCACCAACTCCGGCATGCTGATTACGCCGCCACCCTCCGGCGTCAAGTCCGCTCCTCAGGCGCAGCCGATTCAGCCGATGCAGACCCAGACCATTCAGCCGCAGCCGGCGCCGGTGGCGCAGGAGCCGGTACAGACGGTAAATGGCCGGATCGTTTACAACCGCAAATATGGCGATATTCCGAAAGGTAGCTATACCGGCGGCAGTACCTATACGGTAAAACGCGGCGACACGCTATTCTATATCGCCTGGGTCACCGGCAACGATTTCCGCGACCTGGCGCAACGCAACAATATCCCGGCCCCGTACGCGCTGAACGTGGGGCAGGTACTGCAGGTCGGTAACGCCTCAGGCCAGCCGATCACCGGCGAAAACGCCGTTTCTCAGGCCAGCGCAAGAGCGAGCGGCGGTGCGACGACCAGCACAACTTCTGCACAAAAATCGACCGCGGTGGTTGCTTCACAACCGACTATTACGTATTCTGAATCTTCAGGTGAACAGAGTGCTACCAAGATGTTGCCTAATAATAAACCAGCGACTACAACCACAACGGTTGTCGCGCCGGTGACGGCACCAACAACGGTGAGCACAACCCAGCCGACTGCAAGCAGTACGTCAACCAGTTCGCCGATCTCAGCATGGCGCTGGCCGACTGATGGCAAGGTTATCGAGAACTTTAGCGGCGCGGAAGGCGGCAATAAAGGTATCGATATTGCAGGCAGTAAGGGACAGGCTATTGTCGCGACCGCCGATGGGCGCGTCGTCTATGCCGGTAACGCACTGCGCGGCTACGGTAATCTTATTATCATCAAACACAACGATGATTACCTGAGTGCCTACGCTCATAACGATACCATGCTGGTTCGGGAGCAACAGGAAGTCAAAGCGGGGCAGAAAATCGCTACCATGGGTAGCACCGGAACCAGCTCAACAAGATTACATTTTGAAATTCGTTACAAGGGGAAATCCGTCAACCCGCTGCAGTACTTACCGCAGCGATAATTTGGCAAAGTACGGATAAGCGAAGCATCAGCTAACAGGCGCCAGGGCGGTGTCTACGTTCCTCTCGCAGAGAGGGCAGGGGAAATCGTCCAGGCGTCGTTTGTTGATGTGCCGTGGAAGGTGCTTTGCTCAGGGATCACGGGTAGGAGCCACCTTTATGAGTCAGAATACGCTGAAAGTTCATGATTTAAATGAAGACGCGGAATTTGATGAGAACGGAATTGAGGTTTTCGACGAGAAAGCCTTAGTAGAAGAGGAACCCAGTGATAGCGATCTGGCTGAGGAAGAGCTGCTGTCGCAAGGCGCAACCCAGCGCGTACTTGACGCCACTCAGCTTTATCTTGGAGAGATTGGTTATTCCCCACTGCTGACCGCGGAAGAGGAAGTCTATTTCGCGCGTCGCGCACTGCGTGGTGATGTCGCTTCACGCCGTCGCATGATTGAAAGTAACTTGCGTCTGGTGGTGAAGATTGCCCGTCGTTACAGCAATCGTGGTCTGGCTCTGCTGGATCTGATTGAAGAAGGTAACCTCGGCCTGATCCGCGCCGTTGAGAAGTTTGACCCGGAACGTGGGTTCCGTTTTTCGACCTACGCGACCTGGTGGATCCGCCAGACTATTGAACGGGCGATCATGAACCAAACCCGTACGATCCGTTTGCCGATCCATATTGTTAAAGAGCTGAACGTCTATCTGCGTACCGCGCGCGAGTTGTCCCATAAGCTGGACCACGAGCCTAGCGCGGAAGAGATCGCCGAACAGCTGGACAAACCAGTCGATGACGTCAGCCGTATGCTGCGTCTGAACGAGCGCATCACCTCCGTGGATACTCCGCTGGGTGGCGATTCAGAAAAAGCGCTGCTGGATATTCTGGCCGATGAGAAAGAGAACGGCCCGGAAGACACCACGCAGGACGATGATATGAAGCAAAGTATCGTCAAATGGCTGTTCGAACTGAACGCCAAGCAGCGTGAAGTTCTGGCACGTCGTTTTGGTCTACTGGGTTATGAAGCGGCCACGCTGGAGGATGTGGGCCGTGAAATTGGCCTGACCCGCGAACGCGTGCGGCAGATCCAGGTGGAAGGTCTGCGTCGCCTGCGGGAAATTCTGCAGGGACAGGGGCTGAATATCGAAGCGCTCTTCCGCGAATAAGACGTTTTCTGTCAAAAAGGCCCCCTCGAAAGTCGGGGCCTTTTTCTTTGGGCTAGCCGAGGCGGGTTTCCTGCAGATGGCGCCAGACAATTTTCCCTTCCGCTTGCTGAAAAATCGCCGTCGACCAGCGAACGTTCTGGCTGCTATCCGCCAGCGTTTGGCTTTCACGATATAGCACTGCGGCGCCGTCGTGCCACTCGCTGATGATTTCCATCTGATCCACTACGATATCTAACCCCGGACGGCTGCCGCCGGCGTGGTGGAAAAAATGGCTCACCGTTGGGTAGTCCATCTTCTCACCGCTCAAGGGGATCATGGTAAAATCGGCGGCAAAACGCTTCATCAGCGCCTCAGCGCTTCCTTCGCCATGGCTTAACCAGCGTTCGATAAGGACATGGGCATCGAGGACTTCCTGCAGATAAGGATTCATGACTTCTCCAGAGTGGTGTGCAGGCGATGGATAATCGCCCGATTATTCAGCCGCAGGCAAAACAGCAGCGGCAACAGGGTAATGACGGCGGCGCTGATAAATACCCCCTGCCAGGCGTAGGCCGGCGGGAATACCCTCAGCAGCAGGGCGAGCAGGGCGCTGCCGGCAAAGAAGCTGAGCTGGCGGTTAAGATTCCATAGCGCGCTGGCGTCAGGCATCTCTTCGGCAGGCGTATGCAGGAAAGCGCTGCTTTGCGCGGTGCTGCTGCATAAGCTGCCTCCGCCGCCCATCAGCGTAAAGGCCAGAATCAACAGCGCCAGTGGGCTGCCCGCATCGATCTTCAGCAGCAGCATGATCCCCATCGCCTGAAGCAGGCAGCCGATGACGACCAGCGGCCGGGGCCCGAAGCGGTTGAAATATCTGCCGGTAAAAGTGATGGCGGCAAACGAGGCCAGCGACCAGGGCACCATCAGGGCACCGATTGCCCCCGGCGCCATCCCGGTGACGCGTTGCAGGTAGTACATCCCCACCACGTTGACGCCAATAAACATCCCCGGCACGCAGAGGTAGATCAGCATCGCGAAGCGCAGCAGGGGATCGGCCAGCAGCGACAGTGGAAGAAAGCGAGTCGGGCGAACCGGACCGGGGGTGTCGTTCAGCCATCGCACCGCCAGCACAAAGGTTAGCAGAGCGACAGGCAGGCTGGCGAAAAAGACCCAGCGCCAACTGAACGCCTCGACTAACAGGCCGCCGATCGCCGGCGAGCAGGCGGGGGCCAGCAGGCCGACCAGCATCACCGCCGCCGACAGCTTCGCCCGCTCATGCGGCTGAAACAGCGGCCACGTCAGCGCCTGGCCGAGGGGGATTAACAGCCCGCCGCCCATCCCCTGCAGCGTCCGCCATAAAATCAGTTCGCTCAGGCTGTTGGCAAGTCCTGCCGCCAGCGCGCCGAGGCTGAACAGCCCCAGCGAGAGTAAAAACAGCCGTTTCGCCCCCCAGCGCTCGCTGAGCCAGGCGCTGAACGGCACAACGACCGTCAGACCGAGAATATAGGCATTACTGACCCACGCCAGCTGCGAGACGGAAACCGCCAGCGCGCGGCTGATTGCCGGAAAGGCGATGCTGGCGATAAACATATTGATCAAATCGAGAAAAAAGCCGAACAGAAAAACGGTGGCAACGCGGTGGCGGTAGGTCATGGTTCACTCCCTCAGACAGGCGGCTACTGTAAACCTGCCGCAGCGAGGGATAAACGGGACTAATCGGGATATACTGTCTGAATATTTTTGACAATCATCCGGACGACGATGCTTAATCTTCAGCGCGTGACCATGTTTATCGCCGTGGTAGATGCCGGCAGTTTCACCCTGGCCGCAGCGGCGCTGGGGCAGACCAAGGCAGTGGTCAGCTTTAACGTACGGCAGCTGGAAAATGAGCTGGGGGTGACGCTGCTGCTGCGTTCGACGCGGCGTTTGCGGCTCACTGACGCCGGGGTGCTGTTCTATCAGCGCGGGGTGGCGCTCCTGAACGCGGCGGAAAATCTCCAGGATGAAGTGCGGGCCAGCCATAGCGGCTTAAGCGGGGAGCTACGGATCACCACCACGCCGGAGTATGGCGCGCAGGTTATCATTCCAGCGCTGGCCGCGTTCGCCCGTCGTCATCCGGCGCTGCGGGTGCGCCACGTCTCCTCCTCCCATCATGCCGACCTCATTTCAGAACGATTTGATGTGGCGATACGCCTCGGTACGCTGGCCGATTCCCGCTATCGGGCGACGCGGATAGCCAGTTTCGCGATCCTGCCCGTCGCCTCTCCGGCCTGGCTGGCAAGCCATCCGGTGCAGACGCTGTCCGATCTGGCGCAAGCTGAGTGGATTATTCACGAGCGCCTGCCGACGCCGCTGCGCTGGCAGCTGCGCACGGATCACCAGACAGAGGTGGATTTCGCGATAGCCAGCGCGCCGCGGTTTTCTGCTGATAGCGCTACGGCGCTGATGAGCTTTGCTCTGGCGGGATGCGGCGTCGCCTTGCTGCCCGCATGGCTGGTAGCCAAAAAGGTGGCGCAGCGGGAGCTGGTGCCGCTCCTGCCGGAATACCATTTCCCACAGCAGGGCGTGTATGCCCTTTATCCCGACTCTCAGCATTTGCCGACCCGGGTGCGGGCATTTATTGACTTCCTGCGCGAGAAGGTCGGTTAAGCGCCCGTTCAGGGCGCCATCATTTTGTGCACCAGCCGGGAGAACTGCTCGCGCTCGTCATCGCTCAGGCGGCCGAGAAACTCGTCATCGACCTCATTGCCCTGCGGAATGGAACGGTTAAGCAACGCCTCGCCTTCGTCGGTCAGATAGACAAAACGGCGGCGTTTATCGGCCGGATCGTGCTCCCGGCGCACCAGGCCGCGCGCTTCCATTCGGCTGAGCATCTCCGCCAGCGTAGCCTTGGTGCTGACCGCCGCTTCAATCAGCGCCACCTGTTCGATCCCGGGGTGCTCCGCTACCGAGCGCATCACCGCATACTGAGGTTTAGTCAGGTCCGGCAACGCCTGCTGCCAGCGGGCGGTATGCTGTTGAAAAAGCTGGCGCAGCAGGTGGAATGCTTCGTTTCGTAACTCCATGAATACTCCGTAACAAAACTGTCACCTCTATGATAGCCGTTCGTACGCCTTTTTATACCCTTTCTGCGTTTTGATTAAAAATGCGCACGTATACGAACGATCTTGCCAATAAGGGCTGGAGGGGGTAGTTTAAATATAAAGTTCGTACACGAACAAAAGTAATGAGGTCTGGAATGAAACTGATTATTGGGATGACGGGGGCCACCGGGGCACCGCTTGGGGTGGCATTGCTGCAGGCGCTGCGCGATATGCCGGAGGTGGAAACCCATCTGGTGATGTCGAAATGGGCCAAAACCACCATCGAGCTGGAAACGCCCTGGACGGCGCGCGAAGTGGCCGCGCTGGCGGACTTTTCCCACAGCCCGGCAGACCAGGCCGCCACCATCTCATCCGGTTCATTTCGTACCGACGGCATGATCGTTATTCCCTGCAGTATGAAAACGCTTGCAGGCATTCGCGCGGGTTATGCCGAAGGACTGGTGGGCCGCGCGGCGGACGTGGTGCTCAAAGAGGGGCGCAAGCTGGTGTTGGTCCCGCGGGAAATGCCGCTCAGCACGATCCATCTGGAGAACATGCTGGCGCTGTCCCGCATGGGCGTGGCGATGGTCCCGCCGATGCCAGCTTACTACAACCACCCGGAGACGGTTGACGATATCACCAATCATATCGTCACCCGGGTGCTGGATCAGTTTGGCCTCGACTATCACAAAGCGCGCCGCTGGAACGGCTTGCGCACGGCAGAACAATTTGCACAGGAGATCGAATAATGGCTTTTGATGATTTGCGCAGCTTTTTGCAGGCGCTGGATGACCAGGGACAACTGCTGAAAATCAGTGAAGAGGTGAACGCTGAGCCCGATCTGGCGGCGGCCGCCAATGCGACCGGACGCATCGGCGACGGTGCCCCGGCGCTGTGGTTCGATAATATTCGCGGCTTTAACGACGCTCGCGTGACGATGAACACCATCGGCTCGTGGCAGAACCATGCCATCTCGCTGGGCCTGCCGCCTAACACGCCGGTGAAAAAGCAGATTGATGAGTTCATTCGCCGCTGGGATAACTTCCCGGTGACGCCAGAGCGCCGCGCCAACCCGGCGTGGGCAGAAAATACTGTTGATGGCGATGATATCAACCTGTTCGATATTCTGCCGCTGTTCCGCCTCAATGATGGTGACGGCGGTTTCTACCTCGATAAAGCCTGTGTCGTTTCACGCGATCCGCTGGATAAAGATAACTTCGGTAAGCAAAACGTCGGTATCTACCGCATGGAAGTGAAAGGCAAGCGCAAGCTCGGCCTGCAGCCGGTACCGATGCACGATATCGCGCTGCATCTGCACAAAGCGGAAGAGCGTGGGGAAGATCTGCCGATCGCCATTACCCTCGGTAACGACCCGATTATTACCCTGATGGGCGCCACGCCGCTGAAATACGATCAGTCTGAATATGAGATGGCTGGCGCGCTGCGCGAGAGCCCGTATCCCATCGCTACCGCGCCGCTGACCGGCTTTGACGTGCCCTGGGGTTCGGAAGTGATCCTCGAAGGGGTCATTGAAGGGCGTAAGCGTGAGATCGAGGGGCCGTTCGGTGAATTTACCGGTCACTACTCCGGCGGTCGTAACATGACGGTAGTGCGTATCGACAAAGTCTCTTATCGCAGCAAACCGATTTTTGAATCGCTCTACCTCGGTATGCCGTGGACCGAGATTGACTATCTGATGGGCCCGGCGACCTGCGTACCGCTGTATCAGCAGCTGAAGGCCGAATTTCCGGAAGTGCAGGCGGTCAACGCCATGTACACCCATGGTCTGCTGGCGATCATCTCCACCAAAAAACGCTACGGCGGTTTTGCCCGCGCGGTGGGCCTGCGGGCGATGACCACTCCCCACGGCCTCGGCTATGTGAAGATGGTGATCATGGTTGATGAAGACGTCGACCCGTTCAACCTGCCGCAGGTGATGTGGGCGCTCTCCTCGAAGGTTAACCCGGCGGGAGACCTGGTGCAGTTGCCGAACATGTCGGTCCTTGAACTTGACCCAGGCTCCAGCCCGGCAGGCATTACCGACAAACTGATTATCGACGCCACCACTCCGGTTGCGCCGGACCTTCGCGGTCACTACAGCCAGCCGGTGCAGGATCTGCCGGAAACCAAAGCCTGGGCTGAAAAACTGACCGCTATGCTGGCCAACCGTAAATAAGGAGAAGAAGATGATTTGTCCACGTTGCGCCGATGAAAAGATTGAAGTCATGGCGACCTCGCCGGTGAAAGGGGTCTGGACCGTGTATCAGTGCCAGCACTGTCTTTACACCTGGCGAGATACCGAGCCGCTGCGCCGCACCAGCCGCGAACACTATCCGGAAGCGTTCCGCATGACGCAGAAAGATATCGATGAGGCGCCGCAGGTGCCGCACGTACCGCCGCTATTGCCGGAAGATAAGCGTTAATGAAAGGGGCCCGCTAAGTCGGGCCTTTTTTATATTTAGTACAATTATGGAAATTATTTTTTCATTAAATTAAAAAATTACGTGAAGGGTTAATATACCGGGATGACTTTGCGAGCCTGCATCCAGATTATTATAAAATTCGTCTGATTAATTCCTTGCAGATAAATTTCACGCCCTGACGAGTGTAGAATTGCGGCGGGTGCTTGAGGCTGTCTGGCCTTGAGCATTACCAGGACCCCAGACAGACGAAAGCCCCAGGAGATATTTCTATCAACTGAGGCTAGCGAATGAACATAGACAATTCAGATGTTAGTCTCTTCTTTGCAGGGAGGCAAGATATGCTGACAAAATATGCCCTTGTGGCAATCATCGTACTCTGTATTACGGTACTGGGATTTACGCTGTTGGTGCACAGCTCACTATGCGAGCTGAGTATTAAAGAGCGTAATATTGAGTTTAAAGCTGTTCTCGCTTACGAATCGAAGAAGTAGCATCCGCGCGGGGGCAACCCCGCGTATGGGTTGTCAGGACGCATCCTCTAGCACCCATTTTTTTGTTTACTAAAACGGCAGCGCTTCACAGCGCTGCCGTTTTTCACCTTAATGGGTGGCTAGACCAGGCTTTTCAGACGGTAGATCCACTCCAGCGCCTGACGCGGGGTCAGGGAGTCCGGATCAAGATTCTCCAGCGCCTCAACCGCAGGCGAGGTCTCTTCCGGGGCGGCGAGTAGCGACATCTGCGTGCCGTCGACCTGGGTCGCCGCCGCGTTGGGCGAGATACTCTCCAGCTCGCGCAGTTTCTGCCGCGCGCGCTTGATCACCTCTTTCGGCACCCCCGCCAGCGCGGCGACCGCCAGGCCATAGCTCTTGCTGGCCGCGCCGTCCTGCACGCTGTGCATAAAGGCGATGGTATCGCCGTGCTCCAGCGCGTCGAGGTGGACGTTGGCGACGCCTTCCATTTTCTCCGGCAGCTGGGTGAGCTCGAAGTAGTGGGTGGCGAACAGGGTCAGCGCCTTGATTTTGTTGGCCAGATTTTCCGCACAGGCCCACGCCAGCGATAGCCCATCGTAGGTGGACGTGCCGCGGCCAATCTCATCCATCAGCACCAGGCTATGCTCGGTGGCATTGTGCAGGATATTGGCGGTTTCAGTCATCTCCACCATAAAGGTCGAGCGGCCGCTGGCCAGGTCATCCGCCGCGCCGACGCGGGTGAAGATGCGATCGATGGGCCCGATCTCCACCTTCTGCGCCGGGACGTAGCTGCCGATATAGGCCAGTAGCGCAATCAGCGCGGTCTGGCGCATATAGGTACTTTTACCGCCCATGTTCGGCCCGGTAATGATCAGCATCCGCCGCTGCGGCGCCAGCTGCAGCGGGTTAGCGATAAACGGCTCTTTCAGCACCTGCTCGACCACCGGATGGCGGCCTTCGCTGATGCGAATGCCTGGCTTATCGCTAAAGGTCGGGCAGCAGTAGTTCAGGGTTTCCGCGCGTTCCGCCAGGTTGACCAGCACGTCCAGCTCGGCCAGCGCGCTGGCGCTGGTTTGCAGATCGGCGAGATGCGGCAGCAGCAGGTCGAACAGTTCGTCATAAAGCTGTTTTTCCAGCGCCAGCGCTTTGCCCTTGGAGGTCAGCACCTTATCTTCGTATTCCTTCAGCTCAGGAATAATGTAGCGTTCGGCGTTTTTCAGCGTCTGGCGGCGCACGTAGTGGATCGGCGCGAGGTGGCTCTGGCCGCGGCTGATCTGGATGTAGTAGCCGTGGACGGCGTTGTAGCCGACTTTCAGGGTATCGAGGCCCAGCCGCTCGCGCTCGCGGATCTCCAGCTTATCGAGATAATCGGTGGCGCCATCGGCCAGCGCCCGCCACTCGTCCAGCTCTTCGCTATAGCCCGGGGCGATGACCCCGCCGTCGCGGACCAGCACCGGCGGGGCGTCGATCACCGCGCGCTCCAGCAGTTCGCGCAGTTCGGTGAACTCGCCCATTTTCTCGCGCAATTTTTGCACCGGCTGACTGTCAACGTCGGCCAGCAGCTCACGCAGCAGAGGCAGTTGCTGCAGGGCATGACGCATGCGGGCAAGATCGCGCGGCCGCGCGGTACGCAGCGCCAGACGCGCCAGAATACGCTCCAGATCGCCGACCTGGCGCAGCACCGGCTGCAGCTCGGTATAGCGCTCCTGCAGCGCGCCGATGGTCTGCTGGCGCTCCACCAGCACGGCGGTATCGCGGACCGGCATATGCAGCCAGCGCTTGAGCATCCGGCTACCCATCGGCGTCACCGTACAGTCGAGTACCGAGGCCAGGGTGTTGTCGGTGCCGCCGGCCAGATTCTGGGTGATCTCGAGGTTACGGCGGGTGGCGGCATCCATAATGATGCTGTCCTGCTGGCGTTCCATGGTGATGGAGCGGATGTGCGGCAGCGAGGTACGCTGGGTGTCTTTGACATACTGCAGCAGGCAGCCGGCGGCGCACAGGCCGCGCGGGGCGTTTTCGACGCCGAAGCCGACCAGATCGCGGGTGCCGAACTGCAGGTTTAGCTGCTGGCGTGCGGTGTCGATTTCAAATTCCCACAGCGGGCGACGGCGCAGACCGCGGCGGCCCTCGATCAGCGACGATTCGGCAAAATCTTCCGCATACAGCAGTTCCGCCGGGTTGGTGCGCTGCAGCTCTGCCGCCATGGTTTCGCGGTCGGCCGGTTCGCTCAGACGAAAGCGCCCGGAGCTGATATCCAGCGTCGCGTAGCCGAAGCCTTTGCTGTCCTGCCAGATGGCGGCCAGCAGGTTGTCCTGGCGCTCCTGCAGCAGCGCTTCATCGCTAATGGTGCCCGGGGTGACGATACGCACCACTTTACGCTCGACCGGCCCCTTGGTGGTGGCCGGGTCGCCAATCTGCTCGCAAATGGCCACCGACTCGCCCTGATTGACCAGTTTGGCGAGGTAGTTCTCTACGGCGTGGTGGGGGATGCCGGCCATGGGTATCGGTTCGCCCGCGGAGGCGCCGCGCTTGGTCAGCGAGATATCGAGCAGCTGCGAGGCGCGTTTCGCATCGTCATAAAATAGCTCGTAAAAATCCCCCATCCGGTAAAACAGCAGAATGTCAGGATGTTGCGCCTTTAGCTTGAGATACTGCTGCATCATGGGCGTATGGCTAGAGAAGTCCTTATCAATTTCTTCATTCATATTGATTTTACTCATTTTTTAATTCTTTCAAGTGCTCATGTGGCCCTAGGTAAAACCCCTTTAAACCCACATAAACCCATAAATTTGTAGCTCATTTGTAGCTCAATGCGTGATAGATTAGTTGTACTCCTTCTTTGGGCTACAAATGGTGGTGATACTTTGAAAACAACTCTCAATCAGGCTTTTATTATCAACAAGTTAAGTATTAGTGTTAAGCCTGAACTCAGTAGTTCTGGAAAAGTCGTTTTCGAAGCCAACCCTGACCAAAAACCTTACATAGTTTTTGACGATCATCGAGATTCACCCGTTGGCTTCGGTGTGAAGGTCAGTTTGACGAAAAAAACCTATGTAATCCAGCGAAGAGTAGCCTCTTCAGATCGTAATGTCAGTGAGGGTAAGAAGCCAAGCTCTGTCTTGAAAGTAAAGGTTGGGAATGTGTCCGATTTTCCAAGTATCGATCAAGCCCGTGAGGTAGCTCGGCAGTTGGTTCAGACAATGATCGCAACAAAGAGAAATCCCAACAAGATTAAGAGGGAACTTGATCTTGCCGAATTGACCGTAAGTGAAGCTTTTGCCCAATACAGAAGTCACTTGCTTGGCAGAACCAAGCCAGCTAAACCCAACACCCTAAATGTATTGGACAAAGCAGAAAATCGATTAAAAGAGTGGCAAAACCTTCGAATCAAGGATCTCACTGGTAATGAAATCCTCCGTAAGTTTGACGAGATTGCTGCAAAAGCCAGAACAGCAGCAGAGCAGACTTTCCGGTGGGCCAATGTTGCTGTCAAACATGCGATTGAAATTGAGGCTGGAAATGCTCAGACACAACAGCGGCTACCTTCGTTGTCATATAATCCATTTTCAATCCTGAAAGTGCAGAAGAAGTTCAGGACTCGTTCTGAACTGGAAGATAGCTATCGTGCGAAAGGTGTTCGTAACCCCTTATCACCTAAGGATACATTAGGACGATTTCTTACCGCATTACACAACAAGAGAAGCTTCAATCGTCTGGGGTGTGATTATCTGTTGTTGACCGTTCTGACGGGGGCCAGAAAAGAAGAAATGGCCTCACTGTGCTGGCGAGAGACTCTGACAGAAGATGAAGCAAAAACGACCAGCTATATCGATCTCGAAAACCGGGTTATTCGCTTTTACGACACAAAAAACCGCAATGACCATGAGTTGCCAATCTGCGATGCTACAAAGCGAATTCTGGAAGATCGACGAGATATCGTCAACGATACCGAAAAACGAGCAGATAAACGCAAATGGGTTTTTCCGGCTCGTTCGTCACGAAGCAAGGTCGGGCACTATTCAGACAGTAAAAGCTTACGCGAGAATATCTGTCAGGAAGCCGGAATAATGAAGTTGGGAATGCATGATCTGCGTAGGACCTTTGGTCGTGTTGCAGAAGAACTAACTTCGTATGCAGTGGTGAAAAGATTGCTCAACCATCGCAATACCACCGACCCCACTGAAAGGTATGCAATGCCTGATAATGAACGAATTTATGAAGCACTTCAAAGGATTGAACTTCATATGCTGATGACGGCACCAGGATTGTATAATACACTTTTGGCTTCGGCGAAATATCCACCATTACCAGTAAATTAGGAGAACAGGGAATGAGTGCAATAGACACTTTAAGGGAATACGCCGAAGTATGGCATTTATTTGGTGGTATGCCAGATGATGCAACCCTTAGTGCTGAAGTTTCGGCTCTTTATCTTGGTGTTAGTGTCAAAACCCTCGCTCGCTATCGCCAGAATGGTAATGGCCCTGCTTATATCCAGTACCAAGCAGAAGACAGCAAAGCACGGAATCAACGAGTAAATTATCTACTGGGTGATTTAAGAGCTTGGCGGGATAGTCATAAGGTAAGCAGTACAATGGAGGCCGCACAGGTCCGAGGATTGGCTTTTACTTGTTTGACTGATTTTACTAAGCCAGAACCGTTTTGGGCTATTGATAATAAAATTTACTCTCATGCCCTCACCATCCCTGACGATAGATTTAAAGAGTTACTAACTACACCCCATGCGGAAGTTATTTGGATCTCTGTCGAGGATGTTTTATTTAAGGATTGGCACAATGTAGGTGTCCGACAGAAATGGCATGAACTGCTTATTGATTTTTTAAATGGTCTTATTCAAGCTTCGGGTTCAGAAAATGAACGGTATTATCTTAAAGATATTTTACCTTAACAAAAAATGATGGAATCACATAATATGTGACCAAGTTTATAGCTTTGTCATTAAAGATTTAGTGAGTTAAATTGTCATATCATTGCATGTTTGGGGTTTTTATTGGTAATGTTAAGTCTTATCAAATAATTAATGGGAGATAGGAATGACAATTGAAAGTATAAGAGTGAAAAATTTACTTTCCTTTGATGATGTCATATTAAGAGACTTTCGAGATATAAACTGTATTATTGGAAGGAATAATGTTGGTAAATCAAATTTGCTAAAGGTCATACGATATTTCTACGCAAAGTTGGAGAATAAAAAAGTAATACCATTAGATTTCCATACTAACTATAATGCGGTAGGTGAAATTACTTTCACCTTTGACACAACCAGAATAAAAAAAATTGTAACCAGTAGGAAAAACAATGGTAGGTTTCATAAACACATATACAATACATTGTTTAAATCCTCCAGTGTAAAGCTTAATTTTGAAGAGTTGATAGCTCGAAAAAACAGCACAAATAAAAGTTTTTTCTCGCTGACATTAACTATTTGTAAAGACGATAGTGTGATGTGGTCTGTAGATGATCCGAAGGTTCGTTCCCTCTTGGCTACCTTATATCCTTTTCTATATATAGAGACAAGGCATATTGATTTATATGATTGGAATCCAATTTGGAAGCTAATCAGTAATCTCAATTCATTTAACTTTGATGATGTAGATCACGAGGAATTAGTTAATTTTCTTGATGAAAAGATATCGAGTAGAAAAGGGGATTATAAAAAATATATTGATCGTGTTGTCTCTGTTATTGACACAAAACCTTATACATATAAAGAAAAAGTTATCAATTATATTAAGGTTGCTATAAAGGGAGATTCATTCGTCAATGCGGGGGAAGAGTTATTTACACAGTCTGATGGGACAAATTCTAATAAGTTTTTAGAAACATTGCTTCATCTTCTTATAACATTAACCAGAACAGAGTTTATTAGTCCAATAGTTTACATCGATGAGCCTGAAGTTGGCTTACATCCTAAGCTCGCAGAAAGCTTTGTTTCGAATTTAAACAAAATATACTCTAAATTTAAGAAAACAAGTGAGTTAAGTGGCCCTGGTAGATATAAAACGCCATATCCAAATATTTTTTATAGTACGCATTCTCCAAGTATATTAAAACAAACAATAAAATTATTTGGGAAAGATCAGCAAGTTCTACATTTTTCTAAGAAAAAAGATGGATCTACGCGAGTTAATAAAATTAATTCAACCTATTCTGACGAGAGATTTTTAAATATATTCAGCGATAATGAGGCCCGGTTATTTTTTAGTGAATACATTGTATTCGTTGAGGGAGCGACTGAACTCGAATTGTTTAGAAATTTATCTCTTTTGAATTTATATCCGTCATTTAGTTTGGCAGATATCTACGATGCCAATGAAGTTATACTTGCTAATATCAATCCCGGCTATTCAAAAGCTTCAATTCCATTTGTAATTATTAAAGATATAGATACTTTAATAGATTATAGTATCAAGACGGAGAAATTTTCTCTTCGCCCTTTATTTGAAAAAATGATTAAAGAACTGACAAAGGAGTTCGATTACTATGACACCGGATTTGGTAGGGTTCGGAAGGAGATCGATTTATTTTCAGATATCCAGTCCTCAACAAAAAAACATATTGATTCAGGTTTGTTCTTTAAAAGATTCAGCCTCCATAATTTAAGTTCGAGAATAAATAAAGTTAGCAGAAAATTAAATCGCTACTTCATGACAACGACTATTGAAGGTGCTCTAATTAATGAGCAGTCTTTACCTTACTTTTTCAATTGGATTGGAGATGTTATTTTAACACAAATGACGATAAATAATCCGAATCCTGATAAGTTTATTGAGGCGATGCGGAGAAGATATAATATAAAATCTCAGGTTGTTCCATTGTTTAAAAGTATTTTTTGTATAGGTCTAAATCATCCGGTTTATTCATCGGCAGTTGATAAGCAAGCATTAAGAATAAAATTATCGTTTCTTAATTACTTGAAAAGAAAAGTATATAGTGATTTTAATAACGAGAAGGAAATTGTTCTGGCTTTACGTCTGGCTTTTGGAGGCAAGACCGAAACTCAGTATACTTTAGATAAATTGAGAAAAGATGGTGAAGCAGAGCCGTTCCGTGAAAAGATTAAAAATTATAAAAATAATGAACTATTTTTCTTAGAGCCCCAAATGACCAAGACATCAGGATGGGTTACTACATTCTTAAACTATACGATTGAAAAAATCACAAGCGAAGAAAGTGATGATGATAGGATTCGACAAAAACTAAGCTTTATTTTCCCAGAGATTATTAGTATAATCGAACAAGCTTCTTCTTCGATAGAAGCTGAGGAGTCCAGTTTGACTGGATAAGGTGTTCGCCATCTCTAGCCTCAGTAAAAACTAGCTCATCCTTTGCGCACTTGGCGCCATAGGTAACTTTAATACTCACAGAGTGTAAAGATTGGTCTTGGTATCGGAGAAGAAGCTTTATGAAGACGAAAAAGATGATATTAGTTGATAAAGTTTTTTATGAGAAGATTTTATCTGTTGAATCATTTAAAGAAAATATAATAACCCAAAGTGCGATACCGAAAATATCAAATAAAGAAGTGCGTCTTATTTCTTCGGGTTCAAAAATATTTTATGCAATTAACAATACATCTCCGCACTCACACGTCCAGCTAAGATTAAATAGATTTTTTCTATCCCATATTCCTCTCAACTCTGCGGCCAAAGCTTTCGTAAGAGGAGGTAGCTATCTAAAATATCTTGAGCCACATATATACGGTAGCTCCTATTGTAGATTGGATATATCTTCTTTTTTCAACAATATTTCATTTGACGACGTCAAACAAAGCTTGTCTCCTTATATTAAAGATGAGTACCTTATAGGTACCGAGCAAAAATTAATTGATGCAATTCTAAATTCAGTAGGATATGAGTCGCCGATACGTAAAGATAAAGGAATGATCATTCCAATGGGATTTCGAACATCTCCAGCAATTTCTAATATTGTGTTTAGAAAAATGGATTTACTTATACAGGATTTCTGTGCCAAAAAAGGTGTAATCTATAGTAGATATGCTGATGATATGTTATTTTCTAACCCAAGAGAAAGCAAGTTATTAATGTCAGATTACTTTATTGATGAGATATCGTCACTTCTTTCAATAATGGGTTTTAATATCAATCAGTCGAAATATATCTCAAGGGAAAAGGAAATATCTATTAACGGCTATGTCATAGAAAATAAGGGAGGGAACGGTTCAATTGGTACTATCAGATTATCTAAGTCAAAATTGAATACCGTTCTAAAAGTTACTCATGCTTTAGCTCAGAATATTCCTTACAAAAACATTTGCAATAAATACATTAAAATCAGATTAAAAGAAAAAAATATAAAATATGAGAGTAAAAAAGATGAGTTTGAAAAGAAATATTATAGAGATCAATTGATAAATTATTTAGGTGGTTATAGGTCATATCTCATAAGCTTGGTGAAATTTCATTCTGAATATAAATGTGTTAATAGTGATTTTATCATTCAAATTAATGGTGTTCTGAATGATATTCAAAATCACATACAGAAAATTAAAAACAATCGACGCCTATAAATAATAATTAATTCCCTTCTTATATGCCAATTTCATTAACTGATAGTTAATGAAATTGGTTTATTAAGTGCTGCGGTGCGAGATTTAGCAACTATTTAATACTCCTAACATTGTTCAGTCTTTCGTTTCTAATTTGTTTTTCTTGTTTTTTTTATGCAATATAAATTAAATGCGTTAGTAAAGGCGTCAGTCTCCGCTTTTGAATTTTTAAATTTATTCATTTGGTCCTCATTAAATTTATGAGGGATCCCTTTAACGCATAAATTTGAGTTCAAATAAACATGATCGTCTTCTGTATTGCGAATTAGAATTCTCTTTTCAAATAACTCTTTGAATGCTCTCGAAACATTAGATTTTTGTAGTCCCAAATCTTTTGCTACCCTCGATTGAGAGAAGTTAACAAGAATATTTCCATAATCAATAATTGAAAAAAGATAAATAATTATTCGAAAAGAAGTTGGTGTTAGCTTCATTTTTGCCAGTGTGCCGATATTTGTTTTAAAGATCATGGAAAAATCATCTTTAAACGAGGTTTTCCTTTTATTACTGGCTTTAATTCTAAGTTCTTCTAAATCGTCTAATGATACGTCTAATGCTTCTGCAATTGCGGATTTTTGTTCTCTGGTTAGAATAACATTTGTATTTATCATATTATCTCCTTTTGTTGTTTATCTGATAATATATATTGCATATTTTATTTAATTGTCAAATTTTTATTCATAAAAAACAAATTATTTTATCTATATTGATATATGGAGTGTTAAATTAAATACTATGGGTGGTAGATTTAATGTTTCAGGTTATAAAATAAATAAATTTACTTCATGGAAGTCATTACCGCTCATCTGATTTAATATTATGATTAACTTAGTTTTATTTTATTTTTCTTTAGCAAGATAAAAGATAAATAAAGAAATAAGAAACCATAGCATTACAATACTAATTTGATCTGCCATATCGTCTTGCTTAATTCAATATCGAATATATCCTTATGTTTATGTGTATAATGTAATGAAGTCTGCGCAACTTCAGTGTTGCGTCATTGGACTTCGGTTATCATTATTTTTTTTGACTAAATGTAAATAATTACACTATATACAGATATCTGGAATTAAATGAATGAACAAGGTTGTCGCAGAAGAGCTAAGATATCAGAATAACTGAAAATCATTGTATTACATGATTATAAAAATCGGCTTACGCCGAAAACCTCTGGAAAATTTTTTTTACTTCAGCGAGTGAGTGCTTTGTGCACTCAGCGGTGCTGCAAGAAAGTCCGTAGCAAAGTATAAATTAATATCTTCGTATCAGTATATGGGGCGTAAGCCAGTGCGAAGCACTTTGTTATAAATATCCGTAGAAGGTTTTTTATTAATTGGTTTTAAATCGATTAAAGGAAAATTGTTATTTAACTTACATATATTATTGTTTTTTTTCCAAAAAGTAAGATGATAATTATTTCTAATTGGTAATTATATAATAATATTTTGTTTTAGGTGTTGATTTTTTATGTTGGCATGATAGTACTTGATTATAAAATTAAAAAAGGATCAAACTATGTGTAATAATATAACCCTTTCACAGGAAGAAAAATTTATCCAGTTGATTGATAAATATATCACTCAGCATCGTGATGATGCTATTAATGCTATGTTTTACCGAAAGCTGTATGTACTTTTCGTCGGATATCACCTTAAATATTATTACTCACGTAAGCAATACTGCAACTCGTGTTTTCACGTGGATAATATTATGCAGATGTTCACAGGTGTAGTTTCATCACTCAGGGCTAATGTGCTAATAAAGCTCAACAACAGCCATACGATGCTTTATTGCTTGAATGGGCTTGTGGATTATATTTCTGGTAACCTCATGGAGGTTGAACAACTCTATGCAGATTTGCTGGCACAGTATGAAAGGAAGAGCATTTCACATTCATTGAATTACGTACCGCCACCTTTAGGTGGCAGGAAAAGGCTATGAGGATAAGGCAATGTGCTTTATGCACACTATTCAGTTCGTGGCACGGTGGGATATGTGGGTAAGAAAAAGCAGGAGTTGGTTATCCAGGATCCTGCCTGAGGGGATAATTTTCTGGAATTTTACTTATCTACGACCTGCCAGCCATCATCCGTTTTGACCATTGTGACAGCTGCGGTGGCCTTGTCGTTATTGACAACAACCGTCACATTACATTTATAGCTTTTATCCGATACTTTCACACAGTCATGCTTTTTGACTGATTTTAATTCCCGCAGTGCGTCTTTTGGGACATCTTTACCGGCTATGGATGTGACGATGGCATTCGTCTGCTCCACGACCTTATTCATTGCATTATAAAGTTCTTGCTCGGAGGGCTCATTATTACAGCCACTCAGTAAAAAAATTGAGGCAATGAGTGTAGTAATTGCATATGTTTTCATAAAATAATTCCAGACGGTAGAGTGCGTTATTGAATAAGACCGGTTTTCATCTTGCTGTTATTTTCTGAGAACGTCCACTTTCTGACCGTTTCGTCTTTAAATTCGATTTCGAGTCTTTTTGCCTGTGTCTGTGAACCACCCGTCAGTAATCCAACGATCGGGATGAATGTGGTGGCGTCAAACTGATTGTTATTCATAAAGTAAGTCCATTCTTCATTACCGTTATCAAGAGTGGTTCTTGTATCTGGCTCGCCCAGGAGGGCGGTGATTTCTGATTTCGTTGTCTTATTTTTAGTAATTTGCGACTGTAGACTTTGTGATGTTTCGTTTTTGAGATGTTGATTGCCTGATGTTGAGCAACCAGAAGTAAAGGAAACGGAAATAAAAAATACAGAAGCAATAAGTCTGTTCATAAGTTCTCTCATTTTAATGTTTTATGCAGTGCAGAATTAATTTCGTTGAATAAAAACAACTCTGTTTGCATATGTCTTTTTAATTATACAAATAAGAATAATGATGCTGGCAAAAAACGTAATGACTGAAACAGAAGTGCTATCGGTCAATGAAAATACTAACCATGCGAGACCGAAGGCCACGAATTGAAACAGGAAGGCCACACTGAGCGGACTTTCACCATAGGCCACTTTTGCATGGCATCCGGTGCATATTTTTACGCCGTGGGGACTTTCTTTAAAACAAAAGGGGCACTGAACAGTTTGCTTACTCATTGCAACTCCCTGACCTGATTTAAGGCGATGTCTTTTTGAGCATTTTCAATGAATGAACTGCTTTAGTAAAATTGCTTGTACCGATCGATGGATTCTTGCTGATAGTTTTTATCTATCGCAATTGAATTATCGATCTATATAAACGATCAATAATTTCTTGACTAAATTGTAAAAATAAACTATTTGAAAAGTGGTTTGTAGTTGGATCCTTTGCTAACCAATTGTTCTGAATGTATTTCATCGCCAGGTTCAGGAGAGGAGGCAAGTAAGTGAAGATGATAGATTTGTCTAAAGGGACGAGCGGTCGCATACAACAGAGAACTACCCAACTGTCTGAGCAGTTGTATGAATCTGCTAAGAAATGGAAGCCACACCCGGAGGTGGGATTGGTGTTGTCTGGATATCTGATGGGCCGTAAAGCGTAGTTTTTGGTTCAACTGGATGGTATGGGCAAGTTCATTCTCCCTTTCATTTCTGACTTGTTCGTCGAGTTGCAGTAGTTTATCGAGAATAGTTTCTCTGCTGGGATGTTGTGCTTCTGGCTCTCTACAAGGAGCAGGAGCAAATTTAGATCCTGTATTAAGTAGTTTTACATGTCCAGGCGAGTAATCAATAAGTGTCTGAATATTTGACCAGGCATACCTTTTCCCAAGCTGTGAAGCCTTGAAGGCAATCCCCTGAAATTCAAATGAAAAACCATTCATTTTGCCCGTCGAAGCAATGTTGGGCTGGCAGGTTACACCCACTTGTTCCAGTTGCTGAATGAACGATAACAAATCTGGGCGATTGGCTAACACATTATCGATGCAAGTTTGCAAAGCGGCTTTTGGGCAGGGAGTTGCCGTTCGTTCAGAGAGCATCTTTTCGTTGCGCGAAAGCTTCTTTATGCTCTGAGATCGTCGGTTTAAAGTAGTCGCTGTTTCTGTGAGACCATATACTCTTTCAATCTCACTGATAATACGAGTGCTGATAAGGTTCTCATTTTTTCCAAGATACAACTTTCCATCAGTAATATCGATACGACTCGCAATAATGTGAATATGCTGTCCCGCCTCATCATTATGAAGAACATAGCAACGAAGATGGGTATCAGCAAAACCCATACGAGACATATAATCGTCGGCTACGGTTGCCCACTGTGCTTCTGGCAATTTTTCTCCATGCGGTAAGCGAAGAGAGTTGTGCCATACCGGTTTTTTGATATCAGGTCGTAAAATTTTTGTTTGCCCAAACTCGCGGATAAGGTCAACGATATGGTTACCAGCCATATTGCCACCAATAACCCTGGGATCAGTTTTATGGTGTGAAGCCGGTTCAAGTGCATAGACAACTACTCCGGTAAATTGCTTACCTCTCTTGATTTTCTGCATACCTTTCATTTGTATTACTCCAAAAAGTTGAGGAAAGTAGAAGAGTGCGAAGTGTCTGCACCTGCCGTTTGATTACATGCATTTCTGTCAGGGTTGGATCGCTGTCAGGACTTTTACCATCGAGGTAGGTCAGTAGGCGATTTAAATCTTGTGAAAGGCGACCAAGCTCTACCCATGCACTTTTATTAATCTCTGGTAATACCAAAGGAAGTTTATTCAGCGAAGCCATCCTGAGCCATTCTCCTTTTTTATAGGAACCTCTTTTTTCTTCTAGAATAGATAATTCATTTTCATTTAATCTGACACTTACACAGTATGATCTGATTTCATTCTCTGGTAACCGTTCAGTATGAAATTTTCCCCTTCTCGATGTTTTTGTTAAATCTGGCTGCTGTTTTTGAGAATTATAATGCATAGAAATACCTAAGTTTTAATTGTGTCATGAACCATATATAAAAGATAATAATAAAACGTCAAGTGTATAATCGTGAAAAAAACAAACACCGGATAAAGGAGTGTCTTAAAATAATTTAAGATTTACCCGGTTTAGCTTTAGATATATAGTCTTGAGTCTGTTATGGATATTTCACATTGAATTCATGTTTCTAATATACCTCTATTACCTATACTGTATGCTTTTGAACCGTTTAGGTAACCTGGATTTAGTTGTAATGATCTTTATTATTTTTCTTATTGATTTGGTTTTTTTCATTATTGCTTATCCCCTGTTATGCTATTTTTCTATAAATATTGTTATTAAATTGATATTCTTTTATCCCTAATACTTCGTCATAGATTCGTGAAAAGGTAAACCATGATATTTCTTTTTGTTGTCGCTTTTTGTCCAAATAAATAACATTGCAACCACGAAAGGAGAATGATTTCCAGAAAACAACTGAATTAATTTTTTTAAGAAACAGTATGTAATCTTTGATCGTTTCTTTCTTGGTCATGCCATAAGAGAAGTGAGTGTAAATTGAAAATATAGTTAAAATGTTTCTCTCCGTAATCATATGACGAGAGAAATAGGTAAGATAGAAATCATGGTCATAAGTGTAGCTTTTGCAGAAGCTTGAAAAATGTGGGTTGTATAATCTATAAAGATCTACATTTTTGTGCGTTTTAGAAAGATAACTTGTGAAGGTTGAGTAGTTTTGTTTTTTCATTTTATTCTCCTTTATTGTTTTTGTTAAAGAGAATATATATTAAGAAATAAATAAAATTCAAATTTATTTTTATGTATTAGGGTGTAAATATTTTTTTACCCTTTATTTAATGGTCAACTGATTGTTTTTATTTTGAAAATGAATTTATAAAAACACTATTGTGTTAATTATTAAAAATGGGATTTTAAATATATAATGATTAGGATTGGTGATAAGTAAATATATAGTAAAGGTCATCATGTATTTTTTGTATTCTTGCTTTGTTATGAAACTGCACTGATTATTCATGTAAAAACAAATGGTTATTATTATCAGTGCAATATTACATTCAGTACATGATCTATGTATTGTACTCTACTATTATTTCTTGAGTAATACTTATTAGAGGTACATTACCTTTATAACCAGTTTCAACCCAGGGAACTACACGTTCCGACCATGCTTTTTCTTTTTTCCACATAGTCCACGGAATTAATTTGTCGTATTCATTTTCATTAAGTAATAAAATGGATATTGAATCATTATGATTAAGAATTTGTGTAGGAAAACATTTATATGCGTGTTGTTCCCTGTGTGGAGTATTAATACATCTGTAATCGAAGAAAGAGACACAACCTTTCAGCCTAAAAAAACCGTTCGCAGTGTTTCCAAATTCAGAATGATGTAGCAGATGAGAGTTTGGAACTAAAGCACCTGTTTCTTTAATGCTCGACATATTAGAAGTCGGGGTGACATGGAACACCTTACCTGAAACAATTGGTAGGATGTCATTAGAATAATCAATTTTGAGCTTATATTTTTTCATACTGACTATTATCGTTATAAAGCATTGACGATTTTATTTATTTCAATATGTCGTAAAATTTAAAAAAATTCTGTGATAATGATCATTAAATAGAGATGTTTTCTTTAAATTTTTAACAGATTGATACAATAACAAGGCGTGTGGTGAATTTTAAATATATCCAGATATGTTGGTTCTACTGATACATAGAACATCAATTATTGTCTGTCATATTTTGATATTAATTTAATTAAAGAAATAGATTTAATAGTGTATACTTAGAATTATTTTTATTGAAGTGTCTCTTTGAGAAAGTTCTGCACTGGCTTTTTCACAGATGTGAAAAAATTATAGAGGGTAAAATGATAAAGATTGCTGGCAAAAGAACTGTTTCTGATTGGGAAAGTTTATCAGGAAGTTTAGTCGGTGAGTTTTCTGAAAGTAATTGGGGCGAAGCTCTTCATTTTTTTGAAGATAGAATTAATGAACGTTATCTCAATCCTATTGAGAATATAAGAGGCGTTGGTGGGCATAATAATTTACGTGGAGCAGGTTTTGCCATTTGTACGTTGCTTTGTGCTTTAATTGAAAATCTGGAAACTTTTCATAGAGGTATAAATTTTAAGAGCTCACAACCGGGCGAATATGAATATGGAAATGGTTGTAGTAAAAAATTATTTACGGCTTTTTTAAAAACAAAAGCACCATTTAAATGTTTTTTTGAAAACGATCCTGATTTGGCTGACAGTTTTTATATTGGTGTACGTTGTTCATTGTTGCATGATGCTTCTACTTGTGATGGTTGGGTAATAAATATTGAGGAACATGAAATTATCATTGTCAGAGATGGTAAAAAAATACTTCATCGGTCATTGTTTATGGCTGGTATAATTCAGTACATTAATGAATATAAGACATTATTAATGCAACCTGAAAATGATGAGCTTCGTAGTGCTTTTATTAGAAAGTTTGATGGGATTTGTAAAGCAGCAAAAATTTAAAATAAAATTTTATACTAAGGCACAGCAATATCTCGTGACAAGTTATTGCTGTGTTTGTAGGGGATATGTTATAGCTATAATTTATTCACTTCGATGATATAGGATAATTGCTATAACATCTGCTAATATCTTCTGGTGTGATTTTTCCATATCGTCAAAATGAAATTGGTGCCGATTTATTGCTGCTCTGATTCTTCCTGCAATTGAAAGACAGAGATTCTTTTGATCCTCATCACTAAATCCACCTTGTTCAAGTATGCTCACATATTCCATGCCACGCCAGAATTTTCCAGATTTAAAAATTGGCCAACGCAAGTATTGTTTGCAGTATTCTGCGAGTTCGTCTTCATTATCATGGTAGGACTTCGGTGGTTGAAGTAAGCTTAGTTCAGTAAGCAGTTCATTAATAATTTCAGCATAGCTATCTTCTTCTTGTTCAAACTTTTCTTCTTTTTTATCCCAAGTAAGCTCCCAGTTACTCTTTATATGGCTAAGTTGGCGGGTTACCATATGATCGAAAATATCACTAGAGCTAAAAAAACTTATAATTCTTCTATCCATATTTCCTCAGGCAATAAACAGATAATGTTTATATATTATATGTGGAATTTATATTTATTGTAAATGTATAGTGCAAAAGATTTAATATTTTTGTTTCCTCTTTTCCAACCAAAGGGCGGAAAAGCAAGGCCAACCCGAAGAAGCATACGCAGTAGCTTCGTAAGGTTAGCCCTTGCTTATCTTATAATTGGCATTACTTATTAAAGAACAATAAGATCTTCGCTTGCACAAGCGAAGCTATAATATAAATCTGGCGATTAATTATTATAAAAGTATTTAACCAAAACCTATTGACATAAATAAAAAATAAGTTATTTATTAAGTATGCCATAAATAAAAGAGTTTTTATGTCATACGTCTCCTGCACCATGTGCAGTTAATATACTACTTGCCCCATATATGGGGATATTGGAAAGGTTACTTTGTTTTTGAAGTAGCCTTTCGTCCTTCAAGGCTCACCATCGCTTTTTGCTCCTACCGAAGCCAGCCGAATTGAAGAACCTTTTCTATCTGAAACGACTTCGAACACCCGGTTAAAGTCCAAAAAAATGTATCCCATACGTAGACCAAAGAAAGATATACTATAATTACTGTATATTTTTCATTGTGTTAGGTTTGTTACTCAGATACTGCTGCATCATCGGCGTGTGGGCGTCGAGATTGTCAATTGTGCTCATGGGGTGTTATCCAGATCCCTGATTTGAAATGGCTGCGATTTTGTAGTTGTCGTCGTTATCACATGGATGAGACATAATAACGGAGATGGGCAGGTGAGGGAAACCGATGAAAGCACGCGGCGCGATCCGGATTCCAGTTGCAGAGGGGGCGGGGTACCGTCACAGTAATTGAACCGCCGCCACGCGATCGTCTTCATACATTACGTTCGCCGTCGATGTTGTTCTGCCTTCTGGCCGTAGACCTCGTTACGACAACGGCTTGTGGTTGCTAGTCGTAAAGCCATTTACCTGCTTTTGCTGATTCGGCAAACATTTTGATAGTTAAAGGTTTACGCGTTTTTTCTACATCTTCTCGTTTTACTTTAAACCACCGAGTTAGCATTGGAGTATTCTCCCAAGGGAAATAACACGACCATTTAACACTGGAAAGATCAACATTAAATTTTTGTTCAAATTTATTTAAAGCGTCATGCAGATCGTCGCCGGGAGCATCAAATAAGTCATAATCAAGTTCCAATGGGATTTCTTTCCAATTTTTATCTAAACGGGTTGAGATCTCATCTTTAAACAAGTCTAAAACCTGATCTTGAATGCTTTTCATTAAAAGGATGTCCATTGTATACGGTCTTTGGGGCGAGCTATTAGGTTGTATTTTTCCTGAGTTTTTCTTGAAACTTGATAAATTGAGTTTACAAGTCCTATCCAACCTAACCACGGAACATAACGGGCGATAACAGCAGCAAGACTATTCGTTTTTCTCATTCTTACACCAACGGGTGTAGGAACCCTAATACCAAATGGAGTTTTTGCATTTCTCAGAAGCATCCTTCCATATTTAGAAACAACACTTGTTCCTTTTATTGCCTCTCCTGGCTTTGTTCTGGTTTTTAGCCAAGGTTGCCCGGCGAGGATAGCGGCACCAGATTCAATACCAATGCCAAGTTCGTCACAAAATTGTTCAAGAAAAATGACATCAAAAAGTTCACCAGCCGAAAGATTGGATTGTCCGTGATAGAAATAGGTTCCATTTAGTTCTTCTGTCGTATCCATTTGCTCATCTATTATGCTGTTTGTCTTTCATTCCAGGCATCGGTGAAAATTATATTTCCGTCACAATGTTTCCAGGTGATCTTCTCATATCTAAGTTCGACAGATTCAAGATGGTTGTTGTTCTTGTCTTCTGGGGAAGCCATTGTAGGAGATATTGATACGATTCGGACGCCTTCAAGTAGCATATTGAAGTATTCCACTTCTTGACCAGCATCGCTGATTTTATACCATTTGATTTCAGCAGATTTCAGGTTCTGACCAGTAGCTACTGCTTTGTAGAGGTATGGACTGGAATAGTCGAATTCTTTAACGATGATCATTGGTGAGTGCTGACGAGTGCCGGTAGGCTTGCCAGTGGCATTATCAGTGGGAATGGAGAGATTGTGATGAAACCCTTTAAATTCGATGCTGAACTCCCTGTCTGCAACATCACAACCACCTTTGATTAGTGCCCCACCGTCGTCGTATATCCACATATTACCTGGAATAGCCATGCTTCTTCTTCCCTCTATTATCATTAGTAAGAAAACAGTGTATCGAGTTGATTAAGCGCAGTAAATAATCAATGTGTCGTTTTTGGATTAATACGGGAAATATCTTCTCTGTAATGATGGTTTATATTTAAAAATAGCTGTCGTAAATATTTCATTGGGTTATTACGCCATTGGTATAGATTTTAAATATAAATGACCCTCAATAATATAATGCAGGCAATTATTGCCAGAAAGCGTAAGCGCGGCGCGATCCGGATTCCAGTTGCGCCGCGCGGGGATTATGGCGCCAGATAAACCTGGGGGACCGCGTTGTCCGGGTGCTGGACGAGGCGGACATCCGCCCCGTACCAGCGATGGATAACCGGCTGCTGGATCACCTCCTGCGGCGTGCCCTGGGCGACCAGATGTCCCTGGTGAAGCAGCAGAATGCGGTCGGCCCACAGGGCGGCGAGGTTAAGGTCATGCAGCACCACGCAGACGTGCAGTTGCCCGCCGGCGGTGAGCCGTTTGAGCAAACGCAGCAGGTGCTGCTGATAGTAAAGGTCCAGCGCCGAGGTGGGCTCATCGAGAAACAGCCAGCCCTGCGGCGCGCCGTCGCGCCATAGCTGCGCCAGACAGCGGGCCAGCTGTACCCGCTGCTGCTCGCCGCCGGAGAGGCCGGGATAGCGGCGACCGGCAAGGCCATCGCAGCCGGTGACGGCCATCACCGCCGCCAGCACCGCCGGATCCGCCGTCGCGCCCCACGGTGAGCGTCCCAGGGCAATGACCGTTTCCACCGTCCAGTCGGCCTGCAGGGCCGTTCGCTGCAGCATGACCGCCCGCCGGCGCGACAGCGCCTCGGGGGACCAGGCCTCCAGCGGCTTGCCTGCAAGATGGCGGGTGCCGCTGTCCGGAGTCAGATAGCCGGTCAACAGGCGCAGCAGAGTGGATTTCCCGGCGCCGTTCGGCCCGATAAGCGCCGTCATCTCGCCGCCGCGCAGCGCGACGGAGACGTTGTCGATAATCTGTCGTTTACCAAGGTGAAGTGACAGCCCCTGGGCGCAGTATTCATTAACCATGTCTGGAGTTCTCCCGACGAAAGACCAGCCACAGAAACCAGGGGGCGCCCAGCAGGCTGGTGAGCAGACCGACCGGTATCTCCGCCGGCGCCGCCACGGTGCGGGCCAGGGTGTCGGCCAGCAGAAGCAGGATCGCGCCGGCCAGCAGCGAGCCGGGGATCAGTCCGCGATGGTCCGGTCCCAGCCACAGGCGCATCAGGTGCGGCACCACCAGGCCGATAAAGCCGATGACTCCGCTGATGGCCACCGCGGCGGCCACCAGCACCGCACTGCACAGCAGCAGCCAGCGCTGCAGCGCCTGCACATTAACCCCGAGATAGTGCGCCTCTTCATCGCCAAGCTGCAGCAGATTGAGGCGGGACGCCATCCACCACACCGCCAGCGCCGCAGGGATAATCAAGGTCGCGGCCACCAGCAGCGTCGGCCATTCGGCCTGGCCCAGACTGCCCATTCCCCACAGCGACAGCTGGCGCAGCTGGGCGTCATTGCTCAGCCAGGACAGGACGCCGACCAGCGCGCCGCACAGCGCGTTGATGGCGATCCCCACCAGCAGCAGGCGCGACAGCGAACCCTCCTCCGCCCGACTGAGGATGAAAATCACCACCATCACCGCCAGGCTGCCAATAAACGCCGCCAGCATCGGCATATACAGAGCGATCAGCCCCGCAGCGGAGAACGGGAGCACCAGCCAGCTGGCCACCGCCAGCGCGGCGCCGCTGCTGATGCCCAGCAGGCCCGGGTCGGCAAGCGGGTTGCGAAACAGCCCCTGCATCACGCAGCCGGAGAGGGCCAGCGCCGCGCCCACCAGCAGGGCCAGCAGCACCCGCGGCAGACGGATGGTCAGCCAGATATGGCGCAGCATGTCATCCCCGGAA
>OJXH01000063.1_pt1 | contig 38641 bp, 30 predicted proteins | sample 1600621 | NCBI WGS metagenome assembly OJXH01 (sample SAMN04436989, study PRJEB24849) | human gut metagenome | biome: human gut; feature: NICU; material: stool | host: Homo sapiens | place: USA: Saint Louis, MO | collected 2013-03-12
AAAGCGAAGCCATTCAATACGAAGTATTGTATAAATAGAGAACAGCAGTAAGATATTTTCTAATTGAAAATTATCTTACTGCTGTTTTTTTAGGGATTTATGTCCCAGCCTCTTATGCATGAAAAATCAAAAGGTTATTCTCATTGTATAGTCCTGCTTCTCATCATGACATGTTGCTCACTTCATTGTCATAACCCTTCTTGAAAACTATGCCTTATGATCATTTGCATGGCAAGTAATATATGCCAACATTAGCGTCTAAACAAATCTTTGACTAAACGTTCACTTGAGCGACCATCTTGATATTTAAAATGTTTATCTAAGAATGGTACAACTTTTTCAACCTCATAATCTTCATTGTCCAAAGCATCCATTAATGCATCAAAGGATTGTACAATTTTACCTGGAACAAATGATTCATATGGTTCATAGAAATCACGCGTCGTAATATAATCTTCTAAGTCAAATGCATAGAAAATCATTGGTTTTTTAAATACTGCATATTCATATATTAAAGATGAATAATCACTAATCAACAAGTCTGTAACAAAGAGAATATCGTTAACTTCACGATAATCTGACACATCGATAAAGTATTGTCTATGTTCACGTGAAATATTGAGTCTATTTTTTACGAACGGATGCATTTTGAATAACACAACTGCATTATGCTTCTCGCAATATCTTGCTAAACGTTCAAAATCAATTTTAAAAAATGGATAATGTGCCGTACCGTGACCATTACCTCTAAATGTCGGTGCGAATAGAATAACTTTCTTACCTTTTATAAGTGGTAATTCATTTTCCATCTCTTGTTTAATTTGTGTTGCATAAGCTTCATCAAATAGTACATCAGTACGTGGTACACCTGTTGGTACAACATTTTCTTCTCTAATTCCAAATGCTTCAGCATAAAATGGAATATCGGTTTCTGATGATACATAAGCTTTTGTATAGCTACGATGATTTAATGAATCAATAAACGGACCACCTTTTTTACCTGTACGACTAAAGCCAACTGTTTTAAAAGCACCAACGGCATGCCACACTTGAATAATTTCTTGTGATGGTCTAAAGCGAACCGTATAAATTAATGGATGGAAATCATCGACAAAAATATAATCAGCCTTACCAAGTAAATATGGCAATCTAAACTTGTCTCTCCATTTACGTCTATCCGTAATATTCGCCTTAAATACCGTTTTAATATCATAATCAAAATCTACTTTTTGGCGTAGTAACTCATCATATACATATTTAAAGTTACCTGATAAATTCGGACGTGAATCTGATGTGAATAATATTGTTTTGCTTCTTTTAATATGTAGTAACTTTGTAATATTAAAAATAGCTTTAAATAAGAAACTTCTACTTTCAAATGAAGCTTTATGGCCTTGTTTATGAAGCCAGTGTGCGCTTGTCGCAATGACCCCTGATTTCTCTTGAGGTAAGGTGATGTCAATATCAAATACAAATTCGTTAACGTCACTTGCTATTTCTGGAGTAATGGTATAAACCGTATGTTGTGATACGCCACCTTTGCGGAAAACTTTAGCTTCGTTGGCTAACACATAGTTTGCTTTTCCATTTTGTGTAGTCAGCTCATTGTATTCTTCAATTTGCTCTTCATTTAATGCCGCATAAGCTTGATCAATAATATTTGGATTAAGTTGTCCAATATACTCTAACTGGTCATGATAAACAAATAAATATTTATCCATTGGTAAATAATACCCATCGTCTAATATTGCGACATTGAATCTACATAGAAATGTATTACCGTCTATTTTCATTTCATTTGCTTCTAATGTTTTTGTTTCGGTTAAATTCCTCAGAACAAATTGTCCTGATGTTAAATCTACGCCTTCACTATGTCCTTCAATATATAACTGAACACGTTCCCAGTATATGTTATCAATATGTATTGCTTGTTTCGTTTTTGTCATTGTTATTCCCCCATCGGTTTATTAAATCGTCCATTTCAATACTGTTTTTCCCCAAGATGTCGATAAATCCATTTCAAACGCTTGGACGATATCTTGCATCGTACATACATTAATTTCATGTCCTTTTAATAAGGCTAACTTTTCAACAATGTCTGGGTACTTACGATATAAATCAACAACTTGCTCAAAATCTTTAGAGCCGCTTCGACTACTACCAATCAACGTTAATCCTTTTTCAAGTACTAATCGTGTATTCACTTCCACGGGTAATTCACTTACGCCTAACAAAGCAATACTGCCTTCTGGTGAAATATGTTCAACTATTTGTTGAAGTGCAACTTGACTTCCTTTACCTCCAACACATTCAAATGCATGATCAATTTTAAGATCATCTGGTATTTGATTTACTGTAAAGATGTCATCTACAAATGAAAAATGACTTAATTTATAGTCTGTCTTACCAAATACATAAATTTTAGCTTCTGGGTACAACTTACGCAGCAAAATAGCAGTAATATAACCTAAGTTACCATCACCCCAAATACCAAAGCTGGTTTTCAAAGGTATAGATTTACGTTCAAATCGTTGTATAGCATGATAACTTACTGACACTAACTCTGTGTATGAAATCGTACTCAAATCAATGTCATTAGGCAGCGGAACGATACGATCATGTGCCATCACAACGTAGTCTTGCATAAAACCATCATAACCACTAGATCTAAAATAACTAGAGGCTAAGTAATTCTCCGCAATCACGTCGTGTTTTTCTGTAGGTGTATTCGGCACCATTACTACTTTCGTACCTTTTTCAAATACGCCTTTACTATCGAATACAACTTCACCAACAGCTTCATGAACTAATGACATTGGTAATTTTTTGCGCAGTACATTTTCATCTCTTCGACCTGTGTAATACCTTTGATCAGCTGCACAAATAGACAAGTATAAAGGTCTTACGATGACATGATTACCATAAATATCAACATTATTATATGTGACGTCGAACTGTCTCGGTGCAACGAGTTGATATACTTGATTAATCATCGGCAATATCACCTTGAATAATGGCATTTGCTACTTTTAAATCATACGGTGTTGTCACTTTAATGTTGTATAGTTCTCCGCGTACCAATTTAACTGCATGTCCAGATTCGACAATGATTTTACATGCATCTGATAAGATTTCTTTTTGTGCACTACTTAAGGCACGATAACTATCTTGTAATAATTTAATATTAAATGATTGTGGTGTTTGGCCTTGATACATTTCATTCCTTACAGGGATACTGTGTATGTTCTGTTTATCTTTAGACATTACAATCGTATCAATTGCTTCAATGACTGTATCTACTGCACCATATTTTGCTGCTACTTCAATGTTCTCTTTAATAATACGTTGAGTTAAAAATGGTCTTACGGCATCATGAGTTACAATCACATCATCATCGTTGATACCCTGCGTATTGCGAATATGGTCGATAATGTTCATAATTGTTTCGTTTCGATCCGTACCACCTGCAACTACTTTGACACGTTGATCTGTAATGTTATATTTTTTTAAAATATCTTGCGTATGCGAAATCCACTGTGCTGGCGTTGCGATAATAATCTCATTAAATTCACTCACTAAAATGAACTTCTCAATTGTATGAATTAAAATCGGTTTATTATCAATATCTAAAAATTGTTTTGGTAATGGCACGTTTCCCATTCTCGAACCAATACCTCCTGCTAAAATACCTGCATAAATCATGTTGTCCTCCATTCTGTCATTACATCATTTCCATTTATACATTACTGACCTATGCCCGCACATAAGCCCAACCTATTGCTCACTTTCCTCTTTTATTAAGCCAAAGGCAGTTGTCACAATAGTGTGATAATTTTTTATAAAAATGTATTTTTGTAACTGACCATTCTAAGTTGTTTTGCCATGCAGTTAATCATTAACACTGACGATATTAAATTGTTAAAGGTATTAATGTTTACTCTTTTTCAAATTCATTATTACTGCCATCATTTTACCATATATTATAATAAATTTATCTTATTAAGTGGCTGTACTTGATTTTCACTTTAAAAATTATCAAATATTGCCATCTCATTTTAAGTATACAAAATGCAAAACAACCGATTCACAAGCATATTTCACACAAGTAAACCGGCTATTTAGCAACGTATATTCGAAGATGAATTATTTCGATAGTATCTGTAGACCAGACGGCATTCGCACTTTCATAGCTATAACTATACCAGCGTTTTCGTCCTCAAAGGTGCATACTAATAAATCGTAAACATGACTTTATCAAATCGTTCTTTCTTGTTAACTAATTTATCAAATGTCTCCGGGCCTTTTTCTAACGGTAAAAAATGAGAAATAATAGGCTTTACATTAATATCTTTCGTCTTCATATAATGTAAGGTTGCCGTCCACTCTTTCCCCGGAAAATTACTGGACAAACAGTTCCAAGAGCCACATACTGTCAACTCGTTACGCAGAATTTTTTCAAAATGAACGCGATCAATCTCAATATCATCATATGGTATTCCGAGTAATACCACCTCGCCACCTTTTTTAGGTAGCGTCAATATTTGACCAATCGTAACTTTAGCACCTGATGATTCTATAGCTATATCGATTTGATTGGCGTAATGATTTTCGATGAATTTCTCAAGATTTTCTTCTTTTGAATTGATGGTTTGATGTGCGCCCAATGATGTAGCAATATCTAGTTTATGCGCATCTATATCTATAGCGATGATATGCGCAGCACCAAATATTCGTGCCCATTGAATAGCTAACAATCCTATACTGCCACACCCCATTACTGCAACAGTCATACCAGGTTGTATATTCGATTTATAAAACCCATGCGCAACAACGGCTGATGGCTCAACCATTGCTGCTTCAATGTAATCAACATTGTCTGGTACCTTTAAAACATTTTGCGCTGGCAATTTGACATATTCCGCGAACGATCCAGGTTCATATGAGCCAATGACGAACAACTTTTCACATCGTGCATATTCACCTTTTAAACAATACTCGCATTGATAACAAGGTATGGCTGGGCAACCTGTCACTTTGTCGCCTACATTAACATGCGTAACATCACTTCCAATGGCATCTACAACACCTGAAAATTCATGACCAAATGGCATACCTTGAATGTATGGCCCCATTTTTTTGTATCGTGACGTGTCTGAACCACATATTCCAGTCGCTCGTACTTTAACAATAACGTCATTCGCACTTTCAATGACTGGCTTTTCATTATCCTCATACCGTAAATCTTCCACGCCATATAATTTCAAAGCTTTCACTTGTAAATCACCTCAACTTTGATTTAATTCACAACTTTTTTCTTTTTAAAAATACCTGTCGCAAAATAACCTGCAATGACGATAGAATTACTTACAAGTAGATGTTCCATATAAAAATCAGTGATTTGTCTCAATGGCCCAAGCATAAAAGTTAGCATTGATTCTACCATATTAATTCTCTCCTTCATTTTCATCTAAATCGAGCGGCTTAAGTAATGCTTTAATACCTTCGCCAGATTTTAAATGTTGATACGCCTCGTCCCATTTCGAAATATCATATATTTTTGTCACCAAAGCTTCAGCATTTACTAAACCATCCGCCATAAGTTGCAATGAAGGTTCCCAATCTGCCGGCTTTTGACTTCTACTACCAACAACTGTTATTTCTTTTTGAATCACTTTTTCCATATCAAATGTAATTTCAGCATCCTTAAAAATACCTATTTGACTGTAGAAACCTTTTTTGCGTAAAATATCCAAACCTTGTCGTGCTGCTGGAACTGCACCTGAACATTCAACAACAACATCTGCACCGTATCCGTCTGTAATTCCATTGATATACGTTTTTAAGTCTGTTTGTTGTAAATTGACTACATAATCCATGTGCAATGCTTCTGCTTTATCTAATCTGACTTTGTCATTGTCCAATCCAGTTACCACAACAGTTGCGCCTTTACTTTTCAACACTTGTGCTACAAGTAATCCGATTGGCCCAGGTCCCATTACAACTGCTACATCGCCTGAATTGACTTGAATCTTAGAAACGCCATGATGTGCACATGCTAATGGTTCTGTCATAGCTGCAGACTGATACGACACTTCGTCTGGAATATGATGCAAACTTTCTTCACGTGCAATGACATAATTAGTAAATGCGCCATCAACTTGTGTTCCAATACCTTTTCGATGGTTGCATAAATTATAGTCTTTTGATTCACAGTATTCACACTCATTACAAACATAGAATGTCGTTTCAGAAGTGACACGGTCACCAACTTTAAAATCTTTAACGTCTGCTCCAACTTCAACGATTTCACCAGAAAATTCATGACCTAATGTCACTGGAAAATTAACTTTATAATGACCTTCATAAGTATGAATATCTGTGCCACAAATTCCTGCATAATGTACTTTAATCTTTACTTTATCATCTAGCGGTGTTGCAACTTCTTTATCAAGAAGTTCTAAGTTGCCATGTCCTTCTCTTGTTTTTACTAAAGCTTTCACCACAAACACCTCGATTTTTAATTGAATAGACTAAATAGTTTAAAGATAAGATAGTTAACGATATTACCACCTTGATCAATACTTGAAATTTCAGATGAACCTTTTGGCATTTGTACATTCGTACCTTTCGCCATATCTGTGAAAATAGGTGCTACGTCTGTTGCAATATATAGTGAAATTGCAATCATAATCGTACCCACAATGACAGAATGAATAATGTTTCCTCTTGCTGCACCAACAATAAACGCGACAACAAATGGTATAGTTGCTAAGTCACCAAAAGGTAATACTTGGTTTCCTGGTAAAATAACGGCTAATAAAACAGTGATAGGTACTAAAATTAATGCTGTCGAAATAACCGCTGGATGACCTAATGCTACAGCCGCATCCAATCCAATATAAATTTCACGTTCGCCAAAACGTTTATTTAGCCATGTTCTTGCAGACTCTGAAACTGGCATTAAACCTTCCATTAAGATTTTTACCATTCTAGGCATTAATACCATTACTGCAGCCATTGACATTCCTAAATTAATGATGTCTCCAGGTTTGTAACCTGCTAACACACCAATACCTAAACCTAAAATTAATCCGACAAAGATAGACTCTCCAAATGCGCCAAAACGTTTTTGAATTGTTTCAGGATCAGCATCTAACTTATTCAGACCGGGTACTCTTTGTAACAATTTAACTAAGTAAATACCTGGTGCATAAGAAATTGTACTTCCTGTAGCAATCGATACACCTGGTAAATCAAAGAACTCACTCATCATCGGTGCTGTCCAATCTGCTACTTTCAAACAGATAACTTGGAAAATAACTGCTGCTAATAACGCTTGCCAAATACTGCCTGATACGGCATAAACCATTGCTGCTGTAAACGTATAATGCCAAAAATTCCAAATATCTACATTCATCGTCTTTGTCACTTTAGTTACTAGCAATACAACGTTAACAATGATTCCGAGTGGAATAATAAATGCTGCGACAGATGATGCCCACGCGATAGATGATGTTGCTGGCCAACCTACATCAATCACATTCAGACTGACGCCTAAATTTTTAACCATCGCTTGTGCTGCTGGCCCTAAATTTTTAACTAATAAATCGATGACTAAGAAAATCCCTACAAAAGCCACACCTATTGTTAAACCAGACCTAAATGCCGCTCCAATTTTCTGCCTAAAGAATAGGCCAAGCAAGAATATGACAACCGGTAAAATAACAGTTGCACCTAAATCTAAAAATCCCCTTACAAAATCAGTGAAGTAACTCATATTTAAACCCTCCCTGTTATATATGCATTGTCACGATACTTTCCGATTGTGATTACATTTGACGTTACAGTCATTTCAACGACAACCCTTGCTACATTCGACTGCAATCCCTTTGAATTACAGTCACTGCGTTTCTATGTCATCTACAATCATTTGTCGTGATAGTCATTTATATGCAATTTGCATATATTTATATGTTATTGACCCACGTTACATATCAATTCAGTTATTTTTGTAACTCTGTTAAGATTTGTTGTTTTGTTTCTTCAATACCAATACCAGTTAAGAAATTACGTGCGTTGATAACTGGGAATTTATATTCTTTCTTTGTCATTGCAGTTGTAACTAATAAATCTGCAGTGTCTTCATAAGGTCCAACTTCTGTAATTTTGATTTGTTTAATATCTACTTTAATATTGTGTTCCTTTGCCATTTCCTCAATTGCATTATTTACTACTGTTGACGTTGCAATACCTGCACCACACGCTACTAATACTTGTTTCATTTTCAATTCCTCCAATTAATTTTTAGTTATATTTCAAATAATCATTGATTAGTGTTGCTAAAATTGTTTCATCTTTCGTTCGTAGAATCTGCTCCAATTTTTCTTCACTTTGAAAAATTTGCATCAACTGTTGTAACAGCTTAAGTTGATCATCTACTTTATCCATTGCTAACATAAAAACGATTTTCACTTCTGTCTGTTGATCAAGTGTTCCCATTTCAATAAACGGCACTTCTTTTTCTAGAACAGCCACACCTATCGTTCTATGGTTAATATGTTCGACATCTGTATGCGGTATAGCAACCGAACATAGATGCGTTGGTAAACCAGTAGCAAACTCTTTTTCTCTGTCGATGACTGCATCTTTAAACGTTGACTTTACGAACCCATTTTGAAATAACACATCTGACATTTGTGACAATACAGATTCTTTATCAGTTGCCGACAAATTGAGCATTATATTTTCTTTATGCACTAATTGCTGTCCCATCCATTTTCCCTCGCTTCTTTATTTGAATAATTTTTTAAAATCTCATTTACATCAGAATTTTTGCGACTTTGTATGATGCGCTTAATTGCGTCATTGTTTTGCGCCACATCTCTCAATTGTAGTAACGCTCTTAAGTGTGTCACTTTATCAACAGCAGCAATAGGTACAATAATATGGATTGCTGTGCCATCTGACATGTATATTGGTTCTTGTAATATCAACATACTCATCGCTGTTTTATGTACATGCTTTTCAGAGTATGCATGTGGAATAGCAATATTTTGCATGATAACCATATACGAATCATCAAATGCCTGTTGCATCTCATGAATATATTTAATATCAATAAAATGATTAGCAACTAACACATCACTTGCTTTAGCAATAGCTTCATCAATATTTTCAACATGATGTATTCTTTTCACGTGCCTTGCTGGTATCAAGTCAGCTAAATCTAATGTCTTATTTTGTGTGACAATCGATCCATTAATGGTTGAAATTGAATTATAATTCGCAATAAAATCTTCTAAACCATCACGTAGTTCTGTAATGTCATTAACTGTCGTAGTGCGTTCAATTAATGCCATTAACTTGTTTATTTCCTTATCAATGTCAGCCGATTCCTTATTAATGTACTTCATCACTTCTTTACGTAACTTTCATTGCTCATTTTCAGATAAAGCTACTTTTGTGATAAATAATTTTTTATGTGTTAAGACAAACATTGGTGAAAAGACGATGTCATAATCTAATGTGTAATTTTCAAATGTTCTAAGTGAAATCGCATCTAAGAAAATAATTTCTGGAAATAAGTTTCGCAACTCGTATAACATCATTTGTGATACTGACGTACCTTGTGTACACACGATAATAGCTTTTATCTTGCCATCGAAGTTTTCATCTTGACGTCTCAAACTACCTCCAAACAACATGGTTAAATATGCTATTTCATTATCAGGCAATGATTTTCCGAAATATTCAGTTAACGATTGACATGATTGTTTCACCATATGAAATAAGGATTGATAATTTCCTTGTAAAGGATTTATTAATTCATCACGATCCGTTAAGTTATATTTAATCCTATAAAAAGCAGGCGTTAAATGTAACAAGAGTTGCTGTGATAATTTCTCCTTATCTTCAATGTTAATAAAAGTAATTTGTTCAAAATGGTGAATCATTTGATCAATGGCCATCGTTAAATTCGATATGTTATCTGATTCCTGCAAATCAGTCCATTGCACACTTGTTGAAAGTAAGTGTAGCGTCAAATATAACTTTTCCGCTTCTGGCAAATCCGGCTCATGTTGCGTCATAATCTCCGTTGCTTGATATTCTTTCGTATCCCTCAAATACTGATAATTAATATTTAATGGATTAATCACATGACCACTTTGAATTCGTCTACGAATCACACAAAGGACGTAAGGCAATGAACTCAGTGATTTGTCTATAAAGCGACTCTTCAAAAATTGTTCTACCTGTTTGATCTTGTCTTTTTGATATGCGATATCTTCGAATGTTAAGTTGAGCGCCTTTAAAACTTCACTTTTAGTAATATCATGATTTAACCTTTGATCAATCAACTTAATGAAGAAACGGCGAACTTCAAATTCATCACCAACAATTTCATAACCATGTTTTCGAGAATACTTAAGTGACAAACCATGATCTTCCAATTGCTCTTTCACATGATTTATATCGTGAATGACAGTATTTTTACTGACTTGTAAATCAATTGAAAAATGGTTTAGAGACATTGCGTTTTCCTTACTAAAAAGCATGAGCATTAAATAATAACGACGTGTTTCTATGCTAAAAATGACATTGTTGCCGTTTAACATTTGCTGCTCCGATACATCTCGTTTGAATAACGTCATGATTTCAGAACTTACAATAAAATTTCCTTGGCTTGTTCTTTCAAGTTTTGGATAACCCTCTTGTTCAAGCCACAAATTGATTTTTTGAATGCGATATCCTAGTTGTCTACGAGACAAACCAAATATCGATTCAAGTTCTTTACCATGAATAGTAGGATTCAATACAATTTCTCTGAGTATTTGCTGATTATCCCCGTTCATGTTCGATCCTCCTTTGAGCATCTGAGCTCAATTTATCATCAATCGTCACACCGATGTACACTCGTTGAACACATATTTTCAAAATGAGTATGTACATCATTGTGATGTTTCGACAACATTCCAATTATATCGGTATTTTTTGTGATTTTAATCTTTTAAAATAAAGCAATTGAAATTTTTGCATATATTTTTGTATTTTGTGTTTTTTGAAGCATTTTTAACATACATATCTCAATCATTATCAAATTGCCATGACCATTGTAATCCAATACAAAAACCCTAAGGACGCTTAAATCAGGCACCTTAGGGTTAACTGTATCTATTTAATTAAGTATTATTATTCGTATGTACGTAACTTATGATCTATCAAGTTCCACACTTCTTCAACATCAACTGCTGTAGCAAAATAGGCATTGGCAGGCTTACCTGTAACATGATTTAAATCTACAGCCATAGTGCCATAAGTTAGTGGACTTTGATGTTCAATGTCGATATTAACGGGTACCATTGTAAACAATTCTGGTTGTAACAAATACAAAATTGTACAAGCATCATGTATTGGACCACCGTCCATATTAAAGTGAGTCTTGTATGTCTTCTTAAAGAATTGCAATAATTCTACGACGAACTGTGCAACAGGATTATTGATACTTTCAAAGCGTTCAATCACGTGTTCATCGGCTAAAACTTGATGTGTTACATCTAAACCAAACACATTTATAGTAATCCCACTTTCAAAAACACGCTTCGCTGCTTCAGCATCTACCCAAATATTGAATTCTGCTGTAGGCGTCCAATTTCCAAATGTACCACCACCCATCAAAGTAATAGATTCAATATGCTCAGCGATTCTTGGCTCACGAATCAATGCCGTTGCTACATTCGTAAGAGGACCTGTCGCTACAATTGTTACAGGTGTATCACTCGTCATCACTTTGTTAATAATCACATCTGATGCTGGCATTGCAACTGCTTGACGTGATGGTGTCGACGGTAGTTTCGGACCATCTAATCCAGATTCCCCATGTATTTCAGAAGCAAAGGCAACTAGTTTAATTAACGGCCTATCCGCACCTTTCGCTACTACTATATCTTGGCGTCCCATAATATCTAATACGTTCAAGGCGTTTGTCGTGTTCTTGTCAACTGATTGATTACCTGCGACTGTGGTTACAGCTAATATCTCTAGTGGACTGTCAATTGCCCCCGCTAAAATTAATGCTATTGCATCATCGTGTCCTGGATCACAATCCATAATAATCTTTCTTTTCATTATATATATCCACCTTTCTTAAGTTGTTATCGATAGCTTATGTATATTTATTTATGTGGTGAATCATGTTTATTTTGAAAAATAGTTTTAACTTTCACATAGTTTTGGATACAAACACTATTTATCTATTTTATGGCTTATAAATTTATCCGATATGCCTTGTCACCCCACCTCGCTAAAAAATAGGATGTCTACAGAACTATACCGACTTTTGTCAACTCATTTTCACCACAATATAAACAGCAATTTATATGATTGTTACATGATTCAAACAATTTTTATGAAAAATATTTTCATACACAGAATATATATTGATATTAAATTTCTCAAAAGCTATATTGAGAATAATTAGGAGGGATGTTGATGAAATCTTTATTTGAAAAAGCACAGCAGTTCGGCAAGTCCTTTATGCTACCTATCGCAATCTTACCAGCTGCAGGTCTATTGTTGGGTATCGGTGGTGCATTAAGTAATCCAAACACCGTTAAAGCATACCCTATTTTAGATATTACCTTATTACAAAATATTTTTACATTAATGTCAGCTGCATGTAGTATTGTTTTCCAAAATTTACCAGTCATCTTTGCAATTGGTGTCGCAATCGGATTATCTAGAAGCGATAAAGGTACTGCAGGTTTAGCTGCACTGCTCGGTTTCTTAATTATGAACGCAACTATGAATGGCTTATTAACTATCACGGGCACATTGGCAAAAGATCAGCTTGCACAAAATGGACAAGGCATGGTGCTCGGTATACAAACGGTTGAAACCGGTGTTTTTGGCGGGATTATCACAGGTATTATGACCGCAATACTTCACAACAAATATCACAAAGTGGTATTACCACCGTATTTAGGTTTCTTTGGTGGCTCTAGATTTGTCCCTATTGTCACAGCATTTGCCGCAATCTTTTTAGGTGTATTGATGTTTTTCATTTGGCCAAGCATACAAGCCGGCATTTATCATGTGGGTGGATTTGTAACGAAAACAGGTGCCATCGGTACTTTTGTTTATGGCTTCATCTTAAGATTGTTAGGTCCACTCGGTTTACATCATATTTTTTACTTACCATTTTGGCAGACGGCACTTGGTGGTACTTTAGAAGTCAAAGGTCACTTAGTTCAAGGTACGCAGAACATCTTCTTTGCTCAACTTGGTGATCCAGATGTGACGAAGTATTATTCAGGTGTGTCACGCTTTATGTCAGGCCGTTTTATTACGATGATGTTCGGCTTATGTGGTGCCGCACTTGCAATTTATCACACGGCTAAACCTGAACATAAAAAAGTTGTCGGCGGTTTAATGTTATCCGCTGCACTCACTTCATTTTTAACAGGTATTACCGAACCTTTAGAGTTTAGTTTCTTGTTTGTCGCACCTATTCTTTATGTAATCCATGCCTTCTTTGATGGATTAGCATTTATGATAGCAGACATTTTCAACATTACAATTGGTCAAACCTTCAGTGGAGGCTTTATCGATTTCTTACTTTTTGGTGTGCTACAAGGTAATAGTAAAACAAACTACCTATATGTCATACCTATTGGAATTGTGTGGTTCTGTTTGTATTACATCGTTTTCAGATTCTTAATTACGAAATTTAATTTCAAAACACCTGGTCGTGAAGATAAAGCTGCAGCACAACAAGTTGAGGCTACTGAAAGAGCACAAACTATTGTTGCTGGTTTGGGAGGCAAGGATAACATTGAAATCGTTGACTGTTGTGCAACGAGACTACGCGTTACACTTCATCAAAATGACAAAGTCGATAAAGTACTACTCGAAAGTACTGGTGCCAAAGGTGTAATCCAGCAAGGCACTGGTGTGCAAGTAATTTACGGTCCTCACGTTACAGTTATCAAAAATGAAATTGAAGAATTGCTCGGGGATTAAGACTAACCGAAATATCAACAGAACTAATGGCAACGATGTACGGAGTAAGAAGTGACATCGCTGCTTTTATTTTTAATGTTGCATTTGAAACATTAAGTTCATCATGCACTGTAGTGAGTCCGCAAATCGCCTCTGCTAGACAATCATCTTAATGCTATGATTAAAGCTTAAGTGCCAGATTTAAATTTAATTTCAACAACGACTTTCACTACATTAAAAATAGGGCTACTCGACACGTATAGTTGTATCAAATAGCCCTTTATACAATTTTTTGGGGTAAGGTTTTACAATTTTTGGAATGGTATAGATTTTATAAAAAGTTATTTAAGTTCTTCTGCTTCAGCCATAATATCTTTTAATGTTTTAGCTGAATGTGCGAACTTGCTTTGTTCTTCGTCGTTTAATGGGATTTCTACGACGTTGCGAATACCGTTTCTATTGATGACTGCTGGAACACCAATATAAACATCTTCTTCATCATATTCGCCTTCTAATAATGCTGATACAGTCAATACAGCATCTTCATTTCTGAAAATCGCTTCAGTAATTCTAGCTAATCCCATTGCAACACCATAATAAGTGGCACCTTTAGCTTGAATAATGTCATATGCTGCATCACGTGTTTGAACAAAAATTTGTTCAATTTGCGCTTTGCCCTCAGGACGTTGTTCAAGTAATGTCTTCAAAGGTTGACCCGCAATATTAGCGTGTGACCATACTGGTAATTCAGTGTCACCATGTTCACCAATAATTTGAGCATCGACGCTACGTGGCGCAACATCGAACGCTTCGCTTAACAATAATCTAAAGCGTGCAGAGTCTAAAATTGTACCAGAACCTATAACACGTTCTTTAGGTAAACCAGAGAATTTCCATGTTGCATACGCTAAAATATCAACAGGATTTGTAGCTACCAAGAAAATACCATCAAATTTTGATGCCATTACTTCACCAACAATTGATTTGAATATTTTCAAGTTTTTAGATACTAAATCTAAACGTGTTTCTCCAGGTTTTTGTGCAGCACCAGCACAGATGACAACTAGATCCGCATCATGACAATCACTGTATTCGCCAGCTTTCACACGAACTGTTGTTGGAGAATATGGTGTGGCATGTTTTAAATCCATAACATCTCCTCGAACTTTTTCAGCGTCTAAATCAATGATGACTAATTCATCAACAATGCTTTGGTTCACTAATGAAAATGCGTAGCTTGAACCTACTGCACCATTACCTATTAATACAACTTTGTTCCCTTTAAATTTGTTCATTACAAAAACTCCCTTATGATTAATTCACTAACATACGTGTAGTTTCAAATATGTTAGTTTAATGCTGCTTATTGACGATACAAAAGCAAATAAACATCTCTTTTATTTTCAACGCATAACTTAAAAGGTCATGTGTCATCCGCTTTTAAGTTTGTGATTTATTTCACATATAAAATGTAACATGCATTAAGTACTGGGTCAATATTAAATTGTGATTTATTTCACATTTTATTTTAATTTTTACACCTTTTTAATTTGTATACGATTACATCTTAGATGTCTTTAGTCTTCGTACTTCGCCAGTGATTATTTACACTTTCACATTTTTATTATCATGTTTACTTTTTTCTAAGAAAACAACAATGTTTTTTGAATTAGTCAAATAAATGCGCGCAATCGTCGGTGTACAAACAGACAATTGTACACAATGCTTATTGATAAGTATTTAAAAAATTAAAAATGTCATACAATTATCAAATTTGCCATTTTATTTATATTTTCTCAAACCAATTAATTGAATATCGGAATTTTTAGTAGAATAATCAAAATAGACAGATTAAAGGAGGAGTATCATGCTTACAGAACAAGAGAAAGACATTATCAAACAAACGGTGCCATTGCTTAAAGAAAAAGGAACAGAAATTACGTCAATCTTTTATCCAAAAATGTTTAAGGCACATCCTGAACTTTTAAATATGTTTAATCAAACGAACCAAAAAAGAGGCATGCAATCTTCAGCATTAGCACAAGCTGTAATGGCCGCAGCGGTTAATATCGATAATTTAAGTGTTATTAAACCAGTTATTATGCCAGTTGCATATAAACACTGCGCACTACAAGTTTATGCTGAACATTATCCAATTGTGGGGGAAAATTTATTAAAAGCCATTCAAGACGTGACAGGATTAGAAGAAAATGACCCTGTCATTCAAGCTTGGGCGAAAGCATATGGCGTTATTGCGGATGTGTTCATCCAAATTGAAAAAGAAATTTATGATCAAATGATGTGGATTGGTTTTAAACCATTCAAAATTACCAATATTAAACAAGAATCTGAAGACATTAAATCATTTACAGTTGAAACTGATGCATATGACTTTAGTCAATATGTACCAGGCCAATACATCACAGTTGATGTTTCTAGTGATAAACTTCCATATAGAGCTAAACGTCACTATTCTATCGTATCAGGTGATAAAAATCATTTAACCTTTGGCGTTAAACGTGATGTCACAACAGAACATGAAGGCGAAGTTTCAACAATTTTACACGATGAGATTAAAGAAGGCGATATGATTAATTTAGCTGCACCTGTAGGTGGATTCGTATTAGAGAATACGACTGAACCACAACTTTTCTTAGGTTCAGGTATTGGCGTCACACCTTTAGTAGCAATGTATGAAGCTGCCTCTGCCAAAGGTTTAGATACTCAGATGGTTCAAGTTGCTGAAAATGAACAACATTTACCTTTCAAAGACAACTTCAACAGTATTGCAAATCATTATGACAACGCTAAATTATATACCCACTTAAAAGGCGAACAAGGTTATATCGGTGCTGAAGAATTAAAAGCATTTTTAGCAAATAAACCTGAAATTTATATCTGTGGTGGTACAAAATTCTTACAATCTATGATCGAAGCACTTAAATCTTTAAATTACGATATGGATCGCGTACACTACGAAACATTTATTCCAAGACTAAGCGTTGTAGTATAACTGAGAAAAGAGGTTAGTGCTCATATGAAACTTAATCAACGTTACGTTAAAGTATTTGCATTATATTTCGCGAGTATTGTTACCGCAAATATTGTTGTCAAAAATAACAATTTAATCAAAACATTGATTCAAACACTTGCCGGTTACACCGTCTTTGCAGTTGGTTTGAAGTATTTAACTAAACGTAAAAATAAATGACATCTATACAAAAACAGCTATGACTTTACTTTGTCATGGTTGTTTTTTAATTGGGAGTGGGACAGAAATAATATTTTCGCAAAATTTATTTCGTCGTCCCACCACAACATGCATTGATGTATGCTCACTGAATTTCATAAGAAAGGAGTTCACAAGATGACCGTAGATATTGGACGGATTTATGACAATAAAGATAATACAGACGCTATTCGTATCCTAGTCGATAGAGTCTGGCCAAGAGGTATTTCGAAAAGAACTGCTAACCTAGATTATTGGTTAAAAGACATTGCCCCTTCTACTGAGTTACGACAATGGTTCCAACATGATCCTAAACTTTATGGTGCTTTTAAAGAAAAATACGAAAAAGAATTGCGTGACAATGAGACGCAAAAAGAAGCTTTTGAAAAATTAAAGGCAATTGTAAATCAACATCATCATGTTCTATTGTTATATTCAGCAAAAGATACTAAACATAACCAAGCTGTAGTACTACAGCAGTTGCTCAATACTTAGATATATATGTTTATCGTGGATCACTATACATGTCGCTAACTTCATTTCTAATATTTATTTTTAAAAAGTGTAATTACTACAATTAATTGAACTTTAATAATTACTGAACTTGAACAACATTTTACTTCAACAAAATAAAGTTTTAAAATATTAATTGTTGGGTTTTACATAGTAATTAGAAAGAGAGTGTTAATGAAATGAAGTTTAAAAGACTAGCAACTATATTTTCAGCAGTATTAGTGTTATCAGGATGTGGCTCAATGCATTCATCTGGCAAAGACTTAAATATTTCGTTACCGTTAAAAACAAAGTCTATTGCACCTTATGAAACAGATGTACCAGTTAAGATCGGTGCTGCAGAATCATTATTTAAAACAAATGATCAAGGAAAAATAGAAAAAGTATTAGTGAAATCGTATCATCAACCAAATGATACAACGTTAGATATAGAATTAAAAGATAATATTAAATTTCAAAACGGTCAAAAATTGACTGCAGAAAAAGTGAAATCTAGCCTTGAAAATAGCATGAAAAAAAGCGACTTGGTCAAATATTCATTACCAATATCATCAATTACCGCTAAAGGTCAAAAACTAACAATTAAAACCAGTTCCGCTTACCCTGAACTTGTATCTGAATTAGCTAATCCTTTTATGGCAATTTATGATACAGATGCTAAATCAGATGTTAATCAAACTCCTGTTGGTACAGGCCCTTACCAAATTAAAGATTATAAGCAATCTCGAAAAATATCATTGTCGAATTTTAAGGACTATTGGCAAGGTAAACCGAAACTTGATCATATTACTGTGACGTACCAAGAAGACGGCAATAATCGCGTCAGAAATTTAGAATCTCAAAAAGATGATTTAATAACTGATGTCCCAGTTAATAAAGTTCAAGACATAGAAATTAATCAAAATTTAAAAGTGTCAAAAGAATCTGGATTTAGAACTTCTTTACTTATGTATAATCATACTAATAAAAAAATGACTAAATCCGTTCGTGAAGCATTAGATCATATCATTGATAGACAAGGTATTGCAGATCATATTTATCAAGGTTACGCGAAACCTGCAACGAGTCTATTTAATGATAAAATTCCATATATTAAAGAACCTAAGTTAACCAAACAAAATATCGAACAAGCAAAAACGTTATTAGCTAAAGATGGTTACACAAAAGAACACCCTTTAAAAATTAAGTTAATTACGTATGACGGTCGTCCAGAGCTATCGAAAATTGCGCAAGTATTACAATCAGATGCTAAAAAAGCAAATATTGAAATCGACATTAAAAGTGTTGATGACATAGAAGATTACTTAAAAGACCGTTCTGCATGGGATGCAACAATGTATAGTTTCGGAACGATTCCTCGTGGAGATACAGGCTATTTCTTTAATCAAGCATATAAAAAAGATGGTGCTATTAATAAAGGAGACTACAATAATAACAACGTTGATGATTTAATTAATCAATTGAATCATACTGTAGATGTTAAGGAACGTCACAATATTTCTAATGATATTATTAAATTATCAAGTCGAGATGTACCTAACAGTTATATTGCTTACAACGATCAAATAGTTGCTGCTAACTCTAAGGTTAAAAATTATAAAGTAACACCTGAAGGTATCTATTTAATCGATTATCGAACTACGATTGAACGATAAGGGAATGTGGGACATTGATTTATGTCTCAGCCCCGCTTCAATAAAAACCACGCCGAAGTCATTCTAGATGATGATGGCGTGGTTTAATTTGCTTATATGATTGTATTACTTTCTGTTTGATGAATTTCAATAAAATGATTATTACATACTTTCAGCGAATCATGTTCATTTTATATAAACCTAATTGTCACTATTTGTTTAACGTGAAACACTTTTTTAACTCCAAAAAGTATTCCACTTCCACTCTTTTAAAGACAAATTATAAAAATAGCTTATGTCACAAACATATGTGCAACATAAGCTTTAATTATTATTCGTCTACTTTTTTCTGTTGTTCTTTAAATTCTTTCTGCAGTAAATTCACTTGTTTTAAACCTGCCCCCATTAAAATGAATACAAGTATCCACACAATAACGATTAAAATAAATATTTTCAACGTATCACTGCCAAGTATAGTTAAAGATGTATACCAAATGCCATGTAAACCAACGGCTGATAAAAAGAATATTAAAAAGCGTTTATCAAATATATCTTTGAATTCAAAGCCATGCTGTTCTTTCGCAATAACTATTGCAGCACCACCAATCGCTGACCAAACTAAATGACCACCAATCGCAGTCCACGCACGTGTGAAGACAATATCTAATAATGGGACATTTTCCCCTAAAGCGAAATTCAAAATATAACCTGCTGATTCAAAAACTGCGAACCCTGCACCAATAGCAGCACCGATTAATAATCCATTCAAAATCTTATTTGTTTTCAATTTATTGACGAAATAAACAATAATGAGCGCTTTTCCAGTTTCTTCAACTAATCCTACTAAAAATGCATCGAAAAATGTTAAAGAACCAAACCTTTCGAATTGATCACTAAAAACGACAAATCTATATAATACCATCGTACTTAGTAATGAAAATACGCCGCCAATAAAGAACATGATAATAACTTCAAAAATGCTAATATTTTTAAACGCATTTGATTCATAAAAAAAGAACAAACCCGATAATGGTACTGTTAAAGCCCCTATAAAAATGAGACCCGGAATCGCGTTAGTGTTATTAAAAATTGCTGCCATGACCCATAATCCAATAAATGTTACTGTGAAAGCGATGAATACTCGAGAAAAGAGCCATGGCTTCCCCCATTCTTCTGATATGTCACAAATTGCTGGCGTAGTTTTAGCAGTACCCGCAATAAATATTTCATCTGCTTCGTTTTTAGTATGTGGCTTAAATACTTCAGAAAACATATCTTTTAAATTAAGATTTAAGCTTTCATCATTGCCAGCTAGTCTACCGATTGATTTGGTTGCATTATCAAATAAACTTCTTGCTTCATTTTTTAAATCTGTATTTTGCGCTGTTTCATGCGCTTTGGCTTCCATTTGTTTATCGATAGATTCATTATGTATGTCGGATGTCTTAGTAGATTGTGTACTTGCTGATGACATCCCTTCTTCACCTGTATTAGGTGCAACTGATTGCGTTTGTGTTGTCTCTTCTTTTTCTGTATTTCTTTGATGATTAAGACCTTCCATAGACTAACCTACTTTCACTTTTCATAATAAAACTATTTTAATTTAATATTGATGGATTTTCCATATATTTATATAACTACTTTGTTCGATTGTGTACATTCGTTTTTTTTACTCATTTTAAAATACAACTCACATCTTACGCTTGAGTAATAAAATCAAGTATTCGGAAAATGGCCTGCCTATTCTGTTTAGGCACCTCAAAGGCTAATATGTCCTCCGCCGATTGCTCTAAAATAGAATGATTGATGTATTGGGCATCATTTAGTACTATTTCTCTGACATCGTCTGGACCAGGCTCAAAATGAAATTGTAATCCAATCACATGATGATCGATGATAAATCCTTGGTTTCTAATATGGTTCCCCGAAAATAATAATTCTGCTTGTTGCGGTATTTGAAACATATCTTCATGCCAATGTAGTGCCTTCAATCGACTTGGTATATTCGGAATGATTTCTGATTCTAAGTAAACATCATCCCAACCTACTTCCTTTACTGGTGATTTTAACACCGCATAACCTAATGCTTTCGAAATTTGTTGTGCACCAAAGCAAGCACCATAAATTGGTTTGTTTTGTGCCATCAATACTAAAATTAATTGGCGCTCTGATTGAATCCAAGGCATCTCATCGTCTGGATTCATTGGCCCACCAAGTATCACTAACATATCCGTTTCTTCCGCAAGAGGTAGCACGCCATCATTCATATATGGATGATAAATATAGACTTCGTGCCCTCTTTCCTTCGCCCACTCACCTATGTATCCAACACCTTCATTTGGTGTATGTTGTAAAACATTGACTCTCATATGTTTAACATCTCCTTCAACTCTCCAATGATTTTATCAGTTACATTATACACCACTAATTGTACGCTGATCACCCTCGCCTTACTGATGCATCAAAATGATAATTAGTCTTTGCATTTTTTAAATAAACATGGGTTACTTTTTATATTCCGAGCAATATTTTTATATAAGTATTTTAATGATATTCAATTCATTACAAACCCTTGATATTACAATTGTTATCGACTATTAAAATGTGTCTATACTGTGTCTATTATCAGAATAAAAAGATATTTCTAATTGATTTTAAACGTCGTTATGTTATATTTCTTGTAAGGGTTTACACAAAGTGTAAATACGCTATATTTTATCAAATGTGATGGAGGTGACTTGCTTGAAACAAATCACATGGCACGACTTACAACATATCATTAAAGATGATGATGTGATTGGTTTACCAGCATTAGCTGTAGCCAACTTACCCGCCGAAGTTCTACGTGCTGCGTTAGCGCAACATGACACATATCATACGCCCAATGATTTAACATTTATATTAGCGAATGATATCCATAGTTTAGGTGTCGCACCGGATTTAGATGATTTTATAGAACGTCGCATGATTAAACGTGTCATTATGAGCATTTTAACGGCTTCTTCCAAAACGGCACAAGCAATGAAAAATAATGACATTGAAGCTTATTTTTTGCCACAAGGTATCATTGCAACTCATTATCGTCAGAGTAATCAATTATTACCGGGAGTTATTACTAAAATCGGATTAAACACAGCTGTTGATCCTAGATACGGTGGCGGTAAAGTAAATACACGAACAACTGATGATTTAGTTTCATTAGTAACTATCGACGATGAAACATACTTACACTACACATTCCCTAGCGTTGATGTGGCACTACTGAGAGGAACATACGCAGATCAACAAGGTAACATTTATTTAACTCAAGAATCTTACTTGAGCGAGTGTTATCATGTCGCATTAAACGCGAAAGCCAATCATGGGAAAGTTATTGTACAAGTTAAAGATTTAGTTGACGACTATCAACTAAAGCCGAATGAAGTTGTTATCCCAGGAAATCTTGTCGATTATGTATACGTCACAGAAGATGAAAAGAATCACCGCCAAGTAATTCAGAGTCATTATTTACCAGCCTTGTCTGGAGAAGAACGGATTGATGGAATACCTGAACCCGCATTACCTTTTAATAGTCGCAAGTTGATTCTCCGACGTGCTGCTCAGTTTTTAACTTATGGCGATACAATTAGCATCGGTTATGGCATCAATAATGAACTCTCTAATTTATTGCATGAAGAATGTGTTGAACATGATGTGCAACCGATTCTAGATGTTGGCATTTTCGGTGGATTCGTTGGGAGTCGTGAACATTTTGGTATGAATTACAATGCAGATGTGCGCATGCCTCATGATCGAGCATGGGATTTTATTTATAACAATGGTGTATCAGTTGCCTATCTTAGCTTTGCTGAGGTTGATCAATACGGCAATGTCAACGTGTCTTACTTCAATGACCGACTAAATGGATGTGGCGGCTTTATAGACATTACACAATCTGTAAATAAAATTATCTTTTCAGGTACTTTTGTAGCTGGCAGTCATGTCTCATGTCATAATCAACGATTAAACATTGAAACTGAAGGACAAAACCAGAAATTTGTATCAGATGTGAGCCATATCGACTTTAATGCACAATATTCACAATCACTCGAGCAAGAAGTCTATTTTGTTACTGATCGTGCAGTATTCGAGCTCACCAATCAAGGCTTGAAACTAATTGAAATTGCACCAGGTCTTGATTTGCATAAAGATATTTTGAATCAAATGGCTTTTAAACCAATTATTGCTGATCATTTAAAATTAATTGATACCAGCATTTACAAAGAAAAATGGGGAGAACTTAAACAATCAATTCATAAAGTATGAAAGTGAAGCTAAAGGGGGTATACTAATGAATTTCGATTGGATAAAAACGCGCTCAGACTTCGATGATGACAAGCCTGCCGTTATTGATCACGCAAAACAAACATCTTGGACATACCAACAACTCAATGCACGCGCTGATAATATGGCACATTATTTAACATCTCAAGGTGTTAAAAAAGGCGATGTTATCGGTATTTTTGCGCCAAATGATATTGCAATATTAGATTTATTATTTGCTTGTTTTAAAACAGGTGCGGTTTTTTTACCATTGAATTGGCGGCTTAACCCAAAAGAAATTGCAGCCATTGTGGAAGATGCACAATTAAAACTGCTCTTCTATGCTGAAAAACATTTAAGTTCACTCACCGATATTGACCAAAACTTATTGCATATGGATATTGATGTAGCGCAATATGATGAAATCGTAAATCCAGATTATCACCAACCTTTTCAAGCAACACCTGTTGAACCACAAGATCTTGCAGCATTAATTTATACAAGTGGTACAACCGGATCACCTAAAGGTGTGATGTTCTCATATGAATCATTTGTTCATAACGGCGCAAACTTAGAGCTAACGTACAAGTTCAATTCAAACTATATTACGATTGTATCAACACCAATGTTCCATGTTTTAGGGTTTAACGATACTGTATTACCAGTATTAATGTCAGGTGGAACACTTATTCTTCAACGTTACTTTAACGGCGAAGAATTGAATGACATGATTGCACAATATCACCCTACATTTATTATCATGATTCCGACAATGTATTATAGTACGCTACGTGCTAGTAATTTTAATCCTGAAAATTTTAAAGCTATGGATTATATCATCCAAGGTGGTTCACAACCATTACCAAGTATCCAAGCAGCTTTTAAGCAATATGGCATAAACATTATTAATGGCTATGGCTTAACTGAAGCACCGCTTGTACTTGTTAATACACCGGAAAATTCAAAACGTAAACCAATGAGTATTGGTAAAGCAGTCATGTTTGTTGATGCACGTATCCTTGATGATAACGGTGAAGAAGTACCTACTGGTGAGATTGGCGAACTTGCAATTAAGGCTAAAAATGTCACGCCAGGATATTGGAATAAACCAGCAGAGACTGCTAAAGCGTTTCATGGTCGTTACTTATTGACAGGAGATTTAGCGAAGATGGACGACGATGGCGATATATTTATTATTGACCGCAAAAAAGAATTAATCATAACTGGTGGCGAAAATGTCTTACCATCCGAAGTCGAAAATGCTTTAGCGGAGCATCCACTAGTAGACCGGTGTGTGGTCGTTGGCTATGATCATCCAAAATATGGTGAGTCAATTGCTGCAGCCATTATACTTCGTGAAGATGAACCTCATTACGCTGAAATTTTAGATCAACATATGCGAAGTCGTTTAGCAGGTTATAAAGTTCCAAGAATGTATGTACCAGTGACACATATGCCGTTAAACAGTACGCAGAAACCAGATAAACTTGCGATTCGACAAATGATGAATGACAAAGTCTCACAAACACTTTAAAGGTGATAAAAAATTTTTAGCATTTAGTGTAAGCGTTTACAAATAAAGCGTGTTGTTTTGAATTAAATGCATTTCACATTAGTATTCATATTATTTTTAGGAGGAATTTATATGACATTTGAAAAAGAAACAGTCTTAAAAACATTATTTCCTGAAGATGTACTTAGTATTGCTAAAGGTTTAACAGACGGTGAAGTCGAATTTTTACAACAAGTAGATTCATTGCTAGAAAGTAAGTACCGTGAAAATATTAATCAACATTGGATAGACGCTACTGTACCCGAGGACTATTTTAAAGATCTGGGAGAATTAAATTATTTTAAAAATCCATTACTATACAAGGATCGTCCAAACGCCAAAATGCCTAGTCAACTATTTCAGTTTTTCATGTCTTACCTACTCGCGCGATTTGATATTTCCTTAGCTACCCTACTCGGTGTTCACCAAGGTTTAGGGCATAACACTTTCTATTTCGGAGGTAGCAAAGAACAAATTGCGAAATATGTACCTAAATTACAGTCACATGAACTGCGTACATGCTTTGCTTTAACTGAACCAGAACACGGTTCGGACGTTGCGGGAGGTCTTGAAACAGTCGCTGAACGCCAGGGCGATACTTGGGTTATCAATGGTGAAAAGAAATGGATTGGTGGTGCACATGTATCTGATGTCATTCCAGTATTCGCAGTAAATAAAGAAACTGGCAAACCCCATTGCTTTGTAGTCAGACCAGAACAAGATGGCGTCGATATTGAAGTCATTGATAATAAAATCGCACTTCGCATTGTTCCTAACGCCCTAATTAAATTAACTAATGTCAAAGTAGATGAAGCGGATCGCTTACAAAACATAACAAGCTTTAAAGATATTGCCAAAATTCTTTATTCAACAAGAGCAGGCGTTGCTTATATGGCTACAGGTGGTATGGCTGGCGCTTTACGTGCCACATTAGATTATGTCACTGAGCGTAAGCAATTCGGCAAACCAATTAGTAAATATCAGTTAATACAAGAAAAGCTAGCAATGATGCAAGGTAATTTAGCTCAAGCAATGGCAACATGTGCTCAATTAGCTAATATGCAAGCACATGGTGAATATGATGAGGTTGCAACTTCAACCGCGAAGATGATGAATGCCTTACGTTTGCGTGAAACAGTAGCTATGGGCCGTGGTATTACAGGTGGTAATGGCATACTAGCTGACGATTATGATATTGCACGTTTCTTCTCTGATGCAGAAGCGATTTACACATACGAAGGCACACATGAAATTAATGCCTTAGTAATTGGACGCGCTTTGACTGGAGATTCTGCTTTCGTATAAATAGCAAAGAATTATATGTGATGCAGTAATTTCACTAAAAAAAGACTTATTTTAAGCATAAAGCTTTTTCCTTAAATAAGAGGCTAAGATGACTGTCAAAGATACTTAATTAATTTTATAAAATAGCAACGTTATTCCAATTATCTTAATGGTTATCTTATCCTCAACTAAATTGGAGGAATCACTATGACAATTAATAAAGTAACCGTTCTTGGCGCAGGCACAATGGGCGCTCAACTGGCAGCACTCTTTGTGAATGCTGGACTTAAAGTAAAACTATTAGATATTGTAGTGGACAAAAACGATCCAAATCTCATTGCGAAAAAATCTTACGATAAAATTACAGATAAGAAACGACCGCTACTATTCGACTTAAATCTAGCGAGTCATTTAACATATGGTAATTTTGATGATGACTTGGTAAATGATGATGCTGATTTATATATCGAAGCAGTCAAAGAAGATATTGAAATTAAGCATGCTGTTTGGCAACTAGTTCTACAACATGCTAAAGAAGATGCTTTATTCGCTACAAATACATCAGGTATTCCAATTAATGCGATTGCTCAAGCATTTAACGAGAAGGATCAAGAACGATTCTTTGGTCTACATTTCTTTAACCCACCACGTATTATGAAATTAGTGGAGTTAATACCTACGTCACACACGAAGGAATCTATTATATTAGATGTAAAAAATTTCGCGCAAAATGTGTTAGGTAAAGGTGTCATTGTTGTCAATGATGTGCCTGGCTTTGTCGCAAATAGAGTCGGCACGCAAACAATGAATGATATTATGTATCGCGCCGAGCAACACAAGTTAAGCATTGTAGATGTGGATGCTTTAACTGGGCAAGCGATTGGTCGTCCTAAAACAGGTACATATGCCCTATCTGACCTAGTCGGTTTAGATATTGCAGTGTCTGTAATTAAAGGCATGCAACAAGTACCTGAAGAAACACCTTATTTTCATGATGTCAAAATTGTAAATACGTTGTATGAAAATGGCGCACTCGGACGTAAAACAAAACAAGGATTTTACAAAAAGGATAAAGAAACTAAAGCTCGACTTGTTTACGATGTTGAAAAACAAGATTATGTACCTGTATCGCAACCACAATTACCAATTTTAAATGAATTTAATAAAGACTTAGTGCATAACCTTGATGTCATATTCAATGCGCAAGACGAAGCGGGACTATTTTTATGGGAGACATTACGTAATAATTTCTATTACTCTGCTATCAATGTACCTAAAGCTACCGATGATTTCCGAGACATAGACCGTGCGCTTGTCTGGGGGTTCAACTGGAAACTTGGTCCATTCCAATTATGGGATGCAATGGGATATGAACGTGTTAAAACACGTATGGAAGACGAACTTGGAGACTTACCACAATGGATTAGTGATTTAGACGGTGGCTTTTATAAACAAGATGAGACCATTGAATATGCAACGCCTGTTTCTCACTTCGTAAAAGATGAACTTTGGGATAAAGGTGATGCCAAACTTTCCGTAACTCATAATGATCAACTGTTACTGAAATTACAAAGTAAAAATAATGTCATTACCGATGAATTCAACGATGCGTTAGTTGATGCGATTGATTTACTGGAAAATGAACATTACACAAGTATGGTTATTTATGCAGATGGTAATAATTTCAGTGTGGGCGCTAACCTTTTCTTAATGAAAAAGGCGCATGAAGACGGTCTTGTAGATGATGTCGTTGCACAATCAATTGATAAATTACATTATAGCTTTAATCGTTTGAAGTATAGTTTGAAACCAGTAGTCACAGCTGTTCAAGGTCGTGCCTTAGGCGGTGGTTGTGAGCTTGTACTTTACTCACCTATTGTTGTCGCTGCAAGTGAAACTTATATCGGTCTTGTTGAAGCAGGTGTTGGCTTATTACCGAGTGGAGGTGGCCTTGCAGAAATGGCTGATCGCATATTACGCACATCGCATAAGTTTGATGACAAACAAGCTTCCATGACAAAAGTACTGACGAATATCGCATTTGCGAAAGTCTCTACAAATGCCTTTGAGGCACGTCGTTATGGTTATTTACGTGATACAGATACGATTATTTTCAATACAGCACAACGTGTCGAAGTTGCGCTCAAACGTGCGAAATATGAAGCAGAAACAAACTATATTCCGAATCCTAGACATCAATATATCGCTTTAGGCGAAGACTTCAAAGCATTGATCCAAGGACAATTAGATGCGCAAAGACACGGTCATTTTATTAGCGACCATGATTATCATATCGCCTTAAATATCGCCACAATTTTATCGGGTGGTGATTTACCAAGAAATACATTTATCAATCAACGTTACATTCAATCGTTGGAGAAAATTGGCTTTATTGACTTACTAAAATCTAAAAAATCATATGAAAGAATTGCGCATATGTTAAAAACTGGTAAGCCATTACGTAATTAAAAGATAGTCATTAAGAGAGGATGATAACCATGCAAGAAGCATACATTGTAGCTTATGGGCGTTCAGCCGCAGCGAAAGCAAAGCAAGGCGCATTATTCCACGAAAGACCTGATGATGTCGCAGCCAAAGTATTACAAGGCGTATTGAAACGTATTGACGGAAAATTCAATAAGAATATGATTGAAGATGTCATTGTTGGTACGGCTTTTCCAGAAGGATTACAAGGACAAAACATTGCACGAACGATTGCATTGCGTACGGGATTATCTGACACTGTACCGGGTCAAACAGTGAATCGCTACTGCTCATCAGGATTACAAACCATCGCGATTGCAGCCAATCAAATTATGGCGGGTCAAGGAGATATACTTGTAGCTGGTGGCGTTGAATTGATGAGTGCCGTACCAATGGGTGGCAACGAGCCCACAAACAATCCTACCTTACAATATGATGATATAGGTGCGTCATATCCTATGGGTTTAACTGCTGAAAATGTAGCATCCCAATTTGACGTATCACGCGAAGATCAAGATGCTTATGCTGTCAGAAGTCATCAGCGTGCCTATGACGCACAACGTGATGGTCGGTTCAAAGATGAAATTATTCCAATACAAGTAAACTCAGTTGAATATACAAACGTAGGACCAAAAGTACACACAAATATCTTTGACCAAGATGAATTTATACGACCTGACACCACGATGGAGGCATTAGCCAAATTACGTACAGTATTTAAAGCTGACGGCACTGTGACTGCGGGAACATCTGCCCCACTTTCTGATGGTGCAGGATTTGTAGTTTTAATGTCTGGAGATAAAGTGAAAGAACTAGGCGTGACACCTATTGCACGATTCGTTGGTTATAAGGCAGTAGGCGTTGACCCGAAAATTATGGGTATTGGGCCTGCATATGCGATTCCTGAAGTATTGTCACTCAGCAATCTATCTGTTGAAGACATTGATTTAATCGAATTGAACGAAGCATTTGCTTCTCAAACGATTGCATCTATTAAAGAAGTAGGTCTAGATATATCACGTACGAATGTGAATGGTGGCGCTATTGCTTTAGGTCATCCATTAGGTGCTACAGGCGCAATGTTAACCGCGCGTTTACTTAATGAAATGGGTAGACGTCCCGATAGTCGTTACGGCATGGTTACGATGTGTATTGGTGTCGGTATGGGTGCAGCTGCTATATTTGAGTATGTGCGTTAGAATGGTTGATTTTGAATGAAGCGGATTCGTTTTGTTATTGAATGAAGTAGGCTGAAGTTGAAGCGGATTGAAGCAGATTCGTTTTATTATTGAAACTGTGTGAAATATAGTGATTGAACCAAAAAGTGGTTTAATAGGATAGCGGGTATTTCCGTTTTAGAATTTAACATTTACACGTCTAATTTTAATCATTGTTTTAAATTTTATGAATCGAAGCCCTTTGATTTAATAATATTTGCTACTACTAGTAACTTATCTGATTGTTCATGTTTAAAATAAAGAAAACCACTCACATCAGTGTGTGTTCGAACTAGACTTGTAAGTTCCAGTTCGGTACGACTTTCTAAAGCAATTATTATTGCTGTGATTGTCGTATGTCACATAGATGTGCGTGGTTTATTTTAATAGGTTAGTAATATATTAGGTCATGTTATGTTTAAGACTATAATGAATAAATAATTTAGAAATATGCTTCCGATTGTTCGATGCTTTAATTCAGTTAGAAGCATCATAGAATGCATGATTACTGTTGTAAAGATACATAATGTTTTGTATTGACTGTATGTCTATGGATAGAGTTATAAACTTATTTTGTTACTCTAGGACCATATGTCGCAGTACCATCTGCATGTGTTGTTACATTGTATGCATTTGTTTTACTTGGCTTGTTTTGTGTTGGGCGAGCTCCGTATGACACTTGACCGTTTGCATGTGTTGTTACGTTATATGCGTTCGTTTCGCTTGGCTTGTTTTGTGTCGGACGAGCTCCGTATGATACTTGGCCGTTTGCATGTGTTGTTACGTTATATGCGTTTGTTTCGCTTGGCTTGTTTTGTGTCGGGCGAGCGCCATATGATACTGTGCCATCTTGATTTGTCGTTACGTTGTATGCATTTGTTTCGCTTGGCTTGTTGAATCTTGGTCTCGCTTCATATCCAAATGTTCCATCGTTGTATTCACGGATACCTGTACCAGCATCTCTATATTTCACATACTTAGGTGTTTTGTTAAATTGAGGTCTCGCTGGATAATGTGATGCTTCTGTTGTTTCAGTTGCTTGAGGTTTAACTTCAATATCACTTGATTCTCCTTGAGTACCTTTTAACGTTGATTCAGTACCTTGTGGTTTTATTTCAAGTTTAGTTGAGTTTCCTTCAATACCTTTTAAAATAGGGTTCGTTGTCGTCGGTTGAGTATAATTATCGCTTAAAGATGGTCTGTTTTGTTCCATTGTTGGGAAATCTGGACCTTGAACGATTTCACCTTGTAACGTTTTATTTTCCATCGTTAGATATTCCGGACCTTTTACAATTTCACCTTGAATTGTGCCCTGTGGAATTTTAACTAGTGGTTGCGCAATTGGTAATGGTGCTTCTTCAGTTGTACCAACTGTAATTTTATCCTCTTGCTGGTTTCCAACTTTAGGTAATTGAGGTTCTTCAACTTTCTTCTCTTCTTTTACAACAGGAGATTTTGTTTCAGATTCACCGTAATTTTTGACGGTTCTTGTTTTCCAAGATTCGTCAGCGTTTGCGATTGCTTCTCTTGTTTCTTTGACTAATTTATCGAAGTTATCTCTATTTTCAGGCTTATTAGTATAGTCATGAATATTCGGATTAAATTTAGTTATGTTTAATGGTCTATTCATGTTTGTATCCATAAAGAAATCATCAATAATAGAATTTAAATCATCCATCATTTCTTTTCTTATTCTTTCATTCGTAATTCTAACAGGATCTTTAGCATCACCAAGAATTATATCTAGCTTTGCTCTTAATTCTTTAGCATTATGACCATATTGGCTATGATTAAAATATGCTGCGTATAATGTGTCAATCTCGCAAACAAAATCATATATTCCATTTGTTACTCGATTTTCAGTTGCTTCATCATAAGGTAATAAATCCTTTTGTTTAGATTGAATATTTTTCACTTCACTATTAAACTCATCAACAGCTTCTTTTAATGATTGATGTTACTCATTGTATTCTTTCTTCGTTAATGTATATAAATCAAAATCGTCAAATTTAATCTTTTTTAAACTAGAATGTGGATTTTCACTTTTATGTTTTTCAAACCATTTTTTGTATGCTTCATATTGTGCTTTCTTTTTTTCTAATAGATAATGATCTTCTCCCAAAACTCTAGTCATCAATTTATCTATCGCTTGCTTATACTCTTTCTCACCATATTCGTATTTATTAGTTAATTCCTTAGCGTAGTATATTTGATCCCCTAATCTGTTTAAAATACTACCTAGATACCAATCTGGAATTGGTGTATCGTATTTACTGTTCTCATTCACTCTTGATTCTTTACTATAATCTTTAGTTACTATCGCATCTGCTTTGTTATCCCATGTAAATAAGCTAGATGCAACTGCTAATGCGCCTAGCGAAATTATTTGCTTTTTCATAATTTTTTAATTCCTCCAAAATGTAATTGCCCAATCTACATTAAAGAAACAAAATATTAAAAGACATTAACTATATATTAACTAGAATAAACAAAGCATTAACTATCTTTTTGTTATAGTTAATTAGCTTTGCAATATACAATAGTGTATAATTTTTTTGATTAATGTACATCAAAGGAGTAACAAAGCATGACAACACAAATGAAAATCAAAACATATTTAGTTGCTGGTATTAAAGCGGCGCTCCTTGATACGACTGGTATTAAATTAGCAAGCAAATCTGAAACTACATCACATACGTATCAACATCAAGCGCTTGTAGATCAATTACATGAATTAATAGCAAACACTGACTTAAATAAATTATCGCACCTAAATTTAGATGCGTATCAAAAACGCGATATTTTAGCTGCACACTATATTGCTAAATCAGCTATACGCACTAAAAATTTGGATCAAATGACTAAAGCGAAACATAGATTAGAAAGTATTTACGATTCAATTTCTAACCCTTTGCATTCACAAAACAATTAATAATTCACCAATAAATCATGTAAGTGTTTGTGACGCCAAATTTCCTTATAAATCCTTGTCATATGATTATAAACGAATGAAACGATTGCCTATACCATAGATGGCAACGTTAAAAAGACCTCTGAAGATATCATCTTGATAACTTTAGAGGTCTTTGTTTATATTACTCAAATAATATTCTTATAGAACGATCGAAGTATGTTTCGTCTTTCTTTTCTTCTTTAATCTGATCAGCTAATGCTGGGTCATCTGTGATAATACCATCAACATTGGTTTGTAAGTATTTCGTTAAATCTTCTTCGCCGTTAATGGTCCAAGTATAGACTTCTTTATTTTCCGAGTGTGCTTGATTAACAAGTCTTGGCGAATAAGAAAAATCTTCGATGACAAAGAAATCTAAAGATGTTTCTTTAAAATGACCAAACTGCAACGGAATGATATAACCACACTTGAGATATGGCGCTTCTTTTTTCAACTTAGTCATCACATCATAATCCAATGACATCACACGATATTGATGTTCAACACCATGCTTTTTCAAAATATCAATAACACGTTGTGTATAATCTGCTGGTTCTTTACCATGTGGCTTTAACTCAACTAGTAGTTTCACATTTGATTGTTTAGCCGTTTCAATAAATTCGTCTAAGGATACAAGTTTTGCTTCATGTCCATTTTGACGCATTTTCAAACCGACGACATCTTTGAAATTAGATTCAGAAATATTTTTATTAACACCTGTTAAACGTTTCAAATTGTTATCATGACTAACAACAAATTGTTTATCTTTCGTCATAATTGTATCTAACTCAACGTATTCGACATTCGCTTTTGCAGCAGCTTTCAATGACGGAATAGAATTTTCAACGCCTTTATCTTCGAAACCACGATGGCCAATAATGGAGATATTTGTATTGATAGTATTATTGTAAAGTAAGTACATGTTATAACCGATAAAACACGTCACTGCAAGCACCATTGAAATTATAAAGAACCTAGACTTCCGTTTCGGTTTTGGGTATTTAAATTCTAAGCCCGGCTGGTCTAATACATTCTCTTGTTTTAAGTGCAGTACTAACACACTGATTAATGATAATTTCGTAAATAAATAATAGAAGAACAATGAGCTTTTCAATACAACAAATAAAATTGATGAGACTAAAAACTTATCTCCTTCTTCATCTACACAAATAGCAAGATATGTTGCTCCTGAAATAATTAATGTTAAAATCGCACCAATGATGAGTTCCAATATAACTATTTCTATAACAAGTCGAAACTTATTTCGCTTCGTAATTTGCCAACTTAGTCTCATATTTTTAAATAACGATTGGCGGTTTAAAATCGTTAACGGTAAGGTAAATATTAATTTAAAATTTAATATAAATACAGCAATCATAAAGGTACCGTAAATGATTATACCTTTCGTCGTTTTCATAAGTTCTTCCGTTAAAAATTTAGGTATGTAAATATTTTTTGTTAATACTGAACTTAGTCCTAGGTTGGCAATGGGTATCATTAACATTAAATAAATGACAAAGAAAATAACTGGTACACCTATGAGTTTACGCACATTGACAAAGGCATTTTTAAAAATGGATTTAAATGTAATAATCTGTCGATCAAAGCCGGCATAAACCATATAAACTAACAATGAAAACTCTACATAAATCAGAAAGGCAACACTTAATATGAATATAATAAGAAGTATCACACTGGCAGGGTGACTTACGATTTCCATCCAATTGTTAATCGTAAGTTGGCTTTGCCCAGCTACTTTTAACATCATATTAAATAGTAAAATTAAGTATGTACTACTAATAAAAATCATGATTAACTGCAATAGTAAGGCATTAATGCTAAAACGCCCTTTATTTTGATACAGTAATTTAAATACTGCCCATATATCTTTACTAATTCTCTTCATAATCACGCTCCGCATTGCTTTAATATTAAGTTTCATCTTAATATTTTTCATTACTCAGGGTCAATAAAAATTTGAAAAGACTCATATTCGTATGCAAGTAGCAAATAATAACCCATTCGATGATATTGGAACCCCATCTTTAACAAGGCATCACATTCTTTATCAGCATAGCTACTTACAAATGCGTCTTCCTTCAACCATTGTTGGACTTGTCTCATATATTTACTACGTCTTGTTAATAATCAATACTCAATTGAAAAAGAAGCATATGCCCCTTCACTCTTGAAGTTGCATATGCTTTCTTTTCGGTCTGAATTGTATTTATAATTCAACGGGAATTTTCCCTTTGAAGTTAACATAACGGTAGGCTGCTTTAACAGCTTCATCATCGGGCGCTTCGACATCTTCTAATTCATATGCAATGCCCAATGTTTTCCACTTATGAACACCTAACTGATGATATGGCAGAATTTCAAACTTTTCGACGTTATCAAGAGAATTAATAAATTCCCCTAGTTTAATTAAATCGTCTTTATCATCAGAATAACCAGGCACAAGGACATGGCGAATCCATACAGGTTGTTTCATATCTGACAGTTTGCGCGCGAAGTTAAGGATGTGTGTATTAGGCTTTCCTGTCAATCTAATATGTTTGTCATTATCAATATGTTTTATATCTAATAATATCAAGTCTGTATGTTTTTGTAATTCTTCAAAATGCCTTTGAAATGCTTTTGTATCATTAGCACATCCAGCCGATGTGTCTAAGCAAGTGTGCACACCATTTTCTTTTAATTCTGCAAATAATTTTTCTAAGAATGGCATTTGTAACAATGGTTCGCCACCACTGACTGTTACACCGCCACCCGATGCATCAAAGTATGGTTTGTATGGTAATATTTCATTCACCATTTCATCAACTGTGACTTCTCTTGATGGCTCACTAATTTTCCAAGTATCTGGATTGTGGCAATACAAGCATCTAAGTAAGCATCCTTGTGTGAATAATATATATCTTAATCCCGGTCCATCGACAGTACCTAAACTTTCGACAGAATGTAAGTGTCCCTTAAGCATAGTGCTCCCACCTTAAATTTTGTTACATACTTTCATGGAATGTACGAGAAATTACATCTAATTGTTGTTCACGTGTTAATTTAATGAAGTTAACAGCGTAACCAGATACACGGATTGTTAACTGTGGATATTCTTCTGGATGTTCCATTGCATCTATTAATGTTTCACGGTTAAATACGTTAATATTTAAGTGGTGACCACATTGCATTGCGTAACCATCTAACATACTAGTTAAGTTACGGTTTTGATCTTCTGGTTCTTTACCTAATGATTTTGGTACGATACTGAATGTATTTGAAATACCATCTTTACAGCAATCGTAAGGAATCTTAGCTACAGAACTTAATGAAGATAATGCACCTTTTTGGTCACGGCCATGCATTGGGTTTGCACCTGGTGCAAATGGTTCGCCAGCTTTACGTCCGTCTGGTGTGTTACCAGTTTTCTTACCGTATACAACGTTTGAAGTAATTGTTAATACACTCATTGTATGTTCTGAATCACGATATGTTTTATGACTACGTAATTTAGTCATAAAGCGTTCTACTAAATCAACTGCGATATCATCTACACGGTCGTCATTGTTACCGTATTTAGGGAAGTCGCCTTCGATTTCAAAGTCTACTACAAGACCTTCTTCGTTACGAATTGGTTTAACTTGTGCATATTTAATTGCAGATAATGAGTCAGCTGCTACTGATAAACCAGCGATACCTGTTGCCATTGTACGTACAATTTCTGTATCATGTAATGCCATTTCAATACGTTCATAGCTGTATTTATCGTGCATGTAGTGAATAACATTTAATGAGTTAATGTAAACACCTGCTAGCCAATCCATCATTTGATCAAATTTCTTGAATACTTCGTCATATTCTAATACTTCGCTGTTAATACCTTCGAAGTTTGGACCAACTTGTGCACCAGATTTTTCATCTTTACCACCATTGATAGCGTAAAGTAATGTTTTAGCTAAGTTCGCACGTGCACCGAAGAATTGCATTTGTTTACCAATTGTCATCGCTGATACACAACATGCGATACCATAGTCATCGCCATAGCTTTCACGCATAATGTCATCATTTTCATATTGGATAGAACTTGTTTTAATACTCATTTTTGCACAGTATGTTTTGAAGTTGTCTGGTAAACGTACTGACCATAATACTGTTAAGTTTGGTTCTGGTGCTGGACCTAAGTTATCTAATGAGTGTAAGAAACGGAATGAGTTTTTCGTAACAAGTGGACGTCCGTCAATACCTACACCACCGATAGATTCAGTTACCCAAGTTGGGTCTCCAGAGAATAATTCATTGTAATCAGGTGTACGAGCAAATTTAACAATACGTAATTTCATGATGAAGTGGTCAATAATTTCTTGAACTTCGCTTTCAGTAATAACACCTGCTTTAAGGTCACGTTCAGCATAGATATCTAAGAATGTTGATGTACGACCTAAACTCATTGCTGCACCGTTTTGTTCTTTAATTGCAGCAAGGTATGCTAAGTATAACCATTGAACTGCTTCTTTGAAGTTTTCTGCTGGACGGCTTAAATCGAAACCATATTTTTGTCCAAGTTCTTTTAATTCTTTTAATGCACGATATTGTTCTGATAATTCTTCACGTAAACGAATTACATCTTCTGACATTTCTGTAGACATCGTGTTGAAGTCGTGCATTTTTTCTTCCATTAAGAAATCTACACCATATAAAGCTACACGACGATAGTCACCGATAATACGTCCACGCCCGTATGCATCAGGTAAACCAGTGATTACACCTGCTTTACGGCAGTTCAACATTTCTCTAGAATATGCATCGAATACACCTTGGTTATGTGTTTTACGATAATCTGTAAAGATTTTTTCAGTTTCTTCGTCTAATTCGTAACCGTAAGCTTCACAAGCTGCTTTCGCCATACGAATACCACCGAATGGTTGCATTGAACGTTTGAATGGCTTTTCAGTTTGTACACCTACAATTGTTTCTAAATCTTTGTCTAAATAACCAGCATCATGAGATGTGATTGTTGAAGCTACTTTCGTGTCCATATCCCACATGCCGCCACGTTCACGTTCTTCTTTCGATAACTGCATTACTTGTTCCCAAAGTTTAGAAGTTGCTTCTGTTGGTCCTGCTAAAAATGAATCATTACCTTCATAAAGAGTGTAGTTTAATTGGATAAACTCTCTTACATCTACGTGTCTGTTCCATCTTCCATTTTTAAATCCTTGCCAAGCTGTTGCATGATTTTTATTTGTTTCTAACATACTAAACGCCTCCATCTGTATAATGTTGTGAATTTGAAATGCTATGTTAACGTTTTCATAGTCATTGTAGCATGTTTGTTGTGATTTTTTTCACATAAATTATGTACAATTTTCATCAAATGTATGTCAAAACATAGAAACTGTACTAATTTGTGTAACAGTAATATGCTAATTGCATTCTGTTACACAACAGTTATAATGTTCACTATTTTCATTACTT
>OJXH01000064.1_pt1 | contig 38218 bp, 28 predicted proteins | sample 1600621 | NCBI WGS metagenome assembly OJXH01 (sample SAMN04436989, study PRJEB24849) | human gut metagenome | biome: human gut; feature: NICU; material: stool | host: Homo sapiens | place: USA: Saint Louis, MO | collected 2013-03-12
ACACCTCGATTCTCTCTCGTGAGATATATCTTTGTCTCTATTATAAAGTAAAGTGCTCAATAATTTAATTAAGTATACTATTTTTTTATTATCGAAGATTGCGAAAGGTGAAATGCTCCTATATAATGTAAAACGGAATTATTCCTATTTACAAATAAATTGAAGTGAGGGTATATATATGGCTAAAATTCCAGTTACGGTATTAAGTGGTTATTTAGGCTCGGGGAAAACAACGTTGTTAAATCATATTTTACAAAATCGTGAAGGTCGACGTATCGCAGTAATTGTAAATGATATGAGTGAAGTTAATATCGATAAAGATCTTGTCGCAGATGGTGGGGGACTATCGCGCACAGACGAAAAATTAGTCGAACTTTCTAACGGTTGTATCTGTTGTACACTTAGAGACGATTTATTAAAAGAAGTTGAGCGTTTAGTGAAAAAAGGTGGCATCGATCAAATTGTTATTGAGTCAACAGGGATTTCAGAGCCAGTACCTGTTGCACAAACTTTCTCATATATTGATGATGAACTTGGCATTGATCTTACAGCGATTTGCCGTTTAGATACAATGGTTACAGTTGTGGATGCTAACCGCTTCGTCCATGACATCAACTCAGAAGATTTATTGATGGATCGTGATCAAAGCGTTGATGAAACAGATGAGCGTTCGATTGCTGATTTATTAATTGACCAAGTTGAATTTTGTGATGTATTGATTATTAATAAAATTGACTTAATAAGTGAAGAAGAACTAGCGAAGTTAGAAAAAGTGTTAAGTGCATTGCAACCGACTGCTAAAATTATTAAGACAACAAATTCTGAAGTAGATTTAAAAGAAGTCTTGAATACGCAGCGTTTTGATTTTGAAAAAGCGAGCGAGTCAGCAGGATGGATCAAAGAACTTGAGTCTGGTGGGCATGCATCGCATACACCTGAAACAGAAGAATATGGTATATCATCGTTTGTATATAAACGTCGTCTACCTTTCCATGCTAAAAGGTTCAATGATTGGTTAGAAAGCATGCCAAATAATGTCGTTCGATCAAAAGGTATCGTATGGTTAGCACAATACAATCATGTAGCATGTTTATTATCTCAAGCAGGGTCATCTTGCAATATTCATCCAGTTACATATTGGGTGGCTAGTATGTCTGAAGCGCAACAAACGCAAATATTAGCAGAACGCCAAGACGTCGCAGCTGAATGGGATCCAGAATATGGCGATCGTCATACACAATTTGTCATTATTGGTACAGACTTAGATGAAGGTGCAATTACAAAAGAACTCGATGCATGCTTAGTCAATGCGCAAGAAATTGATGCAGATTGGCAACAATTTGAAGATCCATATCAATGGCAAATTAGACCGGCACGATAAGTTGAATGAAGTGTAATCATTTTTAAATTGTGGCTTAATTGTTTGCAATTTATGACAATTAATAAAAAGTTAAGATGTTCTTAGGATCTTTTTGTTTTCAATCTATCTAAAGTGTGATAGTTTTGATAAAGCAGAAATTTGCATTTTATCCATAGGGCTAGGACATGTATGTGTCTTAGTCCTTTTTATATTTGCGTTGATGAAAAATGACAAAACCATCGTACCAACTGTTAATTGAAAGTACAATCATTGTTTAAAGGTCATAAAAATGAGTGAAGCAAATGCAGCTATCAATGTACTATTACTGCTTACAGTCACACGAGTGTTTCAGCCTAAACGTGCAATGAAATTCTGCACGCGTCCAATATATCATGCGCTAGATCATGAAGATCATTAAGATTTCACATGCCAAATCATGAATGTCTCAGACCTCGAGTATCAAACATAAAACACGCCACAAAAATATAACGCGTCAGACTACAAAGATCACGAATATTCCGTACGTCCCACTAAGAACATCCTATACAAAAAACACCAAGACCATTTATTTGCAACAAACTACCCAGACTCATCTCACATCAATAAATCAACACAAAGCAAAGCCACCATCCCTATTGGTATAGTGGCCTGAGAATTTTAAGTATTCAATTCGCTTAAATTATTTTGCGAAAATGTCGATAATTGCTTTGATGATTTTAATGATAGTACCTACAATAGCCATCGTTTTGTCCTCCTGTATGTTGATTTAACATAGTGATGAGTTGTTGATCGTTAATGTTTGAGATTAGTAGTTACCTAAAAATTTACCAAGTAAATCTTTAAAGAATTTGAATAATTTTGCTACGAATTCCATGTGAATGGCCCCCTTCAAATAAGATGTTCATATCTATGATATTTTTATAACTTACTTACCAGTGAATTTCTCAATTAATCCTTTAATGAATTTAATGATTCCTGCAATGATACCCATGTGAAAGACCTCCTTTGTTTGTTATGAAAACTTATTTACCAGTGAATTGTTCGATTAAGCTTTTGATAACTTTAATGATGCCAGCGATGATACCCATTAAGATTACCTCCTTTGCTTATGAGTTAACTTCATTGTACATAGTTATCTTGTGCGTAATTGATTTTTTTCCTAACTTGAATTGTTATGATCATAACTGCGAATTTTTTATTTTAAAAGGACGGGAAATACTGCCTAACTGTACAGGTGCATTTACAAAATCTTTACAATCATTAGTTTAGTGGGGTTAAGGTCATGAATTTGACATGAAGCAGAAATTTAATTATATTTTATGTTATAAGTTTAAAACGAATAACACGTTAGGTCTCGTCTAGGCAAAGCATATTTATGAAGATGAATTGAACAGACAGAAGTAACATTTTATATACATATGTGCATGGGAGCACGCTTAAAGAGAACAGTGTAACAAGGTATATCAACATACCATGGTGCAGTGTCTAGTTAAACTGAAACCTGCAATAGTAAATTTTCTGCCATTATGTACAGAATCTACTATTGTAGGTTTTTCTTTTTATACATAAGCATTATGCGAGAGATTAGAAATAAGGAGGTTATGCAGTGTTAAGTTTTCAATTGCTATTTTCACTGTTTGTTATTGCGCTTATCATTGCATTGATAAGTGGCTTGTTGTTTTTAGCACCAGTTATGCCAATGAGATATATTAAATTACATTTATACATACTAGTCATGCCAGTATTATTTGCAGTCATTGGCTTTTTCGGTATTCATGGTCAACATGTCTTAGGTCCATTTAAAATAGATCGTTTATCTTGGTTATTAGCTGGCTTTGTAATGGCGCTTGGCTTTATTATTCAAAAGTTTTCAATGCGATATTTACTAGGTGATCATCATTATAGACATTACTTTCCATTGTTCACTGCGATTACATCGTTTGCATCTTTAGCATGGATGTCTGAAGACTTAAGACTGATGGCACTCTGCTGGGGTATGACATTATTATGTTTAACATTGCTGATGAACGTTAATCGTTTTTGGAAAGTGCCACGTGAGTCTGCGAAATTATCAAGCATGACATTTTTATGTGGTTGGCTTGCATTCGTTGGAGCAATTGTATCTATTTATATTGCAACTGGCGAGTGGCGGGTACCACAACATATAGCGCATCCGACATGGTCATTGTTGACGAATGTACTACTTGTATTAGCTGTCATGATACCGGCAGCACAATTTCCTTTTCATCGATGGTTGATTGAATCTGTAACAGCACCAACGCCAGTATCGGCAATTATGCATGCAGGAATTGTGAATGCAGGTGGTGTTATTCTAACTCGTTTTGCGCCGATATTTGATAATGGATTTGCGTTATCATTATTACTTATCCTTTCAAGCATTTCTGTATTGTTAGGATCGGGTATTAGCTTGGTTCAAGTTGACTATAAACGCCAATTGGTGGGCTCTACGATGAGTCAAATGGGCTTTATGTTAGTTCAATGCGCACTTGGTGTATATTCAGCAGCGATTATACATTTAATATTGCACGGTATTTTTAAAGCAACATTATTTTTACAATCAGGTTCTATCGTGAAGCGATTCAATATTCCAAAACAAGCATCTGCTAAAGACGCTTATGGCTGGATTGTCATGGGACGTGTATTAGCTATTATCGTGGCATTTCTGTTTTGGATGAGTAGTGACAGAAGTGCATATGAAGTGTTAAGTGCACTCATTCTAGCATGGTCATTACTTGTATCTTGGAATCAAATGGTAGCCTTTAGTAAAGGGCGTATGGCACGTCTGGTTGGCATGATTTTGATTTCAATTGTGACATTTATCTACATCATCACACATAATTATTTTTACGATGTATTACAAAATATAACAACACATGCGACAACGCCGCCTACAATTAGTGTCATCATTAGTGTTGTCATATTAATATTTGGTAGTTTATTAAGTATCTGGGTAGCGCGTCATCGATACTCTAAGACTTTTGCGGTATTGTACGTGTGGTTAGTTAATCTAGGAGAAGCACGCTCGAAAGCGATAGAAAGTCATCCGAATTATTTGAAGAAGTATTTATAGGAGGTGAAAGGTATGACAACACAGTTAAATATCAATTCAGTCATTGAAAATGCGAAACGTGTTATTACACCATTATCACCGATTTCGATTTTTGCAGCACGAAATCCATGGGAAGGATTAGAAGCGGATACGTTTGAAGATGTCGCAAAATGGTTACGTGATGTTCGCGATGTGGATATTTTCCCAAATAAAGCATTAATAGAAAGTGCTGTGGCACGCGGTGAATTAGACGAAAGTGTCTTTAATCAACTTGTTACTGATATGCTACTTGAACATCACTACAATATCCCGCAACACTACATCAATCTTTATATTGATAACATTAAAACATTAAAAGACGTACCTGCATCATACATGAATCATTCAAATGTTGATGTTGTTGCTGATCTACTATTAGAAAAATCAAAACGTGATATGGCTGAATCATATCATCACTATGATGTACGTCCGATGAGTGATGCAATAATAGATGAACAAGGTGAGCCACTTAGCGAACAAGTGAATCGTCAAATGATTAAATGGACGAAACTTTATATCGATCAATTTCTATCGAGTTGGACAATGCCGAAGCGTGAGCAAAGTTTTTACCATGCATGGTTGCATTTAGCGCAACATGACCATAGTTTTACTAAAGCACAGCGCCAAGTGATTAAAGGCTTACCCAATGATCCTAAAATGACGATAGAGTCAGTATTAAATCATTTTTCAATAGCGCAGGAAGACTACCAAGCTTATGTTGAAGGACATCTTTTGGCGTTACCGGGTTGGGCAGGTATATTATACTACCGCTCACAACAGCATCACTTTGAACAACATTTGTTAACGGATTATTTGGCCATTCGGTTAGTTGTCGAACAATTGCTAGTTGGTGATGAGTTTAAGTCAGTCACTAAAGATTGTGAAAGCAGATCGGAAAATTGGTTTAAGCAAACTGTTGCATCATGGTGTTACTACAGTGATATGCCTAGCGATGTATTACTACAACATGACGTCAATGAAATTCAAACGTTTATTCATTTTGCAGCAACTATGAATAAAAATGTATTTAAAAATTTATGGTTGATTGCCTGGGAAATGACATACGAATCTCAGTTAAAACAAAAAATTAAAGCAGGTCATGAAAGTGTGGCGGGCGCATTAGATGTAAACCAAGTAAATGTTACTGAAAATGACAACGCTAATCAGTCACATTCAGTATCGTTAAATGCCACACAAGCAGTTGATGAAAATAATAGCGAGCTAAATCAGGTGGGCACATCAACGAAAGCGCAAATTGCATTTTGTATAGATGTTCGTTCAGAACCATTTCGTAGACATATCGAAGCAGCAGGGCCCTTTGAAACGATTGGTATTGCAGGTTTTTTTGGATTACCTATTCAAAAAGATGCCGTAGACGAACAATTCAAACATGATTCATTACCTGTCATGGTACCGCCGGCATATCGCATTAAAGAATTTGCAGACCGCTACGATATGAATGTTTATCGACAACAGCAACAGACAATGTCATCGATGTTTTACACATTTAAATTGATGAAAAATAATGTTATGCCTAGTCTGTTATTGCCTGAATTAAGTGGGCCATTTTTAAGCTTGAGTACCATTGTCAATTCGATTATGCCTAGAAAAAGTCGCGTGTCTTTACAAAAAATAAAACAAAAATGGTTAAAAAAGCCTGAAACAAAGTTAACGATTGATCGTGAGTTTGACAGAACATCAGACTTACCTGTTGGATTTACTGAACAAGAGCAAATTGATTTCGCGTTACAAGCGTTGAAATTGATGGATTTAACCGAAGCATTTGCGCCGTTCGTTGTGTTAGCAGGTCATGCTAGTCATTCTCACAATAATCCACATCACGCATCACTTGAATGTGGGGCTTGTGGTGGTGCATCAAGCGGTTTTAATGCTAAGTTATTAGCGATGATATGTAATCGTCCAAATGTCAGACAAGGATTAAAACAAGCAGGCGTGTATATTCCAGAGACTACTGTTTTTGCGGCAGCAGAACATCATACGTCTACTGATACATTGGCATGGGTATATGTGCCAGACACATTATCAGCTTTAGCTCTAGATGCATATGAATCATTGAATGACGTCATGCCGATGATTTCTGAACACGCGAATCGCGAACGTTTGGACAAACTGCCAACGATTGGTCGTGTGAATCATCCAGTGGAAGAAGCGCAGCGGTTTGCAAGTGATTGGAGTGAGGTACGTCCAGAATGGGGCTTGGCTAAAAATGCATCATTTATAATTGGACGACGCCAATTAACAAAAGGCATTGATTTAGAAGGGCGGACATTTTTACACAATTATGATTGGCGTAAAGATAAAGATGGCAAATTGTTAAATACCATCATTTCTGGTCCGGCGCTTGTGGCACAATGGATTAATTTACAATATTATGCGTCGACAGTTGCGCCGCATTTTTACGGAAGTGGGAATAAAGCGACACAAACCGTCACGTCAGGTGTTGGTGTCATGCAAGGTAATGCGAGTGATCTGATGTATGGCTTATCATGGCAATCTGTTATGGCTGCTGATCGAACGATGTATCATTCGCCAATTCGTTTGCTTGTCGTTGTTCAGGCACCCGATTTTGTTGTAGCTAGACTACTCGCGAATAATGAGCATTTCGCTAGGAAGGTGTCTAATCATTGGCTGCGTTTAATGAGCGTTAATGAGGAAGGGCGTTTTAAAAGTTGGATTTAACGATGAAATGTTGCGATGCTAAGTAACTAATATATCATCATATCTACAATGTTCTAGCTTCTTAAAATATACTAAAAATGATAAACTTAATGTTATAGTTGATGTCGTGATAACGATACAAAGATGAAGTAATCAATTTTAATATTATTGGAGTTAGTGATATGAAAAGAACGAAAGGTGAAATCGAAGCTGAAATCAGTAAAGCCATTACGCAATGGGAAAAAGATTTCCTTGGCAGAGGTTCCTTGTCGGTTAAATCAGACATTTTAAGAGATATGGTGATTATTAGTTTACAAGGTATCTTAACGCCAGCAGAATATCGTGTGTGTAGTACGAATGAAGGATTATTAAATATTAAACGAACACGTTCTGAATTAGTTGAATCCGGTGAGCAAGATTTGAATGATATCATTTTTAAAATTACAGGTATCAAAGTGATGAGCTTCCATAGTGATTTAAGTACAGTTACAGGTGAACGTATTATCGTATTCAAACTTGAGGATAATTTGGAAAAGCATATTTAAGAAGGTTAGGTATGCTTCTGCAGGCTTATTAAAGCTATAGAAGTATGCTTGGTTAAACAGCGCAACGCCATATATTTGGGTGTGCTGTTTTTCTATTATATGATGTGTTTATCATGTGTATGTATGCATTGGTTTGAATATAGCCCGTGAAAGGTGTATGTCATAAAATTTGTGAATGGTGACAAGTCAACGCAAGCATATTTGTTGCGAGACATGCCCACTATCCTTTTACATAAAGAGTATATGTGTGACGTAGGCATATAATCGATAAAGTATACCTAAAAAATTAGGTATAATGACCATTGTTGCAATAAGTTTTTCGGCCTTGAAACCGATAACGCATAGTATAATAGGAATAAAATATAATACAAATATCCAGTAAATCAAATTTGAAAACGATGGATGTATAGGGGTAAAGAATCTAACTAATGTAATGATTAACGCTATATAGACAAAAATTAATCTATTGATACGCCCTACCCCCTCTGTATAATAAATATAGATCGTACTAAATTGAAAATAGCAAAATATTGTTATTTCAATTATACAATGTTTTATTTGCAATATACATAACAATATGAACTTTATAATTTTGATATTGTCGGTAAAGTGAAATTTGTGGCACATTGATATTATGGATAACATTTGTAAAATGAAAATGATGATAGGAGGAGATTGTAAGATGATAGATAAAAAATTAACATCACCGAAAATGACAGTGCCTTTATTTTTAATCGCGCTGATTGTATTTATAGGTATGTTTTACAGGGTAGTGACAAATCAAGAATGGCTTAAAAATATAGATATGGGATCATTAACATGGTTTACAGATTATTTCGGTGAGCCACAACGCCAGTATGTTAACAATTTATTTAATTACTATATGACGTTTAGTGCGGAAATTGGAGATGTCAAAGGTGTCGTGTTGATTTCCATTATCGTCACAATCATACTGTTTATTAAACAGAGGCATTTAGCGGTTTGGTTTGTGACATATTTGGTTTCAGGTGTCATCATGAACAAATTAATTAAAGATACTGTTTTACGTCCAAGACCATATAATCATTTAGCCGTTGATACAGGCTTTTCATTTCCGAGTGGACATTCTAACGCCAGCACATTATTATATTTCGCCTTAATGATCATTATTATTTCAGTTGCTGCTAAGACAATGACAAAAGTGTTGAGTGCGCTGGTTATGGGAATATTATGGCTTAGCATATTATTTTGTCGCCTTTATTTTCATGCGCATTACTTTTCAGATGTCATTGGCGGCACGTCACTAGCAATCATTTGGGTAGCGTTATTCTTAATGGTATACCCATACTTTATTAATCATCGACGACAACGCGTTTAGCAAACATCTTTAGACATAGTGGAGGTATATAGAAAAATGAGAATTAAAACACCGAGTCCATCTTATTTAAAAGGCACAAATGGACATGCGATATTATTATTACATTCATTTACAGGTACAAATCGGGATGTGAAGCATCTTGCAGCTGAGTTAAATGACCAAGGATTTAGTTGTTATGCACCGAATTATCCAGGTCATGGTTTATTATTGAAAGATTTCATAACATATAATGTAGATGATTGGTGGGAAGAAGTTGAGAAAGCTTACCAATTTTTAGTCAATGAAGGTTATGAATCTATCAGTGCAACGGGTGTGTCTTTAGGTGGATTAATGACATTAAAATTGGCGCAACACTATCCTTTGAAACGTATCGCTGTCATGTCAGCACCAAAGGAAAAGAGTGATGATGGCTTAATAGAACATTTAGTTTATTATAGTCAACGCATGTCGAATATTTTAAATCTAGATCAGCAAGCATCGAGTGCGCAATTAGCAGCAATTGATGATTATGAAGGTGAAATTACGAAGTTTCAGCATTTTATTGATGATATCATGACAAATTTAAATGTTGTTAAAATTCCAGCTAATATATTATTTGGTGGTAAAGATGCGCCATCCTATGAAACAAGTGCACACTTTATTTATGAACATTTAGGATCAGTAGACAAAGAATTAAATGGTCTGAAGGATTCTCATCATTTAATGACGCATGGAGAAGGCAGAGATATTTTAGAAGAAAATATTATTCGCTTTTTCAATGCTTTAACATAATTGAAGATTTTAAAAATTAACACTTGAGTGACGATGTTATTATATTTGTCATTTGAGTGTTTTTTGTGGCGTGATAGTATAGGGAACTTAGACAAAGTTAATTTGTATTGTGATGTCGTGGAAATATTATGTAGTTATACCTGAAGTTGATTTGTATTGTGATGTTGTGGGAATTTTGTGGGCATTGTACCTGAAGTTGTTATGTGGCGAGATGTTGGGGATATGGATGGTGTTGTATGTGGCGAGATGTTGGCGCAAGTATACAGCGTTGAACCAGAAATTTTAATGTAGCGTAATGACAACACGTTACAAGGGATTTCCTATATTATGATAAACTCAGGCGCTACCGTATTAATGAAACAATTTTGATGCAGGTGTATTGCATGTTATTTACATACATGTTAGAGTGTTACTTAAACACGTAGACGCTTTAACGCTTTAAAGGAGATGTGAATGATGAAAAGACAACAATCACAATGGAAGTCATCAACTGGATTTATTTTAGCTAGTGCGGGTTCTGCAATCGGTCTTGGTGCCATGTGGAAATTCCCATATATGGCAGGGATCTATGGCGGCGGTGCCTTTCTAGCTATGTTCTTAATATTCACCATTTTTGTTGGATTACCATTACTCATTATGGAATTCACTGTTGGGAAAATGGGACGGACATATACAACACAAATATATAGTAAATTAACTGGTAAAAAATGGCTCAATATCATTGGCTGGAACGGTAATTTGGCAGTGTTTATTTTATTTGGCTTCTATAGTGTTATTGGTGGTTGGATTGTCATTTACATCGGACAAGTATTATGGCAATTAGTTATATTTCAACGCATCAATCATCTCCAAGAAATGAATTTTGAAGCGGTAATATCAAATCCTTGGTTAACCGTTCTAGGGCAAGGTATATTCATATTCGCTACGATGATTATTGTCATGTTAGGTGTTGAAAAGGGATTAGAAAAGGCATCGAAAGTTATGATGCCGTTGCTGTTTGTCTTTTTAATCATCATTGTGATTAACTCTTTAACATTAGATGGTGCCTTAGAAGGTGTGAAATTTATTTTACAACCAAGAGTGTCAGAGATTACTGCTGATGGAATCTTGTTTGCGCTAGGTCAATCATTCTTTACGTTATCATTAGGAACTACAGGTATGATTACTTATGCGAGTTATGCCTCTAAAGACATGACGATTAAGTCATCAGCTATTTCTATCGTTGTTATGAATATCTTTGTATCTGTATTGGCAGGCCTAGCTATATTTCCGGCGTTACATAGTTTTGGCTATGAGCCACAAGAAGGGCCTGGATTATTATTTAAAGTACTGCCAATGGTCTTTAGTCAAATGCATCTAGGCACATTATTCTATTTGGGATTCTTAGTGCTGTTCTTATTTGCGGCTTTAACGTCATCTATTTCTTTATTAGAATTAAATGTTTCTAACTTCACGAAGAATGACAATACAAAACGTAAAAAAGTCGCAGTGATCGGTAGTATATTAGTATTTATCATTAGTATTCCAGCAACCTTATCTTTTGGTATCTTAAAAGATGTAAGATTCGGTGCGGGAACGATTTTTGATAATATGGATTTCATCGTTTCGAATGTATTGATGCCATTAGGCGCATTAGGTACTACGCTTGTCGTAGGACAATTATTAGATAAAAAGTTATTACAACAATATTTTGGTAAAGATCGATTTAGATTATTCAGTGGTTGGTATTACTTAATTAAGTATGCGATGCCTGTCGTTATTATTTTAGTCTTTATCGTGCAATTATTTAGTTAATATATAGAAGCATCTGACACACAAGTATTTGTGTTGCTCAGGTGTTTTTTTGTTTGGAATTGAAAATTTTGTACTGGTTCTGAATTAATCGAAACTTAGATAATTGCAAAATAACAAAATGTCGTTTATAATTCTTATCTTAAAAGTAAGAATTAAAATTGAGACATGAAGAAAGGTTTCATTCATTTGATCGGCATGTCAGATGAGGGTGCATCTATGATTACTTATGATTTAATTGGCAATACACCATTAGTACTGTTAGAACATTATAGTGATGATAAAGTTAAAATTTATGCCAAGCTTGAACAATGGAATCCTGGAGGCAGTGTTAAAGACAGACTCGGGAAATATTTAGTAGAGATGGCAATTCAAGAAGGGCGTGTGCGTGCAGGTCAAACTATTGTTGAAGCGACTGCTGGCAATACAGGCATAGGGTTAGCTATTGCAGCAAATAGACATCATTTGAAATGTAAGATCTTTGCGCCGTATGGTTTTTCAGAAGAAAAGATTAATATTATGATAGCGCTTGGTGCAGATGTTTCAAGAACGAGTCAGTCTGAAGGTATGCATGGGGCACAATTAGCTGCACGTTCATATGCTGAAAAATATGGTGCCGTTTATATGAATCAATTTGAATCCGAACATAATCCGGATACATATTTTCATACATTGGGACCCGAATTGACTTCAGCATTACAGCATATTGATTATTTTGTGGCTGGTATTGGCTCTGGCGGTACATATACAGGTACCGCACGTTATTTAAAGCAACATCACGTGCAATGTTATGCCGTTGAGCCAGAAGGGTCCGTGTTAAATGGAGGGCCAGCTCATGCACATGACACTGAAGGTATCGGTTCTGAGAAATGGCCGATATTTTTAGAGAGAAGTCTTGTAGATGGGATATTTACGATTAAAGATCAAGATGCCTTTCGAAATGTCAAAAGTTTGGCAAAGCATGAAGGATTATTGGTAGGCAGTTCTTCAGGTGCAGCATTACAAGGTGCATTGAATTTAAAAGCGCAATTATCTGAAGGTACGATTGTTGTCGTATTTCCAGATGGTAGCGATCGATATATGTCTAAGGAAATATTTAATTATGAGGAGAATGATTATGAATAAGAAAACGAAATTAATTCACGGTGGACACACAACGGACGACTATACAGGTGCAGTTACAACACCAATTTATCAAACAAGTACATATTTACAAGATGATATTGGTGATTTACGTCAAGGATATGAATATTCTCGTACTGCGAATCCAACAAGAAGTTCTGTAGAAAGCGTTATTGCGTCATTAGAAAATGGCAAACATGGCTTTGCATTTAGTTCAGGTGTTGCAGCAATCAGTGCAGTTGTTATGCTGTTGGACAAAGGTGATCATATTATTTTAAATTCAGATGTATACGGCGGTACTTATCGCGCATTGACAAAAGTATTTACACGATTTGGCGTTGAAGTGGATTTTGTAGATACAACGCATACAGATTCAATTGTACAAGCGATACGCCCAACAACAAAAATGTTATTTATTGAAACACCTTCTAATCCATTATTACGTGTTACTGACATTAAAAAGTCTGCTGAAATTGCGAAAGAACACGGTTTGATTTCAGTCGTTGATAACACATTTATGACACTTTATTATCAGAATCCATTAGATTTAGGCATCGATATTGTCTTACATTCTGCAACGAAATATTTAGGTGGACATAGTGATGTCGTTGCTGGTTTAGTTGCAACATCGGATGACAAGCTTGCAGAACGTTTAGCATTTATTTCAAATTCAACAGGTGGCATTTTAGGACCTCAAGATAGTTATTTACTTGTGAGGGGGATTAAAACATTAGGTTTACGTATGGAACAAATTAATCGCAGTGTTATTGAAATTATTAAAATGTTACAAGCACATCCAGCTGTGCAACAAGTGTTCCATCCAAGTATTGAAAGTCATTTAAATCATGATGTCCATATGGCTCAAGCGGATGGCCATACAGGTGTGATTGCTTTTGAAGTGAAAAATACAGAAAGTGCCAAACAATTGATTAAAGCAACATCGTATTACACATTAGCTGAAAGTTTAGGTGCAGTGGAAAGTTTAATTTCAGTACCTGCATTGATGACACATGCATCTATTCCAGCAGATATTCGAGCTAAAGAAGGTATTACAGACGGACTTGTAAGAATTTCTGTAGGTATTGAAGATACTGAAGATTTAGTAGATGATTTAAAACAAGCACTAGATACGTTATAAATAATAGCAGCACTGGCATATATTTTGAGTTCAACGTTTGTTGTTCTTGAATATGCTAGTGCTTTTTTGTGTGGTGTTAATATTTCGTAATTGCATTGTGGAGGATTGCTGGTCATTTTTATTCATTTAATTTGATAAATGTCATAGTAGTCTCACAATTCGTCATTGTCACAAGGTATTATTTTTTAATTTTTTAGAAAATTCGGCAAATTGTATTGACGATATATGCAATTTTACATATAATGCTCTTATTCCTAGTGGATTAATAAGAATTTGTAGGAGGGGCGATGATGATTGAGTTTCGACAAGTTAGTAAATCATTTCATAAGAAAAAGCAAACAATAGATGCTTTGAAGGACGTATCATTTACGGTCAATCGCAATGATATTTTTGGTGTGATTGGATATAGTGGTGCAGGAAAAAGTACGTTGGTAAGACTCGTGAATCATCTTGAAGCTGCCTCGAATGGACAAGTGATTGTAGATGGACATGATATTACGAATTATAGCGATAAAATGATGAGGGATATTAAGAAAGATATCGGTATGATATTTCAGCATTTTAATTTACTAAATTCAGCTACGGTATTTAAAAATGTAGCTATGCCGCTCATTTTAAGTAAGAAAAGCAAAACAGAAATTAAGCAACGAGTAACGGAAATGCTTGAATTTGTAGGATTGAGTGATAAAAAAGACCAATTTCCTGATGAATTATCTGGTGGTCAGAAGCAAAGGGTGGCTATTGCAAGAGCGCTTGTTACTAATCCGAAAATACTCCTATGCGATGAAGCAACAAGCGCATTGGATCCAGCAACGACTGCTTCGATATTGACGTTATTAAAGAATGTCAATCAAACCTTTGGCATTACAATTATGATGATTACACATGAAATGCGCGTTATTAAAGACATTTGTAATCGTGTTGCTGTAATGGAAAAGGGGCAAGTGGTTGAAACAGGAACTGTTAAAGAGGTGTTTAGTCATCCTAAAACGACGATTGCTCAAAATTTTGTGTCTACAGTTATACAGACTGAGCCAAGTCCATCATTGATTCGTCGATTGAATGACAAACAAGTTGGCGATTTTAAAGATTATAAAATCTTCGTCGAGGAAACTCAGATGACACAACCGATTATAAATGACTTGATTCAAATTTGTGGCAGAGAGGTTAAAATTTTATTTTCATCCATGTCAGAAATACAAGGTAACACCGTATGTTATATGTGGCTTCGATTTAATATGGATCAACAATTTGATGGCACGGCAATAAATCAATATTTCAAAGAGAAAAATATTCAATTTGAGGAGGTGCATTAACATATGTTTGGTTCTGATTTAGACAGTGCACAGTTATTACAAGCATTATACGAAACACTATATATGGTATCTATTGCTTTATTTTTAGGAGCAGTGATTGGTATTCCATTAGGTGTCTTATTGGTAATTACTCGAAAACAAGGCATATGGCCCAATATAGTGATACATCAAGTTTTAAATCCTATAATCAATATTTTAAGGTCACTACCATTTATTATTTTGTTGATTGCGATTGTGCCATTCACAAAATTAGTAGTAGGTACTTCCATTGGTACGACTGCTGCCATCGTGCCTTTAACAGTATATGTGGCACCTTACATTGCAAGACTTGTTGAAAACTCATTATTGGAAGTAGACGAGGGGATTATTGAAGCGGCGAAAGCGATGGGCGCTTCACCACTACAGATCATTAGATATTTTTTAATTCCTGAAGCGTTAGGTTCATTAGTATTAGCAATTACCACTGCGATTATTGGACTTATTGGAAGTACGGCGATGGCAGGCGCTGTTGGCGGTGGTGGTATAGGAGACTTAGCTTTAGTGTATGGTTATCAAAGATTTGATACGACGGTCATTATTATTACCGTTATTGTATTAGTCGTTATTGTCCAAGTGATTCAAACGCTAGGGAATGTCCTAGCTAGATTCATACGTAGACATTGATGATATATAGTGAAGATTTTGAAAGGAATTGATAGAATGAAAAGATTGATTGGGTTAGTTATCGTAGCACTTGTATTATTAGCAGCGTGTGGTAGTAACAATGATAAAAAAGTAACAATTGGTGTCGCGTCAAATGACACTAAGGCTTGGGAGAAGGTTAAAGAATTAGCTAAAAAAGATGATATTGATGTGGAGATTAAGCACTTCTCCGATTACAATTTACCGAATAAAGCATTAAACGATGGTGATATTGATATGAATGCATTCCAACATTTTGCATTTTTAGATCAATATAAAAAGGCGCATAAAGGAACAAAGATTTCAGCATTAAGTACAACAGTTTTGGCACCGTTGGGCGTTTACTCAGATAAAATTAAAGATGTCAAAAAGGTTAAAGATGGTGCTAAAGTTGTCATTCCAAATGATGTGTCAAACCAAGCACGTGCACTTAAACTATTAGAAGCAGCTGGTTTAATAAAACTGAAAAAAGATTTCGGATTAGCAGGTACAGTGAAAGATATAACGTCAAATCCAAAACATTTAAAAATTACTGCAGTAGATGCACAACAAACTGCACGTGCTTTATCTGATGTCGATATTGCAGTTATTAATAACGGTGTAGCAACTAAAGCTGGGAAAGATCCAAAAAATGATCCGATTTTCTTGGAAAAATCAGATTCAGATGCTGTAAAGCCATATATTAATATTGTTGCAGTTAACGACAAAGACTTGGATAACAAAACATATGCTAAAATCGTAGAATTGTATCATTCAAAAGAAGCTCAAAAAGCGTTGCAGGAAGATGTCAAAGATGGAGAGAAACCTGTTAATTTATCTAAAGATGAGATTAAGGCAATAGAAACGTCATTAGCAAAATAAATTATATTACGTCCTACAAGCATAGTTCATGCTTAAGTTTTTAGGGAGTTTTTGTTTGCCTATAAAAATGTTTCAAAAGACAGAAAGGGATTGTAATCATTTTATAGTGAAATATTATGAAATTGTAATAATTTAGATATTGTAAAATCTAATAAGTTGTAATAATTTTAAGAGGTAATTATAAAATTTGATGACACAGTATATGATTTTTTTGTAATCATAATGTCATCAAACATCAACCTATTATACATAATTAAATCGTATAATGATGTAGTATTCATAAATTCGGATAAAAAGAATGTTAGGAAAGTTATGCAAGAGGAGGATTTTAAAGTGCAAAAAAAAGTAATTGCAGCTATTATTGGGACAAGCGCGATTAGCGCTGTTGCGGCAACTCAAGCAAATGCGGCTACAACTCACACAGTAAAACCGGGTGAATCAGTGTGGGCAATTTCAAATAAGTATGGGATTTCGATTGCTAAATTAAAGTCATTAAACAATTTAACATCTAATCTAATTTTCCCAAATCAAGTATTAAAAGTATCTGGCTCAAGTAATTCTACGAGCAATAGTAGCCGTCCATCAACAAATTCAGGTGGCGGATCATACTACACAGTACAAGCAGGAGACTCATTATCATTAATAGCTTCAAAATATGGTACAACATATCAAAACATTATGAGACTTAATGGCTTAAATAATTTCTTTATTTATCCGGGTCAAAAATTGAAAGTAACTGGTAATGCATCTACGAACTCAGGATCTACTACAACGACAAATAGAGGTTACAATACACCAGTATTCAATCACCAAAACTTATATACATGGGGTCAATGTACATATCATGTATTTAATCGTCGTGCTGAAATTGGTAAAGGTATTAGCACTTATTGGTGGAATGCAAATAACTGGGATAACGCAGCGGCTGCAGATGGTTACACAATTGACAATAGACCTACTGTAGGTTCAATCGCTCAAACAGATGTAGGTTATTATGGTCATGTTATGTTTGTAGAACGCGTAAATAACGATGGTAGTATTTTAGTTTCAGAAATGAACTATTCAGCTGCACCAGGTATTTTAACTTACAGAACGGTACCAGCTTACCAAGTAAATAATTATAGATATATTCACTAAAGTCTTACGTATATAAATATATATAATGAATTCCTATTACATTTCACAAGCTGAAAAGTTGGATTTAATCCTAAACTTTATGGCGTGACTATCAAAGTCGTGATTATTGTAATAGGAATTTTTGTATAAGAAAAAGGATTGATCGAATGAACGTCATGCTCTATGTTCGACCAATCCTTTTCTGATTTAGTATTCATGCTTTACTTTGCGAATGCTTGTAAATAATCTAGCACCGTTTGTTATTAAAGTAACAACTGCCACTGCTTTTTTGAACTTGCGTGGTGACTTAATTGAAATGTAAAAGTCTAACACGGTTCCTACAGTGCTTAAACCTAATGAAAGATATACTAATTTTTTATTTTTAGCATGATATTTATAGCCATTGTAGCCGTCGACTATGAAACCTGCGACATTTAGTAAACTTGATAAACGTTGTGATTTGGAACGTTTTGCCATAATAATAATTCCCCCTAGTATCTTCTGTTTATATGGAATAATTGGGTGCGCTGAATTGCTAACGTTTTGCGCTATAACTACTCATATATGATAACATAATTGTACAGTATAATTTGAAAAATTGATTTCACAAAGTTGGGGTGTCAAAGATGATTAAATGTGTCTGTTTAGTAGAAGAAACAGCTGATAAAATATTGCTTGTTCAAGTAAGGAATCGCGAAAAGTATTATTTCCCAGGTGGTAAAATAGAAGAAGGGGAATCACCAGTACACGCGCTGTTAAGAGAAGTAAAAGAAGAATTAAATTTAACATTAACAATGGATGAAATTGAATATATCGGGACAATTGTAGGTCCTGCATATCCACAACAGGATATGTTAACTGAGTTAAATGGATTTCGCGCATTAACCAAAATCGATTGGGAAAACGTAACTATCAATAATGAAATTACGGATATACGCTGGATTGATAAAGATAATGATGCGTTGATTGCGCCTGCTGTCAAAGTTTGGATTGAAACGTATGATGGTAAACATGACAAATAATGACACCATCATGTTACGACATTATGTCCCACAAGATTATTCGATGTTAGAAGCTTTTCAATTAAGTGAAAGTGATTTGAAGTTTGTTAAAACGCCAGAGGAAAATATTACAGCTGCAATGTCTGATAATGAAAGGTATCCCATCGTTGTAATGGATGGCAGGCAATGTGTGGCCTTTTTTACATTACATCGTGGAAAAGGTGTCGCACCATTTAGCGATAACCAAGATGCAGTATTTTTCAGGTCATTTAGTGTTGATCAACGTTATCGTAAAAGAGGAATAGGTAAAGTGGTAATGGAAAAATTGGCGTCATTTATCACTTCAACATTTCAGGATATTAATGAGATTGTGTTAACGGTTAATACTGACAATCCACATGCCATGGCACTTTATCGCCAACAAGGATATCAATATATGGGAGATAGTATGTTCGTCGGAAGACCTGTTCATATTATGGCGCTAACTATAAAATAAATTAAATTTAAAAGCATCTTTACTCATCGTCGACCACAACAATTAATGATGAATAAAGGTGCTTTTTGTTATAGACCACCGGACAATTTACTATAGTAAAAAGCGACCTAGGGAACAATTGACATATATCCACAGGTCGCTTACCTTAAGTTATATTGCTAGTTGCGATTAATTGATAGACTCATCATTTTTGCGCTGTCGAGATGGTCTTTTTATTAAAAATGCCGTAATCCAAGCCGTAATCGGAATACTGATTGCAACGGCAATACCGCCTAAAATAATAGAAATAAATTCTTGGGCAAATATTTTCGAGTTTATAATATGACCAAATGAATATTTAAGTTTGAAAAACCAAATAAATAAAGCAAGTTGGCCACCAAAAAAGGCAAGGTAAATCGTGTTCGCAGATGTCGCTAAAATTTCTCTACCAACACGCATGCCAGATTGGAATAATTCGTATTGCGTAAGTGTTGGATTCACTTGATGCAATTCATAAATGGGTGAACTAATGGTAATCGTTAAATCTATCACAGCTGCAATAACAGCAAGAATAATAGTGAACACCATAAATTGAATCATATCAATGCCAATATTCATTGAATACACATATGTTTCATCTTGTTGTTCGGTTGAAAAGCCTTGTAGATGACCGAAGTAGACCGATAAATAAATGAGTGTAATCAACAATATTGTTGTAACGATAGTGCTGATAAATGCAGCTTGTGTTTTAACATTGTAACTATTGAGTACGAATAAATTACAAGCGCCAATAATAATGCAGAAAAAGAATGTGACGACATAAATCGGTACGCCAAAAATAATCAATACAATACTAATAATTAAAATAGCGAAATTTAAAAATAGGGTTAAATAAGAGATGAATCCCTTTTTACCTCCGAAAATTATCATCAGAAAGAGGAGCAATAACGCCAATATAAATACAGCATTCATTGTTTCGCCCTCCTTAATGTTTCAAATATTTCCATAAACAATATTGTGATAGGAATTGTAAGTACGATACCTATACCGCCTGTTAGTGCGCGCGCAATTTCTAACGACCAATTCATCGAAATAGTATAAGTCACTGTATTGGCATTTTTTAAAAAGATTAAAAACATAGGTAGTGCACCGGATAAATATGAGAATAATAAGATGTTAGTCATTGTTCCCATAATATCTTGGCCTATGTTTCGCCCAGCAAGCGCCCATCTCCTCATTGAAATGTGCGGCGTACGCTGTAAAATTTCATGCATACCACTAGCAATTGTAATTGCAACATCCATAATAGCGCCAAGTGAACCTATTAACACTGAGGCTAGGAAGATATCTTTCGGTGGTAATGATAAAAAGTTCATCGTTTCATATTTAATGCCTTTACCATCTGTCATATATATGATTAATTCTGTTAAACCTATACTCAAAAAAGTTCCGATAATTGTACTGGCTATGGTAATGAGTGTACGCATATGCCAGCCTGTAACGAGCAATAAAGTGAGTATTGTTGAACAGATCATGGCAATGGTCATGAGTAAGAATAAATTAATATTGCTATGTTGAATATGAATGTAAATTGCGATTAATATGGCAATAGAATTCAAGATTAATGATAAAATCGATTGCAGTCCGACTTTGCGACCAACCAATAATACAGTTAATAAGAACAAACCAGTGATGATAACCGTTAAGGTATCACGCTTCTTTTCTATAATATAAGCATCACTCGGCTTGTTAGAAATATGTAATAATACTTTTTCGTGTGTGCGAAATGCCTCAGAATCTGCTTGCGATTTGACGTACTGATGATTAATCGTCGTCGTTTCTCCAGCAAATTGACCATTTAATATTTTGACTTTTAATTGATTTTTATATTTAATATCACGATTATTTTGTGCATCTTTTGTAGGTGTCGAAGAAACATGTTTGACATCTATAATTTGACCAATTGGTTTGTTGTAAAAGTTCTCATTATTGAATGTGAATAAAATAGCACCAATGAATGCGATGCAGAACAAACCTAAAATTATATTAAATGGCTTTGTAAATAAATTTCTATATTTCAAAAACAAAACCCCAATTCTATGAATGAATTAATATGGTGATTATACGCCCTTAATTTTTTATTTTCAAAGATATTACTGTGAAATGTATAACGAAAATCATCATTGATAGAGTCGAATGGCTTAATGGAATGTAGACGTTTTAGTCATTAATTGTTGAATGAGTGTTAATAAGATACCAATATCACTCTTCGTATAAGGTTCTTTCGTAATAGCACATATCGTTCTTTTTAATTCAGTATGGTCTAATTTTATATCTATACATGATTTAGATTCTGGTAAATGTATATTTTGTGATGAAATGATGTAACCTTCTTTTTGACGAAGGAGATACTGCGCAAGTGGTTGGCTACTGATTGTGTATACATCTGATTTAGTAATCTTACGCAATTGTTTTTTTACAGATTCGGCAAATGGTCCCAAGCAATAAATATGACTATGCTCAAACTGAATTAATGGTGGGTGTGTCGCCATCGTGATTGGATCGTCTGAAGGCGCATATAAATGATAGTGCTCTTCGAATAAAGGTAGCATATGTAATTGTTTGTGTTTACGTATTTCTGGTGTAAGTTCCGTGAAACCAATGTCTATATTTCCATTTAATACGCTATTTATAATTGTGTCATGTTCTAATAAATTAGGGATGACATGTGTATCATTTTGTAAATGAAACGTTTGGATAAGTGGTAGTAACATGTGGGATACGTCACTCTCATTATAGCCAATGTAGATGCTTTTATTTTTAGTTAATCCATGACTTTGAAATTGTTCAATCGTGCTATCTAAATGTTCAATAATACGCAGAGCTTCATTAAATAATAATTTCCCTTCAGATGTGAGCGTAATATTACGTCCTTGCTTTTTAAATAATGACACATTAAGTTCTTGTTCTAATAATGTAATTTGACGGCTTATCGCTGATTGAGCAATGTTTAGTTCAAGTGCTGTTTCGGAGATATGTTCTCTTTTAGCGACCTCGATAAAATATCTTAATTGTTTAATTTCCATAGCGATATAGGCACCTCCAAAAATGAGTGTTTTGTAACTATTATAGCAATATTATTGATAAATGTTCTATTTTTTAGATGAATATCTTCTATTTTATATATTGAACAGATAAATTTTTTAGATTATAGTAATTATCATTAATAACTAATATCAGAATATTCTAAAAAAGGGGTGTGCATCATGCACAATGAGAAATTAATTAAAGGCTTATATGACTATCGTGAGGAACATGATGCGTGTGGTATTGGTTTTTATGCGAATATGGACAATAAAAGGTCTCACGACATCATTGATAAATCGCTTGAAATGTTGCGACGTTTAGATCACAGGGGCGGGGTCGGCGCAGATGGCATCACTGGTGATGGCGCAGGTATTATGACTGAAATACCTTTTGCATTTTTCAAACAACATGTAACGGACTTTGATATCCCAGGTGAAGGTGAATATGCCGTGGGGTTATTTTTTTCCAAAGAACGCATTTTAGGTTCTGAACATGAAGTAGTTTTTAAAAAATATTTTGAAGGCGAAGGGTTATCAATTCTTGGTTATCGTAATGTACCAGTTAATAAAGATGCCATTGCTAAACATGTAGCAGATACGATGCCAGTCATTCAACAAGTGTTTATTGATATTAGGGACATTGAAGATGTTGAAAAGCATTTGTTTTTAGCGAGAAAACAATTAGAGTTCTATTCGACTCAGTGCGATTTAGAATTGTATTTTACGAGCTTATCACGCAAAACAATTGTATATAAAGGTTGGTTACGATCAGACCAAATTAAAAAATTCTATACAGATTTATCGGATGATTTATATCAATCAAAGCTAGGGTTAGTGCATTCGAGATTTAGTACGAATACATTCCCGAGTTGGAAAAGGGCGCATCCTAACCGTATGTTAATGCATAATGGTGAGATTAACACGATTAAAGGTAATGTGAACTGGATGCGAGCACGTCAACATAAATTAATCGAAACATTATTTGGTGAGGATCAACATAAAGTGTTTCAAATTGTCGATGAGGATGGTAGTGACTCTGCTATTGTAGATAATGCGCTAGAGTTCTTATCGTTAGCCATGGAGCCAGAAAAGGCAGCGATGCTACTCATACCTGAACCTTGGTTATATAATGAAGCGAATGATGCAAATGTACGTGCGTTTTATGAATTTTATAGTTATTTAATGGAGCCGTGGGATGGTCCTACAATGATTTCGTTCTGTAACGGTGACAAACTTGGCGCGCTTACAGATAGAAATGGATTACGTCCAGGTCGTTATACGATTACTAAAGATAACTTTATTGTCTTTTCATCTGAAGTGGGTGTTGTGGACGTACCTGAAAGTAATGTTGCTTTTAAAGGTCAATTGAATCCTGGAAAGTTATTGCTTGTTGATTTTAAACAGAATAAAGTCATTGAAAATAATGATTTAAAAGGTGCGATTGCCGGAGAATTACCATATAAAGCGTGGATTGATAACCATAAAGTTGATTTTGATTTTGAAAATATACAGTATCAAGATTCGCAATGGAAAGATGAGACGTTATTTAAATTACAACGTCAATTTGCATACACGAAAGAAGAGATTCATAAGTATATTCAGGAACTTGTAGAAGGTAAGAAGGATCCTATCGGTGCAATGGGATATGATGCGCCAATTGCAGTGTTGAACGAGCGACCAGAATCACTATTTAATTACTTTAAACAGCTGTTTGCACAAGTTACGAATCCACCAATTGATGCGTATCGTGAAAAAATCGTAACGAGTGAACTTTCTTATTTAGGTGGCGAAGGTAACTTACTAGCACCTGACGAAACGGTTTTAGATCGTATTCAATTGAAAAGACCGGTATTGAATGAATCACACTTAGCAGCGATTGATCAGGAGCATTTTAAATTAACATATTTATCAACGGTATATGAAGGGAATTTGGAAGATGCGTTAGAAGTATTAGGCCGAGAAGCAGTGGATGCTGTAAAGCAAGGCGCTCAAATTCTAGTGTTAGATGATAGTGGATTAGTTGATGGCAATGGCTTTGCAATGCCGATGTTACTCGCAATAAGTCATGTGCATCAATTACTTATTAAAGCAGATTTACGTATGTCTACAAGTTTAGTCGCTAAATCTGGTGAGACACGAGAAGTGCATCATGTTGCTTGTTTACTCGCATATGGAGCGAATGCAATTGTGCCATACCTAGCGCAACGTACAGTTGAACAACTGACATTGACAGAAGGGTTACAAGGCACCGTTGTCGATAATGTTAAGACATATACGGATGTATTGTCGGAAGGTGTTATTAAAGTAATGGCGAAGATGGGAATTTCGACAGTGCAAAGTTATCAAGGTGCACAAATATTTGAAGCGATTGGCTTGTCTCATGATGTGATTGATCGTTATTTTACTGGAACACAGTCTAAGTTATCTGGTATTTCGATTGATCAAATTGATGCTGAAAATAAAGAACGTCAACAAAGTGATGATAATTATCTTGCATCAGGTAGTACATTCCAATGGAGACAACAAGGTCAACATCATGCTTTTAATCCGGAATCTATTTTCTTATTGCAGCACGCATGTAAAGAAAATGACTATGCGCAATTTAAAGCATACTCTGAAGCGGTAAACAAAAATAGAACAGATCACATTAGACATTTACTTGAATTTAAAGCATGTACACCGATTGACATCGACCAAGTTGAACCGGTAAGTGACATTGTCAAACGTTTTAATACAGGGGCGATGAGTTATGGATCGATTTCAGCGGAAGCACATGAAACGTTAGCACAAGCCATGAACCAATTAGGTGGAAAGAGTAATAGTGGTGAAGGTGGCGAAGATGCAAAACGTTATGAAGTACAAGTTGATGGAAGCAACAAAGTAAGTGCGATTAAACAAGTTGCTTCTGGACGTTTTGGTGTAACTAGTGATTATTTACAACATGCCAAAGAAATTCAAATTAAAGTTGCGCAAGGTGCAAAGCCTGGTGAAGGTGGTCAATTACCTGGTACTAAGGTATATCCGTGGATTGCGAAGACAAGAGGGTCAACGCCAGGTATCGGTCTGATTTCACCACCGCCACATCATGATATTTATTCAATAGAAGATTTAGCGCAACTGATACATGATTTGAAAAATGCGAATAAAGATGCAGATATCGCGGTAAAATTAGTTTCGAAAACAGGTGTTGGTACCATTGCATCTGGGGTGGCGAAAGCATTTGCAGATAAAATTGTCATCAGTGGTTACGATGGTGGTACAGGGGCTTCACCTAAAACGAGTATACAGCATGCCGGTGTTCCTTGGGAGATTGGTTTAGCAGAAACACATCAAACATTAAAACTAAATGACTTAAGAAGTCGTGTTAAGTTAGAAACAGACGGTAAGTTATTAACTGGTAAAGATGTAGCGTACGCATGTGCGCTTGGAGCGGAAGAATTTGGATTTGCAACTGCACCATTAGTGGTGTTGGGCTGTATTATGATGCGTGTATGCCATAAAGATACATGTCCAGTAGGAGTTGCAACTCAAAACAAAGATTTACGTGCTTTATATAGAGGTAAAGCACATCATGTTGTTAATTTTATGCATTTTATTGCACAAGAATTAAGAGAAATTTTAGCATCTTTAGGTTTGAAACGTGTAGAAGACTTAGTTGGAAGAACTGATTTATTACAACGATCATCAACATTAAAAGCGAATAGCAAAGCGGCTAGTATTGATGTTGAAAAACTGTTATGTCCTTTCGATGGGCCAAACACAAAAGAAATTCAACAAAATCATAATCTTGAGCATGGATTTGATTTAACAAATTTATATGAGGTAACGAAGCCATATATTGCTGAAGGGCGTCGCTATACAGGTAGCTTTACAGTAAATAATGAACAACGTGATGTAGGGGTTATTACAGGTAGTGAGATTTCGAAACAATATGGAGAAGCAGGACTTCCTGAAAATACAATTAATGTTTATACGAATGGTCATGCTGGTCAAAGTCTTGCAGCATATGCACCGAAAGGCTTAATGATTCATCATACTGGAGATGCGAATGACTATGTTGGTAAAGGATTATCTGGTGGTACGGTCATTGTCAAAGCACCTTTTGAAGAACGACAAAATGAAATTATTGCTGGTAACGTCTCATTCTATGGTGCGACAGGTGGTAAGGCATTTATTAACGGTAGTGCAGGAGAAAGATTCTGTATTAGAAATAGTGGTGTAGATGTTGTCGTTGAAGGTATCGGCGACCATGGATTAGAGTACATGACTGGTGGACATGTCATTAATTTAGGTGATGTAGGTAAGAACTTCGGTCAAGGTATGAGTGGTGGTATTGCTTACGTTATCCCGTCTGATGTAGAAGCTTTTGTTGAAAATAATCAACTAGATACGCTTTCGTTTACAAAGATTAAACACCAAGAAGAAAAAGCATTCATTAAGCAAATGCTGGAAGAACATGTGTCACATACGAATAGTACGAGAGCGATTCATGTGTTAAAACACTTTGATCGCATTGAAGATGTCGTCGTTAAAGTTATTCCTAAAGATTATCAATTAATGATGCAAAAAATTCATTTGCACAAATCATTACATGACAATGAAGATGAAGCGATGTTAGCTGCATTTTACGATGACAGTAAAACAATCGACGCTAAACATAAACCAGCCGTTGTGTATTAAGGAAAGGGGGAGATACGATGGGTGAATTTAAAGGATTTATGAAGTATGACAAACAGTACTTAGGTGAATTATCACTGGTAGACCGTTTGAAGCATCATAAAGCATATCAACAACGATTTACTAAAGAAGATGCCTCTATCCAAGGTGCGCGATGTATGGATTGTGGAACGCCGTTTTGTCAAACCGGACAACAGTATGGTAGGGAAACAATAGGTTGTCCAATTGGAAACTACATTCCTGAATGGAACGACTTTGTGTATCATCAAGATTTTAAAACTGCTTATGAACGCTTAAGCGAAACAAATAACTTTCCTGACTTTACAGGGCGTGTATGTCCTGCACCATGCGAAAGTGCTTGTGTGATGAAGATTAATAGAGAATCGATTGCGATTAAAGGTATTGAACGCACAATTATTGATGAAGCTTTTGAAAATGGTTGGGTAGCGCCGAAAGTTCCGAGTCGCCGTAGAGATGAAAAAGTGGCAATCGTTGGAAGCGGTCCAGCAGGATTAACTGCTGCTGAAGAACTTAATCTACTAGGATATCAAGTGACTATTTATGAACGTGCTAGAGAATCAGGCGGTTTATTAATGTATGGTATACCTAATATGAAGCTTGATAAAGATGTGGTTCGACGTCGTATTAAGTTAATGGAAGAAGCGGGCATTACTTTCGTTAATGGTGTTGAAGTAGGCGTTGATATTGATAAAGCAACGTTAGAATCTGAGTATGATGCCATTATATTATGTACTGGTGCACAAAAAGGTAGAGATTTACCTTTAGAAGGACGCATGGGTGATGGTATACATTTCGCTATGGATTATTTAACTGAACAAACGCAACTGTTAAATGGAGAAATTGATGATATAACAATAACTGCAAAAGATAAGAATGTCATTATCATTGGTGCTGGTGATACAGGGGCAGACTGTGTAGCGACAGCATTAAGAGAAAATTGTAAGTCGATTGTTCAATTTAATAAATATACGAAATTGCCAGAAGCAATTACGTTTACAGAAAATGCATCATGGCCTTTAGCAATGCCGGTGTTTAAAATGGACTATGCGCACCAAGAGTACGAAGCTAAGTTTGGTAAGGAACCACGTGCATATGGTGTTCAAACAATGCGTTACGATGTTGACGATAAAGGACATATACGTGGTTTGTATACTCAAATTTTAGAGCAAGGCGAAAATGGTATGGTCATGAAAGAAGGACCTGAAAGATTTTGGCCTGCTGACCTTGTATTATTATCAATCGGCTTCGAAGGTACAGAACCAACAGTACCGAATGCTTTTAACATTAAAACGGATAGAAATCGAATCGTGGCTGATGATACAAACTATCAAACTAATAATGAAAAAGTATTTGCTGCTGGAGATGCTAGACGTGGTCAAAGTTTAGTTGTATGGGCGATTAAAGAAGGTAGAGGCGTAGCGAAAGCAGTAGATCAGTATTTAGCGAGTAAAGTTTGTGTATAATCTTTGTGTGACAATGATGATGTTCGCGTTGACGTTGTATGGTGCTGAATTGAAAAGGAAGCGACTTAGTATCTATCAACGTCACATGCCATCTTTGTAACCTAAAAATAAAGGTTTGTAAGACAACTAATAGATTAATTATAAGTAGTGATTTTTTACATTCGTTTTATAGGTCAACTGTAGTGGAAGACAATGATTTGTGGTAATCATGTAATGCTTAAAAACAATATTGACTTTTACAGAACGTTCATATATGATAAATATTGTGTTTAGGAGGAATACCCAAGTCCGGCTGAAGGGATCGGTCTTGAAAACCGACAGGGGCTTAACGGCTCGCGGGGGTTCGAATCCCTCTTCCTCCGCCATCAATATTTATATTAAATACTATATATAATGAAGGTAAGTGCTCAAATTTTGAGTATTTACCTTTTTTATTTGTCTTTGAATGGGTCGTATTTTTGGCTATAGAAATGATAAGGCATTGAAATAGAAAGGACATTTGGCTTTTGAATGACACATGGCTGAATGTCTTTTTTATTTGGTGATGTACGTAGGAGTCTTTGCTTGGGCATGGAAATTACTATTTGGGTATGGGTATGATAATACAGCTTATTCTTTAACATAGTGTATGCGTTTGGAGGTTATGGATAATGCTATTGTAGCGAAAATTCATGCTATAAATGTAGTCGTAGCCATTTGATTTTCTTAAATATCTAAACTAGATAATTGTGAAATATTAAAATATTTTCATGAAAGCCTTTACATAACTTGTCTAGACAAGTTATACTCTTTTTAAGACATTAAGGGAGTGAAGTTCATGGCTGTAAAAAGAGAAGATGTAAAAGCCATCGTTACCGCAATTGGGGGAAAGGATAATCTAGAAGCTGCAACACATTGTGTAACAAGATTGCGTTTAGTACTTAAAGATGAAAGTAAAGTTGATAAGGAAGCGTTAAGTAATAATGCTTTAGTTAAAGGGCAGTTCAAAGCAGACCATCAATATCAAATTGTCATTGGTCCAGGAACAGTCGATGAAGTGTATAAGCAGTTTATTGATGAAACAGGTGCTCAAGAAGCTTCTAAAGATGAAGCGAAAAAAGCAGCTGCGCAAAAAGGGAATCCAGTACAACGTTTGATTAAATTGTTGGGGGATATTTTTATACCAATATTACCTGCGATTGTGACAGCTGGTTTGTTAATGGGGATCAATAATTTACTTACAATGAAAGGATTATTTGGTCCGAAAGAACTCATTGTGATGTATCCACAAATAGCTGATATTTCAAATATGATAAACGTCATAGCAAACACGGCATTTATTTTCTTACCAGCATTAATTGGTTGGAGTAGTATGCGTGTATTTGGTGGTAGTCCGATTCTAGGTTTAGTCTTAGGTTTGATTTTAATGCACCCGCAATTAGTATCTCAGTATGATTTGGCAAAAGGTAATATTCCGACGTGGAATTTATTTGGCTTAGAGATTAAGCAGTTGAATTACCAAGGTCAAGTGTTGCCTGTTTTAATTGCAGCTTATGTTCTAGCTAAAATTGAAAAAGGATTAAATAAAGTTGTTCACGATTCGATAAAAATGTTGGTCGTTGGACCCGTAGCGCTTTTAGTTACTGGATTTTTAGCATTTATTATCATTGGACCAGTTGCATTATTGATTGGTACAGGTATTACATCTGGTGTTACATTTATATTCCAACATGCTGGTTGGTTAGGTGGCGCAATTTATGGTTTGCTATATGCACCGCTTGTAATTACTGGCTTGCATCATATGTTTTTAGCAGTAGATTTCCAATTAATGGGTAGCAGTTTAGGCGGTACATACTTATGGCCAATTGTTGCAATCTCAAATATTTGTCAAGGTTCAGCAGCATTTGGTGCATGGTTTGTCTATAAACGACGTAAAATGGTTAAAGAAGAAGGTTTAGCATTAACATCTTGTATTTCTGGTATGTTAGGTGTTACGGAGCCAGCCATGTTTGGTGTGAACTTACCTTTAAAATATCCATTTATCGCCGCAATATCAACGTCTTGTGTATTAGGGGCAATCGTTGGTATGAATAATGTACTTGGAAAAGTTGGTGTTGGTGGTGTACCGGCATTCATTTCAATTCAAAAAGAATTTTGGCCTGTATATCTTGTTGTAACAGGAATTGCAATTGTTGTACCATGTATATTAACGATTGTGATGTCTAATTTTAGTAAACAAAAAGCAAAAGAAATTGTTGAAGATTAATAAAATAAAAAAGGGGCGGTCGTTATTTGGACGCCTTTTATTATGTTATAAGGTGGTCATCGTGTGTTGAAAGAAATAGATTGGAGAAAGTCAGTAGTATATCAAATATATCCTAAGTCATTTAATGATACGACAGGAAATGGTATAGGTGATATCAACGGTATTATAGAAAAATTAGATTATATCAAATTGTTAGGTGTTGATTATATTTGGTTAACACCAGTGTATGAATCGCCAATGAATGATAATGGTTATGATATAAGCAATTATTTAGAAATAAATGAGGACTTCGGTACGATGGATGATTTTGAAAGGTTAATTAATGTTGCGCATGAAAAAGGTATTAAAGTGATGTTAGATATTGTAATCAATCATACATCGACGGAGCATGAATGGTTTAAAGCGGCTCGTAAATCTAAAGACAATCCATATAGAGATTATTACTTTTTTAAAGCATCTGAAGATGGGCCTCCAACAAATTGGCATTCCAAATTCGGAGGTAATGCATGGAAGTATGATTCTGAGACAGATGAATATTATTTACATTTATTTGATGTCAGTCAAGCTGATTTAAATTGGGATAATCCGGAAGTACGTCAATCGTTATATCGCATTGTCAATCATTGGATAGACTTCGGCGTTGATGGTTTTCGATTTGATGTCATTAACTTAATTTCTAAAGGTGAATTTAAGGACTCTGACAAAATAGGTAAAGAATTTTATACGGATGGTCCTAGAGTGCATGAGTTTCTGCATGAATTAAATCGTCAAACGTTTGGTAACACTGACATGATGACTGTAGGAGAAATGTCTTCGACGACGATTGAAAATTGTATTAAGTATACACAGCCAGAACGCCAAGAATTGAATAGTGTTTTTAATTTTCATCATCTAAAGGTTGATTATGTTGATGGTGAAAAGTGGACAAATGCGAAGCTTGATTTTCATAAGTTAAAGGAAATTCTGATGCAATGGCAACGAGGTATTTATGACGGTGGCGGATGGAACGCGATTTTCTGGTGTAATCATGATCAGCCACGGGTAGTGTCTAGATTTGGTGATGATACGTCGGAAGAGATGAGGATACAAAGTGCTAAAATGTTAGCTATCGCACTGCATATGTTGCAAGGGACGCCATATATTTACCAAGGTGAAGAAATTGGTATGACGGACCCACATTTTACATCAATAGCACAATATCGTGATGTTGAATCGATTAATGCCTACCATCAGTTGTTAAGTGAAGGGCATGCTGAAGCGGATGTGTTAGCGATTTTAGGACAGAAGTCACGAGATAATTCGAGAACGCCTATGCAATGGAGTGATGATGTTAATGCTGGATTTACAGCTGGTAAGCCTTGGATTGATATTTCGGAAAATTATCATCAGGTCAACGTTAGACAAGCACTTCAGAATAAAGATTCTATTTTCTATACGTATCAAAAATTAATACAATTAAGACATACGCATGATATTATTACGTATGGAGACATTGTGCCACGTTTTATGGATCATGATCATTTATTTGTTTATGAACGTCATTATAAGAATCAACAATGGCTAGTAATTGCGAATTTCTCAGCATCGGCTGTTGATTTGCCAGAAGGATTGGCGTGCGAAGGTCGTGTTGTGATTCAAACTGGTACAGTGGAAAATAATACGATAAGCGGGTTTGGTGCAATTGTAATCGAAACAAACGCGTAAAATAAATTGAGTGGATGCGTTTATATGGCGAAACAAAAAAAGTTTATGAAGATTTATGAGGCGTTGAAAGAAGATATATTAAACGGGCAGATTCAATATGGTGAACAAATTCCGTCTGAACATGATTTGGTGCAATTGTACCAGTCATCTCGAGAGACCGTGCGTAAGGCATTAGATTTGTTGGCATTAGACGGCATGATCCAAAAGATTCATGGTAAAGGGTCACTTGTCATTTATCAAGAGGTTACAGAGTTTCCATTTTCTGAACTTGTTAGTTTTAAAGAAATGCAAGAAGAAATGGGTGTCGCATATTTAACTGAAGTTGTTGTGAATGAGGTTGTTGAAGCGCATGAAGTGCCAGAAGTTCAACATGCTTTAAACATCAATTCTAGTGAATCACTCATTCATATTGTTAGAACTCGTCGGCTTAACCAACATGTGAAGATTGTTGATGAAGATTATTTTCTAAAGTCGATTGTTTCAGACATAGGTAATGATGTTGCGAGTGATTCTATTTATGATTATTTGGAAAAGGTATTAAATCTTAATATTAGTTATTCAAGTAAGTCTATTACTTTTGAACCGTTTGATGAACAAGCATATCAATTGTTTGGTGATGTATCAGTGGCTTATTCAGCAACAGTTCGAAGTATTGTGTATTTAGAAAATACAATGCCGTTTCAATATAATATTTCAAAACATCTTGCAAATGAATTTAAATTTAATGACTTCTCAAGACGTCGTACAAAGTAAACAATGATATAAATGATATATACTTGCAATTAACTATTAAAATATAGTAATATATATCTTGCCGTGCTAGGTGGGGAGGTAGCGGTTCCCTGTACTCGAAATCCGCTTTATGCGAGGCTTAAATCCTTTGTTGAGGCCGTATTTTTGCGAAGTCTGCCCAAAGCACGTAGTGTTTGAAGATTTCGGTCCTATGCAATATGAACCCATGAACCATGTCAGGTCCTGACGGAAGCAGCATTAAGTGGATCATCATATGTGCCGTAGGGTAGCCGAGATTTAGCTAACGACTTTGGTTACGTTCGTGAATTACGTTCGATGCTTAGGTGCACGGTTTTTTATTTTTAAAAATATTAAACCGATTATTAAGAGTTGAAAATATATAATTATAGAAGCTACTTTCTTGAAGACAATTCAGCGTATTATACGTGGAACATGTTTGTGGGAAGTAGCTTTTTTATATATGAAGTTTGATTCAAGTGGAATGGATGCGCAGTTTGAATGATTTTTTACGGATATAAAAAGTAAGAAGTTATTATTTGATGATAAAGAAATGATGGTGAAATGAGGGGGAGTACCTTACAATAGAATTATTAATGAGATACGTTATGATTATTGACAATCAAATGCCTACGGAGGACATATGCAAATATATTTAAGTACTTTAACAGAGTTAGATTATGATAAATCTTTAAATAGTATTGAAGAAAGTTTTGATGATAATCCTGAAACGAGTTGGCAAGCACGTGCGAAAGTAAAACATTTAAGAAAATCTCCTTGCTATAATTTTGAATTAGAAGTAATTGCGAAAAATGAAAATAACGATGTCGTTGGACACGTTTTATTAATTGAAGTAGAAATGAATAGTGATGATAAGACGTATTATGGTTTGGCGATTGCTTCTTTATCAGTCAACCCTGAATTGCGTGGACAAAAATTAGGTCGTGGCTTGGTTCAAGCAGTAGAAGAGCGTGCAAAAGCGCAAGAGTATAGTACGGTTGTTGTAGACCATTGTTTTGACTACTTTGAAAAGTTGGGTTATCAAAATGCTGCTGAGCATGACATTAAATTAGAATCTGGTGATGCACCGTTACTTGTAAAATATTTATGGGATAATTTGACGGATGCACCACACGGAATCGTAAAATTTCCAGAACATTTTTATTAATTGTTCATTTAAGAAGTAAAGGTATTATCATGCTATAATGAAAGGTAATTGTTTATGGAGGTGCTAACTTGAATTATCAAGCCTTATATCGTATGTACAGACCCCAAAGTTTCGAGGATGTCGTCGGACAAGAACATGTCACGAAGACATTGCGCAATGCGATTTCGAAAGAAAAACAGTCGCATGCATATATTTTTAGTGGTCCGAGAGGTACGGGGAAAACGAGTATTGCCAAAGTGTTTGCTAAAGCAATCAACTGTTTAAATAGCACTGATGGAGAACCTTGTAATGAATGTCATATTTGTAAAGGCATTACGCAGGGGACTAATTCAGATGTGATAGAAATTGATGCTGCTAGTAATAATGGCGTTGATGAAATAAGAAATATTAGAGACAAAGTTAAATATGCACCAAGTGAATCGAAATATAAAGTTTATATTATAGATGAGGTGCACATGCTAACAACAGGTGCTTTTAATGCCCTTTTAAAGACGTTAGAAGAACCTCCAGCACACGCTATTTTTATATTGGCAACGACAGAACCACATAAAATCCCTCCAACAATCATTTCTAGGGCACAACGTTTTGATTTTAAAGCAATTAGCCTAGATCAAATTGTTGAACGTTTAAAATTTGTAGCAGATGCACAACAAATTGAATGTGAAGATGAAGCCTTGGCATTTACCGCTAAAGCGTCTGAAGGGGGTATGCGTGATGCATTAAGTATTATGGATCAGGCTATTGCTTTCGGCGATGGCACATTGACATTACAAGATGCCCTAAATGTTACGGGTAGCGTTCATGATGAAGCGTTGGATCACTTGTTTGATGATATTGTACAAGGTGACGTACAAGCATCTTTTAAAAAATACCATCAGTTTATAACAGAAGGTAAAGAAGTGAATCGCCTAATAAATGATATGATTTATTTTGTCAGAGATACGATTATGAATAAAACATCTGAGAAAGATACTGAGTATCGAGCACTGATGAACTTAGAATTAGATATGTTATATCAAATGATTGATCTTATTAATGATACATTAGTGTCGATTCGTTTTAGTGTGAATCAAAACGTTCATTTTGAAGTATTGTTAGTAAAATTAGCTGAGCAGATTAAGGGTCAACCACAAGTGATTGCGAATGTAGCTGAACCAGCACAAATTGCTTCATCGCCAAACACAGATGTATTGTTGCAACGTATGGAACAGTTAGAGCAAGAACTAAAAACACTAAAAGCACAAGGAGTGAGTGTTGCTCCTACTCAAAAATCTTCGAAAAAGCCTGCGAGAGGTATACAAAAATCTAAAAATGCATTTTCAATGCAACAAATTGCAAAAGTGCTAGATAAAGCGAATAAGGCAGATATCAAATTGTTGAAAGATCATTGGCAAGAAGTGATTGACCATGCCAAAAACAATGATAAAAAATCACTCGTTAGTTTATTGCAAAATTCGGAACCTGTGGCGGCAAGTGAAGATCACGTACTTGTGAAATTTGAGGAAGAGATCCATTGTGAAATCGTCAATAAAGACGACGAGAAACGTAGTAGTATAGAAAGTGTTGTATGTAATATCGTTAATAAAAACGTTAAAGTTGTTGGTGTACCATCAGATCAATGGCAAAGAGTTCGAACGGAGTATTTACAAAATCGTAAAAACGAAGGCGATGATATGCCAAAGCAACAAGCACAACAAACAGATATTGCTCAAAAAGCAAAAGATCTTTTCGGTGAAGAAACTGTACATGTGATAGATGAAGAGTGATACATGACAAGCGATATAATCGTATGTATAATGAAAGAAACATCATTTTATTGATAAATATTTATTGATTTTCAAGGAGGAAATGGAATATGCGCGGTGGCGGAAACATGCAACAAATGATGAAACAAATGCAAAAAATGCAAAAGAAAATGGCTCAAGAACAAGAAAAACTTAAAGAAGAGCGTATTGTAGGAACAGCTGGCGGTGGCATGGTTGCAGTTACTGTAACTGGTCATAAAGAAGTTGTCGACGTTGAAATCAAAGAAGAAGCTGTAGACCCAGATGATATTGAAATGCTACAAGACTTAGTGTTAGCAGCTACTAATGAAGCGATGAATAAAGCTGATGAGCTTACTCAAGAACGTTTAGGTAAACATACTCAAGGCTTAAACATCCCTGGAATGTGATCATAGATGCATTATCCAGAACCTATATCAAAGCTTATTAATAGCTTTATGAAATTGCCAGGCATTGGTCCAAAGACAGCCCAACGTCTGGCTTTTCATACCTTAGATATGAAAGAAGACGATGTTGTTCAGTTTGCCAAAGCATTAGTAGATGTTAAAAGAGAATTAACATATTGTAGCGTATGTGGTCACATTACTGAAAATGATCCATGTTATATTTGTGAAGATAAGCAAAGAGATCGTTCAGTTATTTGTGTTGTGGAAGATGACAAAGATGTCATAGCTATGGAAAAAATGAGAGAATACAAAGGTTTATATCACGTTTTACATGGGTCTATTTCGCCTATGGATGGAATTGGACCAGAAGATATTAATATTCCTTCATTGATTGAACGCTTGAAAAACGATGAAGTTAGCGAATTAATCTTAGCTATGAACCCGAACTTAGAGGGGGAATCTACAGCCATGTATATTTCTAGATTAGTTAAGCCTATAGGTATCAAAGTGACGAGATTAGCACAAGGGTTATCTGTAGGTGGCGATTTAGAGTATGCTGACGAAGTAACATTATCTAAAGCAATCGCAGGTAGAACAGAAATGTAATGTCTTCTATTAAACATTTTAGAATTTAATACTATAGTAAGAAAAGTCACAGTGTAATCATTGTGGCTTTTTTTATGGTGTGGTGTACTACTTTATTTGTGGTGTGACGGTGGCATGGTTTACCTAGTTTTACTGAGGGGTGGGGAATCTTTAGGAAGCAAACCATTGGTTGTGATTTGTTATTTCTAATAGTAATGAAGTGAATTGGATTATCGAAGTAGATCTATGGTTATGGTGTGTTGGTGGCATGGTTTACCTGGTTTTACTGAGGGATGGGTAATCTTAAAGAAGCAAATCGTTGGTTGTGATTTGTTACTTCTAATAGTAATGATTCGAATTGAATCATCGAAGTAGGAATACTGTTGTGGTGTGTTGGTGCTATTAATTTGATAAATGCGGTTGATGGTTAATGACTAGGCAAATGAAATTCTTTTGTAATTGAAATGATAGATGCTGGCTTAGTAGTTGTACTTCTTTGGTCTAAAGCTTATTAAATCAGCCTGTAAAGCGGTGTTTTGAGAGATTATTTAAAACTTGTAAATTTATTTTTAATTTCTGGTAAAAAAATAAAGTTCTGTTTTGCGGTTTTTTCGATTGATATATTTAGAGAAAAACCTGTTTCTTGTTCTAAAAAACGTACTATCTATAAGTGGGGGTTTTTTAAGTTCGATTTTTAGAATGAGAGCGTTCAGAATGGATAGTAAAGGTGTAATTTTTACTGTTGTTAAGCAGTTTGAAAGCCTGTATAGTATTTATTTGTTGAGGCAAACAAAAAAACTCAACTTAAGAAATAACTTGAATTACTAACGAAAATTAATTTTAAAAAGTTGTTGACTTAAATGTTAATAAAATGTATAATTAATTCTTGGCGGTAAGAAAAATGAACATTGAAAACTGAATGACAATATGTCAACGTTAATTCCAAAAAACGTAACTATAAGTTACAAACATTATTTAGTATTTATGAGCTAATCAAACATCATAATTTTTATGGAGAGTTTGATCC
>OJXH01000075.1_pt1 | contig 32729 bp, 5 predicted proteins | sample 1600621 | NCBI WGS metagenome assembly OJXH01 (sample SAMN04436989, study PRJEB24849) | human gut metagenome | biome: human gut; feature: NICU; material: stool | host: Homo sapiens | place: USA: Saint Louis, MO | collected 2013-03-12
GATTTTATGAAAAATTAAACCAATTAAGTATAAAAAGACTATTTCTATCGATACAAGGTAGAAATAGTCTTTTTGCGTATTTGAATATGTCAGAGTGAATAAATAAGCCGAATTTTGATAGATACATATTTGATTAATCAATAGAGTATAAAGAATTATATTTCATCCAAATAAATTACCATACACTACAAAATAGTACAGTTACAACTTTATTAATCTAAAAAACATATTTGATTAATTATTTTTTGAGTCAATGTATTAATAAAACTATAAATCAAATGGAGTATAAGAAATAAATATAGTGGTATAATTGCACATAATATTTAAGAATAATAATAATATTTTAAATATTTATTAACAAATTATAGATAAAATATGAATAATTAAGTAATGGTATTTACATATTCATAACCAAAGGATAAAATAATTGTGAAATTATTCACAAATGAAAGAGGAGTGTTGCAAATGTTAGTTGCAGTAGTCAAAGAATTAAAACAAGGTGAAGGACGTGTAGCTTGCACACCCGAAAATGTGCGTAAGTTAACGGATGCAGGACATAAAGAAGGCGCTAAGATCGTAACTCACGAACAAGCATGGGACGCTGATCTTGTTATCAAAGTAAAAGAACCTCATGAAAGCGAATATCAATATTTCAAAAAGAATCAAATTATCTGGGGATTTTTACATCTAGCATCTTCAAAAGAAATAGTAGAAAAAATGCAAGAAGTTGGTGTAACTGCGATTAGTGGTGAAACCATTATAAAAAATGGAAAAGCAGAATTATTAGCGCCAATGAGTGCTATAGCAGGTCAACGCTCAGCAATTATGGGAGCTTACTACTCTGAAGCACAACATGGTGGTCAAGGTACTTTAGTGACTGGTGTACATGAAAATGTGGATATACCTGGTAGTACATATGTGATTTTCGGTGGTGGCGTAGCAGCAACAAATGCAGCAAATGTTGCCTTGGGACTAAATGCTAAAGTAATCATTATCGAGTTAAACGATGACCGCATTAAATATCTTGAAGATATGTATGCAGAAAAAGATGTCACAGTAGTCAAATCAACACCAGAAAATTTAGCAGAACAAATTAAAAAAGCAGATGTATTTATTTCTACAATTTTAATTCCTGGTGCGAAACCGCCAAAATTGGTTACTCGTGAGATGGTTAAATCAATGAAAAAAGGTTCAGTATTAATCGATATAGCTATTGACCAAGGTGGAACTATTGAAACAATTAGACCAACTACAATTTCTGATCCGGTGTATGAAGAAGAAGGTGTGATTCATTATGGTGTACCAAATCAACCAGGAGCAGTCCCAAGAACTTCAACAATGGCATTAGCACAAGGAAATATTGATTATATATTAGAAATTTGTGACAAAGGCCTAGAACAAGCAATTAAAGATAATGAAGCCTTAAGTACTGGAGTAAACATTTACCAAGGACAAGTGACAAACCAAGGATTAGCTACATCACATGACCTAGATTATAAAGAAATATTAAATGTTATCGAATAGATAGTGATTTAAATGAAATTGAGTGAAATGAATATTTTAAATATAGCATTATAGTTTGGACTAAAAATTTACAAAACGGAAGGATGTAATTATTATGACAACCAACACAGTTACATTACAAACAGCACATATTGTAAGTTTAGGAGATATCGAAGAAGCTAAAGCAAGCATTAAACCATTTATTCGTCGAACACCTCTAATTAAATCAATGTATTTAAGCCAAAGTATAACTAAAGGGAATGTATTTCTAAAATTAGAAAATATGCAATTCACAGGATCTTTTAAATTTAGAGGCGCTAGCAATAAAATTAATCACTTAACGGATGAACAAAAAGAAAAAGGCATTATCGCAGCATCTGCTGGGAACCATGCTCAAGGTGTTGCTTTAACAGCTAAATTATTAGGCATTGATGCAACTATCGTAATGCCTGAAACAGCACCACAAGCGAAACAACAAGCAACGAAAGGCTATGGGGCAAAGGTTATTTTAAAAGGTAAAAACTTTAACGAAACTAGACTTTATATGGAAGAATTAGCGAAAGAAAATGGCATGACAATCGTTCATCCATATGACGATAAGTTTGTAATGGCAGGCCAAGGAACAATTGGTTTAGAAATTTTAGATGATATTTGGAATGTGAATACAGTCATCGTACCAGTTGGCGGTGGAGGATTAATTGCAGGTATTGCCACCGCATTAAAATCATTTAACCCTTCAATTCATATTATCGGTGTTCAATCTGAGAATGTTCATGGTATGGCTGAGTCTTTCTATAAGAGAGATTTAACTGAACATCGAGTGGATAGCACAATAGCAGATGGTTGTGATGTAAAAGTTCCTGGTGAACAAACATATGAAGTAGTTAAACATTTAGTAGATGAATTTATTCTTGTTACTGAAGAAGAAATTGAACATGCTATGAAAGATTTAATGCAGCGTGCCAAAATTATTACTGAAGGTGCAGGCGCATTACCAACAGCTGCAATTTTAAGTGGAAAAATAAACAATAAATGGCTTGAAGATAAAAATGTTGTTGCTTTAGTTTCAGGCGGGAATGTTGACTTAACTAGAGTTTCAGGTGTCATTGAACATGGACTGAATATTGCAGATACAAGCAAGGGTGTGGTAGGTTAAAACATTTAATCTGAAAAATGAGGTGTAATTATGTCAAATGGTAAAGAATTACAAAAAAATATAGGTTTCTTCTCAGCGTTTGCTATTGTTATGGGGACAGTTATTGGTTCAGGAGTATTCTTTAAAATATCAAACGTAACAGAAGTAACAGGAACAGCAGGAATGGCCTTGTTTGTATGGTTCCTAGGCGGCATCATTACCATTTGTGCGGGGTTAACAGCAGCAGAACTTGCTGCTGCAATCCCTGAAACAGGTGGCTTAACAAAGTATATAGAATATACATACGGTGATTTCTGGGGCTTCCTATCAGGCTGGGCACAATCATTTATTTATTTTCCGGCAAACGTAGCAGCATTGTCTATCGTATTTGCGACACAGTTAATTAATTTATTCCATTTATCTATAGGTTCATTAATACCAATAGCAATCGCATCTGCGTTATCTATTGTGTTGATAAATTTCCTAGGTTCAAAAGCAGGCGGAATTTTACAATCAGTTACCTTAGTTATTAAATTAATTCCAATTATTGTTATCGTTATCTTTGGTATTTTCCAATCAGGAGACATCACTTTTTCATTAATTCCAACTACAGGTAATTCAGGAAATGGTTTCTTTACAGCAATTGGTAGTGGTTTATTAGCAACTATGTTTGCATATGATGGTTGGATTCATGTAGGAAATGTTGCGGGAGAACTTAAAAATCCTAAACGCGATTTACCTTTAGCGATTTCAGTTGGTATCGGTTGTATTATGGCTGTGTATTTATTAATTAACGCTACATTCTTATTAACACTGCCAATAGAACTACTTGCAGGAAATTTAAATGCAGCATCAGATACATCAAAAATATTATTTGGAGAAAATGGCGGTAAGATTATCACAATCGGTATATTAATATCTGTTTATGGTACGATCAATGGCTATACTATGACTGGTATGCGCGTACCATATGCAATGGCTGAAAGAAAATTATTGCCATTTAGCCACTTATTCGCAAAATTAACAAAATCTGGTGCACCATGGTTTGGCGCAATTATACAACTTATAATCGCTATCATCATGATGTCAATGGGTGCCTTTGATACAATTACAAACATGTTAATTTTTGTTATTTGGTTGTTCTATTGTATGTCATTTGTTGCGGTAATAATTTTAAGAAAACGTGAACCAAATATGGAACGACCATATAAAGTACCGTTATATCCAATCATACCTTTAATTGCTATTTTGGCAGGATCATTTGTATTAATTAATACACTGTTTACACAATTTATATTGGCAATTATTGGGATTCTAATAACAGCACTTGGTATACCAGTTTATTACTATAAGAAGAAACAAAAAGCAGCATAAGGTAAGATAACTAGCATTGAGAATAATTGAATGGACTACTAATAAATTTAAAGTTTTGCACATTAAAATCAAAAACCATTCAATTATTCTATCGAACAGACAAATTTCTGTTATGGAATTTGTCTGTTTTTCAAAAGTATAGGGAGGCAAATAGAGATGGAAAAGCCGTCAAGAGAGACATTTGAAGGCAATAATAAGTTGTTAATAGGAATTGTTTTAAGTGTAATAACGTTTTGGCTATTTGCACAATCATTGGTTAATGTTGTACCAATACTTGAAGATAGTTTTAATACAGATATTGGAACGGTTAATATCGCTGTTAGTATAACTGCTTTATTTTCAGGAATGTTTGTAGTAGGAGCAGGTGGTCTTGCTGATAAATATGGCAGAATTAAACTCACGAACATTGGTATTATCTTAAATATATTGGGTTCATTATTAATCATTATTTCAAATATTCCTTTATTACTTATTATAGGAAGATTAATTCAAGGACTTTCAGCAGCATGTATTATGCCTGCAACTTTGTCTATTATTAAGTCATATTACATTGGGAAAGATAGACAACGCGCTTTAAGTTATTGGTCAATTGGCTCATGGGGCGGCTCTGGTGTTTGTTCATTTTTTGGAGGTGCAGTTGCAACACTTTTAGGTTGGCGTTGGATTTTCATCTTATCAATTATAATTTCATTAATTGCGCTGTTTCTTATTAAAGGCACACCTGAAACTAAATCTAAATCGATTTCTCTAAATAAATTTGACATTAAAGGTCTGGTTCTTTTAGTCATTATGCTTCTCAGTTTAAATATTTTAATTACTAAAGGATCAGAATTAGGTGTTACCTCACTTCTTTTTATCACTATATTAGCAATTGCAATTGTATCTTTTAGTTTATTTATAGTTCTTGAAAAGCGTGCTACAAATCCTTTAATCGATTTTAAATTATTTAAAAATAAAGCTTATACAGGTGCAACAGCTTCAAACTTTTTGTTAAATGGTGTTGCAGGAACATTAATAGTAGCCAACACATTTGTTCAAAGAGGTTTAGGATATTCTTCCTTGCAAGCAGGAAGTTTATCAATCACTTATTTAGTAATGGTACTAATTATGATTCGTGTTGGTGAAAAGTTACTTCAAACATTCGGATGCAAGAAACCAATGCTAATTGGAACAGCAGTTCTTATTGTCGGAGAATGTCTCATTTCATTAACATTTTTGCCAGAAATATTATATGTCATTTGTTGTAGTATAGGTTATTTATTCTTTGGTTTAGGACTAGGAATATATGCTACACCATCAACAGATACAGCAATTGCAAATGCACCGTTAGAAAAAGTAGGCGTAGCTGCAGGTATCTATAAAATGGCTTCTGCATTAGGAGGAACATTTGGCGTCGCATTGAGTGGTGCAGTTTATGCAATCGTATCAAATATGACAAACATTGATACTGGTGCAATGATTGCATTATGGTTAAACGCAGGTATGGGAATTTTATCATTCGTTATCATTTTGTTACTTGTGCCTAAACAAAACGACACTCAATTATGATAATTGAGAATTAAATTGAAATCATAAAGGTCGCTACAATATTAAACAAAAATATAAACCGATTCTTATGTGTAATCATTATAAATGATTCTACATAAGGTCGGTTTTTTATTACCATTTTACACTACTTTATTTATAATTATTATAAATTGTCAAAAATTCAATTTACCTACCAATATATTTTGTGTTATTATATTCTGGAGAATAAATAAATTGTTCAACACATAGTTGTAATGTATTTCAATACTTTTTAGATAGATTGCGAAATTGTATTGAATCGTCATTGTTTTAAATTTTTAAATGAGAATGGAATGAGCATTACAATACACATGAAATCAAATGTAAATACATTCACAACACAACAGAGACATAACAACAAGATAAGGAGTGAACAATAGCTGTGAATTATCGTGATAAAATTCAAAAGTTTAGTATTCGTAAGTATACCGTTGGAACATTCTCGACGGTCATTGCGACGTTAGTATTTCTAGGATTAAACACATCACAAGCACAAGCTGCTGAGACAAATCAACCAGCTAGTGCATTAAAACAGAAACAACAAAATGGTGATACGCAGACTGAGAATCGAGAAGTAGAAGTTCAAAATTCACAAAATGGTCAATCATTATCTGCGCCTATTGAAAATGAACAACCAAATAATAATCAAACAAACCATGTAGATGCTAGTGCAGTACAATCATCTACAACAGAACATGACCAACCAGTATCTCAAAATGAGCAAGCAAAGAAAGATACGGCAGCTGCTACGCCAACACAATCGGCTAAAGCGGCAAGTAAGCATGAACAAAGCGAAAGTCGCGCTGCTAACAAAAAGGAAAACGACAATAAAGCGACACATGTAGAAAGTCATGAAGCAAATGTAGTCACAGCTTCAGATTCATCAGATAGTGGTAACGTACAACACGATCGTAATGAATTACAAGCATTTTTTGATGCTAATTACCATGATTATCGCTTTATTGACCGCGAAAATGCAGATTCTGGGACATTTAACTATGTAAAAGGCATTTTTGACAAGATCAATACGTTATTAGGTAGTAATGATCCAATAAACAATAAAGACTTGCAACTTGCATACAAAGAATTAGAACAAGCTGTTGCTTTAATTCGTACAATGCCTCAACGTCAACAAACAAGTCGACGCTCAAGTAGAATTCAAACGCGTTCGATTGAATCAAGAGCTGCAGAACCAAGATCAGTATCAGACTATCAAAACGCAAACTCATCATATTACGTTGAAAATGCTAATGATGGTTCTGGGTATCCTGTAGGTACATATATTAATGCTTCTAGTAAGGGGGCACCATATAATTTACCTACTACGCCATGGAATACGTTAAAAGCATCAGACGCAAAAGAAATCGCACTTATTACAGCAAAGCAAACTGGAGACGGTTATCAATGGGTGATTAAGTTTAACAAAGGTCATGCACCACATGAAAATATGATCTACTGGTTTGCACTACCGGCCGGACAAACTCCAGTTGGTCGAACGGAGTTTGTAACAGTGAATGCAGACGGCACAAATGTACAATGGAGTAACGGTGCAGGAGCCGGTGCGAACAAACCACTTCCAGAAATGTGGCCATATGGGGTAAACGACTCACGTTCGTGGGACTACAAAATTAGAAATAGGAGTGGGCAGGTGATTTATGATTGGCCAACTGTCCATATTAATAGCTTAAAGGATTTAGCACGTGCAAGTGACTATTTTAGTGAAGCTGGAGCAACACCTGCTACAAAAGCTTTTGGTAGACAAACATTCGAATATATTAATGGTGAAAGGCCGACAGAATCACCTGGTGTACCAAAAGTTTATACATTTATTGGTAAAGGTGATGCAAGTTATACGATTTCATTTAAAACGCAAGGTCCAACAATTGATAAGCTGTACTATGCAGCAGGTGGGCGTGCTTTAGAATACAATCAATTATTTATGTATAGTCAGTTATATGTCGAATCAACACAAGACTATCAACAACGTCTTAATGGTTTAAGACAAGTGGTTAATCGTACTTATCGTATAGGTACAACTAAACGAGTAGAAGTGAGTCAAGGAAATGTACAAACAAAAAAGGTATTAGAAAGTACGAACCTAAATATAGATGACTTTATGGATGATCCATTAAGTTATGTTAAGACACCAAGTAATAAAGTATTAGGTTTTTATCCAACTAGTGCAAACACTAACGCTTTTAGACCGGGTGGAGTCAATCCATTAAATGAATATCAATTAAGTCAATTATTTACTGATGATAAATTGCAACAGGCAGCTAGAACTGGCAGCCCAATACGATTAATGATTGGTTTCGACTATCCTGATGCTTTTGGTAACGGTGAAACTTTAGTGCCTGTTAACTTAACAGTATTACCTGAAATTCAACATAACATTAAATTCTTTAAAAATGATGACGGTCAAAATATTGCTGATAAACCTGCTTCAAAACAAGCTGGACATCCGGTTTTCTATGTATATGCAGGTAATCAAGGGAATGCTTCAGTAAACTTAGGTGGTAGTGTAACATCTATACAACCGTTACGTATTAATTTAACAAGTAATGAAAACTTTACAGATAAAGATTGGCAAATTACAGGTATTCCACGTACATTACACATTGAGAATTCAACAAATAGAACTAATAATGCTAGAGAACGTAATATTGAACTGGTTGGTAATTTATTACCAGGCGATTACTTTGGAACAATACGATTTGGACGTAAAGAACAATTATTCGAGATTCGTGTTAAGCCACATACGCCTAGAATTACTACAACAGCAGAAGAATTAAGAGGTACAGCATTACAAAAGGTACCTGTAACCGTTACGGATATTCCATTGGATCCATCTGCATTAGTATATTTAGTTATACCTACGTCTCAAACAAGAGATGGTGGTTCTGAGGCAGATCAAATACCATCAGGTTATACAAAAATTGCGACGGGTACACCTGATGGGGTTCATTCAACGATAACGATACGACCAGAAGATTATGTAGTATTTATACCTCCGGTAGGTAATCAAATTAGGGCGTTAATATTTTACAATAATGTAGTTGCCTCAAATATGAGTAATGCAGTAACTATTTTACCTGATGATATTCCACCGACAATTAATAACCCAGTTGGATTAAATGCGAAATATTATCGTGGCGATGAAGTTAGCTTTACTATGGGGGTTTCAGATAGACATTCTGGATTAAAAAGTACAACTATTACGACATTGCCAAGTGGTTGGACATCAAATTTAACTAAATCCGACAAGAAAAACGGCTCATTAGCTATTTCAGGTAGAGTCTCTATGAATCAGGCCTATAATAGTGATATTACATTCAAAGTGTCAGCAACCGACAATGTCAATAATACGACGAATGATAGTCAGTCTAAACATGTGACAGTGCATGTAGGTAAAATTAGTGATGATGCGCATCCAATTGTCTTAGGAAATTCTGAAAAAGTTGTCGTTGTAAATCCGACTGCTTTAACTGGTGATGAAAAGCAACGTATTACTACTGCGTTTATGAATAAAAACCAAAATATAAGAGGTTATTTAGCTTCATCAAATCCAGTTACAGTAGATAATCATGGTAATGTCACATTGCAATATCGTGATGGGTCATCAACTACGCTTGATGCGACAAACGTGATGACATACGAACCAGTTGTTAAGCCTGAATATCAAACTGCTAATGCTGCTAAAACGGCAACGGTTACAATTGCTAAAGGGCAATCTTTTAATATTGGAGATATCAAACAATATTTCACTTTAAGTAATGGACAAGCGATTCCAAGCAGTTCATTTACAAACATTACATCGGATAGAACGATTCCAACTGCGCAAGAAGTTAGTCAAATGAACGCTGGCACACAGCTATATCATATAGTTGCTACAAATGCGTATCATAAAGACACTGAAGATTTCTATATCACTTTGAAAATCATTGATGTGAAACAACCAGAAGGTGATCAACGTGTATATCGTATGTCAACATATGATATAACTACTGATGAAATTTCAAAAGTGAAACAAGCATTTATCAATGCCAATAGAGATGCGATTTCATTTGCAGAAGGAGATATTTCAGTAACAAATACACCGAATGGTTCTAATGTGAGTACCATTACTGTCAATATAAATAAAGGTCGATTAACGAAATCGTTCACATCAAATCTTAATAATATGAACTTCTTACGTTGGGTTAACTTCCCTCAAGATTATACAGTGACATGGACAAACGCAAAAATTGCAAATAGACCGACTGATGGTGGTTTATCATGGTCTGATGATCATAAATCATTAATTTATCGCTATGATGCAACATTAGGTACGCAAATTACGACGAATGATATTTTAACTTTGTTAAAAGCGACAACAACGGTGCCTGGATTACGTAATAACATTGCTGGTAATGAAAAAGCACAAGCAGAAGCTGGTGGTAGACCAAACTATAAAACAACTGGTTATTCACAATCAAATCCAACATCTGATGGTCAACGACAATTTACGTTGAATGGTCAAGTCATTCAAATAATGGATATTATTAATCCTTCAAATGGATTTGGTGGGCAACCTGTTACAAATTCAAATGTCCGTGCGAACCACAGTAACTCGACTGTCGTTAGTGTTAATGAATCAGCAGCTAATGGTGCGGGTGCATTTACAATAGATCATGTAGTAAAAAATAATTCTACGCATAATGCAGCTGATGCAGTTTATAAAGCGCAGTTATACTTATCGCCATATGGACCAAAACAATATGTTGAACATTTAAATCAAAATACGGACAATACGAATGAAGCAATTAACATTTATTTTGTACCTAGTGATCTAGTAAATCCAACGATTTCAGTAGGTAATTACACAAATCATCAAGTATTCTCTGGTGAAACATTTACCAATACGATTACAGCGAATGATAATTTTGGTGTGCAATCTGTAACAGTACCAACGACATCACAATTGACAGGCACTGTTGATAATAATCATCAACATGTTTCAGCAACAGCACCAAATGTGACATCTACTACAAATAAAACAATTAATTTGGTTGCAACTGATACAAGCGGTAATACTGCAACAACGTCATTCAATGTCACAATTAAACCTTTACGTGATAAATATCGAGTTGGAACATCATCAACGGCTGCTAATCCAGTGAGAATTGCCAATATTTCGAATAATGCGACAGTATCGCAAGCTGATCAAACAGCAATTATTAATTCATTAACGTTTACAAGCAATGCACCAAATAGAAACTATGCAACAGCAAGTGCAAATGAAATCACTAGTAAAACAGTGAGTAATGTGAGTCGTACAGGAAATAACGCACAAGTAACTGTAACTGTTACTTATCAAGATGGAACAACATCAACAGTGACAGTACCTGTAAAGCGTGTTATTCCAGAAATCGTTGCACATTCGCATTACACTGTACAAGGGCAAGACTTCCCAACAGGTAATGGAGCAAGTGCATCTGATTACTTTAAATTATCGAATGGTAGTGCCATTCCAGATGCGACGATAACATGGGTAAGTGGTCAAGCGCCAAACAAAAATAACACAACTATAGGTCAAGATATCAATGTAACTGCACATATCTTAATTGATGGTGAAACAACCCCAATTACGAAAACAGCAACATATAAAGTGGTAAGAACTGTACCAAAGCAAGTCTTTGAAACAGCCAGAGGTGTCTTATACCCAGGTGTTTCAGATATGTATGATGCGAAACAATATGTTAAGCCAGTAAATAATTCTTGGTCGACAAATGCGCAACATATGAATTTCCAATTTACAAATTCATATGGACCAAGTAAAGATGTAGTAGGTATTTCAACAAGGGATATCCGAGTTACTTATGATAATCACCAAACACAAATTATCAAGATTTTATCTAAAGTTAAGCCTGATCCACCGAGAATTGACGGAAACTCTGTGACATACAAAGCAGGCTTAACTAACCAACAAATCAAGATTAATAATGTTTTAAGTAGTTCTTCTATTAAATTATTTAAAGCAGATAATACACCATTAACAATTACTAACACGACTTATGGTAGTGGAAATACTGCAGTAGTTACTGTAAGTGATGCGTTACCAAATGGTGAAATTAAAGCAAGATCTTCGATTTCAATGAATAATGTAACTTATACGACACAAGACGAACATGGACGAGCTATAGATGTAACAAGAAATGAATCTGTTGATTCAAATGACAGTGCTTCTGTACATGTGACACCTCAATTACAAGCGACTACTGAAGGCGCTGTATTTATTAAAGGTGGCGACGGTTTTGATTTCGGTCATGTAGAACGATTTATTCAAAATCCACCACATGGGGCAACGGTTGCATGGCATGATAATCCAGATACATGGAAGAATACAGTCGGAAACACTCATAAAACTGCGGTTGTAACATTACCAAATGGTCAAGGGACACGTAATGTAGAAGTACCTGTCAAAGTTTATCCAGTTGCTAATGCCAAAGCGCCATCTCGTGATGTTAAAGGTCAAAATTTGACTAATGGAACGGATGCGATAAACTACATTACATTTGATCCAAATACAAACACAAATGGTATCACTGCAGTATGGGCAAATAGACAACAACCAAATAACCAACAAGCAGGCGTTCAACATTTAAATGTCGATGTAACATATCCAGGTATTTCAGCTGCAAAACGTGTACCTGTTACTGTGAATGTATATCAATTTGAATTCCCTCAAACTTCTTATACAACAACAGTTGGTGGCACTTTAGCAAGTGGTACGCAAGCATCAGGATATGCACATATACAAAATGCTACTGGTTTACCAACAGATGGATTTACGTATAAATGGAATAATGCAGCAACAGGTACAAACGATGCAAACTGGGCAGCAATGAATAAACCAAATACTGCACAAGTCATTAATGCAAAATATGATGTCATCTATAATGGACATACATTTGCAACATCTCTACCAGCGAAGTTTGTAGTAAAAGATGTTCAACCAGCGAAACCAACTGTTACAGAAACGGCAGCAGGAGTAATTACGATTGCACCTGGAGCAAACCAAACAGTGAATACACATGCCGGTAACGTAACGACATACGCTGATAAATTAGTTATTAAACGTAATGGTAATGTTGTGACGACATTTACTCGTCATAATAATACGAGTCCATGGGTGAAAGAAGCATCTGCAGCAAATGTAGCAGGTATTGCTGGAACGAATAATGGTATTACTGTTGCAGCTGGTACTTTCAATCCTGCTGATACAATTCAAGCTGTTGCAACACAAGGTAGTGGTGAAACAATCAGTGACGAACAACGTAGTGATGATTTCACAGTTGTCGCACCTCAACCGAACCAAGCGACTACTAAGATTTGGCAAAATGGTCATGTTGATATCACGCCTAATAACCCGTCTGGACATTTAATTAATCCAACTCAAGCAATGGATATTGCTTACACTGAAAAAGTGGGTAATGGTGCAGAACATAGTAAGACACTTAATGCTGTTCGTGGTCAAAATAATCAATGGACAATCGCCAATAAACCTGACTATGTAACGCTAGATGCACATACTGGTAAAGTGACGTTCAATGCCAATACTATTAAGCCAAATTCAGCAATCACCATTACACCGAAAGCAGGTACTGGTCACTCAGCAAGCAGTAATCCAAGTACATTAACTGCACCGGCAGCACATACTGTCAACACAACTGAAATTGTAAAAGATTATGGTTCAAATGTAACAGCAGCTGAAATTAACAATGCAGTTCAAGTTGCTAATAAACGTACTGCAACGATTAAAAATGGCACAGCAATGCCTACTAATTTAGCTGGTGGTAGTACAACGACGATCCCTGTGACAGTAACTTACAATGATAGCAGTACTGAAGAAGTACAAGAGTCCATTTTCACAAAAGCGGATAAACGTGAGTTAATCACAGCTAAAAATCATTTAGATGATCCAGTGAGTACAGATGGTAAAAAGCCAGGTACAATTACGCAGTACAATAATGCAATTCATAATGCGCAACAACAAATCAATACTGCGAAAACAGAAGCGCAACAAGTGATTAATGATGAGCGTGCAACACCACAACAAGTGAACGCAGCATTATCTAAAGTTCAAGCTGCACAAACTAAGATAAATGAAGCTAAAGCATTACTTCAAAATAAAGAAGATAATAGCCAATTAGTAACATCTAAAAATAACTTACAAAGTTCTGTGAACCAAGTACCATCAACTACTGGTATGACGCAACAAAGTATTGATAACTATAATGCGAAGAAACGTGAAGCAGAATCTGAAATTACAGCAGCTCAACGTGTCATTGATAATGGTGACGCAACAGCACAACAAATTTCAGATGAAAAACATCGTGTCGATAACGCATTAACAGCATTAAACCAAGCGAAACAAAATTTAACAGCAGATACACATGAATTAGAGCAAGCAGTACATCAATTGAATCGTACAGGTACAACGACAGGTAAGAAACCAGCAAGTATCACTGCATACAATAATTCGATTCGTGCACTTCAAAGTGACTTAACAAGTGCTAAAAATAGTGCCAACGCTATTATTCAGAAGCCAATTAGATCAGTGCAAGAGGTACAAACAGCATTAACGAATGTAAATCGTGTAAATGACCGATTAACGCTAGCTATTAATCAATTAGTACCTTTAGCTGATAATAGTGCTTTAAGAACTGCTAAAACGAAACTTGATGAAGAAATCAATAAATCAGTAACTACTGATGGTATGACACAATCATCAATCCAAGCATATGAAAATGCTAAACGTGCGGGTCAAACAGAATCAACAAATGCACAAAATGTTATTAACAATGGTGACGCAACAGACCAACAAATTGCCGCAAAAAAAACTAAAGTAGAAGAAAAATATAATGGCTTAAAACAAGCTATTGCCGGATTAACACCAGACTTGGCACCATTACAAGCTGCGAAAACTCAGTTGCAAAATGATATTGATCAACCAACGAGCACGACAGGTATGACAAGTGCATCAGTTGCTGCATTTAATGACAAACTTTCAGCAGCTAGAACTAAAATTCAAGAAATTGATCGCGTACTAGCATCGCATCCAGATGTTGCAACAATTCGACAAAACGTGACAGCAGCGAATGCTACTAAAACAGCACTTGATCAAGCACGCAATGGCTTAACAGTAGATAAGGCGCCTTTAGAAAATGCGAAAAATCAACTACAACAAAGTATTGATACGCAAACAAGTACAACTGGTATGACGCAAGATTCTATTAATGCATACAATGCGAAGTTAACAGCTGCACGTAATAAGATTCAACAAATCAATCAAGTATTAGCTGGTTCACCTACTGTAGATCAAATTAATACAAATACGTCTGCAGCAAATCAAGCGAAATCTGATTTGGATCATGCGCGTCAAGCTTTAACACCAGATAAAGCACCGCTTCAAACTGCGAAAACGCAATTAGAACAAAGCATTAATCAACCAACGGATACAACAGGTATGACGACCGCTTCGTTAAATGCGTACAACCAAAAATTACAAGCAGCGCGTCAAAAGTTAACTGAAATTAATCAAGTGTTGAATGGCAACCCAACGGTCCAAAATATCAATGATAAAGTGGCAGAGGCAAACCAAGCTAAGGATCAATTAAATACAGCACGTCAAGGTTTAACATTAGATAGACAACCAGCGTTTACAACATTACATGGTGCATCTAACTTAAACCAAGCACAACAAAATAATTTCACGCAACAAATTAATGCTGCACCAAATCATGCTGCACTTGAAACGATCAAGTCTAACATTACAGCTTTAAATAATGCGATGACAAAATTAAAAGACAGTGTTGCGGATAATAATTCGATTAAATCAGGTCAAAATTACACTGACGCAACAACGGCTAATAAACAAGCGTATGACAATGCAGTTAATGCAGCTAAAGGTGTCATTGGAGAAACGACTAATCCAACGATGGATGTTAATACAGTGAACCAAAAAGCAGAAACAGTGAAATCTACAAAAGGCGCTTTAGATGGTCAACAAAACTTACAACGTGCGAAAACAGAAGCAACAAATGCGATTACGCATGCAAGTGATTTAAACCAAACACAAAAGAATGCATTAACACAACAAGTAAATAATGCACAAAATGTACAAGCAGTAAATGATATTAAACAAACGACTCAAAGCTTAAATACTGCTATGACAGGTTTAAAACGTGGCGTTGCTAATCATAACCAAGTCGTACAAAGTGATAATTATGTCAACGCAGATACTAATAAGAAAAATGATTACAACAATGCATACAACCATGCGAATGACATTATTAATGGTAATGCACAACATCCAGTTATAACACCAAGTGATGTTAACAATGCTTTATCAAATGTCACAAGTAAAGAACAGGCATTGAATGGTGAAGCTAAGTTAAATGCTGCGAAGCAAGAAGCGAACACAGCATTAGGTCAATTAAATAACTTGAATAATGCACAACGTCAAAACTTACAATCGCAAATTAATGGTGCGCATCAAATCGAGACAGTTAATACGATTAAGCAAAATGCAACTAACTTAAATAGTGCAATGGGTAACTTAAGACAAGCTGTTGCAGATAAAGAGCAAGTGAAACGTACAGAAGATTATGCGGATGCAGATACAGCTAAACAAAATGCATATAATAGCGCCGTTTCAAGTGCTGAAACAATCATTAATCAAACAACAAATCCAACGATGTCTGTTAATGATGTTAACAGTGCAACTTCAGCTGTTACTACTAATAAAAATGCATTAAATGGTGATGAAAAATTAGCACAATCTAAAACAGATGCTGCAAGTGCAATTGATGCATTACCACATTTAAATAATGCTCAAAAAGCAGATGTTAAATCTAAAATTAATGCTGCATCAAATATTGCTGGTGTAAATACTGTTAAACAACAAGGTACAGATTTAAATACAGCGATGGGTAACTTGCAAGGTGCAATCAATGATGAACAAACGACATTAAATAGTCAAAATTATCAAGATGCGACACCAAGTAAGAAAACAGCATACACAAATGCGGTACAAGCAGCGAAAGATATTTTAAACAAATCAAATGGTCAAAATAAAACGAAGGATCAAGTTACAGAAGCGATGAATCAAGTGAATTCGGCTAAAAATAACTTAGATGGTACGCGTTTATTAGATCAAGCAAAGCAAACAGCGAAACAGCAGTTAAATAATATGACGCATTTAACAACTGCTCAAAAAACGCATTTAACAAATCAAATTAATAGTGGTACTACTGTCGCTGGTGTTCATACGGCTCAATCAAATGCGAATACATTAGATCAAGCGATGAATACGTTAAGACAAAGTATTGCCAACAAAGATGCGACTAAAGCAAGTGAAGATTACGTAGATGCTAATAATGATAAGCAAACAGCATATAACAACGCAGTAGCTGCTGCCGAAACGATTATTAATGCGAATAGTAATCCAGAAATGAATCCAAGTACGATTACACAAAAAGCAGAGCAAGTGAATAGTTCTAAAACGGCACTTAACGGTGATGAAAACTTAGCTACGGCAAAACTAAATGCAAAAACATACTTAAACACATTGACAAGTATTACTGATGCTCAAAAGAACAATTTGATTAGTCAAATTAGTAGTGCGACAAGAGTGAGTAGTGTTGATACTGTAAAACAAAATGCGCAACATCTAGACCAAGCTATGGCTAGCTTGCAAAATGGTATTAACAACGAATCTCAAGTGAAATCATCTGAGAAATATCGTGATGCTGACACAAATAAACAACAAGAGTATGATAATGCTATTACTGCAGCTAAAGCGATTTTAAATAAACAACATGGTCCAAACACTGCGCAAAATGCAGTTGAAGCAGCATTGCAACGTGTGAAAACTGCGAAAAATGCATTGAATGGTGATGCCAAATTAATTGCAGCTCAAAACGCAGCGAAACAACATCTAGGTACTTTAACGCATATCACTACAGCACAACGCAATGATTTAACAAATCAAATTTCACAAGCTACAAACTTAGCTGGTGTTGAATCTGTTAAGCAAAGTGCGAATAGTTTAGATGGTGCTATGGGTAACTTACAAACGGCTATCAACGATAAGTCAGGAACATTAGCGAGCCAAAACTTCCTAGATGCTGATGAGCAAAAACGTAATGCTTACAATCAAGCTGTATCAAATGCCGAAACAATTTTAAATAAACAAACTGGACCGAATACAGCGAAAACTGCAGTCGAACAAGCACTTAATAATGTTAATAGTGCGAAACATGCATTAAATGGTACGCAAAACTTAAATAATGCGAAACAAGCAGCGATTACAGCAATCAATGGCGCATCTGATTTAAATCAACATCAAAAAGATGCATTAAAAGCACAAGCTAATGGTGCTCAACGCGTATCTAATGCACAAGATGTACAACGTAATGCGACTGAACTGAACACGGCAATGGGTCAATTACAACATGCCATCGCAGATAAGACGACTACGTTAGCAAGCAGTAAATTTGTTAACGCCGATAGCACTAAACAAAATGTTTACACAACTAAAGTTACCAATGCTGAACATATTATTAGCGGTACGCCAACGGTTGTTACGACACCTTCAGAAGTAACAGCTGCAGCTAATCAAGTAAACAGCGCAAAACAAGAATTAAATGGTGACGAAAGATTACGTGTTGCAAAACAAAACGCCAATACTGCTATTGATGCATTAACGCAATTAAATACACCTCAAAAAGCTAAATTAAAAGAACAAGTGGGACAAGCCAATAGATTAGAAGACGTACAATCTGTTCAAACAAATGGACAATCATTGAACAATGCAATGAAAGGCTTAAGAGATAGTATTGCTAACGAAACAACAGTCAAAGCAAGTCAAAACTATACAGACGCAAGTCCGAATAACCAATCAACATACAATAGCGCTGTGTCAAATGCGAAAGGTATCATTAATCAAACTAACAATCCGACTATGGATGCTAGTGCGATTACCCAAGCTACAACACAAGTGAATAATGCTAAAAATGGTTTAAACGGTGCTGAAAACTTAAGAAATGCACAAAACACTGCTAAGCAAAACTTAAATACGTTATCACACTTAACAAATAACCAAAAATCTGCAATCTCATCACAAATTGATCGTGCAGGTCATGTGAGTGAGGTAACAGCTGCTAAAAATGCAGCAACTGAGTTAAACACGCAAATGGGCAACTTGGAACAAGCTATCCATGATCAAAACACAGTTAAACAAGGTGTTAACTTCACTGATGCAGATAAAGCCAAACGTGATGCGTATACAAATGCGGTAAGCAGAGCAGAAACAATTCTGAACAAAACGCAAGGTGCAAATACGCCTAAACAAGATGTAGAAGCGGCTATTCAAAGTGTTACTAGCGCTAAAAATGCATTGAATGGTGATCAAAATGTCACAAATGCGAAGAATGCAGCTAAACATGCATTAAATAATTTAACTTCAATTAATAATGCACAAAAACGTGACTTAACAACTAAAATTGATCAAGCAACAACAGTATCTGGTGTTGAAGCGGTATCTAATACAGGTACGCAATTGAATACAGCGATGGCTAACTTGCAAAATGGTATTAATGATAAAACGAATACTTTAGCGAGCGAAAACTATCATGATGCTGATTCAGATAAGAAAACTGCTTATACTCAAGCCGTTACGAACGCAGAAAATATTTTAAATAAAAATAGTGGATCAAATTTAGACAAAGCTGCCGTTGAAAACGCGTTGTCACAAGTGACAAATGCGAAAGGTGCCCTAAATGGTAACCATAATTTAGAGCAAGCTAAATCAAATGCAAACACTACTATAAACGGACTTCAACATTTAACAACTGCTCAAAAAGATAAATTGAAACAACAAGTGCAACAAGCACAAAATGTTGCAGGTGTAGATACTGTTAAATCAAGTGCCAACACATTAAATGGTGCTATGGGTACGTTAAGAAATAGCATTCAAGATAACGCAGCTACGAAAAATGGCCAAAACTATCTTGATGCTACAGAAAGTAACAAAACAAACTATAACAATGCTGTTGATAGTGCTAATGGTGTCATTAATGCAACAAGCAATCCAAATATGGATGCTAATGCAATTAACCAAATCGCTACACAAGTGACATCAACGAAAAATGCATTAGATGGTACACATAATTTAACGCAAGCGAAACAAACAGCAACAAATGCGATTGATGGTGCTACTAACTTAAATAAAGCGCAAAAAGATGCGTTAAAAGCACAAGTTACAAGTGCGCAACGTGTTGCAAATGTAACAAGTATCCAACAAACTGCAAATGAACTTAATACAGCTATGGGTCAATTACAACATGGTATTGATGATGAAAATGCAACAAAACAAACTCAAAAATATCGTGATGCAGAGCAAAGTAAGAAAACTGCTTATGATCAAGCTGTAGCTGCTGCGAAAGCAATTTTAAATAAACAAACTGGATCAAATTCAGATAAAGCAGCAGTTGACCGTGCATTACAACAAGTAACAAGTACGAAAGATGCATTGAATGGGGATGCTAAACTGGCAGAAGCGAAAGCGGCAGCTAAACAAAACTTAGGCACTTTAAACCATATTACGAATGCACAACGTACTGACTTAGAAGGCCAAATCAATCAAGCGACGACTGTTGATGGCGTTAATACTGTGAAAACAAATGCCAATACATTAGACGGCGCAATGAATAGCTTGCAAGGTTCAATCAATGATAAAGATGCGACATTAAGAAATCAAAATTATCTTGATGCGGATGAATCAAAACGAAATGCATATACGCAAGCTGTCACAGCGGCTGAAGGCATTTTAAATAAACAAACTGGTGGTAACACATCTAAAGCAGACGTTGATAATGCATTAAATGCAGTTACAAGAGCGAAAGTGGCTTTAAATGGTGCTGACAACTTAAGAAATGCGAAAACTTCAGCAACTAATACGATTAATGGTTTACCACACTTAACACAATTACAAAAAGACAACTTGAAGCATCAAGTTGAACAAGCGCAAAATGTAGCTGGTGTAAATGGTGTTAAAGATAAAGGTAATACATTAAATACTGCCATGGGTGCATTACGTACAAGTATCCAAAATGATAATACGACGAAAACAAGTCAAAATTATCTTGATGCATCTGATATCAACAAAAATAATTACAATACTGCTGTAAATAATGCAAATGGTGTTATTAATGCAACGAACAATCCAAATATGGATGCTAATGCGATTAATGGCATGGCAAATCAAGTCAATACAACAAAAGCAGCGTTAAATGGTGTACAAAACTTAGCTCAAGCTAAAACAAATGCGACGAACACAATTAATAACGCACATGACTTAAATCAAAAACAAAAAGATGCATTAAAAACACAAGTTAACAATGCACAACGTGTATCTGATGCAAATAACGTTCAACATACAGCTACTGAATTGAACGGCGCGATGACAGTACTTAAAGCAGCTATTGCTGATAAAGAAAGAACAAAAGCAAGCGGAAATTATGTCAATGCTGATCAAGAAAAACGTCAAGTGTATGATTCAAAAGTGACTAACGCCGAAAATATCATTAATGGTACACCGAATGCGACATTAACAGTCAATGACGTAAATAGTGCAACTTCACAAGTGAATGCAGCTAAAACAGTATTAAATGGTGATAACAACTTACGTGTTGCGAAAGAGCATGCCAACAATACAATTGATGGCTTAGCGCAATTGAATAATGCACAAAAAGCAAAATTAAAAGAACAAGTTCAAAGTGCAACTACATTAGATGGCGTTCAAACTGTTAAAAATAGTTCTCAAACGTTGAATACAGCGATGAAAGGCTTAAGAGATAGTATTGCGAATGAAGCAACAATTAAAGCAGGTCAAAACTACACTGACGCAAGTCCAAATAATCGTAACGAGTACGACAGCGCAGTTACTGCAGCAAAAGCAATCATTAATCAAACATCGAACCCAACGATGGAACCAAATACTATTACGCAAGCAACATCGCAAGTGACAACTAAAGAACAAGCATTAAATGGTGCGCAAAACTTAGCTCAAGCTAAGACAACTGCGAAAAACAACTTGAATAACTTAACATCAATTAACAATGCACAAAAAGATGCGTTAACGCGTAGCATTGATGGTGCAACAACAGTAGCTGGTGTAAATCAAGAAACTGTCAAAGCAACTGAATTAAATAACGCAATGCACAGTTTACAAAATGGTATCAATGATGAGACACAAACAAAACAAACTCAGAAATACCTAGATGCAGAGCCAAGTAAGAAATCAGCTTATGATCAAGCAGTAAATGCAGCGAAAGCAATTTTAACAAAAGCTAGTGGTCAAAATGTAGACAAAGCAGCAGTTGAACAAGCATTACAAAATGTGAATAGTACTAAGACAGCGTTGAACGGTGATGCTAAATTAAATGAAGCTAAAGCCGCTGCGAAACAAACGTTAGGTACATTAACACACATTAATAATGCACAACGTACAGCGTTAGATAATGAAATTACACAAGCAACAAATGTTGAAGGTGTTAATACAGTTAAAGCCAAAGCGCAACAATTAGATGGTGCTATGGGTCAATTAGAAACATCAATTCGTGATAAAGACACGACGTTACAAAGTCAAAATTATCAAGATGCTGATGATGCGAAACGAACTGCTTATTCTCAAGCAGTAAATGCAGCAGCTACAATTTTAAATAAAACATCTGGCGGTAATACACCTAAAGCAGATGTCGAAAGAGCAATGCAAGCTGTTACACAAGCCAATACTGCATTAAACGGTATTCAAAACTTAGAACGTGCGAAACAGGCTGCTAACACAGCGATTACAAATGCTTCGGACTTAAATACAAAACAAAAAGAAGCATTGAAAGCACAAGTAACAAGTGCAGGACGCGTATCTGTAGCAAATGGTGTTGAACATACTGCTACTGAATTAAATACTGCGATGACAGCTTTAAAACGTGCCATTGCTGATAAAGCTGACACAAAAGCTAGTGGTAACTATGTCAATGCTGATGCGAATAAACGCCAAGCATATGATGAAAAAGTGACAGCTGCAGAAAATATCGTTAGTGGTACACCAACACCAACGTTAACACCATCAGATGTTACAAACGCAGCAACGCAAGTAACGAATGCGAAGACGCAGTTAAACGGTAATCATAATTTAGAAGTAGCGAAACAAAATGCCAACACAGCAATTGATGGTTTAACTTCTTTAAATGGTCCGCAAAAAGCAAAACTTAAAGAACAAGTGGGTCAAGCGACAACGTTGCCAAATGTTCAAACTGTTCGTGATAATGCACAAACATTAAACACTGCAATGAAAGGTCTACGAGATAGCATTGCGAATGAGGCGACGATTAAAGCAGAACAAAACTACACGGATGCAAGTCCTAATAATCGTAGTGAATACGATAGTGCAGTCACTGCAGCAAAAGCAATCATTGGTCAAACATCAAGTCCAACAATGAATGCTCAAGAAATCAATCAAGCGAAAGACCAAGTGACAGCTAAACAACAAGCGTTAAACGGTCAAGAAAACTTAACAAACGCACAAATAAATGCGAAACAACATTTGAATGGCTTAAGTGACTTAACTAATGCACAAAAAGATGCAGCAAAACGCCAAATCGAAGGTGCAACGCATGTTAGTGAAGTAACACAAGCGCAAAATAATGCGGACGCATTAAATACAGCTATGACGAACTTGAAAAATGGTATTCAAGATCAAAATACGATTAAGCAAGGTGTTAACTTCACTGATGCAGATGAAGCGAAACGTAATGCATATACAAATGCAGTGACGCAAGCTGAACAAATTTTAAATAAAGTACAAGGTCCAAATACTGCAAAAGACAATGTTGAATCTGCGTTACAAAATGTACAACGTGCTAAAAACGATTTGAACGGTAATCAAAATGTTGCAAATGCTAAGACAACTGCGAAAAATGCATTAAATAATTTAACATCAATTAATAATGCACAAAACGAAGCGTTGAAATCACAAATTGATAGTGCGACAACAGTTGCAGGTGTAAATCAAGTGTCTGCAACGGCATCTGAATTAAATACAGCAATGAGCAACTTACAAAATGGTATTAATGATGAAGCAGCTACAAAAGCAGCTCAGAAATATACTGATGCAGATAGTGATAAACAAACTGCATACAATGATGCTGTAACAGCAGCTAAAACGTTATTAGATAAAACAGCTGGCACAAATGACAATAAAGCAGCCGTTGAACAAGCATTACAACGTGTGAATACTGCTAAAACTGCATTAAATGGTGACGCGCGATTAAATCAAGCGAAGAACACAGCTAAACAACAATTAGCGACAATGTCACATTTAACTGATGCTCAAAAAGCAAACTTAACATCGCAAATCGAACGCGGTACGACTGTTGCAGGTGTTCAAGGTATTCAAGCTAATGCCGGTACTTTAAATGAAGCAATGAATCAATTGAGACAAAGCATTGCTTCTAAAGATGCGACTAAAGCGAGCGAAGATTATCATGATGCGAATACAGATTTACAAAATGCATACAATGATGCGGTAACTAATGCTGAAGGTATTATTAGTGCAACGAATAACCCTGAAATGAATCCAGATACGATTAATCAAAAAGCGAGCCAAGTGAACAGTGCGAAGTCTGCATTGAACGGTGATGAAAAATTAGCAGCAGCAAAACAAACTGCGAAATCAGACATCGGTCGTTTAACAGACTTGAACAATGCACAACGAACTGCGGCAAATGCTGAAGTGGATCAAGCACCAAATCTTGCAGCTGTCACAGCGGCTAAAAATAAAGCAACATCGTTAAATACAGCGATGGGTAATTTGAAACATGCACTTGCTGAAAAGGATAATACGAAACGTAGTGTCAATTACACAGATGCGGATCAACCTAAACAACAAGCGTATGATACTGCGGTTACACAAGCAGAAGCAATTACTAATGCTAATGGCAGCAACGCGAATGAAACACAAGTTCAAGCAGCGCTTAACCAATTGAATCAAGCTAAAAATGACTTGAATGGTGATAATAAAGTTGCTCAAGCTAAAGAAACTGCGAAACGTGCATTAGCTTCATATAGTAACTTGAATAATGCGCAATCAACTGCAGCAACTAGTCAAATTGACAATGCAACGACAGTAGCAGGCGTAACTGCTGCACAAAATACTGCTAATGAGTTAAATACAGCAATGGGTCAACTTCAAAATGGTATTAATGACCAAAACACTGTTAAACAACAAGTGAACTTTACAGATGCTGACCAAGGTAAGAAAGATGCTTACACAAATGCTGTTACGAATGCTCAAGGTATTTTAGATAAAGCACACGGTCAAAATATGACGAAAGCACAAGTTGAAGCTGCATTAAATCAAGTAACGACTGCTAAGAATGCTTTAAACGGTGACGCAAATGTAAGACAAGCAAAATCAGATGCGAAAGCAAACTTAGGCACATTAACACACTTAAATAATGCACAAAAACAAGATTTAACATCACAAATCGAAGGCGCAACAACAGTCAACGGTGTAAATGGTGTTAAAACGAAAGCACAAGACTTAGATGGTGCAATGCAACGATTACAATCAGCAATCGCAAATAAAGATCAAACTAAAGCGAGCGAAAATTACATCGACGCAGATCCAACTAACAAAACAGCATTTGATAATGCCATCACACAAGCAGAATCATACTTAAATAAAGATCACGGTGCGAATAAAGATAAGCAAGCTGTTGAACAAGCAATTCAAAGTGTAACGTCTACTGAAAATGCTTTGAACGGTGACGCAAACTTACAACGTGCTAAAACTGAAGCTACGCAAGCTATCGATAACTTGACACATTTGAATACACCACAAAAAACAGCATTAAAACAACAAGTGAATGCTGCGCAACGTGTATCAGGTGTAACTGATCTGAAAAATAGTGCTACATCACTTAATAATGCGATGGATCAATTAAAACAAGCAATTGCTGATCATGACACAATTGTAGCTGGTGGTAATTACACTAACGCGAGTCCTGATAAGCAAGGTGCTTATACTGATGCATATAATGCTGCGAAAAACATTGTAAATGGTTCACCTAATGTGATTACAAATGCAGCAGATGTTACAGCAGCAACACAACGTGTCAATAATGCTGAAACAGGTTTAAACGGTGATACAAACTTAGCAACTGCGAAGCAACAGGCTAAAGATGCATTACGTCAAATGACACATTTATCTGATGCACAAAAACAAAGTATTACTGTTCAAATTGATAATGCGACACAAGTAACTGGCGTTCAAAGTGTGAAAGACAACGCGACAAATCTTGATAATGCAATGAATCAACTTCGAAATAGTATTGCGAATAAAGATGAAGTAAAAGCGAGTCAACCATATGTTGATGCAGATAGAGATAAACAAAATGCATACAACACAGCTGTTACAAGTGCTGAAAATATCATTAATGCAACGAGTCAGCCGACACTTGATCCATCTGCAGTAACACAAGCAGCTAATCAAGTGAACACTAACAAAACTGCGCTTAATGGTGCACAAAACTTAGCAAATAAAAAGCAAGAAACAACTGCCAACATCAACCAATTAAGTCATTTAAATAATGCTCAAAAGCAAGATTTAAATACGCAAGTGACAAATGCACCAAATATTAGCACAGTAAGTCAAGTGAAAACTAAAGCTGAACAATTAGATCAAGCAATGGAACGTTTAATCAACGGAATCCAAGACAAAGATCAAGTGAAACAAAGTGTTAACTTTACAGATGCAGATCCAGAAAAACAAACAGCATACAACAATGCGGTAACTGCTGCTGAAAATATTATTAATCAAGCAAATGGTACAAATGCGAACCAATCACAGGTTGAAGCAGCACTTTCAACTGTAACAACTACTAAACAAGCATTGAATGGTGATAGAAAAGTAACAGATGCTAAAAACAATGCAAACCAAACATTATCTACGTTAGATAACTTAAACAATGCACAAAAAGGTGCTGTTACTGGAAACATCAATCAAGCGCACACTGTTGCTGAAGTAACGCAAGCCATTCAAACAGCTCAGGAACTAAATACAGCGATGGGTAACTTGAAAAATAGCTTGAATGATAAAGACACTACACTTGGCAGTCAAAACTTTGCAGATGCAGATCCAGAGAAGAAAAATGCATACAATGAAGCGGTTCGTAATGCTGAAAATATTTTAAATAAATCTACAGGTACAAACGTGTCTAAAGATCAAGTTGAAGCAGCTATGAATCAAGTGAATACTACAAAAGCAGCGCTTAATGGTACTCAAAACCTTGAAAAAGCTAAACAACACGCAAATACAGCGATTGACGGTTTAAGCCATTTAACAAATGCACAAAAAGAGGCATTAAAACAATTGGTACAACAATCGACTACTGTTGCAGAAGCACAAGGTAATGAACAAAAAGCAAACAATGTTGATGCAGCAATGGACAAATTACGTCAAAGTATTGCAGATAATGCGACAACAAAACAAAACCAAAATTATACTGATTCAAGTCCGAATAAAAAGGATGCGTACAATAATGCTGTCACAACTGCACAAGGTATTATTGATCAAACGACAAGTCCAACTTTAGATCCGACTGTTATCAATCAAGCTGCTGGACAAGTAAGCACAACTAAAAATGCATTAAATGGTAATGAAAACCTAGAGGCAGCGAAACAACAAGCGACACAATCATTAGGTTCATTAGACAACTTAAATAATGCGCAAAAACAAGCAGTTACTGATCAAATTAATGGCGCGCATACTGTTGATGAAGCAAATCAAATTAAACAAAATGCGCAAAACTTAAATACAGCGATGGGTAACTTGAAACAAGCGATTGCTGACAAAGATGCTACGAAAGCAACAGTAAACTTCACTGATGCAGATCAAGCAAAACAACAAGCATATAACACTGCTGTTACAAATGCTGAAAACATCATTTCAAAAGCTAATGGTGGCAATGCAACACAAACTGAAGTTGAACAAGCAATCCAACAAGTTAATGCTGCAAAACAAGCATTAAATGGTAATGCCAACGTTCAACATGCGAAAGACGAAGCAACAGCATTAATTAATAGCTCTAATGACCTTAACCAAGCACAAAAAGACGCATTAAAACAGCAAGTTCAAAATGCAACTACTGTAGCTGGTGTAAACAATGTTAAACAAACAGCGCAAGAGTTAAACAATGCAATGACACAATTAAAACAAGGCATTGCAGATAAAGAACAAACAAAAGCTGATGGTAACTTTGTCAATGCAGATCCTGACAAACAAAATGCATATAAACAAGCAGTAGCAAAAGCTGAAGCATTAATTAGCGGCACACCTGATGTTGTCGTTACACCTAGCGAAATTACTGCAGCGTTAAATAAAGTTACACAAGCTAAAAATGATTTAAATGGTAATACGAACTTAGCAACAACGAAACAAAATGTTCAACATGCTATTGATCAATTGCCAAACTTGAATCAAGCGCAACGTGATGAATACAGCAAACAAATTACGCAAGCAACACTTGTACCAAACGTCAATGCTATTCAACAAGCGGCAACTACGCTTAATGATGCGATGACACAATTGAAACAAGGTATTGCGAATAAAGCACAAATTAAAGGTAGCGAGAACTATCACGATGCTGATACTGACAAGCAAACAGCATATGATAATGCAGTAACAAAAGCAGAAGAATTGTTAAAACAAACAACAAATCCAACAATGGATCCAAATACAATTCAACAAGCATTAACTAAAGTGAATGATACAAATCAAGCACTTAACGGTAATCAAAAATTAGCTGATGCTAAACAAGCTGCTAAGACAAATCTTGGCACATTAGATCATTTAAATGATGCGCAAAAACAAGCGTTAACAACACAAGTTGAACAAGCACCAGATATTGCAACAGTTAATAATGTTAAGCAAAATGCTCAAAATCTGAATAATGCTATGACTAACTTAAGTAATGCATTACAAGATAAAACTGAGACATTAAATAGCATTAACTTTACTGATGCAGATCAAGCTAAGAAAGATGCTTATACTAATGCGGTTGCACATGCAGAAGGTATTTTATCTAAAGCAAATGGCAGCAATGCAAGTCAAACCGAAGTGGAACAAGCGATGCAACGCGTGAACGAAGCGAAACAAGCATTGAATGGTAATGACAATGTACAACGTGCAAAAGATGCAGCGAAACAAGTGATTACAAATGCGAATGATTTAAATCAAGCGCAAAAAGATGCGTTAAAACAACAAGTCGATGCTGCGCAAACTGTTGCAAATGTAAACACGATTAAGCAAACAGCACAAGATTTAAATCAAGCAATGACACAATTGAAACAAGGTATTGCAGATAAAGACCAAACTAAAGCAAATGGTAACTTTGTCAATGCTGATACTGATAAGCAAAATGCATACAACAATGCGGTAGCACATGCTGAACAAATCATTAGTGGTACACCAAATGCAAACGTGGATCCACAACAAGTGGCTCAAGCGTTACAACAAGTGACTCAAGCTAAGGGTGATTTAAACGGTAACCATAACTTACAAGTTGCTAAAGACAATGCGAATACTGCCATTGATCAGTTACCAAACTTAAATCAAACACAAAAAACAGCATTAAAAGACCAAGTGTCACATGCAGAACTTGTTACAGGTGTTAATGCTATTAAGCAAAATGCTGATGCATTAAATAATGCAATGGGTACGTTGAAACAACAAATTCAAGCAAACAGTCAAGTACCACAATCAGTTGACTTTACACAAGCGGATCAAGACAAACAACAAGCATATAACAATGCAGCTAACCAAGCGCAACAAATTGCAAATGGCACACCAACACCTGTATTGACGCCTGACGCAGTAACACAAGCAGTTACTACAATGAATCAAGCGAAAGATGCATTAAACGGTGATGAAAAATTAGCGCAAGCGAAACAAGATGCAATAGCAAATCTAGATACGTTGCGTGACTTAAATCAACCACAACGTGATGCGTTACGTAATCAAATCAATCAAGCACAAGCGTTAGCTACAGTTGAACAAACTAAACAAAATGCACAAAATGTTAATACAGCAATGAGTAACTTGAAACAAGGTATTGCAAATAAAGATACCGTCAAAGCAAGTGAAAACTATCACGATGCTGATGCCGATAAGCAAACAGCATATACAAATGCAGTGTCTCAAGCGGAAGGTATTATCAATCAAACGACAAATCCAATGCTTAACCCAGATGATATTACTCGTGCATTAACTCAAGTGACTGATGCTAAAAATGGCTTAAACGGTGAAGCTAAATTGGCAACTGAAAAGCAAAATGCTAAAGATGCTGTCAATGCAATGACGCATTTGAACGATGCTCAAAAACAAGCATTAAAAGGACAAATCGATCAATCGCCTGAAATTGCTATAGTGAACCAAGTTAAACAAACAGCAACGAGCCTAGATCATGCAATGGATCAATTATCACAAGCTATTAATGATAAAGCTCAAACATTAGCGGACGGTAATTACTTAAATGCAGATCCTGACAAACAAAATGCGTATAAACAGGCAGTAGCAAAAGCTGAAGCATTATTGAATAAACAAAGTGGTACTAATGAAGTACAAGCACAAGTTGAAAGCATCACTAATGAAGTGAACGCAGCGAAACAAGCATTAAATGGTAATGATAATTTAGCGAATGCTAAGCAACAAGCGAAACAACAACTGGCGAATCTAACACACTTAAATGATGCACAAAAACAATCATTTGAAAGTCAAATTACACAAGCGCCACTTGTTACAGATGTCACTACAATTAATCAAAAAGCACAAGCGTTAGATCATGCGATGGAATTATTAAGAAATAGTGTTGCGGATAATCAAGCGACATTAGCGTCTGAAGATTATCATGATGCAACTGCACAAAGACAAAATGACTATAACCAAGCAGTAACAGCTACTAATAATATCATTAACCAAACAACATCACCTACAATGAATCCAGATGAAGTTAATCGTGCAACGACACAAGTGAATAACACGAAAGTTGCATTAGATGGTGATGAAAACCTTGTAGCAGCTAAGCAACAAGCGAACAATAGACTTGATCAATTAGATCATTTAAATAATGCGCAAAAGCAACAGTTACAATCACAAATTACGCAATCATCTGATATTGCTGCAGTTAATGGTCACAAACAAACAGCAGAATCTTTAAATACAGCAATGGGTAACTTAATTAATGCGATTGCAGATCATCAAACCGTTGAACAACTTGGTAACTTCGTCAATGCTGATACTGATAAACAAACTGCTTATACTACAGCGGTAAATGAAGCAGAAGCCATGATTAACAAACAAACTGGTCAAAATGCGAACCAAACAGAAGTAGAACAAGCTATTACTAAAGTTCAAACAACACTTCAAGCGTTAAATGGAGATCATAATTTACAAGTTGCTAAAGCAAATGCGACGCAAGCAATTGATGCTTTAACAAGCTTAAATGATCCTCAAAAAACAGCATTAAAAGACCAAGTTACTGCTGCAACTTTAGTAACTGCAGTTCATCAAATTGAACAAAATGCGAATACGCTTAACCAAGCAATGCATGGCTTAAGAGAAAGTATTCAAGATAACGCAGCAACTAAAGCAAATAGCAAATATATCAACGAAGATCAATCAGAACAACAAAACTACGATCAAGCAGTGCAAGCCGCAAATAATATTATCAATGAACAAACAGCAACATTAGATAATAATGCAATTAATCAAGCAGCGACAACTGTGAATACAACGAAAGCAGCATTACATGGTGATGTGAAATTACAAAATGATAAAGATCATGCGAAACAAACAGTTAGTCAATTAACACATTTAAACAATGCTCAAAAACATATGGAAGATACGTTGATTGATAGTGAAACAACTAGAACAGCCGTTAACCATGATTTGACTGAAGCACAAGCATTAGATCAACTTATGGATGCATTACAACAAAGTATTGCTGACAAAGATGCAACACGTGCGAGCAGTGCATATGTCAATGCAGAACCGAATAAAAAACAATCATATGATGAAGCAGTTCAAAATGCTGAGTCTATCATTGCGGGATTAAATAATCCGACTATCAATAAAGGTAATGTAACAAGTGCGACACAAGCTGTAACATCATCTAAAAATGCATTAGACGGTGTTGAACGATTAGCGCAAGATAAGCAAACTGCTGGAAATTCTCTAAATCATTTAGACCAATTAACACCAGCACAACAACAAGCACTAGAAAATCAAATTAATAATGCAACAACTCGTGATAAAGTGGCTGAAATTATTGCACAAGCGCAAGCATTAAATGAAGCGATGAAAGCATTAAAAGAAAGTATTAAAGATCAACCACAAACTGAAGCAAGTAGTAAATTTATTAATGAAGATCAAGCACAAAAAGATGCTTATACGCAAGCTGTACAACACGCGAAAGATTTGATTAACAAAACAACTGATCCTACATTAGCTAAATCAATCATTGATCAAGCGACACAGGCAGTGACTGATGCTAAAAACAATTTACATGGTGATCAAAAATTAGCTCAATCTAAACAAGATGCTAATAATCAATTAAATCATTTAGATGACATAACCGAAGAACAAAAAAACCATTTTAAACCGTTAATTAATAATGCTGATACTCGAGATGAGGTAAATAAACAACTAGAGATTGCTAAACAATTAAATGGTGATATGAGTACACTTCATAAAGTCATAAATGATAAAGATCAAATTCAACATTTAAGCAATTACATTAATGCTGATAATGATAAAAAACAAAATTATGATAATGCTATTAAAGAAGCTGAGGATTTAATTCATAATCATCCAGATACATTAGATCATAAAGCATTACAAGATTTATTAAACAAGATAGACCAAGCGCATAACGAATTAAATGGAGAATCCAGATTTAAACAGGCTTTAGACAATGCTTTAAACGACATAGACAGCTTAAACAGTCTCAATGTTCCACAACGCCAAACTGTTAAGGATAACATCAAC
>OJXH01000079.1_pt1 | contig 29448 bp, 13 predicted proteins | sample 1600621 | NCBI WGS metagenome assembly OJXH01 (sample SAMN04436989, study PRJEB24849) | human gut metagenome | biome: human gut; feature: NICU; material: stool | host: Homo sapiens | place: USA: Saint Louis, MO | collected 2013-03-12
CCACTGTAACTTCAACCACTCTATTATGATCAACAACAAACCAAATGCCTAATGACTTTTTAGAATGTTGATAATAAAAAATACCGCTATCAGATTCTTTCGTTTTATTATTCTCTTTTTTCAAATCTTTCACATAAGCTTTTTGAATATCTTTTAGTGATATATTATTTTTAACGATAAATTGTAATTGATTCGCTTCATTTCCTTTTGCAGTTACACCTTTAAAAGTTTGATCGTATTTCTCTACTTTTTTTGTCGCATTTGTCTTCGCTAATTTAATACCATTAAATGTCACGTTGTCATATTTAATAGCGTTAATAAAATGCTTATCCATTATAAAATTAGCGTTATGACCGATATATCCATGATAAGTATAGTAAGGTGTTGTTGCCGCCTGTGCTTCTTGATGTATTGGTGATGCAGTCCCTACAACTGTTGCGCCAATTAAAGTACCTAATGCTAATGTCGTTGCTGCACAAAGTTTAGTTGTTTGATTCATATTTATCTCTCTTTTCCATACAAATTTTTCAATCTTATTACTATTATTATAACTTGCTTGTACAATAAAATACTATTGATTATATTTATAAATATATAACAGTTTTGTTATACTTATTTGAAGTACATAAAAAACTGACACAAATATTAATATCGTCCGCATTTCAAGTTTTATAGTTAACATCATTTTATCGACATTGAAAGCATGATGCCATGCAATGTATGACTATTTTTATTATAAACGGAGGCGTTACATTTGAAAAAATTTCTTATTACTGTTGTTATCATCTTGTTAATTGGTGCACTTGGATTCGCTATTTATGCTGCAATAAATCATTCTACATCATCAAATCATAATAATGAGCAAGATAATAAAGCTACCCATCAAAAGAAAGATACTGAAGTAAATCATCAAAAAGACGAGAATACAAACAACACAAATGAAAATCAAAACAGCAACAACGGTGTTACTAATGGCAATCAATCATCTACGCCATCAACTGTCCAAAATAACGGTTCAACAGCACCAGCGAATACACAACCATCTAATCCGAATCAATCAAATTCAAATCAATCAAATTCAAATCAGGGCGGTAGCAGTCAACCTTCAACGAATAACCAAAATCATAAACAACAGAATACACCGGCCCCAAACAAATCTAATAATGCTAATACAAACGAGTCTTCTAAGCAGGCATCACCATCACAACCGCAATCATCTAAAAATTAATCATTTACCTGATACGTCCACAAGTATCAGGTACATAAATTCAGAAAAACAGCAATGAGATATTTTTCTATTTGAAATATCTTACTGCTGTTCTTTATTTGCATAATTCTCACTTTGTTAAATTCATATAAAAGTTCGCTTTAATGTCATTGACGTATGTATAAGCTCTCATGTTTAATAATATTAATACACATTTAAAAACGCTTACACGAAAAATTTAGAAAGGAGGTACATGTTAAATGCTTGATAGACACTTAAAACTACTCCAGTTTTTTATTAAAAACCCATCAAAGCACATTAGTTCTAATGAAATTGCTGAACATGTCAATGTTTCAAACCGCACAGTTCGCAATGATATCCATGTTATCAATAGCAATTTTATGGATGATATCATCGTAAGTATTAAATCTAAAGGATATCAATTAAATACATCGCAGTATACCTTAGAAACGATAACTGAACGTTACACGCATATTCAATCATATAAAGAAAAACTATTATTATCTATGGCGTATCAACTGCTAATGCACAATAAATCACAGACATTGCAACAACTAGAGCAAGATTATCTATTATCTAAAACTGTGCTCAACGACTATTTCGTTCGAATTCAACAATGGTGTCAAAAATTTAATATCGCTTTAACAATTAAGAAAAAACAAGGTATTGTGGTCGATGGAACAGATAATGATATCACTAATGCCATCATCCATTTAAATCAATTATCATCAGGGCATGTACATGTTGAAGACCTAATTTTAAATGAATTACCTGATTCACACCAAAGGATGATTTCGCATATTATACAAGAGACACTTCAACAACATAGTATTGAAACAACTGATATTCAAATACAACAGCTTTTAATTCATCTCATTTTAATCATTAAACGTAAGCAATCTTTAAGTGAGCTAGACACGTTAAACCACGATGCAAAATTGATATCTCAATCTTGCATTAAGCAAATCAACGAAAGATTAGGTTATGACTTGAATGAAAAAGTAATCAATATGTTTTCATTCTTTATTGCTTATCATTTTAATAAACTCGATATTGGCATAGAACGTATATTTATACAAAGTTATATTGATCGCTTAATCGAATTGATGCAGCAACGTATTCATGTACCTTTCAATGAAGATTCGATTTTACAACAAAATTTATATAATCATTTTAGTAAAGCATATTTACGTATCACTCAAAACATTTATTTAAACAATCCTTTAGTTATAGAGATTAAAAAACTTTATCCCTTTGTGTTCAACACACTTTTTGAAGCGATTGATAAATTAGCAATTGATACTGATATAGAGATGAGCGAAGATGAAATTGCCTTTTTAACAATTCATTTTCAAGCTGCCATCGAGCGTCGTACCAAAACACAATTAAATGTAGTCATTGCTTGTTATTATGGTCTAGGTGTGTCGAATTTTTTAGAAACTAAAATAAATAACTTATCCGAAGAGTTGTCAGTGATAAATACGATTAAACTAGAAAATATAACACACTATCACTTTGACAATGTTGATTTACTAATTACAACTCACGATATCCCAAAGCAAACTTTACAAATGCTCCCTAAGCACCTTTCAACTATCAAGGTTGCACCATTATTTTCTGAGGATGACCGTCACAAAATCATACACGTTGTGAAGCAAAAGCAAAATCCGGTTCAAGCACATCATCATATGGACACTGTTAATTTCCTTGTCGTAAATACTGAACAAAAACCACGACATACTGTGCAAATTTTTGAAGAAGCTCAAAAAATATTACAAGCACATCATGCGATTGTAGAAGGATATATCGAATCAGCTTTAGAGCGTGAGAAATCATCTTCTACATACATAGGTAATTTTATGGCGATTCCTCATGGAGATCCTGAAAAAGTTTTACAATCACATGTGCTTATTTTTCGCACAAAAGATGTTTTTCCATGGCGACAACACGATGTCAAACTCGTCTTTTTCTTAGCAATTTCACAAAAAGACACAGCTTTTACAAAACAAATGATGCAATTAATTGCTAACTTGGATGATGATTCAGTGAACCATTTATGTAGTTTAGATAATCATAGTTTAAAGCAACAGTTATTTGAATACTTACAAGAATAATTGCCACTAGTAACGGTAATTATTCTTTTTTTTAGCATCAAGAATACGCTTACAATATGGAAAAGGAGATGATTTTATGAAAATTGTAGCTATTACCTCATGCCCAAATGGCATTGCACATACATATATGGCTCAAGAAAAACTTGAGCAGGTAGCAAAAGAAATGGGTGTGGATATTAAAGTAGAGACACAGGGCGGTGTTGGTGCTGAAAATGTTTTAACTACGCAAGACATCGAAGAAGCTGACGGTGTCATAATTGCAGCTGATAAACAAGTTGATCTGTCCCGATTTGTTGGTAAACGGTTGATTAATGAAAATGTTCGCGAAGGGATTCATAATCCGAGAGGTCTAATTCAACGTATCATTAATCAAGATGCGCCTATTTATCAATCTGAAACAAATTATCATTCGAAAGATCGCGGTAAGTCTAAAAGTGGTATTCAAATGGTGTATCAACATTTAATGAACGGTGTATCGTTTATGGTTCCTTTTATCGTAGTTGGTGGACTCCTTATCGCCATCGCGCTGACTCTAGGCGGTGAAACGACATCAAAAGGATTAGTCATACCGGATGATTCATTTTGGAAATCCATTGAAAACATTGGTAGTTTAGCCTTTAAATTTATGGTCCCAATACTAGCTGGATATATCGCTGTTAGTATCGCTGACAAGCCCGGTCTTGTTCCTGGTATGATTGGCGGCGCTATCGCTGCTGACGGTAGTTTTTATGGCAGTGATGCAGGCGCAGGATTTTTAGGTGGTATTGTTGCTGGTTTCTTAGCAGGTTATATCGCAAAGTGGATTAAAGATATTAAAGTTCCAAAAGCGATGGCACCAATTATGCCTATCATTATTATTCCCATTATTTCATCGGTCGTTGTAGGATTGATATTTATATTTTTAATCGGTGCACCAATTTCTAATATTTTTGAGGCATTAACAACCTGGTTAAAAAGTATGCAAGGTGCTAATATTATTATACTTGCGATGATAATAGGTGCGATGATCGCCTTCGATATGGGCGGTCCAGTAAACAAAGTAGCATTTTTATTTGGCTCAGCACTTATTGCTGAAGGTAATTACGCCGTTATGGGTATGGTCGCAGTTGCTGTATGTACACCACCAATCGGTCTTGGTTTAGCAACGTTTGTTCAAAAGTATAAATTCAATCATTCCGAAAGAGAAATGGGTAAGGCTTCCTTCACTATGGGACTATTTGGTATTACTGAAGGTGCTATTCCTTTCGCAGCTCAAGACCCACTACGCATTATACCTGCTAACATGATTGGAGCGATGATTGCATCAGTCATTGCAGCCATCGGTGGTGTTGGAGATAGAGTGGCACATGGAGGTCCAATAGTGGCTGTATTAGGTGGTATTGATCATATATTATGGTTTATCTTTGCAGTGATAGTAGGTAGTCTTGTCACAATGATTACTGTACTATTATTAAAACGTCGCACACCAGTTATAGCAGTAGATGCACCAGCGCAACATACGCAACTTCATGATACAGATATAACACAACATGATACAGAGGTTGACAATGTAGATAACACCGCGAAACATTCACATCTCAATAAACCTTCTCATGTGTTTGATCAACAAACTATCATTATTGCTGATCATAACATGTCTCGAAACGAAGCAATCGATACGTTGATTCATCAACTTAAAGTGTGCCGTTATGTAGAGCACACATCGCATTTAAAAAATGCAATCCTAGAACGTGAAATGGAGTCTACGACAGCTATTGGCATGAACGTGGCCATTCCACATGCAAAGTCTGATGTTGTAAAACAACCGATTGTAGCTGTTATGAAAAATAATCATGGTGTTAAATGGGAAAGTCTAGATGGTAGTCTACCTCAATTGATTTTCTTAATTGCCGTACCAAACAACAGTCAGGATACACATTTAAAAATACTTCAGCGCTTATCTAAAGCGTTAATGAATGATGAGACGCGCCAATCACTAATTAATGCAAACAGTACTACAGAAATTTATAACTTATTAATGAAAATATAGAGGAGTTTTAACTATGGCATTATTTTTACAACCCGTTTTTAAAGACAGAATTTGGGGCGGTCATGCATTAAAAGCATTTAACTATGATATCCCTAATGAAACAACTGGTGAATGCTGGGCAATTTCTGCACATCCAAATGGTCCTAATACAATTATCAATGGTCCATACAAGGATATGACCCTAGATCAACTTTGGTCACAACATCGTGAATTATTCGATAATGATTCACGAGATAGTTTCCCTCTGCTAACTAAAGTATTAGATGCCAATGATAAATTATCTGTTCAAGTTCATCCGGATGATGATTACGCTTTAAAACACGAAGGCGAACTAGGTAAAACAGAATGTTGGTATATTTTAGATGCAGCCCCAGGTGCTGAAATTATATATGGCGTACATGCACATAATAAACAAACGTTAACCGACATGATTGATAATCATGAATTTGACAGTCTTTTCAAACGTATACCTGTTAAGTCCGGTGACTTTTATTATGTTCCTGCTGGCACTGTCCATGCCATTGGTTCGGGTATTTTAATTTTAGAGACACAACAATCATCCGATACGACATACCGTATTTATGACTATGATAGACGAGATCAAAATGGTCAATTGCGTGATTTGCACTTAGAGCAAAGTAAAGATGTGATTGAATTAGGCAATCATGAACCAAATACTACTCCTATAACAACTCACATCGACACACACACTGTAACTCAATTTGTAGATAATCAATATTTTGCAGTATATAAATGGGATATTCATGGAGATTTAAAATTCAATAAACCACATGCTTATTGCTTAGTTACAATTATCGATGGTACTGGCACTTTAGCAGTAAACGATAAGCACTATGACATCCAAAAAGGTTCTAGCTTTATTTTAACTACGGAAGATGAGGATATTCACTTTGTCGGTAATATTAGTGCTATAGTAAGTCATCCTGGATAATAGCAATGATAACACCCGTCCCATAAAAGACAGAAATTACTATCTCTTCTGTCTAAAAACATAAAAATCCACACATTAAGGAGCTATAACCCTAATGTGTGGATTTAATTTTTATTCTGTAACGTTACTTTGGTCAACTTTTTCAGATACGCGCTTCATCAATGGATCTGTTACAGGTTTTAAAATTAAACCTACAACGAAGAATCCTATGCCAAATAACGTTAATATAATTAATTTTGTAATTAAGATTTCCGGAACAATACCGCCTACTGTTTCACGTAATGAATCAATTGCATACGTAAATGGTAAGTATGGCGAAATGTTTTGGAAAAATTGTGGTGTCGTTTGAATTGGGAATGTACCTCCACCACCTGCAATTTGTAATACAAGCAATACGATTGCAATGGCTTTACCTGGGTTACCAAGTAATGATACGCACGTATATACGATTGAGTTGAAAATAATCGAACAGAAAATCGTTATAAGTACGAATAATACAGGTGACTCAACTCCTGCTTTTAGGATTAACAAATCTCCAACCGATACAATGAGTGCTTGCAACATACCAAGCATTATAAAGAATCCTGCTTTACCTAAGAATACTTGTCGTGTCGTTAACACTGGCTCTAAGCTCTTATGTTTATTATCAACAGTTAATAGGCTTACCATTAAGAGTGCGCCTACCCATACCGATAATGCAGTATAGAATGGTGTCATCCCTGATCCATAATCCTTAACTGGGAAAACATCAACAGTCTTCTTATTAATAGGATTTGCAATAATACCCGCTTGCTTTTTCAAATCATTCTTAAGTGTGTCGATTAATTTATCGACTGCATCGTCTTTGTCTAACTTCTTGAAAATCTTATTCGCTTTTTTCAGATCTTTTTCAACATCTGGCAATTTATTTTGTGCAAAATCAGCTAAATCTGATAAAGCCTTTTTCGCTTGTGGCTGATTTTTATTTAGTAATCCTACCGCTTGATCATAACCATTTAATAACGTTGGTAAATTTTTATTCACACTTGCAGTCGCATTGGTTAAACGTTGCTCCAACTGTGGTAAATCGTTACGTACAAAGTTAGCTGCTTTCGCTACATCACTTTTCACTTTCGGGAAGTTTGCTTGAGCATTTTTAATAGCACTAATGTATTGTTGTTCAATACTTGGTAATACTGTTTGTAAACGATCGATACGTGTTTTACCATTTTTTAAAATAGATTGACCACTGTTGATGACTTGATCAATTGTATTTAGCTTAGACTGAACATTAGACAATGCCGTTTGCCCTTTGTTCAATTCATCCATAATACGTTGTGATATTGATACTAAAGAGCTGTTAAGATCTTTTTTAACATAATCTCTAAATGATGATAATGATGAATCTAGTTTTGACAGTTGATCTAGTAATTTAGTAGCTTCAGCAGTTCCTGAACTACCATTCTTTAATGCATTACTTAATTGATTAACTAACCTTAATGATTCATTAATTCGATTATTAGCTGTCTTTACCTTATCAATTTCTTTTGATAAATCAACATTTTCATTCTTCTCACTCTCTTTTAATGTATCGATAAATTGTTGATTATATTGAGTTGTGTATTCTAAACCGGACTTAACATTATCTAAAGACTCTCTAAAATCAGATGGCTTGTCCGATGCTAAAATGCCATACGAAATATTACGTAATGCCTGACTATCTTTTTGTGCGGCTTTCGCTTGGGTATCTAAATTATTTGATAATGATAATAAAGAGCCCGTTAATGCCGCTTCCATTGATTTAACATCTTTATCTGTAATATTTTGTGTGTTCTCGTTAGCTGTGCTGACTTGTGTTGTTGTTATATCTGCAAAACTTTGACCATCTTTTTTCCCGCTTGTACTTTGTGGTGTAGTCGATACAGGTGCATTATTACTATTTGGTGCGGTATTTTGCGTAACATTATTATTTGGTGTAGTATTGCCATTTGGTGCACTTGGTGGCGTTGATGTTACACCATTACCAGCTGCAGGTGCACTATTTGATGTTTCGTTGTTCGCCGCGCTATTTTGAGGAATCTGTTGCTGGTTTCTTCGATTCAAATCTTGCGCGCGTCGAATTGCTTCTTGATAATCACCGACTCTACTTCTAACTTGTGTGACGAAGCCTTTGGCATCATTTAACTGTCCATTAGCTTGATCAATACCTTGACTCGCAATGTTAAGTCCTTGATTAATTTTAGGGAACTGCGCTGGCACGTCATCAGCTGCAAAATTTAACGCTTTTTCAATTTTCGGCATATAATTATTTAAAGCTAATATCAACTTAGCCTTTTCATTAAGTTGCGGAATAGCACAATTGACTTCGTTTAATTTTTTCTGAGCATCTAAAATATCACCTTTATAATTTCCTAGTTTTCTAAAATCATTCGCATATTTATCTAAATCCGCTTGGTGGTTATTCAAATATACAATTTTATTCGCAAAGTCATTAATCTTAGGTAAAGCTTTATCTGCCGAATATACCGCATTTTTTATCTTATTAATTGTCGGCACATTTTCTTCAATAGTTAAACCTGCTTTGTTAGCTTCTTCTAATAATGCTCGAGTTACTGTTTTATTAAATTGTTCATTCGCTTTTTCAACGACAACTGACGAACCAGTATCTGTTAGCTTAGACGCAACAGCGTTAATCTTCTGATTCACCTTAAATTCTACATCTGCTTTTTGAGGCTGCTTACGTAGTGTCCCGGTAATTTCATGTGTAAACTTAGATGGGATGTAAATACCTGCAAAATATTTACCCATTTTTATCTCATGATCAGCTTTCTCTCTACTTACAAACTGCCAATCAAAACTTTTATTTTTCTTGAGTGTGTTAACCATCGTATTACCGACATTAACTTTTTTCCCTCTGATTGTGTCGCCTTTATCTTCATTAACGACTGCGACCTTGATGTGTCCCGTGTTGCCATATGGATCCCACATTGCCCATAAGTTAAACCAAGCGTAGAACGATGGCAAAATAGCTAAGCCTGCTAAGATAATCCACACAGCTGGCGTCTTAGCTACTTTCTTCAGATCCATTTTAAATAATTTAAATGCGTTCTTCATTGTCACACTCCTATGTAGGAATTATTCATATTTTTTATATATTTTTTGTAAATTAATTTATTTTTGCGTTGTGAATTAGTATAATCAATTTACTGGAAGATATTTAGTCGATTGATACCTATCAACTATTTTCAGCATACGATAAATTATAACAAATCATAGTTTATTATCACACTTAATTATTATATTTTTCAAGGGAGAATACGAAATATGCCTAAAAATAAAATTTTAATTTATTTGCTATCAACTACGCTCGTATTACCTACTTTAGTTTCACCTACCGCTTATGCTGACACACCTCAAAAAGATACTACAGCTAAGACAACATCTCATGATTCCAAAAAATCTACTGATGATGAAACTTCTAAGGATACTACAAGTAAAGATATTGATAAAGCAGACAACAATAATACTAGTAACCAAGACAATAACGACAAAAAAGTTAAAACTATAGACGACAGCACTTCAGACTCTAACAATATCATTGATTTTATTTATAAGAATTTACCACAAACCAATATAAACCAATTGCTAACCAAAAATAAATACGATGATAATTACTCATTAACAACTTTAATCCAAAACTTATTCAATTTAAATTCGGATATTTCTGATTACGAACAACCTCGTAATGGTGAAAAGTCAACAAATGATTCGAATAAAAACAGTGATAATAGCATCAAAAATGATACGGATACGCAATCATCTAAACAAGATAAAGCAGACAATCAAAAAGCACCTAAATCAAACAATACAAAACCAAGTACATCTAATAAGCAACCAAATTCGCCAAAGCCAACACAACCAAATCAATCAAATAGTCAACCAGCAAGTGACGATAAAGTAAATCAAAAATCTTCATCGAAAGATAATCAATCAATGTCAGATTCGGCTTTAGATTCTATTTTGGATCAATACAGTGAAGATGCAAAGAAAACACAAAAAGATTACGCATCTCAATCTAAAAAAGACAAAAATGAAAAATCTAATACAAAGAATCCACAGTTACCAACACAAGATGAATTGAAACATAAATCTAAACCTGCTCAATCATTCAATAACGATGTTAATCAAAAGGATACACGTGCAACATCACTATTCGAAACAGATCCTAGTATATCTAACAATGATGATAGTGGACAATTTAACGTTGTTGACTCAAAAGATACACGTCAATTTGTCAAATCAATTGCTAAAGATGCACACCGCATTGGTCAAGATAACGATATTTATGCGTCTGTCATGATTGCCCAAGCAATCTTAGAATCTGACTCAGGTCGTAGTGCTTTAGCTAAGTCACCAAACCATAATTTATTCGGTATCAAAGGTGCTTTTGAAGGGAATTCTGTTCCTTTTAACACATTAGAAGCTGATGGTAATCAATTGTATAGTATTAATGCTGGATTCCGAAAATATCCAAGCACGAAAGAATCACTAAAAGATTACTCTGACCTTATTAAAAATGGTATTGATGGCAATCGAACAATTTATAAACCAACATGGAAATCGGAAGCCGATTCTTATAAAGATGCAACATCACACTTATCTAAAACATATGCTACAGATCCAAACTATGCTAAGAAATTAAACAGTATTATTAAACACTATCAATTAACTCAGTTTGACGATGAACGTATGCCAGATTTAGATAAATATGAACGTTCTATCAAGGATTATGATGATTCATCAGATGAATTCAAACCTTTCCGCGAGGTATCTGATAATATGCCATATCCACATGGCCAATGTACTTGGTACGTATATAACCGTATGAAACAATTTGGTACATCTATCTCAGGTGATTTAGGTGATGCACATAATTGGAATAATCGAGCTCAATACCGTGATTATCAAGTAAGTCATACACCAAAACGTCATGCTGCTGTTGTATTTGAGGCTGGACAATTTGGTGCAGATCAACATTACGGTCATGTAGCATTTGTTGAAAAAGTTAACAGTGATGGTTCTATCGTTATTTCAGAATCCAATGTTAAAGGATTAGGTATCATTTCTCATAGAACTATCAATGCAGCTGCCGCTGAAGAATTATCATATATTACAGGTAAATAAATATTATTAAACCCGTAAAATTTATAAGTATAAACAAGGAGTTCGGACTTAAACATATTTCTGTTCATAAGTCCGATTTCTTATTCAATTAAACCCGAGGCATTCAGTTCGAACGCCTCGGGTCATTTTATATAAATATATTATTTTATGTTCTAATGTTCCTCAACATATCCGTTTCAATTGCCATCTCACACATTTTATAAATATGAGCAAATGTACTTATTCTCAAACATTACTGCCGAGCTTTAATTGACGTTATATTTACTATAAACTACTTTTCCATGACTCTACGGATTCAATGTCACATGAGCGTGATAAAATTTGTTCAATAATAAAGTCATGTTTATCATCTGATCTATCACCAACAGCATCTTCTAAAACAGTAATATAATAGTCTTTATCTACACTTTCTAATGCCGTGCTCAATACAGCTCCACTTGTAGAGACACCCGTTAATACTAAATGATTAATATCATTTGCACGTAAATAAACTTCCAAGTAACTACCTGTAAATGCGCTAAAGCGTCGCTTAGAAATAATCGGCTCATCTTCTAGTGGTGCTAAGTCTTCAAGTATTCGTGTAGATGCATCTGCTTCAGTAATCGCATATCCTTGAGCTTTAATTGTTGAAAACACTTTATTACTCGAGGAGACATCATTAAAATGCTTATCTAACACTAAACGTATGAAAATGACTGGTATTCGATGTTGTCTTGCTGCTTCAATTGCTCTCTGATTCGCTTTAATAATATTCTTTATTCTAGGTACACTACTCGCTATACCTTCTTGCATATCCAAAACTAATAGCGCCGTTTTTCGAGACATCTTCATTCTCCTTTACTTGTGTAGTTCTAAGTCGTTAAATTCATTATAACGTTAAAATGATGGACAATCTATTCATTGCATTTTGCATATACTTCACAATAATTTAAGGGGGAAATAAGACGTCTTATATACTTAAAAAATATATAGATGCACTTCCCCCAATATAATTATGCTTTATTTTTCAACTTATTGCGTCGTGATAACCAAATCATTAGTACACCCATTGCACCAACAATTACAGATATCGGCAACCAATGTTCTTTTATCGTTTCCCCCGCTTTAGGCAAAGATACATTACCATCAGCATTTAATAATCCACTTAACAATCCATTCCCTTTACCAAGTGTTAACGTCTTTTCTGGCTTTGGTGTGGGTATATCTGGAATACTGTCTAATAAATTTGATCCTTGATTCATTAAATTTGCTAACTTATTTAAATCTGTCGTTTTCCCATTTTTATTCAATCGATCTAGTAAACTTGGACGATTTACTATTGGTGATAAAACATAGTCTATATCTTTTTTCGTTTGATTGAGTCTCTTTTGTAAATTCAATAAATCATCCGCTTTACCATTCAATGCCGATTTAACTAAATTAAAAATTTTATTTTGATCTGTTTCTATTTTAGTAATTAAATCTGCCAGTAATTTTGCCTTTTGTCTTTCTATACGTGTTGCTAAAATCGTTTCAATTGCTTGTTTTTTATCTTTGGCATTATTCAAAATTGCTTTTAATATATCATCTGAAGACGTGTCGCCAGTTGATGCAAAATGTTTCTTCAATTGGTCAACGATTTGGCGATTTGATAATCCTTTATTCGTCCAATCTTTAGCCAATTTATCTGCTTCAGCTTTTCCTAATTTCGTTTGTAAAATTTGAGAAATCAATAGCGACTTATCTTGTGATTGATCAATCAATGACGTTAATAAATCATCACTCGTTGTCAGAGATAGTTGATCAATATGACGAGTAATTTGATCTGCAATTTGTTGATCTGTTTTACCATCAACACGTATATCTTTTAGAATTTTATCTGCCTCGTCTTTATTAAATATACTTTCTAAAATGCGTTGTGTAGCATGCTTTTTATCATCAGTACGTGCAAGTTCTTCCAAAATAATATTTCGTTGACTTTTTATACGCTCTTTCGTCTTATTTACTTCGCTCATTAAGTCTGATTTTTGATTTTTAGGAAGTTGCGTATTTGCAATACGTTGATCTAAAGATTGTAATGTATTCAGTTTATGATATGTGTAATGTTGCGTTGAGGCATTACTTTTAGCCAATTTTTCAATCATAGCATGATTAATTTTATCGCTTCCTTGTAATTTATCAGTGAGTCGATTACTATGGCTTTGATTCTCTTCATTTGAAAGAAATTTATTTAACACAACATGTCCAGAACCATCATTATTTGGCGTTTTAGCTACTTCATGATTATTATCTGTTGTAGACACTGCTGAATCTTCCGATTTGTGTATTTGCTGACTCAAATGGTCTAAGTCTTCTAACGCCTTATTTACCATTGCTTCATCATTTTTATCATCTTTTTCTCCATGTTTTGTTGTAGCCGTTTGTGACATATCATTTTTCATTGCATTAAGATCGTCCTCGTCACTTTGTTGACCCCTATCAACCTTTGAAGAAACCTCATTTAAATCTTTAAGCAATTGATCTAATTTACTGTCTATATCACTTCGACCGTTCATTTCAATTTGAGAACCTTTATTGTCTTTGCTATCCAACTCATTAGCTCGTTTTATGATTTCATCTATTTGCGATGCTGTTTTCGCTTCATTTAGTTGTGCTTTATAATGTGCTTTAGATGAAGCCGATAACTGTTTTAATTGCTCAATTTGACGATTTGCTTTGTCAACTTTGTCTAATAAATCTTGCTTAGATAATAGCTCTTTTGAAATTTCAGTATCCTTTTCAGATACAGCTTGGGCATCGTACGGCAAGATATTCGTTAAAATGATACTAGTCGCCATCATTGTCGAACACGATAACTTTACATATAATTGAAACGGTTTCCCTCGATATTTAGCCATCAACATACTCCTTTCTCACTTACTTCCTTAAAAGAATTACATACTATTATATACCTGTTTACAAGAAATTTACACTTATCTATCTAGTTATTGTTGTTAGTAATTATCTACTTATTACTTAGCTTATATTTAAGTAAACAAAACAAGCATGACGTAATATCATATTGTCCATGTCGCTAACATCATATTACGTCAAATCTTTTATATTAAATGATGTTTTATTTTAGACTGCTTTTTCTTTTTAGCTTTCGAACGCCTGTTTAAAAACTTGCTCGAATTGTTCACGCGAGATTTCGTGTGCATGTGCTTTTTGTGCTAATAAAGCATCTCGAAACTGTTGTTGATCTTTCAAACTTTCTAACATTTGTATTAATTGGTCTTTACTTTCCATTGTTATCTCATCATTATGCTCAAATAAGTGCTCTGATAGTGTTACTTTAGCATGGTGTGCTGTTTGACGATAACCTAAAATCAACAACTCATAGTCAAACGCTTGTTCCACCGCATTTAAAATTTCATTACCCTCATTAATATCAAGATAAATATCACATAACTGGTATAGTTCATTTACCCTGTCTATATTAATAGATGGGTATAAGTGCACATTAGCATATTGATCAAGTTGCATTAGCTTATCAGACATCTCTGTAATAGCAGCGATGTGAAACTTAAAATCTGGTAAAGTTTCAACCAATACCTTGATGTTACGAAGTTGATCCGAGTTAGTTAATATTACAATTTCTTTAGTATATCTATTACGACTACGATAATTATATAGATATCCGCCTTGTAAAATACGAGATTTAACCTTTGCGTCTGCTATATTGAGCATCGTTTCATATTCGTTTTTATCTGGAATAATAATATTACAATGTCGTTTCATATCACCTTTACACATCAATTGCATATTTCCCGGGACATTACCATCGCACTGTTCTTGCCATACCAAAACATCACTACCATTTGATGGCAAATTATATAACACTGAAAATGGTAGGGCTAGTGAGTTAATAACGAAATGATGTTCCGTAATTTCAAGTTGCTTGATAAAAAATAATACGAATGCGAGCTTTGAAGGGAAAAAGTAAGACTTTCCTTGCCAATCCAATATGACATCAGATGTTACAAAATTTTCATAAATCACTTCTTTACCTTCTGCTGTCATATATTTCTTCAAGATCGCTTTACGATTTAAATCGTAAACAGTTTGTGCAAATTTAATACCATTCTTAGAATAATAATCGACAAATCGGACACGTTGTTGGTCATCAAACCATTCGACACGACTAACAATTCTAGGGCGCTCTCCACTTTGATAAAATATTTTGCCTCGTAGACGTCCCATATCATTAATTGTAGCCGAATTGTTGTTACCTTTAATTTCCCAAAAAGCTGGTACAGTAACCTGATTAAAAAATCGTGGTTTCATATTTTCTGTATTATGATTATCTGCAAAAAATTGATACGGTGATATAACATCGTCCGGTAAAAAACCATTGTCATTGAGTACAATTGTTAAATCTTCCTCCAACTTACTGGCTTTAAAAGACTCATATAACTTTCGTGAATGACCGTTAAAGTAATCAAATAATTTAATCATGCAGCACCTCTTGAACTAATGTTTCCCATTTTAAAATAATATCTTGAGTCATAAATTGCTGTGCCACTTCATAAGAGATGTAATGTGGTGTCTGGGGTCCATTGTTAAAATACATTACAATGGCATGAGCTAGTTTTGCGACAACATCATCCACACTATCTTCATCGGTATCAAAAGGTACCAAGTAGCCATTTTCCCCATCTCGAATAAAGGTTGGGTTACCATAATTCACATTTAATCCAATCATACCTAGTCCTGAGCCTACCGCTTCCATTAGTGTTAATCCAAAACCTTCGCTAGTTGATGCAGAAAGAAATAACTCATAATCAGTATAAATTTCATCAAGTTTAACATGACCTAGTAAACGAATATAATCTTGCGCGCGGTGTGTATCAATAATTTTACGCAGTCGCGTCTTCTCACTACCTTCTCCATAAATATCAAATGTTAATTCTGGCACTTGTCGTTTAGCCACGATAACTGCTTTGACAAGCCAATCAATATGTTTCTCATTTGCTAAACGAGATGCACTAATCATCGCGTATGGCTTTCTTGATAATGTTGGATATGATAATGCATCAATGCTTCCCACCGGAATAGTATAAACACGTGGGCGATAACCTTGATATTGCTCAAATTGTCGACAAACCATATGATTTTGAATATCTGTCGCTGTAATAAAGAAATCAATGTATTTAGCTTTTGAAAATTGATATTCATAATAATTGTTCCATAGTATATGCTGCTCGCTCATCATATTATTACTATAATGATCAGCATGAATCACAACACCAACTTTACTATCACCTTTATGCTGCAAAACAGCCTGACCAATATCAGAAGCGCGGTCTAATATGACAATATCGTCTCGGGTTAAATTCAATCGTTGTAAAAAGTATGCAATAAATTCCGTTTTGTTATACAACACCGCATCTTCAAACACATATATAGAGCTGTCTCCATCAATATATTCGTTATAAGTGATGGAGCCATTTTCATTATAGAATTGTCGCATATATAATTTCGCTTTATTATCAGCTGGTGCATAATACTCAGAAAATATGCGTGTATAACTATAAAAATCTTTACGTACTAACATACTATTAATTACAAATTCTGCACGATCCACAATGTCTTTTTGTTCATTTTGCAGATAACATGTTACAAATGATGATTTCCCATTAAAATATAGGCGGACTATCTTACCATTTCTTTCTCTAAAACTAATATCATGACCAAGCTCACGTTCAATGTCATCTAACGTGTACGTTGTTGGTGCTATAGAAATATCACTAAAATACTGATACAACCAAATAACTTCTTGATCTTCAAACCCAATGTTTTGCGTTAATGTCTGTATGTTCTCTGACTGTATAAAATCTAAAAACACAAATTTAGTGTCTTGATTTGTGCGTCTCAATAATTTAGCACGGTAAGCTTGTGCATATTCAACACCGCTACTCGCCCAGCCTATACCAAAGTTTATATTATATATTGTCATGCGCTACCCCTTTTCGTTTATGGAAAATGTATAACTGGCATACCTTCTTTATCAAATGTAATCATGCTTTGACAAATATTTTTCACCATTCTTTTTTTGATATTTCGTGTCATAACTTCAAATGAATCTAATGCAACTCTATGGTATTCAAAAATAGCGTTACGTTGCCCATTTTGTCGTTGATTAACGTTTGCTTTTAATTGTTGTAAATAGTCGACTTGTTCTAACCAACATGAATCAATTGCTTTTAAAAAGACTTTTTGAACGAAAATATTATAATAATATGCACTTTGCATGTTTTTACGATTCAAAGCTATTTGCTTTTCAAATTGCTCTAATAAAAATGTTACTACAGCTTGCTTATCTTTAAAATTAACACAAGCCACATCTTTATTAAATTGGAAACTTAAATTTTGATAAATATACTCGACAACACGCGATTTTGTTAGCACCTTTTCCTCATTTACAAACATTTCAAACACATCTTTAGCTAACACTTTAAAATCTCGATTCTCAGCATCATCTATTTCTAAAACTCGATTGCGTTCCTCGTATACAAGATCTCGCTGTATACTAATGCTTTTTTCAAATTCATTAGCCATTTCACGAGCTTTAACCCCTTGTTCTTCCGAGATACGCTGCGCTTTAACTACAATTTGCTTAACTTTGCGATTAAACAAACTACTTTGCGATAATCGTTGTGCATCTAATGAATATAATTGATTATTTTCCGCTAAATTACTATCGCTCCATCGCTTAACTAAATAATCATCTAGTGAAATATATATACAAGATGATCCTGGATCCCCTTGTCTACCAGAACGACCACGTAATTGCCTGTCTACACGGCTATTTTCCATATGTTCATGAATAATAACAGCTAATCCACCTAATGCTTCGACACCTTCACCAAGTTTAATATCTGTGCCTCGACCTGCCATACTAGTCGCAACAGTCATGGAACCAATTTGCCCTGCTTCAGCTATCATCTGCGCTTCTTTTGCAACATTTTGCGCAATGAGTAAATTATTAGGAATATCCATTTGGAAAAATACTTTTGAAAAGTATTCAGCCGCTTCAGCAGTTCTCGTTATGAGTAAAACCGGTCGCCCCGTTTCATGAAGTTCAACTATATCATGAATCATTGCGATGTTTTTCTCATCAACTGAACGAAACACTTTATCTGGTTCATCGATACGTTGAATCGCTTTATCAGTTGGTACTTGTACGACTATTTTTGAATACAAATCAAAGAACTCTGATTCGCCTAATTTTCCTGTAGCTGTCATACCTGAAAATGATTCAAAAAGTTTAAATAAATTCTGAAAGGTAATTGTTGCCATAACACTTTTATCTGTTGAAACCTCCATACCTTCTTTCGCTTCAATAGCTTGGTGGAGTCCAGCTTGCAACTTAGTTCCCGGTAACATACGACCTGTAATACGGTCAATTAAAACAATATCACCATTATATACGAAATAATCGACATTAGATTCAAACAAATATTGCGCGCGCAGTGCTAGATTAATATTACGCACTAAGACCATCGCTTGTTCGCTATATAAATCTTCAACATTAAAGTATGATTGTGCCGCTTCAATACCTTGATTTAACAGCCATATTTCTTTTTTGGTCTTCTTCATTTTAAAATGCACGTCTTCAATCAATGTATCTACAAACTCTTTCACAATATGAAATAGATTTGATTGTAATCTTGGTGCGCCCGAAATAACTAATGGTGTTTGCGCAGCATCTAAAATGATTGAATCCACTTCATCAATAATACCGTAATTTAATTGTGGTAAAAATTTCCCTTCCGCACTATCTGCCAAATTATCAATTAAATAATCAAAACCGAGACGTCCATTAGTTGTATATATAATATCATGTTCATATATATTACGTTTTTCCCCTTTTTGATACTCATAATCCACAATATCAACAAAACCTAATGAAGCAGTTAAACCTAACCATTCATATAATGGTTGCATCTCTTCAAAATCACGCTTCGCTAAATAATCATTCGTTGTAATTAAATATGTTCCTTTTCCCGAAAGTGCATTTAAATATAAAGGCATCGTTGCTGTTAATGTTTTACCTTCGCCTGTTTGCATCTCCGCAATGTTACCTTCATGCAATACAATCGCTCCGATTAACTGAACTTCTTTAGGATACATACCTAATACTCTCCAGCTCGCTTCACGTGCCACTGCATAAGCTTCAGGTAACAATGTGTCTAGTGTATCAACTCCTGATGCTATACGTTCTTTAAATTCTAGTGTCTTTTGTTTTAACACATCATCAGAATATGATTTAACTTCATCGCTCCATGTATTGATGCGTTTCACTATTTTTCTAATCGACTTTAGTCTTAATTCGTTTATCGTAACATCTAGTTTATGTTTCATTTACTTCCCCACCATTCAGTTTCGATACATCTAAGTAATCTAAAAATCGTACTGGATTCATTAAACGTGACATATAATTTAGATGGTTGTCTTGCTCTTCTTTAAAATAAACCTCGACATTTGTATCTTTTAGTTCATGATTTCCTGGGACATGTTCTGTAAACCATTCTTTTAAATCATCATCTTCATGGCTTGTACGATACACTTTGCAATCCAAATGCTGAGCGACATAAGTTGCAAAAACATTTGACTTTGACCCATAACTAATCAAATTAATTGCCTTTAGGGTATCTTGACTTTGCAAATCATTCTTTAGTTGCTTAATATTTCCCTCGATATTGTCGTCCATCCAACGTTCAACGAGCCAAACATGACCAAACGATTTCAAAAAATCATTCGAAATAGTTGGATAGGCGTCAGATGGTTCTGCAATAATGACATTGATCCTATCATTTCCATATTGGTCATCGCCTATCTTCGTCACCCGCATGCTTTTATATTCTAAATTATCTTGATGCGTCATCTCTGTAATTGTTAAACATCTAAATATAAGACTCGTCGATGCTGCATTCATCATTTTTATTTTATAAGCATAGGCTTCATCAGGATATTGAATCGTAATACTATTTGACTTTACAATCTCAGTACTTAGTTTTGTGCCATTTTTATTATAAAAAATGATGATAAAATACACTGAACCAGCAGGCGTTGCATCAAAATCAAAATGCAATTTATAATGCTGTCCTCTACGCAAAATTGGTAAACTTGGTGCACTTTTATATTTTGAAAATTGTTTTAACATCAACCACTCATGAATCGGTAATCCAGAGGGCATCAAAGGATTTATAAAAGTTACTTCACCATTTGAAAATGATACTTTTGAGCCATACATAAATGTAGTTTGTGAAATATAATTCCAAGTAACTTTAAATGTTTTGTTTTTCAGCATGTTGAACTCTCCCAAACTTGTCTTCCAAAATAATGTTGTAAAAATTAACAAACCAACTTGCAATGGTAGGTGAATCATCATTATGTCGCCCAGGAATACTGCGATTCATCACTCTTGCTTGGTGTGCTGTCAATACAGGTAGTAGCTCTTGAAATGCATGTGGATCATAATCATCATGTTGCATATATGCTATGGCAAAAACAGTTTGTGACAATGATTTCTTTTGAAATGTTTGCCAAAATTTTTGATTTAATGCCTGTATCGACGCTTGAGATGTATCACCTTCATTAGACACCAGGACGTCTAATGCTGTACCGAACTCTTCTGGTCTAAGTAATCGCATATGTTCAGCAATCGTTCCAATATTAACAAGTGGTTTACCAACAATAATTGCCTGAGGATTTAACTGAGCACCATAATACAAGGCACCAAATGACCCCATAGATAAACCAGATAATATTAATTCATGTGATTTAAAATTCAGCTTTTCTAATGTCTCTTCAATAACATTGATAATACCTTGTTCATATTCAGATGAACCGATATAAAAGCTACCACCTTCAACACGAGGATCGCCGATTAGTAAAAAGGGTGCATTCATACGTTTCATCATATAATATCCTTCGAAACCTTCCGCTGTTCGATAACCACTAAAATATACGTTTAGTGGTGGTTTCATATCACCAGGGTGGAAATAATAAATAAATTCCTGTCGTTGACTATCTACAAAACGACTACCACCGAGTAAAAATTGACCCATGTCTAATCTAGACCATCGTTTGTGTATAGGTCCTAAATGTACCGTCCCGTTCCCTCGCGCCTTAACAGTTACACTTATATAAGCATCAAATGGTTTCGTAGGTATCTCTAAAGGACTGTCTAACATATCATCAGTCAATATGATTTGTTCAATTAATGCACCATCAGCGCCAGTTTGAATCAATCTAAATGTATATTGCAACTCGACCGCACCATCAATATCAAATTCTGGCCATATTTGAATGACTTTATCTTTATCGTAAACGAGATTATTTTGCCAAGATGCGATAGGTTTAAATTCTTTTCCAAATTCTCCACTCAACGTGAGCTCTGAATTACCTTGGTAAACGACATCTCCTTTAAAATTCGGATGAACAAGTGCTAACTTAGGAGAAACCTTATCTCCATACTGTCCTGAGAAGCTAACTGCCTCTAATTTATTATTACGTTCTTCAATGTTCCGGTAATGTAATGGTTGAACAACGTATTTTTGGACATTTTCGTCTTGTTCATATTCAACAGACCAAAATGATTCATCAACATACGTATTGTATGGTTCGCTTATCATTTGTAATAAATTCGTTAATGTCTCCGAGTATGGTGCTTGAATATAGATAAAATCAAAGCGTCCTTCTGCTTCAACAATCGCTTCAATAGCCTCTACATAACCACTATCAAATTCAAACAATCCAATATCGAAGTAATCCCAACTCACACCTTTTTTGTGTTGGAAAATAGGTTCTAAATCGTCTCCTCCAATTTGCAAAACTCTAAATTTACGTGGCATCATTTTCACCTTCTATTAACTCATCGAGCTGATTAATAATATTCTTAGAAGCATATGCATCTATTAATTTTAAAGAATAGGCGTACGCATAATTCCAATTTTTCAAATAAAATAAATAATAATTTAACGCATCATCTAATTCATCAACTGTATTTATAATACGGCCATTGTCATAATCAGAGACTTAATCTGTTTGTTGACCATTAATTTGTGGAATCCCAGCGCTAATTGCACTAATTTGTAAATACAAATCAGGTTCTTTTGACATATCTATCACAAGTCGCAACGTCCGCAATGCTTCTACAACATCATGTTCAGCATGTATCGTCTTAACAGCAATGATGTCATCTTGATCTTCAGGTGTCATTAATGCTGAAACATTAACATCGGCATTCTGTTTAGCTTGGTATTCCTCATTTACCGACGTAATACATTCACGAAGCCACATCGGTATATCATTTTGATGGCGCGTTAATAAAATTAAACGGTAATTATCTTCTTGTGCGATATAATCCACAAGTCGTTGCATCATTTGTTGCAAATCAACGTCACTCATACCGTCTATCCATACACCTATAAATGTTTCCATCAATTGACTACTTATATTAGGTGATTGTCTCGTTTCAAATGGCGTGATTCGAATCATTGTATTCTCTCGCTGATACTTCTCTTGATGACTAATTAAATCACGTTCTAGTTGCACACTATCAACAATTAAATGGGCATTCTTTACGATAGATTGATATTCCTCATCCGACACAGTTTCATTTCTATTTTTAAAAAATGAATAACTTAATGATTTCGCCGGAATATGATTGGCTATTTGTCGATTGTGCCTAGCATCTGAAGCCACAATCACATGATCATCTTCATGTATTTGATGTGCAATCATTGCTTGAAATTTTTCTTCAATTAGTTGAGCCATATTGTTATATTCTGTTTGTTGATAGTGATGTTGATATCTTTTTGAAACAGTGACTCTGCCATTTTTCAAATCTTCATGAAGTACACAATCTCCATTAATCGTTAAATATTCTTGGTAAGAAGCCTCTCCCTGATCATCAAAATAACGTATAGCTGATAAATAACCTCTGTCATCAAAAATATAACGCCGTTGTAACTGATCTCTTTCAAATTCTTCAAACCAAATTGAATACCCTTCTTGACTAAAATAAATATTTGTATAGGTCTGTTCACTCGTCACACATTTTAATAAATACGGCGTGTACACAAACTCAACATCATCCGGCCATTTTAAGTGATGATAATTAATCGCTTGTGGCGCATGGTGACTGAATCCTTGAATTTCATCAAACACAGACCAATACTTTGTCTCATATAAGTCATATCGATGTAAAAATGTTCTTAAATTTGGTGCATGATTGAGAACAATCAGACGATAATCTAAGTCATTTTCAAGGTGCATCCCCATCAAACTAATCATATCGTCAAATTCCGTCTTATTTTGTAGTTGATAATACGGCACAGTCGTGTCTTGCCACCATCGTTGGTCATCGTACCAAGCTGGAATAAAGTATTTCATAATTACCTCCTTACCAATACTGGTTTAAAAATGGCTTATATTTATCAAAATATAAATATGTACGAATTGTTTCTGCAATATTAATACTGATGTAAACTAATACAATCAGTTGTACTGAGAAATAAATTTCAGTAGATAAATGCGGTACAAACAATGTGAAATAAAGTGGTATACCAATAATGACTGTAACTAATGCCGATCCAAACCAACATACGCGTCGTGCTTGATAATTTAAATAACGTTCTGTATCCTTACCAGGTTTAACTCCTGAAAAATAATTGCCACTCTTTAAGAAATCTTTGGATTTTTGTTTAGTATTGATTAAAAATCTCGATAAAAAATAACCCAATAACATTTGAATCACTAAATACACCGAAATACCAATTGGACTATCAAATGTCATCATTGGCATATCATCTGAAACGTCTTTATTAAACATAGATAAAATAAAATGAATACCACTTTTCAAGAAAACAAATGCTGAAATACTCATCATTAAAGTAATACTGCCTGCAGGGTTAACTTTCCAAGATAAATAAGATCTCATATTTGTTGCGGAAACGTTCATTAAATCGATATATGGTATTCTCACTTCTACTAATTCAATGAATAATAAGATAAACAATGTGATTATCACAAGAGTGATTAACAACGCAATCACAATATGACTTGCATCTATATATTCCATTTTTTGATGCATCATTGATTTAATAATGCTAACCATTACAATCGGCATTGGTCCTGCGATGCCGTAACGACTATTTTTGTCAGCTAACCAAACTAATAACATCGTTCCAGTAACCAAAATCAAGATTGTTAAGTAAATATTGTCTTGATGAACACGTTCTTTCGAAACATATTCATGAATCACAAAATAACTTTGAATAACACTTAAAATTAATGTTAAGATGCGCTCTTTATAATGCTTCTCAAGACTTGTTTGTTTCATGTATTTATCCATATTCCGATAAGAAATCAGCATCAAGATAATCATTGATGTTAACCACGGACCTAATCCTAAAGTGAAAATGTTTAAAGTATTAACGTCTCCACCCATATTAGAAATAGCTATTTTAAAAAATGACTCATGTTTTACTTGCATATCGTTATAGGAAACGATGGAAATGTTTGTACCTAATATATAAATAAACAAGATAAAACATGTGTAAAGTATACGTTTATATATAATTTTATATTCGTATTGTTGTAAAAGTTTTAACATGTTGCACCTCTTTTATATCAAAAACATTAAAAAGACTAAGGTTATTTCACTAATTATTAAAATCTGATATAGATTTTTTAGTGAACAACGCCCCAGTCTTTTTAATTTTAGCCAACTATAAATTAAATTTATGCTTGAGAATCATCTTGATAATTTTCATCTTTCTTTTTCTTTCTCTTCATTAAACCTAAACCAACTAATAATGTCATAACGCCACCTAGTAATCCATTTTGTTTTATTGAGTCACCTGTATCTGGCAATCTTTTTTCACTTTGTGCTGGCGTGCCATTATGTTTAGTCACTTCAGATGTTGCACTTAATGTAGACTGAGATTCACTCGTGCTCGTTGTTGCTTCACTTGATGAGCGAGATGTGCTCGTGCTGTGTGTATGATGCATACTCATTGAGTCTGACGGATGCATTGAGTTAGATTCAGATGTACTTGTTGAGCCGGACATACTTGTTGATGTTGAGTTGCTCATTGAAGTCGAGTTAGACATACTTGTTGATGTTGAGTCAGAAATGCTTTGTGAACCAGACATAGATGTACTCAGCGATTCGGATGTGCTTGTCGAATCGGATGTGCTCAATGACATTGATGTGCTTGTTGACACTGATTCTGAGTCGCTAATTGATGTTGAATCGGATTTGTCTTGTGACATTGAAACACTTGTTGAATCGGATTCACTCATTGATGTTGAGTCAGATACGCTCGTTGAATCTGAACCAGACATACTTAGCGATTCAGATGTGCTTGTTGATGTTGAACCACTTGTTGAGCCAGATGTACTTGTTGAGACACTTTGTGATATTGATTCACTCGATGCAGTTGATGCTGATTTGCTATCACTTGTTGAATCACTAAACGACGTTGATATGCTTGTTGAATCGAATTGACTTGCACTCATTGAACCAGACGTACTTTGTGATTCCGACGTACGTACTGAACTACTTGTTGATGTTGATGTGCTTGTTGAACCTGATTGACTTGTACTCAATGATAATGACTTACTGTCAGAATCCGATGTACTTATCGAATCACTTAATGATTCTGATGTACTACCTGACTGAGACGTGCTCATCGAACTACTTACGGACATTGATTTACTGTCTGATGCAGCTAATGATCCACTTGTACTCATAGAATCGCTTATCATTTCAGACGTGCTCATTGAGTCTGATGAGCTTGTTGAGACACTTTGTGATGTTGCTATGCTTAGTGATCCAGATACTGAATCACTTGTGCTCGTTGAATCGCTCAATGATTCTGATGTACTCATCGATTTTGAATCACTTGTACTTAATGATATTGATGTACTTTGTGAATCTGATTTGCTTGTTGACGCACTTTGAGAGTTGGCTATACTATTTGAAATACTGATAGAGTCCGAGGTGCTAGCTGACTCGCTCAATGATTCTGATGTACTAATTGAATTTGATGTACTATCACTTACCGATTGTGATGTACTAGCCGAATCAGATGTACTTGTTGATAAGCTTTGTGACTTAGACAAGCTTCCTGATGTACTCATGCTTACTGAATCACTTAACGATGTTGATGTGCGCAATGAATCAGATGTGCTTGTTGATAGACTTTCGGATTTTTCAGTACTGCTAGAGTTCGAAATAGAATCGCTTAATGATGTTGATTTACTAACTGAACCTGACATGCTTGATGATACACTTTGTGAATTCACTAAACTTGTGCTTGTTGAGCTTGATACACTATTACTTTCAGATGTGCTTAATGACTTAGATGCACTCACAGAATCAGATAGGCTTACACTTGTCGATTTCGAGGTACTAGCTGAAGTAGATACCACAATCGATCCTGATGTGCTCGTTGATGCACTTTGTGAGTCAGCTTTACTTGTTGACACACTTTGGGATTGTTGTGTACTTCCTGATGTTGATACGGAATCACTCATGCTATTTCTTGTTACTTCATATTTAAAAGTTGTCGTCGTTTTGTTACCGCTCGCATCTGTAGAAACGATTGTTATAGTACTTGTACCAATGTTTGTTGGTGTACCACTAATAGTATTATTTGTGCTATCGAATGTTAATCCAGACGGCAATCCTGTGACTGTATTTGTTACTGCATTCCCACTATTATCTTGCGTAGCAATTTTAATCGGGGATATTGGTGAATACACTTCTGATGATTGATCTCCTATTGGTGTCACTGTTGGTGCTGTCGTATCCACAACATTTATTGTAAAAGTTGTCGTCGATTTGTTATTTGCTTGGTCAGTAGATACTACTGTCACTGTTGATTGACCAATTTTTGTTGGTGTTCCAATGATTGAATTCGTTGCACTATCATAACTTAATCCGCTTGGTAATCCTGTAACTGTATTTGTCACAGTCCCAGTACCATTATCCGTTGTAGTCAACACAATAGGATTCATTGTTTTACCCACTTCAATGGTTTGATTGCCTACAGTTACAGTTGGTGCTTTTACATCAGTAAAATAATATGTCACTGATTGTCCAGCATTCGTCATTTTTACAGTTTTATTTGTATCATTATAAGTTGACGCATATGAACTATCGACAGATGTGTAGTTATATCCTTTAGCAGTCAATGCAGATTGCTGATTATCGATTGTCACGACTTGATCAACATTTCCTGAATATGTTTTTGGGGGAATAATATCTTTACCTGTTGTTACATCAACGTATCTCACTTGTGTAACAGCAGATTCTGTATATTCGAATGTTCCAAATTGTACTTGTTGTAAATTTGTCGCGCCACCTGTTGAGGCTGTCATTGATAACGAAAAGTTGGTCGTACCACTTTTTGCAATCCAATCTGAAATATTACGTGTCCATGTTTGACCTGCATACGTTACAGTCATAACTTTTGTATCACCATTATAATTAATATCAAAATCTTGGAACGTGTTATTCGTAGGTTGAACTTTTAACTTTGCAGCATTATCAGCTGCTGAACTTGATGTGTACGTTGTCGCAACGCCATAACTATCTGTTGTAACAAAGGCACCAAACGCACCACCACCAGCTACATTAGATGGGTCTGCATTCGCTTTTGCTGCTGCATTCGGTTTAGATGTATTGTGGTACGTATCCAATTTGAAGCCAAACGCATTACTCAAACCACCGATACCTACTGCCGCACCATTTAATCCTGTTTCTCCCAATACACCAGGTGAAAAGGCAAAGCCGATACCATCTCCACCATTTCCATTACCTTCGTATTTATTACCTAAATTTACTTTTCCAGAAAAATGAAAACTTTTATTAGAGTCAATACGTGTTCCTAATGTAATAGCACCTTTTTGGCTGTATGCATCCTGCGTTAACGTCACAATACCGGTACTTTGATCATAAGTAGCATTACCTGACGTTGTCATATATTGTTTGAGGTTATCTTTATTAACCGTAATCGTATTAGCGGTTACTGCACTTGTCGTTGCAGCTGATGCAAAAGTTGACATAGCTAATCGACTGAAAGTTCGAAGTTTGATAGGTGCTGTGCTGGTTGACGTTGTACTAGTTTTGTTTAAATTGGCTGAAGCTGGCGTTGTGCTTTGTGAAGTAGTATTTGATGCAGTACTTTGATTTGTTGATGTATTAGTTTGTTGGTCTGTACTTGAAATTGATGTTACAGATTTAGTATCAGAACTTGATGTAGTATTCTTTGGGGATGTTGATTCAGATGTAGATGTCAATTTTTCTTGTTGATTGCTTGTACTATTAGTTGTCGAAGTGACATTTTCAGACTTTTCACTTGAGACTGTGTCACTATTTGATGTTTGTTCCGAACTGCTATTTTTCGTTACGCTAGTAGAATCGGTTGTTGATGTTGATGCTTCGATTGTCGTTGAGTTTTGATTGCCTACGGTTTCACTTTGCGTGTTTAATTCAGATGTTAAAGGTGCATCAGAAGCCGCAAAAGCTTGCTGGTCATGCAACATGTTTACTGTGAATGCACCACCAATAACCGCTGTAGTTTTCAGTCCGTATCCCGTTATTTTTTTACTAATGCTTTGATTATCTTGACTCACTAAACTATGACTAATAAATGGTAGTCCCATAATTTTGAACATTTCAATTTCTTTAATTCCGGATTTTACCCAATTTTTTCCAGATTTATAAAGTCTTACTCTTGTCTTTTCATTTGCTAAGCTGTCATGAAATTCTTTCTGTCTTTTACTCATGTAATAACTCCTTGTATTATCTTTACATTCATTAGATTATAATATATGCCACTATTCAATTTAATACAACTCTTTTTTCAAATAAAAAATACTTAATTTGTCAAAATCCATTTTTTCTCAAAAGTATATTCTT
>OJXH01000083.1_pt1 | contig 28872 bp, 21 predicted proteins | sample 1600621 | NCBI WGS metagenome assembly OJXH01 (sample SAMN04436989, study PRJEB24849) | human gut metagenome | biome: human gut; feature: NICU; material: stool | host: Homo sapiens | place: USA: Saint Louis, MO | collected 2013-03-12
AATTTGACAGCATTTTAAACAGCAAATAAAAGACGCCAATTAAATTTATGACAAATGTATCCAGAATTTAATAAGTGTGCTTATATGCCCTTTAAATTCAAAATTTTAATAGTCAATAACAAGTTGAATATAAAAGTTAAACGCCGTTAAATAGCGTTAAAAAATTGAAAATGACAGTATTGCCAAAAAATAAGAATTAATTATTTATATGTAAACGGTTTCCACCTCTATTTTAAATGAAATTTGTGACAAAAAAAGGTATAATATATTAATGACATACAAAGAAATGGAGTGATTATTTTGGTTCAAGAAGTTGTAGTAGAAGGAGACATTAATTTAGGTCAATTTCTAAAAACAGAAGGGATTATTGAATCTGGTGGTCAAGCAAAATGGTTCTTGCAAGACGTTGAAGTATTAATTAATGGAGTGCGTGAAACACGTCGCGGTAAAAAGTTAGAACATCAAGATCGTATAGATATCCCAGAATTACCTGAAGATGCTGGTTCTTTCTTAATCATTCATCAAGGTGAACAATGAAGTTAAATACACTCCAATTAGAAAATTATCGTAACTATGATGAGGTTACGTTGAAATGTCATCCTGACGTGAATATCCTCATTGGAGAAAATGCACAAGGAAAGACAAATTTACTTGAATCAATTTATACCTTAGCTTTAGCAAAAAGTCATAGAACGAGTAATGATAAGGAACTCATACGTTTTAATGCTGATTATGCTAAAATAGAAGGTGAGCTTAGTTATAGACACGGCACGATGCCATTAACAATGTTTATAACTAAAAAAGGTAAACAAGTCAAAGTGAATCACTTAGAGCAAAGTCGTCTAACTCAATATATTGGACACCTCAATGTGGTTCTATTTGCGCCAGAAGATTTGAATATTGTAAAAGGCTCTCCTCAAATAAGACGACGCTTTATAGATATGGAGTTGGGCCAAATTTCTGCTGTTTACTTAAATGATTTAGCTCAATACCAACGTATTTTAAAGCAAAAGAATAATTACTTAAAGCAGTTACAATTAGGCCAAAAAAAGGACTTAACAATGTTGGAAGTATTAAATCAACAGTTTGCTGAATATGCAATGAAAGTAACTGATAAACGTGCACATTTTATTCAAGAGCTAGAGTCGTTAGCTAAACCGATTCATGCTGGTATCACAAATGATAAAGAAGCGTTGTCGCTGAATTATTTACCTAGTCTTAAATTTGATTATGCTCAAAATGAAGCGGCACGACTTGAAGAAATTATGTCTATTCTTAGCGATAATATGCAAAGAGAAAAAGAACGAGGCATTAGCTTATTCGGACCACATCGAGATGATATAAGTTTTGATGTGAATGGCATGGATGCTCAAACATATGGTTCTCAAGGACAGCAACGTACAACGGCTTTGTCCATTAAATTAGCTGAAATTGAGTTAATGAATATCGAAGTTGGGGAATATCCCATCTTATTATTAGACGATGTACTCAGTGAATTAGATGATTCGCGTCAAACGCATTTATTAAGTACGATTCAGCATAAAGTACAAACATTTGTCACTACGACATCTGTAGATGGTATTGATCATGAAATCATGAATAACGCTAAATTGTATCGTATTAATCAAGGTGAAATTATAAAGTAACAGAAAGCGATGGTGACTGCATTGTCAGATGTAAACAACACGGATAATTATGGTGCTGGGCAAATACAAGTATTAGAAGGTTTAGAAGCAGTACGTAAAAGACCAGGTATGTATATAGGATCGACTTCAGAGAGAGGTTTGCACCATTTAGTGTGGGAAATTGTCGATAATAGTATCGATGAAGCATTAGCTGGTTATGCAAATCAAATTGAAGTTGTTATTGAAAAAGATAACTGGATTAAAGTAACGGATAACGGACGTGGTATCCCAGTTGATATTCAAGAAAAAATGGGACGTCCAGCTGTCGAAGTTATTTTAACTGTTTTACATGCTGGTGGTAAATTCGGCGGTGGCGGATACAAAGTATCTGGTGGTTTACATGGTGTTGGTTCATCAGTTGTAAACGCATTGTCACAAGACTTAGAAGTATATGTACACAGAAATGAGACTATATATCATCAAGCATATAAAAAAGGTGTACCTCAATTTGACTTAAAAGAAGTTGGCACAACTGATAAGACAGGTACTGTCATTCGTTTTAAAGCAGATGGAGAAATCTTCACAGAGACAACTGTATACAACTATGAAACATTACAGCAACGTATTAGAGAGCTTGCTTTCTTAAACAAAGGAATTCAAATCACATTAAGAGATGAACGTGATGAAGAAAACGTTAGAGAAGACTCCTATCACTATGAGGGCGGTATTAAATCTTATGTTGAGTTATTGAACGAAAATAAAGAACCTATTCATGATGAGCCGATTTATATTCATCAATCTAAAGATGATATTGAAGTAGAAATTGCGATTCAATATAACTCAGGATATGCCACAAATCTTTTAACTTACGCAAATAACATTCATACGTACGAAGGTGGTACGCATGAAGACGGATTCAAACGTGCATTAACGCGTGTCTTAAATAGTTATGGTTTAAGTAGCAAGATTATGAAAGAAGACAAAGATAGACTTTCTGGTGAAGATACACGTGAAGGTATGACAGCAATTATATCTATCAAACATGGTGATCCTCAATTCGAAGGTCAAACGAAGACAAAATTAGGTAATTCTGAAGTGCGTCAAGTTGTAGATAAATTATTCTCAGAGCACTTTGAACGATTTTTATATGAAAATCCACAAGTCGCACGTACAGTGGTTGAAAAAGGTATTATGGCGGCACGTGCACGTGTTGCTGCGAAAAAAGCGCGTGAAGTAACACGTCGTAAATCAGCGTTAGATGTAGCAAGTCTTCCAGGTAAATTAGCCGATTGCTCTAGTAAAAGTCCTGAAGAATGTGAGATTTTCTTAGTCGAAGGGGACTCTGCCGGGGGGTCTACAAAATCTGGTCGTGACTCTAGAACGCAGGCGATTTTACCATTACGAGGTAAGATATTAAATGTTGAAAAGGCACGATTAGATAGAATTTTGAATAACAATGAAATTCGTCAAATGATCACAGCATTTGGTACAGGAATCGGTGGCGACTTTGATCTAGCGAAAGCAAGATATCACAAAATCGTCATTATGACTGATGCCGATGTGGATGGAGCGCATATTAGAACATTGTTATTAACATTCTTCTATCGATTTATGAGACCGTTAATTGAAGCAGGCTATGTGTATATTGCACAGCCACCGTTGTATAAACTGACACAAGGTAAACAAAAGTATTATGTATACAATGATAGGGAACTTGATAAACTTAAATCTGAATTGAATCCAACACCAAAATGGTCTATTGCACGATACAAAGGTCTTGGAGAAATGAATGCAGATCAATTATGGGAAACAACAATGAACCCTGAGCACCGCGCTCTTTTACAAGTAAAACTTGAAGATGCGATTGAAGCGGACCAAACATTTGAAATGTTAATGGGTGACGTTGTAGAAAACCGTAGACAATTTATAGAAGATAATGCAGTTTATGCAAACTTAGACTTCTAAGCGCTGTGAACTGAACTTTTGAAGGAGGAACTCTTGATGGCTGAATTACCTCAATCAAGAATAAATGAACGAAATATTACCAGTGAAATGCGTGAATCATTTTTAGATTATGCGATGAGTGTTATCGTTGCTCGTGCATTGCCAGATGTTCGTGACGGTTTAAAACCAGTACATCGTCGTATACTATATGGATTAAATGAACAAGGTATGACACCGGATAAATCATATAAAAAATCAGCACGTATCGTTGGTGACGTAATGGGTAAATATCACCCTCATGGTGACTCATCTATCTATGAAGCAATGGTACGTATGGCTCAAGATTTCAGTTATCGTTATCCGCTTGTTGATGGCCAAGGTAACTTTGGTTCAATGGATGGAGATGGCGCAGCAGCAATGCGTTATACTGAAGCACGTATGACTAAAATCACACTTGAACTGTTACGTGATATTAATAAAGATACAATAGATTTTATCGATAACTATGATGGTAATGAAAGAGAGCCGTCAGTCTTACCTGCTCGATTCCCTAACTTGTTAGCCAATGGTGCATCAGGTATCGCGGTAGGTATGGCAACGAATATTCCACCACATAACTTAACAGAATTGATCAATGGTGTACTTAGCTTAAGTAAGAATCCTGATATTTCAATTGCTGAGTTAATGGAAGATATTGAAGGTCCTGATTTCCCAACTGCTGGACTTATTTTAGGTAAGAGTGGTATTAGACGCGCATATGAAACAGGTCGTGGTTCAATTCAAATGCGTTCTCGTGCAGTTATTGAAGAACGTGGAGGCGGACGTCAACGTATTGTTGTCACTGAAATTCCTTTCCAAGTGAATAAGGCTCGTATGATTGAAAAAATTGCAGAGCTTGTTCGTGACAAGAAAATTGACGGTATTACTGATTTACGTGATGAAACAAGTTTACGTACTGGTGTGCGTGTCGTTATTGATGTGCGTAAGGATGCCAATGCTAGTGTCATTTTAAATAACTTATACAAACAAACACCTCTTCAAACATCATTTGGTGTGAATATGATTGCTCTAGTGAATGGTAGACCGAAGCTGATTAATTTAAAAGAAGCGTTAGTACATTATTTAGAGCATCAAAAGACAGTTGTTAGAAGACGTACGCAATACAACTTACGTAAAGCTAAAGATCGTGCCCACATTTTAGAAGGGTTACGTATTGCGTTAGATCATATCGATGAAATTATTTCAACGATTCGTGAATCAGAAACAGATAAAGTCGCAATGGAAAGTTTGCAACAACGCTTCAAACTTTCTGAAAAACAAGCTCAAGCTATTTTAGACATGCGTTTAAGACGTCTAACAGGTTTAGAGAGAGACAAAATTGAAGCTGAATATAATGAGTTATTAAATTATATTAGTGAATTAGAAGCAATCTTAGCTGATGAAGAAGTGTTATTACAGTTAGTTAGAGATGAATTGACTGAAATTAGAGATCGCTTCGGTGATGATCGTCGTACTGAAATTCAATTAGGTGGATTTGAAGACTTAGAGGACGAGGACTTAATTCCAGAAGAACAAATTGTAATTACTTTGAGCCATAATAACTATATTAAACGTTTGCCGGTATCTACATATCGTGCTCAAAACCGTGGTGGTCGTGGTGTTCAAGGTATGAATACATTGGAAGAAGATTTTGTCAGTCAATTGGTAACTTTAAGTACACATGACCATGTATTGTTCTTTACTAACAAAGGTCGTGTATACAAACTAAAAGGTTATGAAGTGCCTGAGTTATCAAGACAGTCTAAAGGTATTCCTGTAGTGAATGCTATTGAACTTGAAAATGATGAAATCATTAGTACAATGATTGCTGTTAAAGACCTTGAAAGTGAAGATAACTTCTTAGTGTTTGCAACTAAACGTGGTGTCGTTAAACGTTCAGCATTAAGTAACTTCTCAAGAATAAATAGAAATGGTAAGATTGCGATTTCGTTCAGAGAAGATGATGAGTTAATTGCAGTTCGCTTAACAAGTGGTCAAGAAGATATCTTGATTGGTACATCACATGCATCATTAATTCGATTCCCTGAATCAACATTACGTCCTTTAGGCCGTACAGCAACGGGTGTGAAAGGTATTACACTTCGTGAAGGTGACGAAGTTGTAGGGCTTGATGTAGCTCATGCAAACAGTGTTGATGAAGTATTAGTAGTTACTGAAAATGGTTATGGTAAACGTACGCCAGTTAATGACTATCGTTTATCAAATCGTGGTGGTAAAGGTATTAAAACAGCTACGATTACTGAGCGTAATGGTAATGTTGTATGTATCACTACAGTAACTGGTGAAGAAGATTTAATGATTGTTACTAATGCAGGTGTCATTATTCGACTAGATGTTGCAGATATTTCTCAAAATGGTCGTGCAGCACAAGGTGTTCGCTTAATTCGCTTAGGCGATGATCAATTTGTTTCAACGGTTGCTAAAGTAAAAGAGGATGCAGACGAAGAAAATGAAGATGAACAATCTACTGTATCTGAAGATGGTACTGAACAACAACGTGAAGCGGTTGTAAATGATGAAACACCAGGAAATGCAATTCATACTGAAGTGATTGATTCAGAAGTAAATGATGAAGATGGACGTATTGAAGTAAGACAAGATTTCATGGACCGTGTTGAAGAAGACATACAACAATCATCAGATGATGATGAAGAATAATAAAAAAATAAGACTTCCCTATATGTAGGGGGGTCTTATTTTTATGCTAGAAAGTAATGCTATACTATATTCAATGATTAGTAATGACTAACTTTCTAATTGTTTCATTGCGTAAGGTATTTCATTGATAAGTCTTGATGGTGGCACCACATACATATCTTTTGCAAGATTTTCGCCAATAAAACTATGTGTATATGTGGCACTCATAACCGCTTCTTTTAAGTTATCAAATTGACCAACAAAACTTGTAATCATACCAGCAAGTGTATCGCCCATACCACCAGTCGCCATTGCTGGGCTACCGATTGTCAATTTAAAGTCTTCATCTTTAAAGAAAATTTCAGTACCGTGTTTTTTAAGTACAACAGTTGCGCCTAAACGATCAACTGCTTCACGATTACGCTCATATGTCTGTTCCTCAATAGGAATACCACTTAATCGTTCCCATTCTTTGAGATGCGGAGTAAAAATCACGCGACATGTAGGTAATTGTGGTTTCAATTTACTAAAGATTGTGATGGCATCGCCGTCTACGATTAAATTTTGATGCGGTTGTATATTTTGTAGTAGGAATGTAATGGCATTATTTCCTTTGAAATCAACGCCAAGACCTGGACCAATTAGTATACTGTCAGTCATTTCAATCATTTTCGTCAACATTTTCGTATCATTAATATCAATAACCATCGCTTCTGGGCAACGAGAATGTAATGCTGAATGATTTGTTGGATGTGTAGCTACAGTGATTAAACCACTACCGCTAAATACACATGCACGAGCCGCTAACATAATGGCACCACCTAAGTTAGCAGATCCACCAATTAATAAAATTTTGCCATAATCACCTTTATGTGAATCTTCTTTACGCTTAGGAATGTTAATAGAATTTAACGTTTCCATAGTGATATAACCTCCCATGTAAAAGCCTTTTCCGAATTTATTCAATTTTAAAAATATATAGTAACTTTTAACAAAATGTATTATAAATTTCTGAATTCATTATTATTTGTCGTTAAATACAATAGAAAATACTATACCTGTATATGCAATTCGTCAATAGATAAATTATTAAATATGCTTACAACAATCTTAATATCCTTTAACGCACTACAATAGTGCTCTGATAATAGGTTATAAATGTACGTAAAACCATTGTTTCAATAAAAATGAAAACGTATACTTCAAGAAGGATGGGTTACTTAATATAAACAAGGGGGTAACATATATGACTTTATATTTAGATGGTGAAACACTAACAATTGAGTATATTAAATCATTTTTACAACAACAATCAAAGATTGAAATTATTGATGATGCGTTAGAACGTGTCAAAAAAAGTAGAGCAGTAGTTGAACGTATTATTGAAAATGAGGAAACGGTTTACGGTATCACTACAGGTTTTGGGTTATTTAGTGATGTACGTATAGACCCGACGCAATATAACGAATTACAAATGAATCTGATACGCTCACATGCCTGTGGACTAGGTGAGCCATTTTCAAAAGAAGTAGCATTAGTCATGATGATTTTACGATTGAATACATTATTAAAAGGTCATTCAGGTGCCACTTTAGAATTAGTGAGACAATTACAATTTTTTATAAATGAACGTATTATACCGATAATCCCACAGCAAGGCTCTCTCGGTGCATCAGGAGATTTAGCGCCATTATCACATTTAGCATTAGCATTAATTGGTGAAGGGAAAGTATTGTACAGAGGTGAAGAAAAGGATAGTGACGATGTATTAAGAGAATTAAATAGACAACCTTTGAACCTTCAGGCTAAAGAAGGTTTAGCATTGATTAATGGTACGCAAGCTATGACAGCTCAAGGTGTCATTAGTTATATAGAAGCAGAAGATTTAGGTTACCAATCTGAATGGATTGCTGCATTAACGCATCAGTCTCTTAATGGCATTATAGATGCATATCGACATGATGTGCACGCTGTTCGTAATTTTCAAGAACAGATTAATGTGGCAGCGCGTATGCGTGATTGGTTAGAAGGATCAACATTAACGACGCGACAAGCAGAAATACGTGTACAAGATGCATATACATTGCGTTGTATACCACAAATCCATGGCGCGAGTTTTCAAGTATTCAATTATGTTAAACAGCAATTAGAATTTGAAATGAATGCGGCTAATGATAATCCACTTATATTTGAGGAAGCAAATGCAACGTTTGTTATTTCGGGTGGTAACTTCCATGGACAACCTATTGCTTTTGCATTAGATCATCTTAAATTAGGTGTAAGTGAATTAGCAAACGTATCGGAACGTCGTCTAGAGCGACTAGTAAATCCTCAATTAAATGGTGATTTACCAGCATTTCTTAGTCCAGAGCCAGGATTGCAAAGTGGCGCGATGATTATGCAATATGCTGCTGCAAGTCTCGTTTCTGAAAATAAAACTTTAGCGCATCCAGCGAGTGTTGATTCTATCACTTCATCTGCGAACCAAGAAGATCACGTATCTATGGGAACTACAGCTGCTAGACATGGTTATCAAATTATTGAAAATGCAAGACGTGTGTTGGCAATCGAATGTGTTATTGCATTACAAGCAGCAGAGTTGAAAGGTGTCGAAGGATTATCACCAAAAACACGTCGCAAGTATGATGAGTTTCGAAGTATCGTGCCATCCATTACATATGACCGTCAATTTCATAAAGATATTGAAGCGGTTGCACAGTATTTAAAGCAATCAATTTATCAAACGACTGCATGTCACTAAATCGACATGATTGATGTTTGAAATCGTTACTTGAAAAAGCAAATATAGTTTGCTATATTAAAAATAACTTAATAAGACATTGTTCGTAGGACAAGTAATATATAGTGTTCGATATCAGAGAGCTTGTGGTTAGTGTGAACAAGAATCAACATATATATGAATCTACCTACTTATTTAAAAGAACAATCGGTGATAACCGTTATTTTAGTGAAGTGCAATTTAGGTTTAGTGTATCTTTATAACTTAAATTGTTAAATAGGGTGGCAACGCGTAGACCACGTCCCTTGTAGGGATGTGGTCTTTTTTTATTTTCTAAAAAATAAAGACGTGCGTCATTCCATAATAAATGATAATTATTTGGGAAAGGATGAAGGTTAATGTTAGACATTAGATTATTCAGAAATGAGCCTGACACAGTTAAGAGCAAAATTGAATTACGCGGAGATGATCCAAAAGTTGTAGATGAAATTTTAGAATTGGATGAGCAACGACGTAAATTAATTAGTGCAACAGAAGAAATGAAAGCACGTCGTAATAAAGTAAGCGAAGAAATCGCATTAAAAAAACGTAATAAAGAAAATGCTGATGATGTGATTGCTGAAATGCGCACATTAGGTGACGATATTAAAGAAAAAGATAGTCAATTAAATGAAATTGATAGTAAAATGACAGGTATCCTTTGTCGTATTCCAAATTTAATAAGTGATGATGTACCTCAAGGTGAATCTGATGAAGATAACGTTGAAGTTAAAAAGTGGGGTACACCACGTGAGTTTTCATTTGAACCAAAAGCACATTGGGATATTGTAGAAGAATTGAAAATGGCTGATTTTGATCGTGCAGCAAAAGTTTCAGGTGCGCGTTTTGTATATTTAACAAATGAAGGTGCGCAATTAGAGCGTGCTTTAATGAACTATATGATTACAAAACATACAACACAACATGGTTATACAGAAATGATGGTACCACAGCTTGTAAACGCAGATACAATGTATGGTACAGGTCAATTACCTAAATTTGAAGAAGATTTATTTAAAGTAGAAAAAGAAGGATTATATACAATTCCAACTGCTGAAGTACCATTAACGAATTTCTATCGTAATGAAATTATTCAACCAGGTGTACTTCCTGAAAAATTCACTGGTCAATCTGCATGTTTCCGTAGTGAAGCAGGATCAGCAGGTAGAGATACAAGAGGATTAATTCGTTTACATCAATTCGATAAAGTGGAAATGGTACGTTTTGAACAACCTGAAGATTCATGGAATGCTTTAGAAGAAATGACAACAAACGCAGAAGCAATTTTAGAAGAGTTAGGTTTACCATACCGTCGTGTTATTTTATGTACAGGTGATATTGGATTTAGTGCAAGCAAAACATATGATTTAGAAGTTTGGTTACCAAGCTACAATGATTATAAAGAAATTAGTTCATGCTCAAACTGTACGGATTTCCAAGCGCGTCGTGCTAACATCCGCTTCAAGCGTGACAAAGCAGCTAAACCAGAATTAGCACATACATTAAATGGTAGTGGTTTAGCAGTTGGACGTACATTTGCTGCTATTGTTGAAAATTACCAAAATGAAGATGGAACAGTAACAATTCCAGAAGCATTAGTACGATTTATGGGTGGTAAAACACAAATTTCAAAACCAGTTAAATAAAGACTTTAGCTACAAGCTTTAAAAAGTATATATCTACGTATACTTAAAGCAAGGCCAAGATACTTTAAATAATATTTTAAAAAGTGGTGACGAAGCTGTCGCCACTTTTTTTGTGCTGTAAAAGTATAATAGTGAGCCAATGCACATAACAACAATAAATTAAGTTTGTTGTTTAATGGGGTGAACGCATTTCATTATAGCAACAATACGGGATAATTATGATGAACTAAAACAATCTAAAACGTAACAATTTTGAGCATCACTATTATGGGAAATTAAGTGATAAAAAACTGATTTCGTTGATGTAGTATGAGTAATATCGATGCAGTAGGGTAGGGGGGATTATCGAAAGTGTTAGAGACATGAATCAATATCCCAGACTCATCATTAGATATAAAAAATTATAAAATTAGTACTTAAAAACAACTACAAACCCGTAGAAAATATGGAGGTAGTATTAAATAAAATATTGAAAATTCTAAAAACTAAAAAGCTAATATGAAGCCGATTAAAGACTCCGGTATGTCTAACCTCAGACAAACCGGAGTCTAACGTTATTGCTTGTCATATAGAACTATATTAGACTAGGTATATTATTTTTTCGTAATTATATAAATATAAAGTGAAAAAGGAGGTAATTGAGATGACAACACATTTGAGTTTTAGACAAGGCGTGCAAGAGTGTATCCCAACATTATTGGGTTATGCCGGTGTTGGTATTTCATTTGGTATCGTGGCTTCATCTCAAAACTTTAGTATTTTAGAAATTATCTTGTTATGTCTTGTTATATATGCCGGTGCTGCGCAATTTATTATGTGCGCGTTGTTTATAGCAGGTACACCGATATCAGCGATTGTACTAACTGTATTTATCGTAAATTCAAGAATGTTCCTTTTAAGTATGTCGCTTGCACCAAACTTCAAGACATATGGGTTTTGGAACCGTGTTGGATTAGGTTCATTAGTAACTGACGAAACGTTTGGTGTCGCCATTACACCTTATTTAAAAGGAGAAGCTATCAATGATCGTTGGATGCATGGTCTTAATATTACAGCATATTTATTTTGGGTAATTCCATGTGTAGCAGGTGCATTGTTTGGCGAGTATATTTCGAATCCACAAGCATTAGGATTAGATTTTGCTATCACGGCTATGTTTATCTTTTTAGCCATTGCACAATTTGAATCAATTACTAAATCGCGTTTAAGAATTTACATAGTACTCATTATTGCCGTCATAGTAATGATGTTATCGCTAAGTATGTTTATGCCTTCATATCTAGCAATATTAATTGCAGCCACAATTTCAGCAGCGTTAGGAGTGATGATGGAACGATGATAACTCATATGAACATGTTAATACTTATTTTATTGTGTGGAATCGTAACGCTATTAATTCGAATTATACCTTTTATCATGATTTCAAAAGTGCAATTGCCTGATGTCGTGGTTCGATGGCTATCATTTATCCCAATCACACTATTTACGGCACTTGTCATTGACAGCATTATTCAACAGACGCCTCATGGTGAGGGGTATACATTAAACATCCCTTACATTATCGCGCTCATTCCGACGGTTATTTTATCTATAATCACGCGTAGTTTAACTATTACAATTATTAGTGGGATTGTTATCATGGCAGCATTACGATTTTTCTTTTAAAAATAACTGAAAATCATTGAACAGATATTTAAACTTAGGTAAACTGTTAGTAATCAGAAAATTCTGATATACAAATCATCTATGTTAAGATTGGGAATCGTGTATACGTAAGCGATTTGGCTAACGCATGACAATGATAACAACATTTTAAATGATAAAAGTAATTCATCACTGAATCTCAACTAACACATAACAATTTCATATTTCTTATTGTGAGAAGTTGAGGGACTTGGCCCTGTGATACTTCAGCAACCGACTTTATAGCACGGTGCTAAAACCAACGAGTTACTCGAATGATAAGTATAAAGACTTCTTACTTTTCAATAGGGTGAGAAGTTTTTTGTTTAAGGAGGAAAGAACAATGACAAATTACACAGTAGATACTTTAAATTTAGGGGAATTTATAACAGAATCTGGGGAAGTCATAGATAACTTGCGTTTGAGATATGAGCATGTCGGTTATCATGGACAACCATTAGTTGTAGTTTGTCATGCATTAACTGGCAATCATTTAACATATGGAACAGATGATTATCCGGGGTGGTGGCGAGAAATTATTGATGGGGGATATGTGCCTATTCATGACTATCAATTTTTAACATTTGATGTTATTGGTAGTCCTTTCGGTTCAAGTTCACCTTTAAACGACCCTCATTTTCCTAAAAAATTAACATTAAGAGATATTGTTAGAGCGAATGAACGAGGTATACAAGCGCTTGGTTATGACAAAATTAATATTTTAATAGGGGGAAGTCTTGGAGGTATGCAAGCAATGGAACTACTTTACAATCGACAGTTTGAAGTAGATAAAGCCATTATTCTTGCTGCAACAAGTCGAACATCATCTTATAGTAGAGCTTTCAATGAAATTGCGCGTCAGGCCATTCATCTTGGTGGTAAGGAAGGTCTAAGTATTGCACGCCAATTAGGTTTTTTGACATATCGATCATCGAAAAGTTATGATGAACGTTTCACACCGGATGAAGTAGTCGCATACCAGCAACATCAAGGTAATAAATTTAAAGAACGATTCGATTTGAATTGTTATCTGACACTGCTAGATGTATTGGATAGTCACAACATTGACCGAGGTCGCACAGACGTAACGCATGTTTTTAAAAATTTAGAAACGAAAGTCTTAACAATGGGCTTTATAGATGATTTGCTATATCCGGATGATCAAGTTCGTGCTTTAGGTGAACGTTTTAAATATCATCGTCATTTCTTTGTACCTGATAACGTTGGGCATGATGGATTCCTACTAAACTTTAGTACCTGGGCACCTAACTTATATCATTTCTTAAATTTAAAGCATTTTAAGCGCAAGTAATAATGTATATATTTTCAAAGAATGAAGCCACTAAATCACAGTTATCATATTCAAAAACATCTAGAGTACATGAGAGTGGAAATGAATTGTAAATCTAAATCAAGCTTGATTGCTATGTAGTGGGATTAAATAATCATGTTGAAAATGAAAGCACACAAAAGCGATTTAAATGAGTATGTTAATTACTTATAAAACATGAAAGTTATTATTCAATTAAATGAAATAGAAGCATACAATCTATAAATTGTTAATTTCCATTAAAGAGGTTAAAATAATAGCTATAGTTAAAAATATGGGAGTGGCTTATGTGTTTTCAAAAATACAACCTAAAGCAACAATGATTGCAACGATTACGTTGGTATTTGTCGCTTTAGCTTTATATCTAGTGCCTGGTTTAGGACTAATATTTGCATTATTTGCAACCATACCAGGTATCGTTTTATGGAATAAATCAATACAATCTTTCGGGATTAGTGCACTTATTACAGTAATTATAACAACTGTTTTAGGTAATACTTTCGTTTTAAGTGCTATCATATTAGTCTTAATTGCAAGTTTAATTATTGGTCAATTGCTCAAAGAAAGAACGTCTAAAGAAAGAATATTATACGTAACAACCGTAGCGATGAGCTTAATTTCATTAATCGCCTTTATGTTACTACAAACATTCGGAAGAATTCCACCATCAGCGAGCATAGTAAAACCTTTCAAGCAAACATTACATGAAGCGATTACGATGAGCGGTGCCGATGCGAATATGACCCAAATATTAGAAGAAGGGTTTAGACAAGCGACCGTTCAATTACCAGGTTTCATCATTATCATTACATTTTTAATCGTCTTAATTAACTTAATCGTTACATTTCCGATTTTACGAAAATTTAAAATCGCTACACCTGTATTTAAGCCACTTTTCGCGTGGCAAATGAGCGGTATTTTATTATGGATATACATTATTGTTATCATATGTTTATTATTTACAGGTCAACCGAGTGTGTTCCAGAGCATTCTTTTAAATTTCCAACTTGTGTTATCATTAGTGATGTATATTCAAGGTTTAAGTGTTATTCATTTCTTTGGTAAAGCGAAAGGTTTGCCGAATGCAGTAACGATTTTACTATTGGTTATCGGTACAATACTGACACCTACGACGCATATTGTAGGACTACTTGGTGTTATCGATTTAAGTTTGAATTTGAAGCGAATCATGAAAAATAATTCTAAAAAGTGAATAGAGGTGGAATAATGAATCGGCAGTCCACTAAGAAAGCTTTACTAATACCATTTGTCATCATGATCATCACAGCAATTGTTTTAATGGGTGTATGGTTTATCTTTAATAGCCTTATAGCATTAATTGCATCTATCGTTCTTGTCGTGATGATTATTGTTAGCATCGTTTTATTCAGACAAGCTTTAATGAAAATGGATAGTTATGTAGATGGTTTGAGTGCTCAAATTTCAACAACAAATAATAAAGCAATCAAACATTTACCAATTGGTATCATTGTTTTAGATGAAAATGATCACATCGAATGGGTTAACCAATTTATGACAGATCATATGGAAGCAAATGTCATTTCTGAATCTGTAAATGAAGTATTTCCAAACATTTTAAAGCAATTAGATAGAGTGAAATCCGTTGAAATAGAATATAATCAGTATCATTTCCAAGTACGTTATTCTGAGAATGATCACTGCCTCTATTTCTTTGATATAACTGAACAAGTACAAACAAATGAACTATATGAAAATTCTAAACCAATCATTGCGACATTATTTTTAGACAACTACGATGAGATTACGCAAAATATGAATGATACGCAGCGTTCGGAGATCAATTCAATGGTAACGCGTGTCATTAGTCGATGGGCAACTGAGTATAATATATTCTTTAAAAGGTATAGTTCCGATCAATTCGTAGCCTATTTAAATCAAAAAATATTAGCTGACTTAGAAGAATCTAAATTTGATATCTTGAGTCAATTACGTGAAAAAAGTGTTGGTTATCGTGCCCAATTAACATTAAGTATCGGTGTTGGTGAAGGCACTGAAAATTTAATCGACTTAGGTGAATTATCACAATCAGGCCTAGACTTAGCATTAGGACGTGGTGGTGACCAAGTTGCAATTAAAAGTATTAATGGTAATGTGCGCTTCTATGGCGGTAAGACTGACCCGATGGAGAAACGTACTCGTGTAAGAGCACGTGTTATCTCACATGCGTTAAAAGACATCCTTGCAGAGGGTGACAAAGTCATTATCATGGGACATAAACGTCCTGACTTAGATGCAATTGGTGCAGCAATCGGTGTGTCTAGATTTGCAATGATGAATAATTTAGAAGCATACATCGTATTAAATGAGACTGACATTGATCCAACATTACGACGCGTGATGAACGAAATTGATAAAAAGCCAGAGTTAAGAGAGCGATTTATTACATCAGATGATGCTTGGGATATGATGACATCTAAGACAACCGTAGTGATTGTTGATACGCATAAACCGGAACTGGTTTTAGATGAAAATGTCTTAAATAAAGCAAACCGTAAAGTTGTTATCGATCATCATAGACGTGGTGAAAGCTTCATCTCTAATCCATTGTTGATATATATGGAACCATACGCAAGTTCAACAGCAGAACTTGTAACAGAATTACTGGAATATCAACCAACAGAACAACGTTTAACGCGTCTTGAATCAACAGTGATGTATGCAGGTATTATTGTAGATACAAGAAACTTTACATTACGAACAGGATCAAGAACATTCGATGCAGCGAGTTATTTACGTGCACATGGTGCAGATACGATTTTAACGCAACATTTCTTAAAAGATGATGTGGATACTTACATTAATCGATCTGAATTAATTCGAACTGTAAAAGTTGAAGATAATGGCATAGCCATTGCGCATGGTTCAGACGATAAAATTTATCATCCAGTAACAGTTGCACAAGCAGCAGATGAACTGTTAAGTTTAGAAGGTATTGAAGCATCATATGTTGTTGCGAGACGTGAAGATAATCTGATTGGTATATCTGCGCGTTCACTCGGTTCAGTAAATGTCCAGTTAACAATGGAAGCACTTGGTGGCGGTGGACATTTAACCAATGCTGCAACACAACTTAAAGGTGTGACAGTCGAAGAGGCGATAGCGCAATTACAACAAGCAATTACAGAACAATTAAGTAGGAGTGAAGATGCATGAAAGTAATTTTTACACAAGATGTTAAAGGTAAAGGTAAAAAAGGTGAAGTTAAAGAAGTACCAGTAGGTTATGCAAATAACTTCTTATTGAAAAAGAATTATGCTGTAGAAGCAACACCAGGTAACCTGAAACAATTAGAGTTACAGAAAAAACGTGCAAAACAAGAACGCCAACAAGAAATTGAAGATGCTAAAGCATTAAAAGAAACTTTATCAAACATTGAAGTTGAAGTATCAGCAAAAACTGGTGAAGGTGGTAAATTGTTTGGATCAGTAAGCACAAAACAAATTGCCGAAGCACTAAAAGCACAACATGATATTAAAATTGATAAACGTAAAATGGATTTACCAAATGGAATTCATTCCCTAGGATATACGAATGTACCTGTTAAATTAGATAAAGAAGTTGAAGGTACAATTCGCGTACACACAGTTGAACAATAAAGTTGGATTGAAATAAGAGGTGTAACCATTCATGGATAGAATGTATGAGCAAAATCAAATGCCACATAACAATGAAGCTGAACAGTCTGTCTTAGGTTCAATTATTATAGATCCAGAATTGATTAATACTACTCAGGAAGTGTTGCTTCCTGAGTCATTTTATAGGGGTGCCCATCAACATATTTTCCGTGCAATGATGCACTTAAATGAAGATAATAAAGAAATTGATGTTGTAACATTGATGGATCAATTATCGACGGAAGGTACGTTGAATGAAGCGGGTGGCCCGCAATATCTTGCAGAGTTATCTACAAATGTACCAACGACGCGAAATGTTCAGTATTATACTGATATCGTTTCTAAGCATGCATTAAAACGTAGATTAATTCAAACTGCAGATAGTATTGCCAATGATGGATATAATGATGAACTTGAACTAGATGCGATTTTAAGTGATGCAGAACGTCGAATTTTAGAGCTATCATCTTCTCGTGAAAGCGATGGCTTTAAAGACATTCGAGACGTCTTAGGACAAGTATATGAAACAGCTGAAGAGCTTGATCAAAATAGTGGTCAAACACCAGGTATTCCTACAGGATATCGAGATTTAGACCAAATGACAGCAGGGTTCAACCGAAATGATTTAATTATCCTTGCAGCGCGTCCATCTGTAGGTAAGACTGCGTTCGCACTTAATATTGCACAAAAAGTTGCAACGCATGAAGATATGTATACAGTTGGTATTTTCTCACTAGAGATGGGTGCTGATCAGTTAGCCACACGTATGATTTGTAGTTCTGGTAATGTTGACTCAAACCGCTTAAGAACCGGTACTATGACTGAGGAAGATTGGAGTCGTTTTACTATAGCGGTAGGTAAATTATCACGTACGAAGATTTTTATTGATGATACACCGGGTATTCGAATTAATGATCTACGTTCTAAATGTCGTCGATTAAAGCAAGAACATGGCTTAGACATGATTGTGATTGACTACTTACAGTTGATTCAAGGTAGTGGTTCACGTGCGTCTGATAACAGACAACAGGAAGTTTCTGAAATCTCTCGTACATTAAAAGCATTAGCCCGTGAATTAGAATGTCCAGTTATCGCATTAAGTCAGTTATCTCGTGGTGTTGAACAACGACAAGATAAACGTCCAATGATGAGTGATATTCGTGAATCTGGTTCGATTGAGCAAGATGCCGATATCGTTGCATTCTTATACCGTGATGATTACTATAACCGTGGTGGCGATGAAGATGATGACGATGATGGTGGTTTCGAGCCGCAAACGAATGATGAAAACGGCGAAATTGAAATCATCATTGCTAAGCAACGTAATGGTCCAACAGGCACAGTTAAGTTACACTTTATGAAACAATATAATAAATTTACAGATATCGATTATGCACATGCTGATATGATGTAAAAAAGTTTTTCCGTACAATAATCATTTTAGTGATAAAATTGTACGGTTTTTATTTTGTTCTGAACGGGTTGATATATGTTAAGTTTGTGTATTGGAAGTGATGAATTAGTGCTGTCAAAGACTCTGTTAAAGGGTTTTGAGGACGTTGAAGACGATTTGTTAAAATGATTTTTCTTTTAAAAAGGCTGAAAATCAATGTTCGATTTTTATTTGCATTATGGTCTCGATATTGGTAGAATATCAAATGGTTAAATGAGAAAAACTTGGAGGTGCTCACATGTCATCAATCGTAGTAGTTGGGACACAATGGGGAGACGAAGGAAAAGGAAAAATAACGGATTTCTTGGCAGAACAGTCAGATGTTATCGCGCGTTTTTCAGGTGGTAATAATGCAGGCCATACCATTCAATTTGGCGGAGAAACATATAAATTACATTTAGTACCATCTGGTATCTTTTACAAAGACAAATTAGCGGTAATCGGTAACGGAGTCGTTGTTGATCCAGTTGCACTATTGAAAGAATTAGACGGATTAAATGAACGTGGCATTCCTACAAGTAATTTACGTATATCTAATCGTGCGCAAGTGATTTTACCATATCACTTAGCACAAGATGAATATGAAGAACGTTTACGCGGTGATAATAAGATTGGTACAACTAAAAAAGGTATCGGTCCAGCATATGTAGACAAAGTTCAACGTATCGGTATTCGTATGGCAGATTTACTTGAAAAAGAAACATTCGAAAGATTATTAAAATCAAACATTGAATATAAACAAGCATATTTCAAAGGCATGTTTAACGAAACATGCCCATCATTTGATGATATCTTTGAAGAATATTATGCAGCAGGTCAACGTCTAAAAGAATTTGTAACAGACACATCAAAAATCTTAGACGATGCATTTGTAGCAGATGAAAAGGTACTTTTCGAAGGTGCGCAAGGTGTAATGTTAGATATCGACCATGGTACATATCCATTCGTTACATCAAGTAATCCAATTGCAGGTAACGTTACTGTTGGTACAGGTGTAGGTCCTACATTCGTTTCAAAGGTAATTGGTGTATGTAAAGCTTATACATCACGTGTTGGTGATGGTCCATTCCCTACTGAATTATTCGATGAAGATGGACATCATATTAGAGAAGTTGGTCGTGAATACGGTACAACAACAGGACGTCCACGTCGTGTAGGTTGGTTTGATTCAGTTGTATTACGTCACTCTCGTCGTGTAAGTGGTATTACAGATTTATCTATTAACTCAATTGATGTTTTAACAGGCCTAGACACAGTGAAAATCTGTACAGCTTATGAATTAGACGGTAAAGAAATTACTGAGTACCCAGCAAACTTAGATCAATTAAAACGTTGTAAACCAATCTTTGAAGAGCTACCAGGTTGGACAGAAGACGTAACAAGTGTGCGTACTTTAGAAGAATTACCTGAAAATGCACGTAAATATTTAGAGCGTATTTCAGAATTATGTAATGTACAAATTTCTATCTTCTCAGTTGGTCCAGATAGAGAACAAACAAATCTATTAAAAGAATTGTGGTAAAACTTTATATAAGTCATACACAATGATTATAAATACATGAGCCTTCTATCTTTATTGGTAGGAGGCTTTTGTTATGTTTGCTTCTGTATCGATTCGATTATTTAGATAAAAAACACTAACGTAAAGGTGGTATTTGCTAGTCATAATTTAGAAGATTAGATGATATTTAATGAAAATTAAGATAAAATACTTGAATGTAGGAAGTCTGATGTCGAAAATGACTATTAAAATAGAGTAGACGTAAGTGTGAATGCAAGTATCTAAAATAGAAAAATTTCAAAAATAGCGTAATTATTATAATAAATAGACTGCCAATAAAATGCAATTTTTCACTTATAACATTCTTCAAAAAATAATAGCAAAATTATGTAAAAAATATCTTGTCATGGCAAGATTGGCTGTGCTATAATCTATCTTGTGCTTAAGAACGGCTCCTTGGTCAAGCGGTTAAGACACCGCCCTTTCACGGCGGTAACACGGGTTCGAGTCCCGTACGGGTCATAGTGAAGCATACAAACATTGTTTGTATGCTTTTTTTATTTTTATTACAAAAAAATGTCGTTGAAAGCGTTGACATTTGTTGTAAATATGTTATTCTTTGGATGTAGGGATAAGTAAATAGATGGATAGTGATTGTTTAAAGACAAGCTAAACCTAATTTTTTCATGAAGCGACAGGTGTGTCGTTCTTTTTGAAGAAATTGGGTTTTTCTTTTTTCAACGAAACACAAAGGAGGTGGGGCATTGATTATTCACAAAATTTTAAACAATAATGTGGTTATTACATTAGATGATGATAAACGAGAGCAAATTGTTATGGGCAAAGGAATTGCTTTTAAGAAACGCATTGGGGATTGGGTTCCTGATGAAAGTATCGATCAAGTTTTTTATTTAGCCAATCAAGAAACATCACTTAAGTTTCAAGAATTGTTAGGAAATATTCCTTTAGAGATGATGAAACTCTCGGATGACATTATTGTTTATGCAAAATCAACGTTGAAAAAGAGTTTGAATGATACCATTTATATTTCTCTGACGGATCATTTGTACACAGCTTTAGAAAGAAAAAAACAAGGAATTGCAATTAAGAATTTATTATTATGGGATATTAAACGTTTTTTTCCTGAAGAGTACGAAGTAGGAGTAAATGCTTTAAAAATGGTACAAAAGCGCGTAGGAATGGAATTGTCAACGGATGAGGCAGGTTTTATCGCATTGCACTTGGTAAATGCGGAGATGGAGGAAGAAGTCGGTAATATTTACGAATTGACAAAGTTGATGCAAGAGATTACAAATATCGTCAAATACTATTTTAAGGTAAGTTTTGATGAAGACTCTGTCTACTTTTATCGATTTAGCACACATTTAAAATTTTTCTGTTATCGCTTATTACACCAACGTGAAGTTGTCGAAAATGATGATGAAGAACTGTATGCGGTAATTAAAAAGAAATATCTCAACGCCTATCGTTGCGTGGAAAAGATCAGCTTGTATTTAAATGAGAACTATGACTATCAAGTTTCAAATGAAGAACGCTTGTACCTAACGATTCACATTGCACGAATTGTACAAACAACGGAACAATAAACGCACCACTTTGGATAGTGACATTCAGTTGGCTAAACCTTCAAATGAAAATAAATTTTTGGAGGAAAAAAAGATGGGAAAATATCATGAACTAGCAGAAAAAATTGTAAAAAATGTCGGTGGGCAAGAGAATATTAATAGTTTGACACATTGTATCACACGTCTTCGCTTTAAATTAAAAGATGAGAGTCAAGCGAATGATGATGTCTTAAAAAATATGGACGGTGTGGTAACTGTTATGAAAAGCGGTGGACAATACCAAGTCGTTATTGGGAACCATGTTCCAGCCGTTTACGAAGAAGGCGTTAGCAGCGGCTGGGAAGGTCAAAGGGGTAAATGCCTTATTGGTTTTCTTAAAGCTCTATACTGCTACGTCAGGGACTTATACCATGTTAAATGGGATTGGCGATGCAATTTTCTACTTTATGCCAGTTATTTTAGGTTATACAGCAGCTAAAAAATTCCGGTTGCATCCAATGGTAGGGATCGTGATTGGCGCAGCTTTATGTTACCCAACGATTCAAGGAAGTGCATTACAAACGGCCTTTGAAACAACAGCGGGTGCTGGAGCCGCAGCGCCGTATAATTTATTCGGCTTACCTGCCTATGATACATTTATGGGGATTCCTTGGGTCGGTGCGAACTATACAAGTAGTGTCGTACCAATCATCTTCATTATTGCTTTTGCGGCACAAGTTCAAAAAGTGTTTAAACGTATTATTCCAGAAGTTGTTCAAACGTTCTTAGTACCGTTTTTCGTCTTGTTGATTGCCTTACCAATTGGTTTCTTAGTAATTGGGCCAATCGTTAGCATGCTAACAGATTTATTAAGCGCTGGCTTTACAGCATTAATGAGTTTCTCACCAGCTTTGTATGGTTTGATTCTTGGTTTCTTCTGGCAAGTCTTAGTTATTTTTGGTTTACATTGGAGCGTTGTGCCATTAGCTATTATGCAAGTGACACAAGAAGGTTCAAGCCAAGTATTAACGGGATCATTTGCAGCTAGTTTTGCGCAAACAGCGGTTGTTTTAGCGATGTTCTTCAAATTGAAAGATAAAAAGTTAAAAGCTTTGTGTCCGCCAGCAATTATCTCTGGTATTTTTGGTGTAACAGAGCCAGCAATTTATGGAATCACTTTACCAAAAAAATGGCCATTTATTTATTCAATGATTGGTGGCGCTGTCGGTGGTTTATATTTGATGATCAACAATGTGACAGCTTATACAATGGGTGGTTTAGGAATTTTTGGTGTGCTAAACTTTATCAATGGTGATGATGCAAGTGGGATGATCCAGTCCTTTATTGCAATTGCCATTGCAGCGGTCGTTGGTTTTGGTCTAACATTCTTCTTCTGGAAAGACAATACAGTTGAGGAAGAAGTGATTATTGATAAAACAACGATTAAAAAAGAAAATATTACAAGTCCAGTCAAAGGACGAGTGTTATCTTTAAAAAATGCAGAGGATCCTGCTTTTGCAAATGGAGCATTAGGAAATGGGGTCGTGATTGAACCAACGGAAGGTAAAGTGGTTGCACCCTTTGATGGAACGATTGTCACACTATTCCCAACAAAACATGCATTAGGTTTGATTTCAGATAACGGCACAGAATTATTGATTCATATTGGGATTGATACAGTTCAATTAGAAGGCGAAGGCTTTGAAGCTTTTGTAAAACAAGGTGACCGCGTGAAAAAAGGTCAAACATTAGTAACCTTTGATTTAGAAGGAATTAAAAAAGCTGGGTTTAGTACACAAATTCCAATCGTTGTGACGAATACAGCGGATTATTTAGATATTTTGGAAGTCGGCAGTAATGAAGTTTCAACAAGTGATGATTTGCTGACCGCTTTAATATAAAAAGATGTGGAGGAAGAGAATTTATGGCATTTAGAAAAGACTTTTTATGGGGTGGCGCAACAGCAGCCAATCAATGTGAAGGTGGCTATAACGAAGGCGGACGCGGTTTGGCAAACGTCGATTTAGCGCCAACGGGTCCAGATCGTTTTCCAGTAATCACTGGTGAAAAGAAAATGTTTAACTTTGATGAAGAACATTTCTATCCTGCACAAGAGGCAATTGATATGTATCATCGCTATAAAGAAGATATCGCCTTATTTGGTGAAATGGGTTTTAAAACATACCGTTTATCCATTGCTTGGAGTCGAATTTTTCCAATGGGAGATGAAACAGAGCCGAATGAAGAAGGCTTGAAGTTCTATGAAGACTTATTCAAAGAATGTCATAAATATGGGATTGAGCCACTAGTAACGATTACACACTTTGACTGCCCAATGCACTTAGTGGAAGAATATGGCGCTTGGCGTAGTCGTAAGTTAGTAGGTTTCTATGAAAATCTTTGTCGTGTAATTTTCAACCGATATAAAGGATTAGTCAAATATTGGTTAACATTTAACGAAATTAATATGATTTTACATGCACCATTTATGGGAGCAGGTCTATACTTTGAAGAAGGCGAAAACAAAGAACAAGTGAAATACCAAGCGGCCCATCATGAACTACTAGCAAGTGCAATTGCGACAAAAATTGCTCATGAGGTAGATCCTGAAAACCAAGTAGGTTGTATGTTAGCGGCTGGTTCCAACTACGCTTATACTTGTAAACCAGAAGATGTTTTCGCTGCTCGACAAGCAGATCGTGAAAATTATTTCTTTATTGATGTCCAATCACGTGGGGAATACCCTGCGTATGCTTTAAAAGAAATGGCCCGTAAAGGTATTCAAATTGAAATGGAAGAAGGCGACGAAGAACTTTTAAAAGAACATACGGTGGACTTCATTTCGTTCTCTTATTATTCTTCTCGTGTCACATCAACAGATCCAGAAATTAATGAACAAACAGCTGGTAACATCTTTGCCTCTGTGAAAAATCCTTATCTAAAAGCCAGTGAATGGGGTTGGCAAATTGATCCACTTGGTTTGAGAATTACGATGAATGACTTATATGATCGTTATCAAAAACCACTATTCATTGTTGAAAATGGCTTAGGAGCGGTAGATACACCAGACGAAAATGGTTATGTAGTCGATGATTATCGTATCGATTATTTGGCGGCGCATATTCAAGCGATGAAAGATGCCGTTGAACAAGATGGTGTCGACTTGTTAGGCTATACGACTTGGGGCTGTATTGATTTAGTATCAGCTGGAACAGGTGAAATGAAAAAACGCTATGGCTTTATCTATGTGGATCGCGATAACGAAGGAAATGGTACGTTAAAACGAAGCAAGAAGAAATCGTTTGATTGGTACAAAAAAGTAATCGCAACAAATGGTGAAGATTTAAGTAATTAATAAAATTAGCAACTATTAAAGGGCGTTTGACGTTGGTAGAAAAAACAAGGACTCTTCTGCCAGTGTCAATTCCCTTGATGGTTTCTTTGTGATGCCTAAAAACAGAGGGAAAGAGGGATTTTATGGGATTTCCAGAAAATTTTTTATGGGGCGGTGCAACAGCTGCTAACCAATATGAAGGTGGCTACCTTTCAGGAGGCAAAGGTCTGAGTACATTAGATGCAATTACTGGTGGTAGTCAAACAGAACCGCGACGGATTACGTATTTAACTAAAGAGGGCCAAAAAGCTTCGTGTACGCGCGATCAAGCATTACCCGAAGGAGCGATTGGTTATATCGATGAAGAGTTATACTACCCTAGTCATGTAGCGACGGACTTTTACCATCATTACGAAGAAGATATCGCCTTATTTGCAGAAATGGGTTTCAAATGTTTTCGGCTGTCTATCGCCTGGAGCCGGATTTGCCCAAATGGAACAAAAGAGATTAATGAAGAAGGCTTAGCCTTTTATGATAAAGTTTTTGATGCTTTGCTGCGCAATGGAATTGAGCCCGTTGTGACGATTAACCATTTTGATATTCCGATGTATTTGGCCGATGAATATGATGGTTGGAAAAATCGTGAAGTGATTGATTTCTTTGTTTTCTTTTGCGAAACCATTTTTACGCGTTATCAGGATAAAGTGAAGTATTGGATGACTTTTAATGAAATTAATTTTTTAAGAAGTTGGACGCAAATTGGGATTCACAATAATGATAAACAAAGTAAATATCAAGCAGCGCATCATCTATTTGTAGCAAGTGCGAAAGCAGTTGAATTAGGACATTCCATCAATCCAGATTTCCAGATTGGTATGATGGTGGCTTATATTCCAAGTTATCCTTTGTCCTGCAAACCTGAGGACGTGATGGCAGCTGTTCAATTTAACCGAGAGCAAGAATTTTATATGGATGTCCAGGCTAAGGGCTATTATCCAGCGCATAAGCTCAAAGAATTTGAGCGTGAAGGAATGACAATTCAAATGGAGTCAGAGGATTTAGCGATTATTCAAAAAGGAACAGTTGATTATATCGGGTTTAGTTATTATATGTCGACCGTTTCGACTGCTTATCCCGAAGAAGTAAAATATGTCGGAGGCAACCAAATGCCTGCGGTTAAAAATCCTTATTTGCAAGAATCTGAATGGGGCTGGGCTGTCGATCCTTTAGGGTTAAGAATTTCATTGTGTCAGTTGTCAGATCGTTACAATATGCCATTGTTTGTGGTTGAAAACGGGTTTGGCGCGGTGGACACATTGCAAGAGGATGGCTCGATTGTCGACGATTACCGCATTGATTATTTTAAACAACATATTGAAGCCATGAGAACCGCAGTAGAAGAAGACGGGGTTAACTTAATTGGTTATACGCCATGGGGTTGTATTGACTTAGTTTCAGCAGGGACTGGCGAAATGAAAAAACGTTACGGCTTTATCTATGTAGACATGGATGACGAAGGTCAGGGAACCTTGAAACGAACTAAGAAAAAATCATTTAATTGGTACAAACAAGTTATCGCTAGTAATGGTGAAAACTTAACAACTGAGTAGAAAATGAGGGGAAATAAAAAATGAAAAAACGATTGACGATTGTGGGGATGCTTTTTCTGGCCATTTTAGTAATGGTTGGTTGTGGTAAAAATCAGCAAGCAACGACAAAAGAAAAAGAGACAAAACCTGAAGAACTAACTCTTTACATTGTGCGCCATGGAAAAACCATGTTAAATACGACGGACCGCGTACAAGGATGGTCAGATGCGGTCTTAACACCAGAAGGTGAAAAAGTTGTGACAGCAACTGGGATTGGTTTGAAAGATGTTGCCTTTCAAAATGCATATAGTAGTGATAGTGGCCGCGCCTTGCAAACTGCTCAACTTATTTTAGATCAAAATAAAGCAGGCAAAGACCTTGAAGTCGTGCGGGACCCAGATTTACGTGAATTTAATTTTGGTAGCTATGAAGGGGATTTAAACAAGACAATGTGGCAGGATATTGCTGATGATCAAGGTGTTTCCTTAGAAGAATTTATGAAAAACATGACCCCTGAATCTTTTGCCAACAGTGTAGCTAAACTGGATCAACAGCGCGAGGAAAGCAAGAATAACTGGCCTGCAGAAGACTATGCTACAATTACCAAACGTTTAAAAAAAGGCTTAGATAAAATTGTTGCCACAGAATCAGCCAATCCCGGGAATGGCAATGTTTTAGTGGTCTCTCATGGCTTGAGTATTTCAGCGTTGTTAGCAACTTTATTTGATGATTTTAAAGTCCCAGAAGGCGGTTTAAAGAATGCTAGTATCACAACAATTCATTACAAAAATGGCGAATATACTTTGGATAAAGTCAATGATGTCAGCTACTTAGAAGCAGGCGAAAAAGAATCAAAATAATCTAAGGCATCGAGAAACAGTCTAGTTAGGAGTTGGTGGAGCAAGAAAAGGGTTGCTTCACCAACTCCTATTGTTGTGTTCTTTTTTTATTAAAGGTAGAATCAGAAAGAAGAATTTTTTCATTGGGAGGAAATGAGATGAAAAATAGAACAAAATCACGCTGGAAAAAAATTGTCCTAGGAATCGGGCTTTTTTTAGCGGTATTAGTCATCGGTCTGACTATTTTTATTAAAAATAGTACGTATCAAGCAACCGATTCAGCCTTAAAAATAAGCCAAAGTGCCACGCAAGAAAAAAACTATGATTATTATACAAACGGGCAAAAAAATGATACAGCACTGATTTTTTATCCAGGTGCATTGGTTGCGCCCGCTAGTTATAGTGAATGGGCGCAAGAAGTTGCTACGAAAGGTTATGATGTCTATGTTGTTCATTTTCCTTTGAATTTAGCGGTTCTTGCACCAAATGCTGCAGAACAAATTATAAAGGATCATCCACAACAAAACTTCGTTTTGGCTGGGCATTCTCTGGGTGGTGTGATGGCTAGTCGTTTTGTAGCGGAAAATGAGCAACGAATCAAAGGCATGATTTATTTAGCCAGCTATCCTGACGAAAAAGGTGCACTAAACAAGCAAGATCTGCCGGTTCTGTCAATAACAGCCACAAACGATGGTGTTTTAAATTGGACTAGCTACCAAAAAGCCAAACAGTTTTTGCCAAAAGATACGCAGTATGTATCTATCAAAGGTGGTAACCATGCAGGGTTTGGTAATTACGGTGTCCAAAAAGGAGACAACAAAGCGACAATTTCTAATGAGCAACAGCAAACAGAAATCAGTCAATTGATTGTAGCATGGCTACAATCACGCCCCAATAAATAATCCGATGAGCCGAAATGTTATTTTTTCGGCTCATTTTTACTGCGATAAACAGAGGGGGTTACGCCTGTTTCTTTTTTAAAAGTGGTGGCAAAATATGCTGCGGTTTGGAAGCCAACTTTTTTCGCGATTTGTTGAATCGTAAGGGGTGAATGGAGAAGCAATTCTTGGGCTTGCCTAATTCGGACACTTGTTAAATAAGCTAATGGGGTTTGTTTCGTCTGTTCCTTAAAGGTTCGCTGCAAATGAAAGGGACTACCGTGGCAGGTTTGCGCTAAATAGTCTAAACTTAAAGGTTCCGCTGAATGCCGATCAATAAATTGCTTAATTTG
>OJXH01000092.1_pt1 | contig 25961 bp, 26 predicted proteins | sample 1600621 | NCBI WGS metagenome assembly OJXH01 (sample SAMN04436989, study PRJEB24849) | human gut metagenome | biome: human gut; feature: NICU; material: stool | host: Homo sapiens | place: USA: Saint Louis, MO | collected 2013-03-12
ATATGTTTATTAAAGAAGTGTTCTCACGTTGTAGTCACAAAGGCGCGAGAATATTAATTGATACAAACCCCGAAAACCCAATGCATCCAGTTAAAAAAGATTACATTGATAAGAGTGGTCAACGATTATCGAATGGAAGACTAAATATCAAAGCATTTCAATTTACTTTGTTCGACAATACATTTTTAGATGAAGAATATATTGAATCGATTATAGCGAGTACACCAACAGGAATGTTCACAGATCGTGACATTTATGGTAAGTGGGTTTCTGCTGAGGGTGTTGTATATAAAGATTTCAAAGAAAAAGTTCATTACATCACAGAAGAAGAATTTAAAACTAAACAAATAAAAAGGAAATATGCAGGCGTCGACTGGGGATATGAGCATTATGGTTCTATTATGGTTGTAGCGGAAGACTTCGACGGAAACAAGTACGTTATTGAAGAACACGCACACAGACATAAAGAAATAGATGACTGGGTAGCTATTGCAAAAGGAGTTATAAAAAGGCATGGCGATATTCTTTTTTATTGTGATACAGCTAGACCTGAACATATTGAACGATTTAGAAGAGAGAAGATAAAAGCAAGATATGCTGACAAAGCTGTTATTGCTGGCATTGAAGTTATTTCTAGGTTATTCAAGTTAAATAAAATATTCATTATCAAAGAAAAAGTTAGTTTGTTTAAAGAAGAAATATACAACTACGTTTGGAAAGATAATGCAGACGAACCAGTTAAATTAAACGATGACACATTAGATGCGTTAAGATATGCAGTTTATACAGCTAATAAGCCAAGTGGCACAGGCTTTAATTAAAGGAGGTAATATTTTGTACCCTAGCCAACCAACACAAACAGAAATATTTGATGCTATTGTGAGGACTAACAATAAGCCAGAAACACTGGAAGAAATGATTGTCAGATATATAAAACAACATTTGGAGAAGTTACCTGAAATCTCAATCGGTCAAGAATATTATGAGCAACGTCCTGATATTGTTAAGGAACCTAAGCCAGTTGATGCTACAGGAGCAGTTGACCCATTGAAACCAGATGACAGAATGATTACCAACTTCCATGCTAACCTAGTAGATCAAAAAGTTTCTTATATTGTAGGTAAGCCTATCGCTTTTAAACATACAGATGATGAAGTAGTTAAACGTATTGATGAAGTTTTGGGCAATAGATTCGATGATAAGTTACACAGTGTACTAACAGGAGCCAGCAATAAAGGTATTGAATGGTTGCATCCTTACCTTGATGAAGAGGGAGAATTTAAGTTATTTAGAGTACCAGCAGAACAAGGTATTCCTATATGGACTGATAAAGAGCACGAAGAATTAGAGGCGTTTATCAGGATGTATAAATTGGAAAATGAAACTAAAGTTGAATACTGGGACAAAGTAACGGTTAATTACTACGTTTATGAAAATGGCTCGCTTATTCCGGATTACTCTAACAATTTGGAGAATTCAAAAACGCATTTTAGTACAGGGTCGTGGGGTAAGATTCCATTTATTCCATTCAAAAATAACGACTTAGAAATATCAGACATATTTATGTATAAAACATTGATTGATGCGTATAACAGGCGATTATCTGATTTATCCAATACTTTTAAAGATTCAAACGAATTAACGTATGTATTGAAGAACTACGATGACCAAGAGTTACCAGAATTTAAACGGTTACTACGTTATTACGGTGCGATAAAAGTATCAGATAACGGGGGTGTCGACACAATACAGGTAGAAGTACCAGTTGAAAACAGTAAGAAGTATTTAGATGAGTTATATCAAAAAATAATGTTGTTTGGTCAAGCGGTTGACTTTAGTTCTGATAAATTCGGTTCTGCTCCAAGTGGGGTTGCGTTAGAGTTTTTATATACTAACTTAAACTTGAAAGCGGATAAGTTAGCGCGTAAAGCTAAAGTTGCTATACAGGAGTTACTTTGGTTTGTGTTTGAGCACTTCGACATCAAAGGAGAACATAAAGATGTCGATATTAGTTTCAACTACAACAAAGTAGCGAACACAGAATTACAAGTACAAACAGCTCAGCAATCTATGGGAATTGTAAGCCATGAAACTGTATTGGAAAATCACCCGTTTGTCGAAGATTTACAAGCAGAACTCGAACGAATAGAGCAAGAACAAATGGAGTACAACAAGCAACTCCCTAATTTAGATGACGGAGGTGCTGACAGTGCCCAACAACAAGAAAGATCTAACAATAAAGAATCAGAATGATATTGATGAGTATATCGACAATCTAATCTCTAAAGCTGAGAAGCCGATAGAACAACTATTTGCTAATCGACTTAAAGAGATAAAACAAATCATCGCAGATATGTTCGAGAAGTATCAAAGTGATGATGTGTATGTTACATGGACTGAATTCAATAAATATAACAGGCTCAATAAGGAGTTAACTCGTATAGGTACAATGTTGACTGATGACTACAGGCAAGTAGCTAAGATGATTCAGAAGTCACAGGAAGACGCTTATATAGAAAAGTTCCTTATGAGCCTTTATTTATATGAGACGGCGAGTCAAACATCTATGCAGTTTGATTTTCCTAGTAAAGAAGTTATCACATCAGCTATTGAACAACCTATTGAGTTCATTCGATTAGTACCGACGCTACAGAAGCATCGTGATGAAGTATTGAAAAAGATACGCTTACACATCACACAAGGCATTATGAGCGGAGAGGGCTACTCTAAAATAGCGAAAGCAATCCGTGATGATATTGGCATGTCTAAAGCTCAATCGTTGCGTGTAGCTCGTACAGAAGCGGGTAGAGCGATGTCACAAGCTGGACTTGATAGTGCATTGGTAGCTCAAAAGAATGGCTTACAGATGTATAAGTATTGGCAAGCCACCAAAGATACACGTACAAGGGACACGCACAGGCATCTAGACGGTGCTAAAAAGAGAATAGATGAACCGTTCAAGTCGAGCGGTTGTGTTGGACAAGCACCTAAGTTGTTCGTCGGTGTGAATAGTGCAAAAGAAAACATCAACTGTCGTTGTAAGCTTATGTATTACATTGATGAAGATGATTTGCCTAGTACAACAAGAGCACGTAAAGATGATGGCACAACCGAAGTAATACCACAAATGACCTATCGTGAGTGGGAGAAATATAAACGTAAAAGAAAGTAGTTTACTACTCGACCTTAGCATGTCGTTAAACTGCTTCTTTTTATACCAAAATTCTTCGTGGCGTTGCACGTAAAACTCGTAAAAAGGAGTAGTTTAAATGGATTTATACACATTGTTAGGACAATTTAAAGACGGAGAAATCGACAAGCAAAAGGTAATTGATGCGATTGACGAATCAAAATCGGGAATGGTACCACGTTCAAGATTGAACGACAAGAATACCGAAATTGAAGAGTTAAAAGAAGAGATTTCTAAACGTGATGAACAAATTGTCGAATTGAAAGACTCTGTAAAAGATGAGAGCGAGCTTCAGAAAGCACTCGAAGAAGAACAAAATAAAAACGCAGAGTTAGAAACAAAGTATAAAGATTTACAACTTAATAGCGCAGTGAAATTAGCGGTTAATCATGAAGCTAATGACGCTGACGACATTCTAACATTCATCAATAAAGATGAACTGGAATTAGCAGACGACGGCACTGTAAAAGGTTTAGATGAAGCGATTGGAACGCTTAAAGAGTCTAAACCTTATTTATTTGCACCGTCTAAGCCTACAGGTAACACACCGCAAGACGGAGACCCACCAAGCCCGCATGAAGCGTGGACAGAATTTTTAAATTAGGAGTGTATTACATGAATAAAACAATCAAAAATGCTACTGGTATGTTGAAGTTAAACTTACAACATTTTGCTAACAAGTCAGTAGAGCCTGGACAAACGTTATTGAAAAATAAGCACGTTGGAATTTTAGAAAGAGTCACAGCGGTTAATGCCTATTCAACACCGGCATTAATTAGTAATGACGCCATTTTTATGGAAGGTCGTTCTTTCACAGTTATGAAAGGAGATACAACAGAGTTAAAGGATTACAAACGTAATGCTACTAATGAATTTGACCATCCAAAAATTGAAGAAACAACATACTTCTTAGATCAAGAAAAATACTGGGGTCGTTTCGTAGATGCTTTAGACAGAAAAGACACAGAAGGTAATATTGATATTAATTACGTAGTGGCACGTCAAGGTGCGGAAGTTGTAGCACCATATTTAGATAATTTACGTTTCGCTACACTAGCACGTAATAAAGCTAAACATTTAACAGTTGGTACTGGTTCAGATGCAAAGTATGATGCGGTTTTAGATGTATCTGTTGAATTAGATGAAATCAAAGCGCCAGAAAACCGTGTGCTATTCGTTTCTCCTACATTCTACAAAGGTATTAAAAAGTTTGTTATTGCATTACCTCAAGGAGATACGCGTCAACAAGTATTAGGCAAAGGTGTACAAGGCGAATTAGACGGTTTTGTTATCGTTAAAGTACCAACGAAATTATTACAAGGGTTACAAGCTATCGCAGTTGTAGGCGAAGTTTTAGCTTCTCCAATTCAAGCTGATTTGGCTAAAACAAATTCAAATATTCCTGGTATGTTCGGAACGTTAGCAGAACAATTGCTATATACTGGTGCATTTGTACCTGAACACTTACAAAAGTACATTTTCACTATTGGTGGTACAGAAGTTGCTACAAAACGTGATGGTGTTGATGCACATGCTGACAATGTAGCTAAACCGTCTGGAAGCTTAGAAATGTAATAGGAGGTAGTGACGTATGTATAAAGTAGTCGAATATTTTGAAGATGCTCAAGACAACAGACACCCTTATCACGAAGGGGATATATACCCACGTGATGGGTTAGAAGTATCAGAAGAACGATTAGCCGAATTATCCACAACAAATAACTGCCGTGAAATAATTGGTATTAAACTGGTTGAAGACGAACAAACAGAACAGTCTGAGACGAACGCTGACGAGCAAAAAAGTTTATCTGATATGAAAGTAACAGAATTAAAAGAACTTGCTAAAAAGCGTGGAATTAAAGGCTATAGCGATATGAAAAAAGATGAGCTTATCAAAGTTTTAGTGGGTGTTAAGTAATGGACACAAAAGACGTCAAAATGATTAATGGACTTTCACTCAATGATTCGTCTAACGATGAGCAGATCGAATATCTTATTGAAGAATATAAAAGTGTTGCAGAAGATTATTGTAATCAGAAGTTTGATGACAAAGCGGTGCCGTCGGGTGTTAAGAAGTTTATTGCTGAATGTATCAAGTTTGGTACAACTGGCAATATCTCTGCGCGCACGATGGGCACTGTGAGTTATACCTATATAACTGACATACCTAGTAGTGCTTATGCATATTTAATGCCTTATCGCAAGTTAAGTTGGGGTAAGCGATATGTTTAATCCGTTTGATGAGTTCCCGCACACAATTGAAATTGGAGAGGTTGAAGTCGTAGGAACGTACCCAAAAGAATACGAGCGTTTTAAAAGTAAGGAAACAATTAAAGGGTTTATGGACACACCTACATCAAGCGAGACACTCAAATTTCATCAGATGAGCAAAGACTTTGACCGAAACCTATATACGCCGTACCACATACCAATAACAAACAAAACTTTATTTAATTACGAGGGTAAAACGTACGAAGTTGTAGGCGAACCGGTCGACCAAGGCGGACAACATGAAATCAATTTAACTAGATTGAGGGTGCGACTTATTGGCAAAGGTTAAGTATGGTAATTGGGACTTAGTAAAAGAGTTGGAAAATTATGAGCGAGACATAGAACGATGGGTCAAACGAGGTATAGCAAAGACAACTGTTAAGATTCACAATACAATCATTTCATTAATGCCAGTTGATACCGGATATCTTAGAGAAAGTGTAACAATGGACTTTAAAGACGGCGGTTTTACTGGTGTTATTAATATTGGTAGTGAATACGCAATATATGTCAATTATGGTACTGGTATATATGCAACAGGTGCTGGAGGTAGTAGAGCGAAAAAGATACCATGGTCATACAAGGATGCAAACGGTAAGTGGCACACTACTAAAGGGCAACATGCACAACCTTTTTGGGAGCCGGCAATAGACGCTGGACGAGTATTCTTTAATAAGTATTTTTCATGAGGTGGTTAAGATATGTGGGTATCAGTTGAACGGTACTTATTTAACAAAGTATATAACAAATTAAAAAGTAACCCTATTATCCAAAAACAATTGGATGGTAGGGTTTTTGATTGCGTTCAGAAAGACGCTGTTTACCCATATATCGTTGTGGGTGAAACAAACGTCACTAACAAAGAAACGACCACGAGCATGGTCGAAGATGTCGGCATCACGTTGCATGTTTATAGTCAAGCACGTAATAGAGATGAGGCATCACAAATAATTCAATTTTTAGGCTTCGTTTTAAACAACGAAATCGAAATTGATTATTATTCATTCATTAAAAGTCGAATTGATACACAAGAAGTGATTACTGACATAGATCAGTACACTAAACACGGTATCATTCGACTTGTTTTTAAATACAGACACAACACATTACAAAGGAGTGTAACGAATGGCGCAGGATAAATATATTGTCGCTCTCCAAATCGCTGATAAAGATTTAGCTAAGAAGCTAACTATCGAAGAGGCAACGCTTTTAGGTAGTTTAGCAGAGGGTGGGCACACTATCAGTAACGACCTTGCTGAAATCATTCAAGGCGGTAAGAAAGATTATAGCCGTAACTCTGTCGAAGAAGAAATCAAGTTGACGCTTGATGTCGTTCCGGGAGATAAAGGTCAATTAGCATTAAAAGAATCGGTTAAGCAATTCAAACAGTTACGTGTTTGGATTTGGGAAACTAAAAAACGCGATGGCAAACATCACGGTGTATTCGCGTATGTAGTCATCGAAGAGCACGAATGGTCGTTTGATGATGAAGATAACAAAATCGAAATCACAGCGAAAGTTAAGTTCAATAGTGCTGACGGTACAATCAACGATTTACCAAAAGAATGGCTTAACCCTAGCGCATTGGCTCCAGTTGTTGAATTCGAAGACATGAACGCTTACGAAGATAGTTATGAAAACCGAACTAAAAAAACAACTGCTGGCAGTAGCGATTTAAGTATGTAATTAACGAGGGCATAAGCCCTCTATTTTTTTGTACAAAATAACGATAAACGAGGTATTTAATATGACTGAAACAACTTTTAATCCAATTACATCATTAACAATTAACAACGAAGAAGTTAAAGCAAAAGCAACATTTATGTTCGATAAAACCGCTAAAAAGTTTGCAACTGAACAAGAAGATAATAAAGGCAGAAAACAAACTATTTCAGGATTTACTAATGTTTATAACGCTTTATTAGAACGTGACACAGTGGCAATTGTAGACTTTTGGGAATGCGCAACAGCTTATCTAGGTAAAAGCGCGCCAAAAAGAGAAAATATTGAAGCGGAAATTATGGAAATCATCGAAAGAGAAAACGACACGTTGAATCTTTTACAAGGTGCGTTGGACGTAATGAATAATAGCGGTTTTTTCAAGCAGAAATCACGTCTATTCTGGACACAGATGAACCAAGCGCCATCGTTAGCCAAAGAAGACGAGAAAGAGGGCGCGAAAGCTGGTATCGAGATGATGAAGAACAACTACAAAGAAATCATGACCGTAGCACCTTATTAGACTATTCGGAAATAAGGCAGATGACAAGTCGTTACATAGGTTATATGAGTAATGACGAGCTGATGAGCATGCTACCTGCCGAATGGAATGACTGGATTATTGGCGCTAGACAAGCATTGATTGACCAAAGAGACATTGCGTTGTACGGCGCTCAATATAATGCGGTTGCTCAAGCTGGTAAATCACTAAAACGTTTTGTTAGGCAGAACGAAAGAGAACATTACATTATTCGTGGTCAAGAAGATGAATACGAAAGAATGAAACAGCGTGAGCTAGCTAAAAACAAACGTAAAAGAGAAATACAAAAACAAGGGACTCGCAAGTTCCTTAACAGCTTAAAAACAAGTCATAAAGGAGGTTAGGCATGGAGAAGAATTTTCTGGCTCGTGTTACAGCTATAATCAGTGATTTTAAAAGGAATATGAGAACTGCGCAACGTATGGCTAAGACTGATATACCGGACGAAATCAAGACAGAAGTTACAGCAAACATAAGAGACTACCAAAGAGAACTAACGCGAGCTAAATCGATGGCTCAACGTTGGCGAGGTCATTCTGTTAAATTATTCATGAAAACAGATGAGTATAAAGCGAATTTAGAACGTGCTAAAGCTCAAGTAGAGCGATTTAAACAACATAAAGTAGATTTAAAACTAAGTAACACTGAATTAATGGCCAAGTATAATGCAACTAAAGCTACTGTCGAAGCTTGGAGAAAACATGTTGTTAAGTTGGATTTAGATGCAAACCCCGCTAAAATGGCGGTTAAAGGGTTTAAAGAAGACTTAATAGATCTTAGTAGGCATAGTTTTGATGTTGATTCCAGCAGATGGAAATTAGGAAATAAATTCACAAAAGAATTCAATGAAGTCGAAGGAGCAGTTAAACGTTCTTTCGGAAGAATTGGTCAGATTATGAGAAAAGAAGTAAATGGAACAAGTGATATTTGGGGTAAACTTAACAACTCATTGAAAGATTACGGCGAGAAAATGGACGCCTTAGCTACTAAAATTAGAACTTTCGGTACTATCTTTGCACAACAGGTCAAAGGTTTAATGATTGCTAGTATACAAGCGTTAATACCAGTAATTGCTGGATTAGTTCCGGCTATTATGGCAGTACTTAATGCCGTTGGTGTATTAGGTGGTGGCGTCATTGGTTTAGCTGGTGCGTTCTCTGTAGCAGGTGTTGGAGCAGTTGGTTTTGGTGCAATGGCTATTACTGCACTAAAAATGGTAAAAGATGGAACATTAGCAGTAACAAAAGAAGTTCAAAACTTTAGAGATGCGAGCGATCAGTTAAAAACTACATGGCAAGGCATTGTAAAAGAGAATCAAGCAAGTATCTTTAATGCGATGTCAGCAGGTATCAGAGGCGTTACAAGTGCGATGTCTCAATTAAAACCATTCTTATCCGAAGTATCTATGCTGGTTGAAGCAAACGCACGCAAGTTTGAGGATTGGGTTAAACATTCTGAAACAGCTAAGAAAGCATTTGAAGCGTTGAATAGCATAGGTGGCGCAATCTTCGGAGATTTATTGAACGCTGCAGGACGATTTGGCGACGGATTAGTTAACATTTTCACTCAATTAATGCCATTGTTCAAATTCGTGTCTCAAGGATTACAGAACATGTCTATAGCTTTCCAAAATTGGGCTAATAGTGTAGCTGGTCAGAATGATATTAAAGCGTTTATTGACTACACTACCACTAACTTACCTAAGATTGGCCAGATATTTGGTAATGTATTCGCTGGTATTGGTAATTTAATGATTGCTTTTGCTCAAAACAGTTCTAATATTTTTGACTGGTTAGTTAAATTAACTTCTCAATTTAGAGCGTGGTCAGAACAAGTAGGACAATCACAAGGGTTCAAAGACTTTATAAGTTACGTTCAAGAGAATGGTCCTACTATTATGCAATTAATCGGTAACATCATAAAAGCATTAGTAGCATTTGGTACTGCAATGGCACCTATAGCTAGTAAATTGTTAGACTTTATCACTAATTTAGCTGGATTTATCGCTAAACTATTTGAAACACACCCAGCTATAGCACAAGTTGCTGGTGTTATGGGTATTTTGGGTGGTGTATTTTGGGCTTTAATGGCTCCAATTGTTGCTATAAGTAGTGTGCTTACAAATGTGTTTGGTTTGAGTTTATTTGGCGTTATCAAACAAATTTTAAGTTTCGTTAGAACATCAAGCCTAGTTACTGGAGCTATGCAATTGTTAATGGGTGTTTTCGGTTCGATTTCAGCACCTATTTTAGCGGTAATTGCAGTAATTGGCGCATTTATCGGTGTCCTAGTTTATTTATGGAAAACAAACGAGAATTTCAGAAACACTATTACTGAAGCGTGGAACGGTGTTAAAACGGCGGTTTCTGGTGCGATTCAAGGTGTAGTTGGCTGGTTAACTGAATTGTGGGGCAAAATCCAATCTACCTTACAACCGATAATGCCTATATTGCAAGTTTTAGGGCAAATATTCATGCAAGTTTTAGGTGTTTTGGTAATAGGTATCATTACAAACGTTATGAATATCATACAGGGTTTGTGGACGTTAATTACAATTGCATTCCAAGCCATAGGAACAGTGATATCCGTGGCAGTCCAAATCATAGTAGGTTTATTCACTGCTTTAATTCAGTTGCTTACTGGCGACTTCTCAGGTGCTTGGGAGACTATTAAAACTACGGTTACCAATGTACTTGATACGATTTGGCAATACATGCAATCAGTTTGGGAGTCAATCATCGGCTTTTTAACTGGCGTAATGAATCGAACACTTTCTATGTTTGGTACAAGTTGGTCGCGGATATGGAGTACAATCACTAATTTTGTTAGCAGTATTTGGAACAGTGTTACAAGTTGGTTTAGTCGTGTTGCTTCGAGTGTGGCCGAAAAAATGGGACAAGCACTAAACTTTATTATCACAAAAGGTTCTGAATGGGTTTCTAATATTTGGAATACTGTTACAAGTTTCGCAAGTAAAGTAGCTGATGGATTTAAAAGAGTTGTCTCAAATGTAGGCGACGGCATGAAAAACGCGCTTGATAAGATTAAAAGCTTTTTCAGCGATTTTTTAAATGCCGGAGCAGAATTAATAGGCAAAGTAGCTGAGGGTGTAGCTAACGCTGCGCACAAAGTAGTCAGTGCGGTAGGCGATGCGATTTCATCAGCGTGGGACTCAGTAACTTCATTCGTAAGTGGACACGGTGGAGGTAGCGGTTTAGGTAAAGGTTTAGCGGTATCACAAGCTAAAGTAATGGCTACTAGCTTCGGTAAAACGTTCACAAGTGAGTTAGGTTCAACGTTGACAGATGGATTCAACGACAGTTTAACACCAAGCGTTGACGGCCATATGACAAACGATGTGCAACATAGCATGAAAGAAAATAACAGACCTATTGTTAATGTAACTGTTAGAAACGAGGGCGATCTAAACATGATTAAATCTCACATTGACGATATGGATGCAAAAGATGGTAGTTTCAACTTAATGTAAGGGAGGTTTGTTTATTGATAGCCCATGATGTAGAAATTATTAAAAATGGTGTGAAGTATCGTGTCAGCGACAATCCTCACACTTACAAACACTTAAGAGTGCTTGATTACAACGTTATCGGTTCGGGTTACAAAAGGAATTATTCGCCTTTAGATGGTGTTGATGGACGTTTTCACAATTACGCTAAAGAGGAATATAAAAAAGTTGAACTAAGGTTGAGGTATGAAGTACCTAAAATTGCTTATGCCTCACATCTTAAATCAGACATTCAAACATTGTTTTATGGTCGCTTTTACCTAAGAGAATTGGCAACGCCGGATAACACTATCAAATTTGAAAATATGTTCGAACCATTAGAACAAGAATTTGAATTAGATTATGTTGATGGTAGACAACTATTTGTTGGATTAGTTAGCGAAGTATCTTTTGACACAACTAAGACATCAGGAGAAATCACGTTGACCTTTGAGACGACAGAATTGCCGTTCTTTGAAAGTATCGGCTATAGCACTGATTTAGAAAGTGATAACGATTTAGAAAAATGGTCAGTACCGGACAGAATAGCGCTAAATGAAAATGATAGAAGTAGACAAATGACATTCTATAATACGAGTTCTGGAGATGTTTATTACAACGGAGATGTAGCATTAACGCAGTTCAACCAATTCAATGTAGTTGAAATTGAATTAGCCGAAGATGTTAAAGCTGATGATAAAGACGGTTTCACTTTCTATATGGATAAAGGAAATATCTCAGTAATTAAAGATGTCGATTTAAAAGCAGGCGATAAAATCATTTTTGATAACAAGCACACATATAGAGACAATTTAAATATTGACCTATACAACAAGACGTTAGAACAACCGGTGTTGTATCCCGGTTGGAATCATTTTAAAGCCAACAGACTTATGAAAAAGATAGTCTTTAGACACAAATTATATTACAGATAAGGAGTAGCATATGCCGGTATTATTAAAAAGTTTGCAAGGCGTCGGTCATGCGATTTATGTTAATACAAAATTAAATGAAAAATTGAATGAAGATAGCACGTTAGACATTGATATGATAGAAAATGCCAGCACTTTCGACGCAATCGGCGCTATTACAAAGATGTGGACTATCACAAATGTAAAGGGGGAAGATGACCTCAATGAATATGTGATAGTAATGCTTGATAAATCAACGATTGGAAACAAAATCAAACTTAGTATCAAAGCGAGACAAAAAGAATTAGATGATCTAAACAATTCTAGGATTTACCAAGAATATAACGAAAGTTTCACAGGCGTAGAATTTTTTAACACTGTATTTAAAGGAACTGGTTATAAGTACGTATTGCACACTAAGGTTGACGCATCAAAGTTCGAGGGGTTAGGTAAGGGAGACACAAGACTTGAGATATTCAAAAAAGGGCTTGAACGCTATCATCTCGAATATGAGTACGACGCTAAAACAAAAACATTTCACTTGTATGACGAATTATCAAAAGTAGCAAACTACTATATTAAATCAGGTGTAAATGCTGATAACGTCAAAATTCAAGAAGATGCTTCTAAATGCTACACATATATAAGAGGTTATGGCGACTTTGACGGCCAACAAACTTATACAGAGGCTGGATTACAATTCGAATTCACACACCCATTAGCACAACTGATTGGTAAAAGGGAAGCGCCTCCGTTAATAGATGGACGTATAAAAAAAGAAGATGTTTTGAAAAAATCAATGGAGCTAGTGATAAAGAAAAGTGTCACTGCTTCTATTTCTTTGGACTTCGTAGCACAGCCTGAGCATTTTCCAGAGGCTAACCCTAGAATTGGCGATGTCGCAAGAGTTGGTGAACCAACTATAGGCTATAACGACTTAGTAAGAATAGTCGAGATTACTACACATAGAGATGCATATAACAACATCATCAAACAAGATGTAGTATTAGGTGATTTTACAATGCGCGACAGATATAGAAAAGCTATCCACGAAGCTACGAACTATGTTAAGAATGTAAAAACAACTAAGTCAGACCCAGCTAAGTACTTGAGAGAACTAAACGCAAAAGTTAACGCAAGTTTATCTATAAATAATGAATTGGTTAAGCAGAATGAAAAAATAAACGCTAAAGTCGATAAGATGAATACTAAAACAGTTACAACTGCTAATGGTACGATCATGTACGACTTTACTAGTCAATCAAGTATAAGAAACATCAAATCAATTGGAACGATTGGCGACTCTGTAGCTAGAGGTTCGCACGCAAAAACTAATTTCACAGAAATGTTAGGCAAGAAATTGAAAGCCAAAACGACTAATCTTGCAAGAGGTGGCGCAACAATGGCAACAGTTTCAATAGGTAAAGAAGCGGTAGAAAACAGCATTTATAGACAAGCAGAGCAAATAAGAGGAGACTTAATCATATTACAAGGCACTGATGATGACTGGTTACACGGTTATTGGGCAGGCGTACCGATAGGCACTGATAAAACGGATACAAAAACGTTTTACGGTGCCTTTTGTTCTGCAATTGAAGTTATTAGAAAGAATAATCCAGATTCAAAAATACTAGTGATGACAGCTACAAGACAATGCCCTATGAGTGGTACAACAATACGCCGTAAAGACACGGACAAAAACAAACTAGGGTTAACACTTGAGGACTATGTAAACGCTCAAATACTAGCTTGTAGCGAGCTGGACGTGCCAGTGTTTGACGCATATCACACAGATTACTTTAAACCATACAATCCAGCTTTTAGGAAAGCGAGCATGGAGGACGGCTTACACCCTAATGAAAAAGGTCACGAGGTTATTATGTACGAGTTAATCAAGGATTATTACAGTTTTTACGACTAAAGGAGGCAACCAATGGCTTACGGATTAATAACAAGTTTGCATTCTACCACTGGCGCAAAAGTAGTTGCTCAGCACGAGTACAACTATCGATTACTTGATAATGGAATGAGCAAACTTGAGAAAATGTTTATATATCATCAAAAAGAAGAAATATACGCACACTCAGCGAAACAAATTAAATACTTGAATGACAGTGTTGAAGATTATTTAACGTATCTAAACGGCCGTTTCAGCAATATGGTACTAGGTCATAATGGCGACGGTATCAACGAAGTAAAAGACGCGCGTGTTGATAATACTGGTTATGATCATAAGACATTGCAAGATCGTTTGTATCATGATTATTCAACACTAGATGCTTTCACTAAAAAGGTTGAGAAAGCTGTAGATGAACACTATAAAGAATATCAAGCGACAGAATACCGATTTGAACCAAAAGAGCAAGAACCGGAATTCATCACAGATTTATCGCCATATACTAACGCAGTAATGCAATCATTTTGGGTAGACCCTAGAACGAAAATTATTTATATGACGCAAGCTCGTCCAGGCAATCATTACATGTTATCTAGATTGAAACCTAACGGGCAATTTATTGATAGATTACTTGTTAAGAATGGTGGTCATGGTACGCACAATGCGTATAGATACATTGATGGAGAATTATGGATTTATTCAGCTGTATTGGACAGTAACAAAAACAACAAGTTTGTACGTTTCCAATATAGAACTGGAGAAATAACTTATGGTAATGAAATGCAAGATGTCATGCCGAATATATTTAACGACAGATATACGTCAGCGATTTATAATCCGGTAGAAAATTTAATGATTTTTAGACGTGAATATAAACCCACTGAAAGACAACTTAAGAATTCGTTGAACTTTGTTGAGGTTAGAAGTGCTGATGATATTGATAAAGGTATAGACAAAGTATTGTATCAAATGGATATACCTATGGAATACACTTCAGATACACAACCTATGCAGGGTATTGCGTACGATGCAGGCATTTTATACTGGTACACTGGCGATTCAAATCCGGCTAATCCTAATTACTTACAAGGCTTCGATATCAAAACGAAAGAATTGTTATTTAAACGTCGTATCGATATTGGCGGTGTGAATAACAACTTTAAAGGAGATTTCCAAGAGGCTGAGGGTCTAGATATGTATTACGATCTAGAAACAGGACGTAAAGCGCTTTTAATAGGGGTAACTATTGGACCTGGTAACAACAGACATCACTCAATTTATTCTATCGGTCAAAGAGGTGTAAACCAATTCTTAAAAAATATCGCACCTCAAGTATCAATGACTGATTCAGGCGGACGTGTTAAACCGTTACCAATACAGAACCCAGCATATCTAAGTGATATTACGGAAGTTGGTCATTACTATATCTATACGCAAGACACACAAAATGCGTTAGATTTCCCGTTACCGAAAGCGTTTAGAGATGCAGGTTGGTTCTTTGATGTACTGCCTGGACACTATAATGGTGCTCTAAGACAAGTACTTACCAGAAACAGCACAGGTAGAAATATGCTTAAATTCGAACGTGTCATTGACATTTTCAATAAGAAAAACAACGGAGCATGGAATTTCTGTCCGCAAAACGCCGGTTATTGGGAACATATCCCTAAGAGTATTACAAAATTATCAGATTTAAAAATCGTTGGTTTAGATTTCTATATCACTACTGAAGAATCAAAACGATTTACTGATTTTCCTAAAGACTTTAAAGGTATTGCAGGTTGGATATTAGAAGTAAAATCGAATACACCAGGTAACACAACACAAGTATTAAGACGTAATAACTTCCCGTCTGCACATCAATTTTTAGTTAGAAACTTTGGTACTGGTGGCGTTGGTAAATGGAGTTTATTCGAGGGAAAGGTGGTTGAATAATGGTAGTAGATAATTTTTCGAAAAACGATAACTTAATCGAGTTACAAACAACATCACAATATAATCCGGTTATTGACACAAACATCAGTTTCTATGAATCAGATAGAGGAACTGGTGTTTTAAATTTTGCAGTAACTAAGAATAACAGACCGTTATCTATAAGTTCTGAACATGTTAAAACATCTATCGTGTTAAAAACCGATGATTATAACGTAGACAGAGGCGCTTATATTTCAGACGAATTAACGGTAGTAGACGCAATTAATGGGCGCTTGCAATATGTGATTCCAAATGAATTTTTAAAACATTCAGGTAAGGTACATGCTCAGGCATTCTTCACGCAACACGGAAGTAACAACGTAGTTGTTGAACGTCAATTTAGTTTCAATATTGAAAATGATTTAGTCAGTGGATTTGATGGAACAACAAAGCTTGTTTATATCAAATCTATTCAAGATACTATTGAAGCTGTCGGTAAAGACTTTAATCAATTAAAGCAAAATATGGCTGATACACAAACGTTAATAGCAAAAGTGAATGATAGTGCGACAAAAGGCATTCAACAAATCGAAATCAAGCAAAACGAAGCTATACAAGCTATTACTGCGACGCAAACTAGTGCAACACAAGCTGTTACAGCTGAATTCGATAAAATAGTTGAAAAAGAGCAAGCGATTTTTGAACGTGTTAACGAAGTTGAACAACAAATCAATGGCGCTGACCTTGTTAAAGGTAATTCAACAACAAATTGGCAAAAGTCTAAACTTACAGATGATTACGGTAAAGCAATTGAATCGTCTGAGCAGTCCATAGATAGCGTTTTAAGCACAGTTAACACATCTAGGATTATTCATATCACTAGCGCGACAGATGCGCCCTCATTTAAAGATATAGGTACTGTCGATACACCTAAAGAAGATGGCGTTGACGATGGTTCAGATATTCCGGTAGCTCCTAACACTTTAGGAAAATCAGGCGTGTTAGTTGTCTATGTTGTTGATGATAGTACGGCACGTGCAACATGGTATCCAGATGATTCAAACGATGAGTACACAAAATACAAAATCTACGGCACGTGGTACCCGTTTTATAAAAAGAATGATGGAAACTTAACTAAGCAATTTGTTGAAGAAACATCAAACAACGCTTTAAATCAAGCCAAGCAGTATGTAGATAATAAATTCGGAACAACGAGTTGGCAACAACATAAGTTAACTGAGCCTAACGGCCAATCAATACAAGTTAACTTGAATAATGCACAAGGCGATTTGGGTTATCTAACTGCAGGTAATTACTATGCAACAAGAGTGCCGGATTTACCAGGTAGCGTTGAAAGTTATGAGGGTTATTTATCGGTATTCGTTAAAGATGATACAAACAAGCTATTTAACTTCACACCTTATAACTCTAAAAAGATTTACACACGATCAATCACAAACGGCAGACTTGAGCAACAGTGGACAGTTCCTAATGAACATAAATCAACGGTATTGTTCGACGGTGGCGCAAATGGTGTAGGTACAACAATCAATCTAACTGAACCGTACACAAACTATTCTATTTTGTTGGTAAGTGGAACTTATCCAGGTGGCGTTATTGAGGGATTCGGACTAACCGCATTACCTAACGCGATTCAATTGAGTAAAGCGAATGTAGTTGACTCAGACGGCAACGGTGGCGGTATTTATGAGTGCTTACTATCCAAAACAAGTAGCACTACTTTAAGAATAGATAACGATGTGTACTTTGATTTAGGTAAAACATCAGGTTCTGGAGCGAATGCCAACAAAGTTACTATAACTAAAATTATGGGGTGGAAATAATGAAAATCACAGTAAACGATAAAAACGAAGTTATCGGATTCGTTAATACTGGCGGTTTACGCAATAGTTTAGATGTAGATGATAACAATGTGCCTATTAAATTTAAAGAAGAGTTCGAACCTAGAAAGTTCGTTTTCACTAACGGCGAAATTAAATACAATAGCAATTTCGAAAAAGAAGACGTACCGAATGCATCAAACCAACAAAGTGAATCAGATTTGAGTGATGAAGAACTTCGCGGAATGGTTGCAAGTATGCAAATGCAGGTGACGCAAGTAAACATTTTGGCGATGGAATTAAAGCAACAAAACGCTATGCTAACACAACAGTTGACTGAAATAAAAGCTGGTAAAACAAATACAGAGGAGGACGTTTAAATGGAGAAAATTAAGATGATTTATCCAACTTTCAAGGACATTAAAACTTTTTATGTGTGGGGTTGCTATAAAAATGAGCAAATTAAGTGGTACGTAGACATGGGTGTAATCGACAAAGAAGAATATGCATTGATCACTGGTGAAAAATATCCAGAAACAAAAGATGAAAAGTCACAGGTGTAATGCTTGTGGCTTTTTAATTTAACAAAAAGTGGGTGGTGTAATGTTTGGATTTACCAAACGACACGAACAAGATTGGCGTTTAACGCGATTAGAAGAAAATGATAAGACTATGTTTGAAAAATTCGACAGAATAGAAGACAGTCTGAGAACGCAAGAAAAAATTTATGACAAGTTAGATAGAAATTTCGAAGAACTAAGGCGTGACAAAGAAGAAGATGAAAAAAATAAAGAGAAAAATGCTAAAAATATTAGAGACATCAAGATGTGGATTCTAGGATTAATAGGGACGATTCTAAGTACATTTGTTATAGCCTTGTTAAAAACTATTTTTGGGATTTAAAGGAGGTGATTACCATGCTTAAGGGAATTTTAGGATATAGCTTTTGGTCGTGTTTCTGGTTTAGTAAGTGTAAGTAATAGTTAAGAGTCAGTGCTTCGGCACTGGCTTTTTATTTTGATTGAAATGAGGTGCATACATGGGATTACCTAACCCAAAGACTAGAAAGCCTACAGCTAGTGAAGTGGTGGAGTGGGCAAAGTCGAATATTGGTAAGAGGATTAATATAGATAATTATCGGGGCAGTCAATGTTGGGATACACCTAACTTTATTTTTAAAAGATATTGGGGTTTTGTAACATGGGGCAATGCTAAGGATATGGCTAATTACAGATATCCTAAGGGTTTCCGATTCTATCGTTATTCATCTGGATTTGTACCGGAACCTGGAGACATCGCAGTTTGGCACCCTGGCAACGGAATAGGTTCGGACGGACACACCGCAATAGTAGTAGGACCATCTAATAAAAGTTATTTTTATAGCGTTGACCAAAACTGGGTTAATTCTAATAGTTGGACAGGTTCTCCAGGAAGATTAGTAAGACACCCTTATGTAAGTGTTACAGGCTTTGTTAGGCCTCCATACTCAAAAGATACTAGCAAACCTAGTAGTACTGATACAAGTTCAGCATCAAAAGCCAATGACTCAACAATTACTGGCGAAGCGAAGAAACCGCAATTTAAAGAAGTTAAAACAGTAAAATACACTGCTTACAGCAATGTTTTAGATAAAGAAGAGCACTTCATTGATCATATAGTTGTAATGGGTGATGAACGCTCAGATATTCAAGGATTATATATAAAAGAATCAATGCATATGCGTTCTGTAGACGAACTGTATACGCAAAGAAATAAGTTTATAAGCGATTATGAAATACCGCATTTATATGTCGATAGAGAGGCTACATGGCTTGCTAGACCAACCAATTTTGATGACCCGCGTCACCCTAATTGGCTAGTTATTGAAGTATGTGGTGGTCAAACAGATAGCAAACGACAATTCTTATTGAATCAAATACAAGCGTTAATACGTGGTGTTTGGTTATTGTCAGGGATTGATAAAAACTTATCTGAAACGACGTTAAAGGTAGACCCTAATATTTGGCGTAGTATGAAAGATTTAATTAATTACGACTTGATTAAGCAAGGTATACCGGATAACGCAAAGTATGAGCAAGTTAAAAAGAAAATGCTTGAGACATACATTAAACGAGATATATTGACACGAGAAAATATAAAAGAAGTAACGACAAAAACAACAATAAGAATTAGTGATAAAACATCAGTTGACAGTGCGTCCACACGAGGCCCTACTCCATCAGACGAAAAACCAAGCATCGTTACTGAAACAAGTCCATTCACATTCCAGCAAGCACTGGATAGACAAATGTCTAGGGGTAACCCGAAAAAATCTCATACATGGGGCTGGGCTAATGCAACACGAGCGCAAACGAGCTCGGCAATGAATGTTAAGCGAATATGGGAAAGTAACACGCAATGCTATCAAATGCTTAATTTAGGCAAGTATCAAGGCATTTCAGTTAGTGCGCTTAACAAAATACTTAAAGGAAAAGGAACGCTCGACGGACAAGGCAAAGCATTCGCGGAAGCTTGTAAGAAAAACAACATTAACGAAATTTATTTGATCGCGCACGCTTTCTTAGAAAGTGGATACGGAACAAGTAACTTCGCTAGTGGTAGATACGGTGCATATAATTACTTCGGTATTGGTGCATTCGACAACGACCCTGATTATGCAATGACGTTTGCTAAAAATAAAGGTTGGACATCTCCAGCAAAAGCAATCATGGGCGGTGCTAGCTTCGTAAGAAAGGATTACATCAATAAAGGTCAAAACACATTGTACCGAATTAGATGGAATCCTAAGAATCCAGCTACCCACCAATACGCTACTGCTATAGAGTGGTGCCAACATCAAGCAAGTACAATCGCTAAGTTATATAAACAAATCGGCTTAAAAGGTATCTACTTCACAAGGGATAAATATAAATAAAGAGGTGTGTAAATGTACAAAATAAAAGATGTTGAAACGAGAATAAAAAATGATGGTGTTGACTTAGGTGACATTGGCTGTCGATTTTACACTGAAGATGAAAATACAGCATCTATAAGAATAGGTATCAATGACAAACAAGGTCGTATCGATCTAAAAGCACATGGCTTAACACCTAGATTACATTTGTTTATGGAAGATGGCTCTATATTCAAAAATGAGCCCCTTATTATCGACGATGTTGTAAAAGGGTTCATTACCTACAAGATACCTAAAAAGGTTATCAAACACGCTGGTTATGTACGTTGTAAGCTGTTTTTAGAGAAAGAAGAAGAAAAAATACATGTCGCGAACTTTTCTTTCAATATCATTGATAGTGGTATTGAATCTGCTGTAGCAAAAGAAATCGATGTTAAATTGGTAGATGATGCTATTACGAGAATCTTAAAAGATAACGCGACAGATTTATTGAGCAAAGACTTTAAAGAGAAAATAGATAAAGATGTTATTTCTTACATCGAAAAGAATGAAAGTAGATTTAAAGGTGCGAAAGGTGATAAAGGCGAACCGGGACAACCTGGTGCAAAAGGTGAAGCAGGTAAAAAAGGAGAACAAGGCGCACCCGGTAAAAACGGTACTGTAGTATCAATCAATCCTGACACTAAAATGTGGCAAATTGATGGTAAAGATACAAATATCAAAGCAGAACCTGAGTTATTGGACAAAATCAATATCGCAAATGTTGAAGGGTTAGAAGATAAATTGCAAGAAGTTGAAAAAATCAAAGATACAACTCTCAACAACTCTAAAACGTATACGGATTCAAAAATTGCTGAACTAGTTGATAGCGCGCCTGAATCTATGAATACATTAAGAGAATTAGCAGAAGCAATACAAAACAACTCTATTTCAGAAAGTGTATTGCAACAGATTGGCTCAAAAGTTAGTACAGAAGATTTTGAGGAATTCAAACAAACACTAAATGATTTATATGCTCCAAAAAATCATAATCATGACGAGCGGTATGTTTTGTCATCTCAAGCTTTTACTAAACAACAAGCGGATAATTTATATCAACTAAAAAGCGCATCTCAACCGACGGTTAAAATTTGGACAGGAACAGAAAATGAATATAACTATATATATCAAAAAGACCCGAATACGTTATATTTAATTAAAGGGTGATTTTTATGGAAGGTAATTTTAAAAATGTAAAGAAGTTTATTTACGAAGGTGAAGAATATACAAAAGTATATGCTGGAAATATCCAAGTATGGAAAAAGCCTTCATCTTTTGTAATAAAACCCTTACCTAAAAATAAATATCCGGATAGTATAGAAGAATCAACAGCAAAATGGACAATAAATGGAGTTGAACCTAATAAAAGTTATCAGGTGACAATAGAAAATGTACGTAGCGGTATAATGAGGGTTTCGCAAACTAATTTAGGTTCAAGTGATTTAGGAATATCAGGAGTCAATAGTGGAGTTGCAAGTAAAAATATCAACTTTAGTAATCCTTCAGGGATGTTGTATGTCACTATAAGTGATGTTTATTCAGGATCTCCGACATTGACCATTGAATAATTTTAAACGACTAATTTTTTAGTCGTTTTTTATTTTGGATAAAAGGAGCAAACAAATGGATATTAACTGGAAATTGAGATTTAAAAATAAAGCAGTATTAACAGGTTTAGTTGGTGCATTGTTGTTATTTATCAAGCAAGTCACGGATTTATTCGGATTAGATTTATCTACTCAATTAAATCAAGCTAGCGCAATTATAGGCGCTATCCTAACGTTACTTACAGGTATTGGCGTTATTACTGACCCAACGTCAAAAGGCGTCTCAGATTCATCTATAGCACAGACATATCAAGAGCCTAGAGATAGCAATAAAGAAGAACAACAAGTTACGTGGAAATCATCACAAGACAGCAGTTTAACGCCGGAATTAAGCACGAAAGCACCAAAAGAATATGATACATCACAACCTTTCACAGACGCCTCTAACGATGTTGGCTTTGATGTGAATGAGTATCATCATGGAGGTGGCGACAATGCAAGCAAAATTAACTAAAAAAGAGTTTATAGAGTGGTTGAAAACTTCTGAGGGAAAACAATTCAATGCGGACTTATGGTATGGATTTCAATGCTTTGATTATGCCAATGCTGCTTGGAAAGTTTTGTTTGGATTACTTCTAAAAGGTTTAGGTGCAAAAGATATACCATTTGCAAACAATTTCGATGGACTAGCTACTGTATACCAAAATACACCGGACTTTTTGGCACAACCCGGCGACATGGTTGTGTTCGGTAGTAATTACGGTGCAGGATACGGACACGTAGCATGGGTAATTGAAGCAACTTTAGATTATATCATTGTATATGAGCAGAATTGGCTAGGCGGTGGCTGGACTGACGGAATCGAACAACCCGGCTGGGGTTGGGAAAAAGTTACAAGACGAAAACATGCTTATGACTTCCCTATGTGGTTTATCCGTCCTAACTTCAAAAGTGAAATAGCTCCACGATCAGTTCAATCTCCTACACAAGCACCTAAAAAAGAAACAGCTAAGCCACAACCTAAAGCAGTAGAACTTAAAATCATCAAAGATGTGGTTAAAGGTTATGACCTACCTAAGCGTGGTAGTAACCCTAAAGGCGTAAATAATAGTGAATTTTTCATAAATATGATATAGTACCTTTATAATGATATAGGGGTGCTGATATGACAGAGATTTGGAAAGATGTTATAAATTACGAAGGTTATTATATGGTTTCGAATATGGGCAGAGTTAAGTCCTTAAAAAGAGTTGTTAAACATGGAGGTTCTGTGACAAGAACTTACCCGACTGTGATTTTAAAACCAAATAAAGTAGCATTTGATTATTTTCAAGTCACTTTAAATAAAAATAGCATAAGAAAATCAAGATACGTTCACAATTTGGTTATGGAAGCATTTGTCGGAGAGAAGAAGTTAGGTTATGAAGTTAATCATAAAAACGAAGATAAAAGTGATAATCGTCTAGAAAACCTAGAATATATAACTTCTAAAGAAAATAATAATTATGGAACTAGAATCGAAAGATCTATTAAAAAATCTACAAATGGTAAAAGAAGTAAGAAAATCAAAGGAACTCATATAATTACTGGAGAAGAAGTTTATTTTCCATCTATTGCTGAAGCAAAAAGACAGGGATATGGTAATCATATTAGCGACGCAATACGTGGTAAAAGAAATCACTGTTATAAATATAAATGGGAATTCATTTAAGCGCTGCATATATAGCGATGTATATGTACTAAAAACATAAATTGCTTTGAAGAACCTTAGAGCCTTAATACCACAATAAAGCTGAAAAGACTTTGTGAAGGTTTAACAAGTTTAAGGATTGGTTTGTTTAGCAGCACTACTCCTAAATACTTCTTAGTACAAGGAGAATGTTCAACGACTAGAGGATTGCGTCCTCGTAGGGTTCAAGTGAACTCGAAAGAAGAACTATCTCATGTAGATAGAAACATATAGTCTGGTCACGTCTTGTAATGAGAGTGCTAGGGATAAACCTAGAGTTAGATTAACGACCTAACAAAACAAACGTAGTTATACACAACGACGCAGGAAGCAAAGGAGCGACTGCTGAAGCATATCGTAATGGGTTAGTTAATGCGCCTTTATCGAGACTAGAGGCAGGTATTGCGCATAGTTATGTATCAGGTAACACAGTGTGGCAAGCCTTAGATGAATCACAAGTAGGTTGGCATACTGCTAACCAATTAGGCAATAAATATTATTACGGTATTGAAGTGTGTCAATCAATGGGCGCAGATAACGCGACATTCTTAAAAAATGAACAGGCAACTTTCCAAGAATGTGCTAGGTTATTAAAAAAGTGGGGATTACCAGCAAACAGAAATACAATCAGATTGCACAATGAATTTACTTCAACATCATGCCCTCATAGAAGTTCGGTTTTACACACTGGTTTTGACCCAGTAACTCGCGGTCTATTGCCAGAAGACAAGCGGTTGCAACTTAAAGACTACTTTATCAAGCAGATTAGGGCGTACATGGATGGTAAAATACCGGTTGCCACTGTCTCTAATGAGTCAAGCGCTTCAAGTAATACAGTTAAACCAGTTGCAAGTGCATGGAAACGTAATAAATATGGTACTTACTACATGGAAGAAAGTGCTAGATTCACAAACGGCAATCAACCAATCACAGTAAGAAAAGTGGGGCCATTCTTATCTTGTCCAGTGGGTTATCAGTTCCAACCTGGTGGGTATTGTGATTATACAGAAGTGATGTTACAAGATGGTCATGTTTGGGTAGGATATACATGGGAGGGGCAACGTTATTACTTGCCTATTAGAACATGGAATGGTTCTGCCCCACCTAATCAGATATTAGGTGACTTATGGGGAGAAATCAGTTAGAATGACATAGTCATGTCTATTTAAGCAGGTGCGTTACATACCTGCTTTCTATTTACATTTAAAGATAAAATGTGCTATTATTTTACTAGAACTTTTTTAACATTTCTCTCAAGATTTAAATGTGGATAACAGGCAGGTACTTCGGTACTTGCCTGTTTTTTTATGTTATAATTACATGCATATATAGTAGGAGTGAACTATATAGCCCGGCAGAGGCCATATATCTGACTGTTGGTCCCGCAGGAGACTTCTTCCTTGCCATCACTCGATACATATATCTTGATAACATAGAGTTGTTATAGTCGCTACGCCACCCATACTAGTTACTGGGTGGTTGTTTTTGTTCGCCATTATGTTCTGTCTACATCTTTTTGCGCAAGTTGTGTATCATAATACTTAATTGTGTTAAAAGAGGTGGAAATATGAAAGGTGATATATACATACCGATAATATCATCTATTTTATCTGGTGGGATATCGTATTATGCTGCAACGGTGGTTCATAAATTTAACAAAAGGTATAAAAGGAAAGAAAAGGCTGTTGAAATGGCAGACGAGTTTTCAAAATTAATTTCGAAAAGGAGTTTTGATATAGGGGAGATAAACAAGAAAATTTTAGAAAATGTTGGTTTGCAAGATAAAATTAATGAATTAGAGAATAAGATGAATTTAAGTTTTGATAATCACGAACTAAGAACAGTCTTTACTGATAAAGAGATTGCAAAATATCACTCTTATAAAAAAGTAACCAATACCGAATTTATAAAAATTTTGCTTCGTACTTTCAAGAACGAGAATTATAAAGAAGAGGGTGTACTTT